>ENA-UEYF01002320-UEYF01002320.1-human-gut-metagenome-genome-assembly--contig:-NODE-2320-length-12491-cov-5.292492_pt1 | contig 12491 bp, 8 predicted proteins | sample MGYA00242902_ERZ507920 | MGnify/ENA primary metagenome ERZ507920 (study PRJEB26167, sample SAMN06115402) | human gut metagenome | host: Homo sapiens | place: China:Jiangxi | collected 2016-07-05...
GTTTTGTTATATAAGAACCAATAGATGCACTCAAGCGGTCCAATAACTCATTTTTAGCACGTTTATGACGTCTAATAGCTAATGTTCCACTTTCTACTAAATAATTTTGATGTTCAGTAATTGTATCTACTAATTCATTAATACCTTCGCCTCTACTAGCCATGACTTTTTTAACTGGAGGACGCCAATCTGGTGTTTCTCCATCAAGGTCTAGCATCATATTAAGCTCTGTATATAATTTATCTGCACCATCAAGATCTGCTTTATTGATAGTGAAGATATCACCAATTTCCAATATTCCTGCTTTTATAGCTTGGATATCATCACCAAGGCCTGGTACCATTACAACCATAGTAGTATCAGCCGCTTTAACGATATCAACCTCAGATTGTCCTACCCCTACAGTTTCTACAATAATTACATCTTTGCCAAAAGCATCCATAGCTTTTATTGCATCAGCTGTTTTATGAGATAAGCCGCCTAAGCTACCTCTTGTCCCCATACTACGGATAAAGACACCTTCATCGAGGGTTAAGCTGTTCATTCTTATACGGTCACCTAAGATAGCTCCGCCTGTGAATGGACTAGTTGGGTCAATAGCTATAATACCAACTGTTTTTCCCTGATTACGATAAGCTCTTGCGAGTCTATCGGTAAGAGTGGATTTACCTGCACCTGGTGGGCCAGTAATACCAAGGACAAAGGCATGCCCAGTATGTGGATACAGTTTTTTCATGATTTCTACTGCAGCAGCTGTTTCATTTTCAATTGCTGTGATTGCACGAGTTAATGCTAAACGATTTCCATTTAACAATTCTTGAGCTATATCCATATAAGCACCACCTTTGATGTCAGCTCCTGTCCCTTATGCACAGAAGCCACAAATACATTTATATTAAAAATCATCTTGTCTCCTTATAGAGACTAAGAAAGACAAGATGATTTTCTTTATATTATTTAATTAATAACGTTAACTGTTAAAAATTAAGCTTCTTTTACGTGAGCTTTGATGAATTCAATAACGTCAGTTGTTGGTGTACCAGGAGTAAATACTTCTGCAATACCTGCTTCTTTAAGAGCTGGGATATCGCCTTCTGGAATAACGCCACCGCCGATGATTAATACATCGTTCATGCCTTTTTCTCTAACAAGTTTTACAACTTTAGGGAAAAGATGTGGATGAGCACCAGAAAGGATACTCATAGCAACTACATTAACGTCTTCCTGTAAAGCTGCTTCTGCAATCTGTTCAGGAGTCTGACGAAGACCTGTATAAATTACTTCAAAGCCTGCATCGCGAAGAGCACGTGCTACAACTTTTGCTCCGCGGTCATGACCATCTAAACCTGGTTTTGCTACTAATACTCTAATCATTATATTTACCTCCAAATATCTTCACTTATTAAAGATTTACATGTGCTTCATATTCGCCGAATACTTTACGCATTACGCCACAGATTTCTCCGAGAGTTGCATAAGTTTTAACGGCAGCGAGGATATGAGGCATAAGATTTTCGTTTTCATCTTTACAAGCAGCTTCTAAGTCAGCAAGAGCAGCTTCTACAGCAGCGTTGTCACGTTTAGCTTTCATAGCTTCAACTTTAGCTTTCTGTTTTTCACCAACGGAAGCATCAACTTTAAGAAGACCTTCAACTGGTTTTTCTTCCATCTGGAATTTGTTTACGCCGACAATTGTTCTAGCACCGGATTCAACATCCATCTGCCATTTGTAAGCACTATCCTGAATTTCTTTCTGGATATAACCTTTTTCAATTGCAGATACAGCACCGCCAATTTCGTCGATTTTTTTGATGTAATCCCAAGCTTCTTTTTCGATTCTGTTAGTCATAGCTTCAACATAGTAAGAACCAGCAAGTGGATCAATAACATCAGCTAAACCACTTTCGTAAGCAACGATTTGTTGTGTACGAAGAGCAATTGTAACAGATTCCTGAGTTGGAAGAGCAAGAGCTTCATCACGGGAGTTAGTATGAAGGGACTGAGTACCACCCATAACAGCAGCTGCAGTCTGTAAAGCAACACGAATGATGTTGTTGTTAGGCTGTTGAGCTGTAAGCATAGAACCAGCAGTCTGAGTATGGAAACGAAGTTTCATGGATTTGTCTTTTTTAGCATGGAATCTTTCTTTCATAACTTTAGCCCAGATACGACGGGAAGCACGGAATTTAGCAACTTCTTCAAGTACGTTGTTATGAGCATTCCAGAAGAAGGAAAGACGACCAGCGAAAGCATCAACGTCAAGACCAGCTTTGATTGCTGCTTCAACATAAGCAATACCATCAGCAATAGTAAATGCGATTTCCTGAGAAGCAGTAGAACCAGCTTCACGAATATGGTAACCAGAAATGGAGATTGTATTCCATTTTGGTACATATTTAGAGCAATATTCAAAGATATTAGTGATAAGACGCATAGATAGACGTGGTGGGAAGATATATGTTCCACGAGCAGCATATTCTTTAAGAATATCGTTCTGGATTGTACCTTTTAATTGATCTGCAGGTACACCTTGTTTTTCAGCAACTGCAATGTACATAGCTAAAAGTACAGATGCTGGAGCGTTGATTGTCATAGAAGTGGAAACTTTACCAAGATCGATTTGATCGAAAAGAATTTCCATATCTGCTAAGGAGTCAATAGCAACACCAACTTTACCAACTTCACCTTCAGAGATGTCATCAGTGGAGTCATAACCGATCTGAGTTGGAAGGTCAAATGCACAAGAAAGTCCAGTAGCACCGGATTCGATTAAATAACGATAACGTTTATTGGATTCTTCAGCAGTGGAGAAACCAGCATACATACGCATTGTCCAGAAACGACCACGATACATAGTAGGTTGAACACCACGAGTGTAAGGATATACACCTGGGAAGCTGATTTCATCAGCATAATCAGTTCCTTCAATATCAAGTGGAGTATATAAACGTTTTTCTGGAAGATGTGGACGTTCTGGGAATTTTGCTATTGCTTTTTCAACATCAGCATTATACTCAGCTAATTCAGCTTGGATTTTTTCATTTTCATTGCTCATAATTAAAAATTCCTCCTAAAAAGGTTATTATTTCATTGAACCTGTTTCCATGAATTTTTCATGCCAGGACAAAGCTTCTTTAATAATATGTGGAGTTTGTGCATGTTTTGTTGCAGCTTCTGCTCTTTCCAAATAATCCATTAACATAGGTTTATAATCTGGATGAGCACATTTGTTAATAACTTCACGAGCTCTTTCGCGTGGAGCAAGACCTCTTAAGTCAGCTAAGCCTTGTTCTGTAACGATGATATCTACATCATGTTCTGTATGGTCAACATGAGAGCACATAGGAACGATAGAAGAGATAAGACCGTTTTTAGCAGTAGATGCTGTAAAGAAGCAAGTGAGGTAAGCGTTTCTAGCGAAGTCACCAGAACCACCAATACCATTCATCATTTTTGTACCCATGATATGAGTGGAGTTTACATTACCATAAATATCGCATTCAATAGCAGTATTCATAGCAATAACACCAATTCTTCTTACAACTTCTGGGCTATTGGAAATTTCCTGTGGACGAAGTAAAAGATGTTTTCTATATTCTTTGATATTTTCATAGAAACGTTTTAATCCGTCTGGAGATGGAGATAATGCTGTACCAGATGCAAAGTTTAATTTACCAGCATCAATTAAGTCAAACATACCATCTTGGATAACTTCTGTATATACAGATAAGTCTTTTAAATCAGAATCAACGAAACCGCTGATTACTGCATTTGCTACATTACCTACACCAGATTGTAATGGTAAGAGATTTTTAGGCATATGACCTTTTTTAACTTCATCTTGAAGAAGTTCAATGATATATTCAGACATTTTGTGATCAGCTTCACTAATTTCGCCAAATGGACGAGTTTTATCTGTAATATCACAAGGAACAATGCATTTAATTTTATCTGGAGTGCAAGGTATGTAAGGTGTACCAATACGGTCGTTAGCCTTAACAATAGGAATTGGAAGACGATGTGGTGGATCAAGAGGCACATAAACGTCATGCATACCTTCGAGTTCTAATGGTTGGCTAGTATTAACTTCTACTATAACCATATCTGCTTGTTGAACGAAAGAAGCTGTATTACCCATAGATGTTGTTGGGATAATGTTACCTTCTTCTGTAATAGCACAAGCTTCTACGATAGCAACATCTAGTTTACCATAGAAACCATAACGTAATAACTGAGCGGATTCACTAAGATGTAAATCGCTATAAGAGATTTCACCAGAGTTTATTAAATTTCTTAATAATTTGTTAGTTTGATATGGCATACGTTTATCGATACCATTAACTTCACAAAGTGCACCATCAAGTTCTGGTCCTACAGAAGCACCTGTATATAAATTAATTTTAAAAGGAGGAACATAAAATGTCCCCAGCAATCAAATGTCTTATTTTGTTGGCAGTAGTTGCATTATTCTTTGTAACCGAACTTATCCCTCTCGCAGTTACTGCTACCGGCGCAGCTATCGCATGCGGCCTCTTAGGCTTGATTCCTGCAAAACAAGTATTCAGCGGTCTGTCTAACTCCACCGTTGTTCTGTTCGCAGGCATGTTCGTAGTTGGCGCTTCCATGTTCTACACCGGCCTTGCACAAGCAATCGGTAATACCGTAGTTAAAATGTGCGGCACAGGCGAAAACAGCCTGATGTTCGGCCTGATGATCGTTGGTACCGTACTGTCCGCAGTATTGTCCAACACCGGTACCGCAGCTTGCTTACTTCCTGTAGCACTCGGTATCTGCTCCGCAGCTAAGATTCCTGCTTCCCGTCAGTTAATGCCGTTGGCATTCGCTTGCGGTTGGGGCGGTATCATCACCATGGTAGGTACTCCTCCTAACATCATCGCTACCGGTGCTATGACCGCTGCTGGTCTTGAGCCGTTCGGTTTCTTCGAATTCGCTTGGATTGGTATCCCGGTTTCCGTAGCTGGTATGCTGTACATGATGTTTGTAGGCAAATATTTGCTCCCAAACAAACAACTCGATGCTGACCAAGAAATCGAGCAAGAAATTGAAGCTAACGAAACTTCTAAATCCAAACAAATCGTTTCCGGCATTATCCTGTTGGCGGTTGTTCTGGTAATGGCACTGGGTATCAAAGGCGTAACCTTGGAAATGGCAGCAATCATCGGTGCTCTGGTTTGCGTACTGACCGGTTGCTTAACTGAAAAACAAGCTTATGCATCCATCGACTGGGTAACTATTTTCCTGTTCGCTGGCATGATGCCTGTATCCTCTGCAATGGATAAAACCGGCGCTGGTAAACTCATCGCTGAATGGACTGTTGGCCTGATGGGCGGCTCTCCTTCTCCGTTGGTAGTAACCGCAGTTCTGTTCATCCTGTCCTGCGGCCTGACTCAGTTCATGTCCAACACCGCATCCGCAGCTCTGCTGTGCCCGATCGGTATTGCAATCTCCAAACAATTAGGCGCTGACCCGAAGGCAGTTCTGATGGCTATCGCTGTTGCAGCATCCTGCGCATTCGCAACTCCGGTAGGTACTCCTCCGAACACTCTGGTACTTGGCCCTGGCGGATACAAATTCATGGACTATGTAAAAGCTGGTACCGGCCTAGTTCTGGTAGCTTTCGTAGTATCCCTGGTTGTTATCCCGATGGTATGGCCGTTCTTCCCCGGCAAATAATACCAGTCTGACGAATAAAGCACCATGTGCTTCGTCACAAATGCAAATCAATCCCCGTCACGAAAGTGACGGGGATTTTTGTTGCCTAAAAAATTTAAGTTTCGATATATTGAGCTGATGCACATAAAAAGCGCAGAGCTTTCAGCATTTGACTGAACTTTTCTGCGCTTTGTTTTTTATTTCTTGATTTCTACGTCTACCTCGAATAAACGCTTCCAGGGGAAGGAGAGGGTAAATCTTGTACCTCTTGTTATAGAATAGCTGTTGGCCATGCTCTGGCAGTCGGCAGTAATCTGCTGCAGGATGTTTTTTTCTTCTGTAGCAAGATCATATTTCAAATCCTCACGGTTATGCTTTTCCAGCTCGTTGGAAATGCTGCGGCGGGCATTGCTCTGGTAAAACCAATCGTCGATAAGGCGTTGGCGCAGCAGTCTGCTGCGTGCTTCGCTGCTCATATCGCGGGCGATAAGCCCTTGGGCGATGGCATAGCCTACGGCGTTGTCAGCTGTATTCCAGCCGTTGTAGGCTGCTAACGGCTGCAGGTTGATGCTGTTGGCCAGCAGGCTCATAAAGCCGTTGTCCGCACCATTGGAATAGCTGATATCGGCCAGGGAAACATTGCGTCCGGAACGGAGCAGTTGCCCTAGGATTCCAACAAAATTTTTGTTGCCGGCAGATGCGAAGGGCTGGTTATCATCAGCGGTAGAATCCTTGACGATACCGTCCTGCGGCGTATTGAGTGCTAAAATAAGGTCGGCGTTATCTGCGGATGCTGCCTGCACTGCACCGGCAGCGATAATCTGCTGCGGTACGCTGTCTTGCAGCCGTGCGTCGCTGTACTGGGGCAGAGTGGAGGCACCGGCTCCTACGCTGTACAGGGGATAAACGGAAGGTTTAGTGCCGTTGGCCTCGTTGTAGGCACGGGCGATTAAAAGCAGGCCGAGCTGATCAACTCCGTCCAAAATCTGAAAGCAGTCTCTGCTCATATCAAAAGTGCTGAGGCTGATTTTGCGTCCTTCCATGTGCGTAGCGGAAAGAGTAGCGTTATCATCCTTGCCGATAGCAAAATAATGAAATTTGCCGTTGCGGGCCATACGCGTAAGCTCCTGGTTAACAAGCAGATTCTTTTCACGTCGCTCCAGCCAGTCACCCAGCTCAGCTTTTTTCATGTTGCGCTCCAGTGCCTGCATCGTCAGCTTTTCCGCAGGCGACAGCTTACCTTGGTCCTGTTTGTCAAGCAGCTGGCTGTAGGCAAAGATACTTGGGCCTATGGTGCTGTAGTAGGGCGGCTCTACGCGCCCTTTGCTGGCACGTGGGGTGCGCATAATCGTTGAAAAAGCATATAGCTTTATCGGCAGGGTAGTTTTCAGCTTGTAAAGATGATTAACGCGCTTTTGCAGCTCATCCTGGCTTACGTTGTGTGTGCGCGAGCCGACAAGGCCGCCGTAAACAAGGCTGTCTGTGCTGATAACTGCGGCATCGGCTTTGGGAGCCTTGTGCTCCAGCCAGTCCCAGATAGCTTCGGGATTACCGTTTTTTTCGTTAGTGGCAATATATTTTTCAGGTGGCAGAATAATTTTACAGTTTGCAGCCTCCATTGTCTGCTGCACATAGGCAGAGCAGACAGGTCTGTTATCTAAGGGTACATAAAGAATAGTCAGGCGTTTGGCCTGGACGGAAACCGGCATCAGTAAAGCAGCTGTGCAGATGGCTGCTGCCAGCTTATGGTGCCGAAATGTGAATTTTGCCATGCGTACGCCTCCTTGATTATTAACAGTTCTGAATATATACGTTTTATAAAGGTTAATATACATGCACAAAGGACTTGTTATTTGGCATGTTTACAAGTAGAAGAATTTATTTTCTTATTATACTATGAAATAAAATTTTTTTCCAGTGGAAGCTTGACAAGCATTGCCGGTGTGCTATAATAAACTGGTAAATGGAAATAGTAACAGTAATGCGAAGGAATTGCCGTCGTGGAGGGTTCTACAGAAAATGCTGCCGTGGCTGAGAGCAGCAGGAAGGAAACGAAGGGCGCACCGCCTTCAAACTGACTGCGGAACGCGCAAGCAAGTATGCCAGTCCGTATTACCGGCGTTAACGGTACCGAGTGGGCATATGTCACTACATATGTCAATGAGGGTGGAACCGCGGATAACTCCGTCCCTTTGGTGTGGGACCGGGGTTTATTTTTTTGCCCGGACTACACTGTTTACGATACATCATGTTAGGAGGAAACAAAAATGTCTGAGGAAAACAAATTTAGCTTTGAAAACAAGGAATACCGCCAAACCTATTGGCATACCTGCTCCCATGTGCTGGCGCAGGCTATGAAGAGACTTCATCCCGATGTTAAGCTGGCCATTGGCCCGAGCATTGACAACGGTTTCTATTATGATTTCGATACTCCGGCTCCGTTCACTCCGGAGGATCTTGCTGCACTGGAAGGCGAAATGCGTAAAATCTGCAAAGAAAAGCTGAAATTAGAGCGCTTTGAGCTGCCGCGTGCAGAGGCTGTAAAATTCATGGAAGAAAAAGAAGAACCTTATAAAGTTGAACTGATTAACGACCTGCCTGAAGATGCGGTTATCAGCTTCTACAAACAAGGTGACTTCACTGATCTGTGTGCAGGCCCGCATCTTGATTCTACCGGCCGTATTAAAGGCAACGCTATTAAACTGACCTCCGCTACCGGCGCTTACTGGCGTGGCGATTCTAACCGCAAGATGCTGCAACGTATCTATGGTATTGCTTTCCCGAAGAAGGAAGAGCTGGACGCATATCTGGAACAGCAGGCAGAGGCTTTGAAGCGTGACCATAACAAACTGGGCCGTGATCTGGAATACTTCACTACTGTTGATTATATCGGCCAAGGTCTGCCTATCCTGCTGCCGAAAGGTGCACGTGTAATCCAACTGCTGCAACGTTGGGTTGAGGATGTGGAACAAAAACGCGGCTATCTGCTGACCAAAACTCCGCTGATGGCAAAACGCGACCTGTACCGCATTTCCGGTCACTGGGATCATTATCTTGACGGCATGTTCATCTTGGGCGACCCGCATGACGAAACTAAAGAATGCTTCGCTCTGCGTCCTATGACCTGTCCGTTCCAATATCAGGTTTTCCTGAACCGTCAGCGTTCCTATCGTGAGCTGCCGATGCGCTTGGGCGAAACCTCTACTCTGTTCCGTAACGAGGACAGCGGCGAAATGCACGGTCTGATTCGTGTGCGTCAGTTCACTATTTCCGAAGGCCATCTGATTCTTCGTCCTGACCAATTGGAAGAAGAATTTAAGGGCTGCCTGGATCTGGCTAAATACTGCCTGGAAACTGTAGGCATGCTGGATAAATGCACCTTCCGCTTCAGCCAATGGAATCCTGCAAACCCGAACAACAAATATGAAGGCACCGCTGAGCAATGGGATCATGCACAGGCTGCTATGAAGAAAATCCTTGATGACCTTGGTGTTAAATATGAGGTTGGCTTTGACGAGGCTGCTTTCTACGGTCCGAAGCTGGATATCCAGTTCCACAATGTATTCGGCAAAGAAGATACCATCGTTACTATTCAGATTGATATGCTGCTGGCAGAGAAATTCGGTATGTACTATGTTGATGAGAACGGCGAGAAGAAGCTGCCGTATATCATTCACCGTACTTCCCTGGGCTGCTACGAGCGTACTCTGGCATACCTCATCGAAACCTATGCAGGCGCACTGCCGACCTGGATGGCTCCGGAGCAGGTTCGTTTCCTGCCGGTAACCGACCGTGCTGTTGACTACTGCTATGAGCTGGCTCATAAGCTGGAGGCTAACGGTTATCGTGTAACTGTTGATGCACGCAACGAAAAAATCGGTAAGAAGATTCGCGAAGGTCAGCTGGAAAAAGTTCCGTACATGCTGGTTGTCGGCGACCGCGATATGGAAAACAATACCGTTTCTCCGCGTAACCGTACCGAAGGCGATATGGGCGCTATGAGCTTCGAAGCATTTGAAGCAATCCTGAAGGACGTAGTTGATTCCAAGGCTAAAAAATAATATTTTCGGCTTCTGCTGAGATAAAAGAGCGAAGACTGTGCTGTTGAAAGTGCAGCCTTCGTTTTTTAATTCTCAGGGTATTTGGGACTTTAGCATTGTAAATCTTGTGAGATTGGTCTTATAAATTTAAATAAGCCTTCGATATACTGTTAAAAGAAGTTATATCAGAGGCTTGTTTTGTTTAAGCGTATAGAGAGAAAATGCGCTTGTACTGTATTTTATTCTGTTTTTACGCCTGTATCTGTCCACACCTGCAGTTCTACCTCAAATATTCTGGCCCAAGGGAGCTTAGCGCCGACGCTGAGGTCGCGCAGATAATAGCTTTGTCCGTTTTGCTGATAAAAGGGTGTGCGTCCCAAATTATCGTGCAGCAGCTTATATGCCTGCAGGCTGAGCTTTCCCTGGATATATTGCTCTGTTGCCGTTTTATCTTCGCTGTCCAGCTCTACGGGATTTGTGCCAAAGGCTTCAAGAGTTTGCCGCAGTTGGGGATGCACCAGCTTTTGATAATAGTAGTCCTCGAGGATACGTTCTGCCGTGAAGTTCAGGTTGGCAGCGAAGAGTGCTGCCAGCCGCTCGGTGTCCGCGCCTGCTGTCTGCAGCTGACGAAGGCGGCCGCAGAAAAGCAGTCCCTGTGCCAAGGCAGTGCCTGAAGAATTGCTGAAGGTGTTCCAGGCGGCGTAGGCGGCGAGCTTGTTGATTGGTACGTTGTTTGCCAAAAGCTGGGGCAGCAGCAGCTCCTCAGCTTCAAAGTTGGTACTGCTGTCGATGAGTGCGACCTTATAGTCCTGGTCCAGCATTTGCTGCAGCTCTTGTGCCTGCTTGGCAGACGGACGGAAATCGTCGTTACCGCAGTTAACATAGCAGATGAGGTCTGCACTATCCGGCGTGCTTGCTTCTGAAGCTCCCATGAGCTTCAACTGGTTGCGCAGCGCTGCACCGACGCAGACAGCCATATAGGGCATATCTGCACTTTCTGCTTTGGGAGAAGCATAATGCAGGTAGACCTTGGGCTGCCAGCTGCTTTGCTGCAGATAGTAGCGCGTGAGCAGCATGGCTGCAATTTCATCTGCGCCGTAGGTGAGCTGCGCCTGCTGTTGCAGCTTTTGGGCAGCGATGCTGCTTTGCAGTTTTACGGCACTGGCGTGCGGCAGTCCGATGGGTGAAGCATCGTCCTGACCGAAGGTTATCCGTCTGTCATCTGTGGCAAGCTTAAGCAGGCCCATGTTAAAGCGGTCGCTTTGCTGATAACGGCTGCGGTATTTGTCCAGAACCTTGGCAGGAATTTTAGCTTCTGTGCGGCGCAGTTCCTGCGTAAGGGCGAAGCTGCCGGTGATGCGTACCATGTCGGCAAGCTGAGAATAGCGCATCAGCTGATATTGATACCAGCGGTCCGGCAGAAGCTGGTCGCTGACAAGCAGACGCGGTATGACGGAAAAAACGGTCTGCTGCTTTTTCGGTGTAAGCTGCCGCAGCTGTTCTAGCAGTACATCCTCCTCCGCCGGTGCGGCAGTGTTCATGCGGGCGGCAAGCAGGCCTCCGTGCAGCAGATTATCGGCAGAAATGATGCTGTAATCGTATTTGGGCTGGTTTGTCTGCAGCCATTGTAAAAGTTTTTGTCTGTCAGACGGCGTCCGGTAGTTGTCAAGACAGGCTTTTGGCGGTAAAATTACATTTAGGCCTGCAAGCGTGCCCAGCTTTTGCACCATAGTGCTGCAGACGGGGCGGCTGTCCAGCGGGAGCAGCAGGATGCTTTGCGTTGGCGCTGGCTGCGTAAGCTTAAGCGGAGTGCTTGAGGGTAACGTAAGGCGCAGGCAGATGCCTGAAATCAGCATTATGGAGCAAATAATGAAGAGTATTTTGCTTGAATTGCGCATAAGGGTGTCCTTTGAAAGAAAATGTAGAGAATGTTTAAGATTAATTTCCCCCTTCCGTCAGCTCATTACATTCGCTGACACCTTCCCCGATGGGGCAGGCGAGAAAGTGATTGCGAAAGTTGACTGCTTGCCTTCCCCTACGGGGAAGGTGCCGAACGAAGTGAGGCGAAAGGGGGCGAAATGCCATCTCAACCCAATTATAACACAGAGGAGCAGTATATGAGAATAATTACCGGCAAGGCCCGCGGCCTGCAGCTGACTGTACCGAAAACATACGATGTACGGCCGACTGCGGACAGGGTTAAGGAATCCGTTTTTAATATTATAGGCAGTAAGATTATCGGCGCTGAGGTGCTGGACCTTTTTGCGGGTACAGGTAACCTGGGGCTGGAAAGCTGGAGCCGTGGTGCTGTAGCTGTTACATTTATTGACGCGAGCAAGGAGTCGCTGCGACTGGTGCGCAGCAATATTGCCAAGTGCCGTGCGGAGTCTGACTGCAGGGTGCTGCAGGGAAGTGCTCCGGCAGTTGCTGAAAGGCTGGCGGCAGCAGGGGAGCTGTTTGACTTTGCTTTTTGCGACCCGCCGTACAATAAGGGCTGGATTGAGCAGATAATTGCGCTTCTGGGCAGAAAGTCATTTTTGCGTCCGGGCGGTTATCTGGTTGTGGAACGCAGCGCGCATAACGCACTGCCGGAGCTGCCGGCAGGCTGTGAGCTGGTACGCAGCAGCCGTTACGGTGAAACAATAGTGGATTTTATTTGTTATAATATGTTATAATATATAGTATTTTGGAGAATAAAAATGATTCTCGGCTTTTATGTCGAATAAAATACAGAATATATTAGAGGAATTTCTTTGGTCGTTTTTTGATTAAGAGATC
>ENA-UEYF01002330-UEYF01002330.1-human-gut-metagenome-genome-assembly--contig:-NODE-2330-length-12432-cov-6.740105_pt1 | contig 12432 bp, 8 predicted proteins | sample MGYA00242902_ERZ507920 | MGnify/ENA primary metagenome ERZ507920 (study PRJEB26167, sample SAMN06115402) | human gut metagenome | host: Homo sapiens | place: China:Jiangxi | collected 2016-07-05...
CTTTGCTTGCGTCTTGCTGGCCGCGGCCCCAACAGCGACTCCCTGTTTCCGCCACTGGCGGCGGTCGTCGTTGTTGCCCCTAGTAGGGGAGCCTCTGGCGAAAAGATAAAGCTTTTCCGCCATGCCAAGGCCTCCCCTCGATAGGGGAGGTGGCAGCGCGGCAGCGCTGACGGAGAGGTTATTCATTAAATTAAAAGCGGAGGAAGCCTCTGCCTCCTCCGCCGTACATCCTATTTTACATCATGAACTGAGAATACACGAAGCCGCACAGGGCGATGCCCGCACACACGATGGCGGTGATGGGCGGCACCCAGCGGATGAGCGTCTCAGCGATGCTGTCACGGGGGTCTTCCTCTTCGCAGTCGTCCTCCTCGTCCAGCGGCTTTGCCTGCAGGCGGGACGGCGCGGCGGCGGGAGTCGAGGGTACCACACGGGTGCCGTACTTCTCCACCTCTTCGTCCGGCGCAAAGGACTTGGCCGGGCGCACCGGCTCCGGCTGGCGGGACAGAACGCGGGTCGCCTCCTGCTCCGGGGCGCGGGTCACCACGCGGGTCGCGTCCATCTCAGCGGCAGGCGCATAGCCGGGCGCAGGCTCCGCCGCCCGGGGCGGGATGATACGGGTGGCTTCCTCCTGCGCTGCACCCACGATGCGGGTAGGCTCCTCCGCAGGCACAGCCGGGCGTACCGGCTGGGCCGCAGGCTGCGACTCCGTCTCCGGCTGGCGCACCGGGGCTTCCGGCTGCAGCAGGGTATTCAGCGCGTTCTGCAAAAGGATGCGGTCACTGCCGCACTCGGAGCAGTAGACGGTGTCCTCTTCCTTCGGGTGGAAGGCACCGCAGGCGCAGTACCAGCCGTTCTCGAAGACCTGGGGCATGAACTTCATGCCGGTGCGGTTCATCCGGGCTTCGAGGGCCTTCTGCATCTCGACGCTCAGGCGACGGGGGGCCGGCAGGCGCACCCGCTTGATGCTTTCGAGGTGGACGACCTTCCTGCCGCTGTAGACATTGCGCAGGGTGACGTCCACGCTGGTGATGGCCTTCTGGGTGACGAAGACGGCATCGTCCATGCCGAAGCTCTCGCCGGGCTTTGCGGTAAGGTCACGGTACTCGAACTCGTCCTCACAGAGGATGACGCCGTCCACGCCCTTGCACTTGAAGTGGATCTCCAGTGCCGTCAGGGTCACGCGGGAAATGTTCTTAAAGGTCAGACAGACCGCGTGTTCGCCGCTGACTTCGCCCTTGAGCAGCTCCACGCAGACGAACTGCACCGGGCTGCCCGGGGTGTAATAGTTGGCCCGTGTCCGCGCGACCGGTTCAAAATTTTCCTCCACAACACTCTCCCCTTTCTCTTGGTTTACTGGTTGGCTTCGCCTTCATCCGGCATTTCGGGGGCCGGGGCTTCCTGCGGGGCGGCATCCACTGCCTCAGCAGGTTCGGCAGGCTCCGCAGCCTCTGCGGTCTCGGCCTGTTCCACAGGCTGGACAGCGGGCTGAGCCTCGGCGGGCTTTGCGTCGGGGTCCTCACGCTGGGGCAGGGTCTCGCCTGCCATCACGGCGTTGAACTCCTTCTCGTTCAGCTTCTCGCGCTCCATCAGGGCCTGTGCCAGCGCATGGAGCTGGTCGATATGCTCCGTCAGGGTGCGGCGGCAGGTCTCGTAGGCCTCGTCGATGATGTCCCGCATCTCGCTGTCGATCTCGGCAGCGGTGGTCTCGCTGTAGCCCTTGCCCTGACCGAGGTCGCGGCCCAGGAAGGTCTCCTCCTGAGAGGTGCCGTAGACCACAGGGCCAAGGCGCTCGGAGAAGCCGTACTTGGTGATCATCTGGCGGGCGATGTTCGTCGCCTGCTGCAGGTCGTTGGACGCACCGGTGGAGATGTCGTCCAGGATAAGCTGCTCGGCTACGCGGCCGCCCAGACTGGACACGATGTCCTCGAACATCTCGCCCTTGGTGACGTAGCTGCGGTCTTTCTCGGGCAGATACATGGTGTAGCCGCCGGCCTGACCGCGGGGGATGATGGTGATCTCATGCACACGGGGGTGGTGCTTGCAGTAGAAGCCCGCCACAGCGTGGCCTGCCTCGTGGTAGGCGGTGAGCTTTTTCTCTTCGGGGGTGACGACCCGGCTCTTCTTCTCCGGGCCGGCCATGACCTTCATGGAAGCCTCTTCGATGTCCTCCATCGTAATGGCCTTGCGGCTGCGGCGGGCAGCCAGCAGAGCAGCCTCGTTGACGAGGTTCTCGAGGTCAGCGCCCGCAAAGCCTGCGGTGCGCTGTGCGATGACCTTGAGGGAGACATCCGGGGCGAGGGGCTTGTTCTTGGTGTGGACTTTCAGGATCTCCTCGCGGCCCTTGACGTCGGGCAGGCCGACGTAGACCTGACGGTCGAAGCGGCCCGGGCGGAGCAGGGCCTTATCGAGGATGTCGGCACGGTTGGTGGCCGCCATGACGATGACGCCGTCGTTGGCCTCGAAGCCGTCCATCTCGACCAGCAGCTGGTTCAGGGTCTGCTCGCGCTCGTCGTGACCGCCGCCGAGACCGGCACCGCGCTGACGGCCCACAGCATCGATCTCATCAATGAAGATGATGCAGGGCATGGTCTTTTTTGCCTTGTCGAAGAGGTCGCGCACACGGGATGCGCCGACGCCGACGTACATCTCGACGAAGTCAGAGCCGGAGATGGAGTAGAACGGCACACCGGCCTCACCGGCGCAGGCGCGGGCCAGCAGGGTCTTGCCGGTACCCGGAGGGCCGACGAGCAGCACGCCGTGAGGGATGCGTGCGCCCAGAGAGTTGAACTTGTCGGGGCTCTTGAGGAACTCCACGACCTCTTTCAGCTCTTCCTTCTCTTCGTCTTCACCGGCCACATCGGCAAAGGTGGCGGTCTTCTTGTTCTCGTGCTCGTCCTTGACCTTGGCTTTGCCGACATTCATGATGCCGCCGCCACCGCCGACGCCGCCCCGCATCATCGAGAACAGCAAAAAGCCGGTGCAGCCCAGCATCCCCAGATAGAAGATGATCTCCATCCAGGGGATGGTCTCCTTGAGGGAAGTGTAGTCGTAGGTCATGGGCGCGTCGGGGTTCGCCGCGTCGTAGGACTCGATATACTTGTCCACGTTCTCGATGAAAACGTAGGCGTAGGGCAGCTTGTAACGGACGGTGACGGTGCCGTCGTCCTCCTGCACTGCGCCGGTGGACTCCGACGAGGAGGAGAACATCCCGCTCAGCAGACCGCCGGTAGACTGCACCGTGCTCTGGGTGGAGGAGACGTCCGGCAGGGGCAGGTCGCCTTCCTTCAGGTTCAGGGTGATGACGCTGGTGTTGCGGTCCAGCGTGAAGGACGTGACCTGATTGTGCTCAAAGTAATGGACGACGGTGGAGTAGCTCATGGTCGAGCCGCTGGTGCTGCCCGACCCGCTGCCCATCACCGACCAGACCATCAGCACGGCGGCCAGCGCCAGTGCGAGGATGAGCGGATTGATACGAGGTCTCTTCGATTGCAAAAGGATCAACTCCAGTTCTGGTTTTATTTCTTACTTTTCGTAGACGCTGGGTTTGAGTACGCCGATGTAGGGCAGGTTGCGGTACTTCTCGTCGTAGTCGAGGCCGTAGCCCACCACGAACTCGTCCGGCACCGCGAAGCCCTCGTAGTCCGGGGCGATGTCGGCCTTGCGGCGGCTGGGCTTGTCGAGGATGGTGCAGATCTTCACCGAGTTCGGGTTGCGCATCTTGAGCATCGGCACGAGGTTCGACAGGGTGATGCCGGTGTCGAGGATGTCCTCCACGATGAGCACGTCCTTGTCGGAGAGGTCGCCGTCCAAGTCCTTGATGATCTTGACGAGGCCGGTGCTGGTGGTGTTGCCGCCGCCGTAGCTGGACACCACCATGAAGTCGATGCTGCACGGGATGCTCACGGCGCGCATCAGGTCGGCCATAAAGACCACCGAGCCCTTGAGGATGGAGACGAGGACGAGGTTTTTGCCCTCATAGTCTTTGCTGATCTGAGCGCCCAGCTCAGCCACTTTCGCTTTCAGCTCCTCTTCCGAAACGAGGACCTTCAAAATATCGTCATGCATGCTCATGATTCGATTCCTCCAAAATTTTCTAGTTCCACCTGCAGCAGCTGCCCGGTGTCCGGCCCGGGGGCCAGCCCATCGGCAAAGCCCTCTCCGCAGACCCACAGCACCTGTCTGCCTGCCGCCAGCAGCGGCAGCGTGTCCCGTTCCCGGGGCGGGATGCCCGCCTCGTTCATCCATTTGCGCAGCTCCCGGTCTACCCCCCGCCCGGCCGGACGGAAGCGGTCGCCGGGCTGACGGCAGCGCAGCCGCAGAACAGGACATATCGAGTTTATTTTAGCATAATCTGCCTGATTTTTTAAGTCTTTTTTATGAACACCCTGTGTTTTTTCTTCAAAACAGGCCGAAACCACCCGGATATGCAGCGTTCTGCCGCCGGGCAGCGGATAATCGCCGCCCTCCGGCAGGGATACTTCAAATATCGGACCGTCTGCTTTTTCGCCCTGCCGGCGGGTGTTTTGATCGGCTTCCTCCCGCCAGAGCACGCCGTCCCGGGCGCAGAAGCGGACGGCGTCGGTGAGCTGCACCGCGCCGCTGCCCTTTTCCACAAGGTCGGCCAGCAGGCGGATATATTTTTCCTCCGCGTCCCGCACCGGCTCCACAAGGCTGTGGAGGGCCATGTCGAGGATGAGAGGGTCAGTCTGCCGCAAAGGCTCTGACAGCCACACGGGCTGGCCGCTGCGCAGGGCGTATCCCGCCCCGCCGGGCAGGCTTTTTGCGTCCGCTGCCCGGGCCGAAGCCAGCAGCGCATCCGCCTGCCGGGCGAAGTATTCGTCCGCCTTGGCGGCTTTCTCACAGAAGCGGGCCAGATTGCGCGCGGCGGCGCTGTTGACCCCGCAGAGGGCGGGCAGTGCGCCGTGGCGCAGACGGTTGCGGGCGTAGTCGTCGGCGTCGTTGGTCTCGTCGGTGACCCAGCGTTCGCCGCAGGCGCGGCAGACGGCCTCGGTGTCGGCCCTCGTCAGGCAGAGCAGAGGCCGCAGATAGCCCGGGCGGCTGGGCCGGATGCCCGCCGCGCCGTGGAGGCCGGTGCCTCTGGCCAGCCGGAACAGCAGCGTCTCGGCCTGGTCACTCCCAGTATGGGCAGTTGCGACGGCATCTATCCCGTCGGCCAGCACCCGCTCAAAGCAGGCATACCGCAGGCGGCGCGCCCAGTCCTCCCCCGCCCGGGGCTTTCCCGCCTCGGCTTCCAGCTCAGCGGCATGGAACACCCGCAGCGGCAGGCCCAGCCGGGCGCAGACCTCCCGGACGAAGGCTTCGTCCCGGTCCGCCGTCTCCCCCCGCAGGCCGTGGTTGACGTGGCAGACCGTGAGGGCGATGCCCTTTTCCTCGGCCAGCGGGCGGATGAGGCAGAGCAGAGCCATGCTGTCGGCCCCGCCCGAAACAGCCAGCGCGAGATGCTTTTTGCCGTCCAGCAGCTTTTCCCGGGCGCAGAAGCCGCGCACCGTCTGTAAGATCTCTTCGTAGTTCATCAGCGTTTGAAGTCCACATCCATAAAGCGGGTGTGGGCGCCGTCCCAGCCCAGCGGCACCGTGCTGGTCTCGCCGTGACGGTTCTTTGCCACGATGCACTCGGCGGTGTCGGCGTCCACCTCCGCGCCGTCGGGGTTCTGGCTGGCGTAGTAGGAGTCGCGGTAGAGGAAGAGGACGCAGTCGGCGTCCTGCTCGATGGAGCCGGAGTCACGCAGGTCAGACAGCTGGGGGCGGTGGCTGGAGTTGTTGCCCTGCTTTTCCACCGCACGGGACAGCTGGCTCAGAGCGATGATCGGCACGTTCATCTCTTTGGCCATAATTTTGAGGTTTCGGGTGATGGAGCTGATCTCCTGCACGCGGTTCTCGCTGCGCTGGCCGCTGGTCATCAGCTGCAGATAGTCGATGACGATGAGGCCCACGTTGGGGCGGGCGGGGTCCTGATTGACCCGGCGGATCTTCGCCTTCATCTCGGTGATGGTGATGCCCGAGGTGTCGTCCATATAGATCGGTGCGTCGTGCAGTTTTTCGGTGGCGAGGGCCAGATACTCCCAGTCCTCGGCCCGGAGCGCACCGGTGCGGAACGCCTGACTGTCGATGCCCGCTTCAGCGGAAAGGATACGGTTAGTCAGCTGCTCCTTCGTCATTTCGAGGCTGAAGATGGCCACCGGCACCTTCTGCTGCATGGCCACGCGGGTAGCGATGTTCAGCGCGAAACTGGTCTTGCCCATACCGGGGCGGGCAGCGAGGATGATGAGGTCGCCGCGGCCAAGGCCGGTGAGGACGGTGTCCAGCAGCCGGAAGCCGGTGGGGATGCCCTTATACTTGTCGGCGTCGGGGCCGCTGATCTTTTGCAGATTTGTCAGCGTCTCCACCATGCTGGAAGAAAGGGGCGTCAGGGCGCTGGAATCGCGGCCGGAGCGGATCTCATAGATGCGCTGCTCGGCGTTTTCCAGCAGCAGGTCGGCGTCGGGCTCGTCGCCCGCGTCCTGCAAAATGTCCTTTGCAACGCCCATCAGCTGGCGCACCAGATACTTTTCCTGCACGATCTGCGCATACGCCTTGACGTTGGAGATGCTGGGGACCGTCTCGGCGAGGCCGGTCAGGTAGACTTTCGCCTCGTCGGCGCTGGGGAACACCCCGTCCGAGATGACGGCATCCAGCAGGGTGACGAAGTCGATGGTCTGGTCGCTGGTAAAGAGGCGGAGCATCTCGGAGTAGATCTGAGCGTTCTGCCGGGTGTAGAACATCTCGGGCCGGATGATCTCGACGAGGTCGGTCAGGGTCTCGGGTTTCAGCAGCACCGCGCCCAGCACGCTCTGCTCTGCCTGCATATTGTAGGGCAGGTTGATGCCCACGCTCTCGAGGTTGAGTTCGTTATAATGTCGTTCGTTCGGCATGGCAGTTATCCTTCTGAATCGTTATCGTGTCTGTAAAGCCAAAAAGCGCCCCCTGCCGAGAGGGGGCGCAGATAGCGGTCAAATCAGGCCTGCTCCACTTCTACCTGGACCTTGAAGGAAGCCACGACACCGACATGGAGGCGGACTTTGCCGTTGAAGACGCCCGCGTCCTTGATGTCCTTGGTCTCCAGCTCGATCTTCTTCTTGTCGATGGGAGAACCGGCCAGCTGGGCCAGAGCCTCAGCGACTTCCTTGCCGGTGACCTTGCCGTGCAGACGGCCGGAGGCACCGCCCTTGGCCTTGATGACCACGGTCTTGCCCTCGAGCTTCGCGGCCACAGCCTGAGCGGCGGCCACGTTCTCCGCCTCGTGGAAGTCGGCAGCGGCCTCCTTGCCCCGGGCGATATTCACCGCGCTGGCGTCGGCCACAGCGGCCAGCTTGCGCGGGAACAGAAAGTTGCGGGCGTAGCCGTCGGAGACCTCGTGGATCTCGTCCTTCTTGCCGATGCCCTTGACGTCCTGCTTCAGAATCACTTTCATGATAGTATCCCTCACTTCTCACCGGAAAACCGGTGGATTTCTATGGTTAGTATAGCGCATTTGTCGCCTTTGAGCAAGAGGAAGCGCGCATTGCAGCATTTTCCTCAAGTGAACTCCCCCAGTCTGCTTCGCAGACAGCCCCCTCTGAGATGGGGCCTTTGGCAAAACCGAAAGCTTGCCCTTTTCGCCAGAGGCTCCCTCGTTGAGGGAGCTGGCATCACGCAAGTGATGACTGAAGGAGTTTTCTTATTTCAGTTCCTTTGCAGCCACGTCCAGCGCCGCCTCGATGACCTTATCCATGTCGTAGTACTTGTACTCGCCCAGACGTCCGCCGAAGATGACCCCCGGCTCGGCGTCGGCCAGCTTCTTGTACTCGGTGTAGAGCGCGCCGTTCTTCTCGTCGTTCACCGGGTAGTAGGGCTCATCGCCGGGCTTCCACTCGGCGCTGTACTCGCGGCTGATGACGGTCTTGGGCTGGGTGCCGAACTCAAAGTGCTTGTGCTCGATGATGCGGGTGTAGGGCGTCTCGGCGTCGGTGTAGTTGACGACGGCGTTGCCCTGATAGTTGTCGGTGTCCAGCGTCTCCGTCTCAAAGCGGACGCTGCGGTACTGCAATGCGCCCAGCTTGTAGCCGAAGTAGGCGTCCACCGGGCCGGTGTAGACGACCTTATCGGCCAGCTTGTCCAGCTCTGCCTTCTCGGCCAGATAGTCCACGCCCAGACGCACTTCCACACCGTCCAGCATCTTCTCCACCATGGCGGTGTAGCCGCCGCTGGGGATGCCCTGATACAGGGCGTTGAAGTAGTTGTCGTCGTAGGTGAAGCGGACGGGCAGGCGCTTGATGATGAAAGCGGGCAGCTCGGTGCAGGGGCGGCCCCACTGCTTGCCGGTGTAGCCCTTGATGAGCTTTTCGTAGATGTCGGTACCGACCAGACTGATGGCCTGCTCCTCGAGGTTCTTCGGCTCCGTGATGCCGGCCTCGGCACGCTGCTGTTCGATCTTCGCCCTCGCCTCGGCGGGGGTCACGACGCCCCACATCCTGTTGAAGGTGTTCATATTGAAGGGCAGGTTGTAGATCTCGCCGTGATAGTTGGCGACAGGGCTGTTGGTGTAGCGGTTGAACTCCGCGAACTGGTTGACGTACTGCCACACAGCCTTGTTGTTGGTGTGGAAGATGTGGGCGCCGTAGCGGTGGACGTTGATGCCCTCCACCTCTTCGGTGTAGATGTTGCCTGCGATATGACCGCGCTTGTCGATGACGAGGCAGCGCTTGCCGGCCTTCTTGGCCTCATGGGCAAATACCGCGCCGTACAGGCCAGCGCCAACGATAAGATAATCGTACTGTTTCATCACTGTTTATCCTTTTTCTTCTGTTCGGATCCCGACTCGAGGCCGCTCTTTTTCTGGGCCTCCCGGTACTGGTCGATGGCCGTCTGGATGCGGCTGCGGGCCGCCTCCGGGGTGATATGCTTGAGCTGGGCCGCTGCCATGGTCTGATGACCGCCGCCGCCCAGAGACTCCATGATGACCTGCACATTCACCGCGCCGAGGCTGCGGGCCGAGATGTTGACGCCGCCGCCCACCTGCACGGCCACGAAGCTGGCCTCCACGTTCTGGATGGTCAGCAGGTCGTTGGCCGCCTGGGCGATGGCCACCCGGGCCTCGGGGGCCACCTCGCCGCTGACGGTGATGGCGCAGCCCCGGTACATCTGGGCTTCCGATACCAGCATGGCCTTGGTGGTGTACTCCACCATGCTCACGTCAAAGAGCTGACGCACGTGCTCCGTCTCCGCGCCGTAGCGGCGGAGGGCCGCAGCGGCCTCGAAGGTGCGCACGCCGGTGTGGAGGGTGAAGTCGCGGGTGTCCAGCATGATGCCGGAGAGCAGTCCCTCGGCCTCGATGCGGTTGGGCTTGTCGTCCCGGTCGCCCACATACTGCAAGAACTCCGTGACCAGCTCACTGGCCGAGGATGCATAGGGCTCGTGGCAGACGAGGTCGGCCTTCTCGATGAAGCCGACGCCCTTGCGGTGGTGGTCGATGACAGCCACCTTGCCGCATTTTTCCAGTATCTCTCGGCTCTCCACCAGACCCAGCTGGTATGTATCCACGACGATACAGAGCGTTCTCTGGGAAATGATGGGCAGAGCGCCCTTGGGGTCGATGAAGTCGTCCTCCTGCCCTGCCGCGATGAGGGCGTTGATGAGGCTGCCCGCCAAAGTGGCGTCACGGCGCACGGCGATGACTGCCGGCACATCGCAGATCTTGCAGATGCGCAGCACGCCCTCGGCAGAGCCGATGGCGTCCAGGTCGCTCATCCGGTGACCCATGATGACCACATGGTCCGCCTCTTTGATGAGCTTGACCAGCTGGTCGGCCACGATGCGGCTGCGCACCTTGCTGCGCTTTTCCACGCCGTGGCTGACGCCGCCGTAGAAGGTAAAGCCGTCCGGGGTCATCTCGGCGGCCTGGTCGCCGCCGCGCCCCTGCGCCATATCCAGCGCCTGAACGGCCATGTCCTGAGCCTCCCGCAGGGTCTTGGCCCCGCGTCCGACGCCGATGGAGATGGAGAGGTTCACGCTGGGGTCGAGGGCGCGGATCTTGTCCAGCACGTCGTAGCCGCGCTTGGCGAACTGCTCCAGCTGGCGCTCTTCCACCACAGCGATGTAGCGGCCGCTGGCCACCCGGCGCAGAAAGCCCGTGCCGCGGCCTATCATATCTTCCAGCACCCGGTTGATGCCTTCCAGCAGGCGGGCGCGCTCGCTGTCCAGCATATCGCTGAACACGTCGTCGTAGCCGTCCACGAGGAAGACCAGATAGCCCGGGCGGCTGGCCTTATATTCGGCCTCCACTTTGCGGAGGGCCGTTTCCTCATTCAGGACAAGAAGGGTCATGCTCTCGGCCTCGCCGGGGACGGTGGAGCTGTGAGCGCTCCACACGCCGTCGGCCAGATTGAGCAGCTGGCCGCTGACCTTGCGTGCCTCCTGCAGGTCGAGGCCGGGCAGCACTTTCTGCACCCGGGGGACCAGAAGGGCTTCGCCCTTCATCAGACGGGTGCGGAACTCGGTGTTGTACCACAGCACCGTCTCCCCCGAAAGGAGGGCGGCGGGCTGGCTCAGCGGCTCGAGGCTGAACTGCGTCTTGGATTTTTCGAAGCTGCCGCCGCAGACCCAGCGGGCCACCCAGCTGCGCACCCGGCAGCGGAACACTCCGAACAGGGCGAACCACAGCACCGCCAGCACCACCAGCACAGGCCAGATGGCCGGGCGCTGCACCAGAAGCACCAGCACCAGCAGGGCGCAGAGCACCGCCAGCGCAGCGGTCAGCATTTCAAGAGTCCATCTTGGTTTTTGTTTCATGAAGTGTTATGCCTCCTGCGGGCAGACTCAGACCTCCATCAGGATGGGGAGGATCATGGGGCTGCGCTTGGTGCGGCGGTAGATATAGCTGCTCAGGGCCTCGCGCACCCGGGTCTTGACGCTGTTCCAGTCGCGGACGTGCTCGTCCACGCAGCGGTCAAGAGCCGTTTCCACGATGCTCTGGGCGCCGTCCATCAGGCTCTCGTTCTCCCGCACATAGACGAAGCCGCGGCTCACGAGGTCGGGGCCGGCCAGAACTTTGCCGGTCTTGCTGTCCACGGTGGCCACGATGATGACGAGGCCGTCCTCAGACAGATGCTTGCGGTCCCGCAGGACGACGTTGCCCACATCGCCCACGCCGAGGCCGTCCACCATGACAGCGCCAGCCGTTACCGGCTCGCCCAGCTTCATCTCGTCCTGACTGAGGATGATGTTGGAGCCGTTCTCGGCAATGAGGATGTTGCTGGTGGGGATGCCGAGGCTTGCCGCCGTGATGGCGTGCTTTTTCAGCTGCTTATATTCGCCGTGGACGGGCAGGAAATACTTGGGTCTGGTCAGGGTGAGCATCAGCTTCTGCTCTTCCTGACAGGCGTGGCCGGAAACGTGAACGTCGTACATGCCCTCATAGATGACCTCTGCGCCCAGCAGGAGCAGACCGTTGACGATCTTGGTCACGCTCTTCTCGTTGCCGGGGATGGGCTTGGCCGAGATGATGATGAAGTCGCCGGGGCCTACGCGCACCTGACGGTGGCTGCAGGAAGCCATCCGGCTCAGGGCGCTCAGAGGCTCGCCCTGACTGCCGGTGGTCACCAGCACCACCTGTTCCGGCGGATACTGGTTGATCTCATCGATGCTGATGAGGGTGCCTTCCGGGATGTGCATATAGCCCAGCTCCTGGGCCATGGCGGTATTGTTGACCATGCTGCGGCCGCTGAAGGCCACCTTGCGGCCATCCTCCACGGCGAGGTCGATGATCTGCTGGACGCGGTAGATGTTGGACGCGAAGGTCGCAATGATGATGCGCTTGTTCTGCGCCCGGGCAAACAGGCTGCGGACACCGGCGGCCACCTTCTGCTCGGTGGCGGTGAAGCCGGGACGCTCCGCGTTGGTGGAGTCGCTCAGCAGAGCCAGCACCCCCTTCTGGCCGTACTCAGACAGAGTAGCAAGGTCGGTGGGGCCGCAGGCCAGCGGGGTATAGTCGATCTTGAAGTCGCCGGTCTGGATGATGGTGCCGGCCGGGCTGTCGATGGCGAAGGCCACCGCGTCCGGGATGGAGTGGTTCACATGGATGGGCTCCACGGTGAAGCAGCCCAGCTTGAGCTTCTGGCGGGGGGTGATCTCCACGAACTTGGTCTTGCCTGCAAGGCCGAACTCTTCCAGCTTATTGCGGATGAGGCCGCAGGTCAGGCGGGTGCCGTAGATGGGCAGATCGAACTTCTGCAGCAGGTAGGGGATGCTGCCGATGTGGTCCTCATGGCCGTGGGTGATGAGCAGGCCCTTGATCTTATCCTTATTCTGCACCACAAAGGTGAAGTCGCGGCTGACCTTATCGCGCAGCATGGTGCGTTCGATTTGCGTCTCTTTCGGCACATCGACGACCAGA
>ENA-UEYF01002345-UEYF01002345.1-human-gut-metagenome-genome-assembly--contig:-NODE-2345-length-12344-cov-198.886280_pt1 | contig 12344 bp, 8 predicted proteins | sample MGYA00242902_ERZ507920 | MGnify/ENA primary metagenome ERZ507920 (study PRJEB26167, sample SAMN06115402) | human gut metagenome | host: Homo sapiens | place: China:Jiangxi | collected 2016-07-05...
TCAATATCACAATGCGCACCCATCACGAAATACATCTTCTGGCTGTAGGTATTGGCATTATCCCAATAAGTCTTGCCCTGCGCATTCATGTTCAATCCGAAGGTAAACTGTCCTATATGATAGTCAGCCATGGCTGCTATCGTATGCTGAGGAACATAAGGAACCTTCTTGTCCTTATAATTCACAGCCTTATCACCCTCACCATCAGTATATTCATCAAATACGGCACGTGTAAAACCATAGTTTACACCCCAATCAAAAGCACCGTCGAAAGCCTGACCCTTGAGCGCGGCTTCAATACCACAACTGTGACTCTTACCTGCATTAACCATCATTCGACCAAAGCCATAGGTTCCTGCCATCACAGAGAGTTGCTGATTGCGAACCTGCATATAGAAGGCACTCAAATCGAAATGAAGACGATGATCAAAAAGATTGAGATGCGTTCCTACCTCATAATTCCATGAGGTTTCCGGCTTAAAGGCAATAGTCTGGTTCACCCTATCATAATCTTCATCGGTATGAGGAACGTCGTAATCGCCTCGCATCGCCTTCTGACTATTAGCTTTCAGTTCGGTCTGCAAGATGTCACTGAACATCTGGATATTATAACCGCCTGCACGATAGCCCTTGCTCACCGTGGCATAAACATTGCTACCCTGCTCATCAAGCTGGTAACTTAAGCCAAATTTTGGCAAGAGCTGGTTGTAATCATCACTCGTTTTGCGGTCGAGCATTGAACGCAAAGTACGAGTAGCCCCCTTGCCCATCACCTTAGCTGTCATCGCCATATAAGCATAAGTATCGTAATGAATACTTGTATGCATGAAATCGTAACGCAAACCAAGCGTTGCTTTCAGACGGGAAGAAAGATCAAACGTACTCTCGTGATAGAGACCCAAATTGCTCTGAGGAGTATGGAACAAACCCGGAGCTCCCATATCTACACTGACAGAAACTCCGCTAGCCATTGCCGGAGGCATTGCCTGCTGCATCTGACTCAAGATAGCGTTACTGATAGGCTTCGTCAATTCTGAACCGAATTTTACAGGACCATTTGTCTTCAACCACATATGGGAGAAGAATGCACCCTGGGTAAGATGCCAGAAACCGAAGAAAGGCTGACGACTCTTAAATGTGAACTCCTGAGTGATAGAATTCTGCAACTGGTCTTGCTGCAAGCTCAAATAATCTCCAGGAAGATAATCCTGATCCATCTTCATATTGTCATCCAGGAACTGATAGCTGGTAGTAGAAGCAAAATCCCATTTCGCTCCTTCATGACGAAGATTGACACCCGAAAGCAGCATGTTGCGGCGATAAAGCCCAGGGAATGTAGTATTTGGTAATGCAGCCTTGCCACTGTTTAAATCCAACTGACCATAAGGAAATGCATGCTGATAGACAAATTGGTAATTGGCTAGCAAATCCATGCTCCATCCTCTATCAAAACGGAACTTAAGATTAAACTTACCGCCAGCCTCATCATAATTGTCGGCATAATCGCTGGTTCCTGCACGATGGAAGAATCCCTTCTGTCCATCATAAAAAGCAGCTACCCCTAATGCGACACGAGGTGAAAGCTTCATATAATGAGCCGCTTCTACATTACGATAGAAATGAGAGCCCAATCCCAGATTAACGTAGGTGCCCTTGCTATCATAAGCATCGCGTGAATAGATGCGCACCAAACCACCTTCAGAATTCTGACCATAGAGTGTTCCCTGTGGGCCACGGAGAATATCTATACGGCTGGTCTGATAATGGTGAAGATTGAAAGCAGCCTTGCTCAAAACTGGAATTCCGTCAAGATAAATTCCTACAGCCGGACTGTTGATACGACTTCCAATGCCGCGCACATACATGGCGTTGGTAAAACGCGAGCCATAATTGGGCATTACGAAGTTAGGAACATAGCAGGAAAGTTCACGCAAATCGCGAGACCCCAGTCGCTGCATCTGATAAGAACCAAAGGAAGTGCTGCTGAGAGGCTGTTGACGAAGACGGAAATTCTCCTTAGGCTGCGAAACAACCACAACTTCATCAATGTCATAAACTCGGCTGCTATCAGCCAGCAAGCCGTTAGCGTCTGCAAACTTTTCACTCGTACCTAGTGACAGGTCAGAGCAAGTAGCCCTTTCATTATCCACTGCATAAGCCTGCAACGCTACTGCTGCCAAACCAATGCATACGCACTTTTTACTATTAAATACTATTCTTTTCATAACGGGTGCAAAGGTACATATTTTTTCCTGCACCCCCTATCCTTATTTATGAGGAAACAGATAAATCCGTATGGCAAACCATATATAGGCTACGAGCAGTAAATAACCTATATAATATAAGGTAGTAACACTGAAAATGATGTAATCAATGGCGCAAACACCCACTAAACCACCCAGATACAGAACTGCATCACCTGCCGGCAAACGGTGTTTCACCTCATCAACACAAGCCAGTCCTACTATCAGTATCGCCCAGACTGTAGCCAGAAAAAAGCCCAGTATCGGCGGTACGGCAAAAGGATTGAGCGTAGGATGAAAATAAAAATGACGCCATACTTCTGGCAAAAACAACTGAATGGTTGCATAGAAGGTTGCTGATATCGAAACAATAAGCACCAAAGCTGTAGGATATGGTGAATCAATATCATTAAAATGAACCAGTTTACCATTGCTATGGAAAATCTTACGAACTGTATAGGCTACAGCTATGATGATAATGATAACCAGGAAGATGAGCAAGTGAGTATTGCTGAAGGTCATGATGAATTCCGAAATAGGATCATCGGGAACAACCTTCGGCAACAGACGGGACTCACGGGTCCAACCAAACTGATTATCTTCAGTAGCCAACTGCACCCAAACTGAATCTATGGAATCCTGAGGAACCATACGGATATCCGTAACCACCAGCAGGCAGTTCTTTCGGACGGCGAAGGAGTCGATAGGCAAATTGCTCAAAAATTCTTCAGGCTGTTGCGCTATCAATTCCAGGGAATCCTTGAATACCAGAAAATTGAATTTGTTGGTATAATGATGGGTAGTAGAAAACGAAATGGAATCGAGTTGTTTATTGCTGTACTCTACCATAGCTGCATGCATCTGATGATGAGCACGGCGATGATAACAACTGCTGAACATCAAGAGGATGCCCAGCATACAAAGAATCTGTATCGTCCATTTCTTTTTCATTTATTTCTCACTATATAAGTTCATCTGACATTCGTTGCACGCAAACTCCAGACGGAAGCGGCGACCGTCACCCAACTGCAGGAAGAGAGGCTCTCTCCAGGATGGTTTCTTGCCTCCACGCTTCACACAGTAGCCCAACGAATAGCGGATACAATGGCGGCACTGCATCAGGAGCGATTCTCCCTTTTCGTTGGTATACTTAGGCTGCATACTTCGGTTTGCCTTGTCTTTTTCTATATTCTCATCATATTCTTCCTGGGTCTTAGCATCCCATGCAGAAGGAATATTCTTACCCAACTCAAATGCCGGAACTACTGGCGACAGACCATGAATCTGATAAAAATCTCTTGCATCATAGTTAGCTATATTATAGAGATATCCCCATTTTCCGTATTCCGGCTGCCAAGTAAACTCCTCTTTCGTAAGTCGGTGCTCACCGGGCTGACTGAATCCAAAACCATTGTTGAACAAGGTTCTATCCCATCCACCCCACAACGACTTATCAAGCTGTTTCTGATTTGCCTTGGTCAGTTCATCTATCAATTCACGCCGGATAGCAGTGAGAATACTGTTCGGAACGAAGTATGTCTCCATTCCCTTCAGAAGTTCTACCTGGTAAGCTTCGTAAATCGTATCGCCCAGTTTGCTCATCTGAGCCTTTATATTTTCGCCCTGCGGGCGTTTCGCCTTTTCGAGTTTCAACTCTTTAAACACCTCAGCCACCTGATAAATCAAGCCACCATCAGCCTCTTTCGTCTTCATGATGTTGACAACAGCCTTTACCCCCTGTGGCTCTTCCCTGAACTCATTACCCATCACAGGCTCCATTTCTATGACAATATAGATTTTACGTTCAGCAGACTTACGAGCCAGCAAAGCCTCAAAAGCACGATCGTTATTACGATAAAGAGCCATGCCCGGACGCAAATGTTCAGGCATTCCAAACGGATAGAGGCGATTGCCCTCTACTCTGTTCACACGAAAGCCTTCCAACTCACGGTCATCATTGATAAAACACAGTCCATCGCCATTTTTAAAGCTGGCTACTGTGGCTACGTTGAAAGAAATGTTGCCACGTATTTCCTTAACCTTGCCCACAAACTCGCCGATAGCTTTCGGTGTATCGAAAGAAGCAATATCCGGCTGTCGCCCATTCAGGAAATAATGGGTAAAGCCACGATTGAAAGTCTTCTTCAGATTAGGTGTAAAATTATATTGAACATGTCCCACCGATGCACGGCGATACTTACGCGGTTCAGCTTTTACGATTGCATCGAGTTGACTGCTATAGGCAGCCACCACATTCTTGACGTAGTTGATATCTTTTAATCTTCCTTCTATCTTGAACGAAGTAGCTCCAGCATCAGCAAGTTCCTTGAGATGATCAAGTTGACAAAGATCCTTGAGCGACAACAGATAACGCTGATGTTCTATCTCCTGTCCATTGGAATCGAGCAGATCAAACTTCATACGACAGAACTGTGCACATTCTCCACGATTGGCAGAGCGCCCGAAACACTTCTCAGAAGCATAACAGACACCCGAATAGCTAACGCAGAGCGCTCCATGTACAAAGACCTCTATTTCTCTATCAGGAATCGCCTGATGGATCGCCTTGATTTCATCGAGCGAAAGCTCACGAGCCAGAACAACTCGTTTGAAACCTAACGTGGTAAGCCAATACGCCTTTTCTGGAGTTCTTACATCACACTGGGTACTGGAATGCAATTCTCTACTCCACAAATTCTGCGCCCTCACCTCAGTAAGCACACCCATATCCTGCAGCAAAAGTGCATCTACACCAATCTCATCAAGTTGCTGGATCATCTTAAGCGTATCCAACATCTCATCCTGATAGATGATAGTATTCACTGTAACATGAACCTTTGCTCCAAACTGATGAGCATAATCACACAACTGTCTGATATCTTCCAGCGAATTGCCTGCTGCTGCTCGTGCACCAAAACGAGGTGCACCTATATATACGGCATCTGCACCATGATCAATGGCAGCAATACCACATTCCAAGTTCTTGGCAGGCGCCAATAATTCTAATGTTTGCATAAGAAATCTATCTCGAAATCACCCGAGTCCTTCAAATTAACTGATTTCGTCAATATTGTAAGGAGTCTCCTGATAAACATAATAGTTGATCCAATTACTATAGAAGAGGTTGGCATGAGCACGCCATGTCACCAGAGGTTCTTCGTTCGGATCGTCATGATAATAATAATTTTTTGGCAGTTCTACATCATCACGCTTGCCCATATCACGCTTATATTCCTTATCCAGCGTGTTTGGCGCATACTCAAGATGACCCGTCACAAAGAATTCGCGGCCGTTTCTGGCCATCACAATGCTGACACCGCTTTCAGGCGATTCGGCAATGATGTCAAGTCCTGGCACTTTTTCAATATCCTCACGTCTTACCTCCGTATGGCGACTATGAGGCATGTTAAAGATATCATCGAAACCGCGGAAGATTGGCTGAGACAAATCGAGAGGCTTCTGCTTAAAAATACCAAACATCTTCTTCTCTAAAGGATACTTAGGAACACCATAGAAATGATAAAGACCAGCCTGGGCACCCCAGCAGATATAGAGTGTTGAAGTAACATGGGTACGGGCCCAATCAAAAATCTCTTTGATTTCAGGCCAATATTCTACCTCCTCATAAGCCATCGTTTCGATAGGAGCACCGGTAACTATCATTCCATCAAACTTCTGTTTGGAAAGTTCCTGAAAATCCTTGTAGAACATCATCATGTGCTCTATTGGAGTATTCTTTGGCGTGTGACTTTTCAACTTCATAAAATAAACCTCTAACTGAAGAGGAGTATTCGACAGAAGACGAACGAGATCTGTCTCTGTCGTAATCTTGAGGGGCATCAAATTGAGCACACAGATTTTCAACGGACGAATCTCCTGTTTATGCGCACGACTTTCGTCCATCACGAATATATTCTCATGCTTCAACAGTTCGATAGCTGGAAGCTTATCTGGTAATCTTAACGGCATTTATTTTATTCCTTTCTTAAATTTTTCTGCAAAGTTACACAATTTCAGCGAAGATAACGAAAGAAGAAACATTTTTTTGAGAAATATAAATAAATTAATGTGGAAAAGCAAAAGAAATCTTTCACTATGAAAAGGATTGTTAAAGATAAATGAGAATATTAAACCAATCATCACGTTTTTAATCAAAAACACATATCAGTTGCAACTTTATAGGCGACGCTTACGTCAAAGCTAAAAATGATGTATCCTATTAAGATTTGCAATTATGAAAAGTAAGAACATTAATCCACATTTAATCAGAACAGATGCAAAGAGTTCTGTAAAAATGAAAACAAAAAGTAAAAAGAGTATGAACGCAAGTTTAAAAAACATGGCGGTAGCGCTGTTCATCATGTCGGCTCCTATCGCTGTACAAGCTAAGCAATGGTCACTGCAGGATTGTATCAGTTACGCACTGGCTAACAACATTCAACTGCAGAAGACTCAACTCACAAAAGCTTCAGCTCAGGAGGACTATCTGCAATCAAAGTCAGCACTTCTGCCATCGCTCTCTGCCAGCACTAACCAAAGTGTAAGCTATACGCCTTGGGTTTCTAATGGAATCAGCGGAGAAGGTTTCAGCAAAGCTTCCATCGACAAGGTATATTACAATGGCAGCTATAGCGTGATGGGCAGTTACACGATTTGGAACGGAAACAAAAACAGGAATCAGGTGAAACTGAACAAGCTGACACAGGAAGCGGCACAACTCGATTCGACAGCACAAGCCCTCAACCTGCAAGAACAGATAGCTCAACTTTATGTACAGATACTCTACTCTACAGAGGCTATCAACGTAAACAAAGAAAGTTATCAGTCGAGTGTTCAAAACGAAGAGCGTGGTAAGGAAATGGTAAAAATAGGCAAGATGAGCCAAGCAGACTTAGCACAACTCACAGCACAAAGAGCACAAGATGAGTTTAACATCGTGCAGGCTGAAAGTAACGTTAAAAACTATAAACGACAGCTGAAGGAACTCCTGCAGATTACCAGTGAAGAAGCTTTCGACATCGCTATTCCAAGCACAACAGACCAGATGGCTCTGGCCACTATCCCAGGAATGAACAGTGTCTATACAGCTGCGCTTCAGAATCGCCCAGAGTTTTTGAACTATCAAAACAAACTCGACCAGAACGATCTGGACATCAAGATTGCAAAGGCAGGAAAGTTGCCAACCATCAGCGCAAATGCAGGAGCTACGACCAGCACCACATCCATGAACAAAAACGGTTGGGGCAGTCAGATGAAAACCAACTTCAGCCTGAGTGGTGGAATCGGTGTCAGCATTCCTCTCTTTGATAACCGACAGACCAAGACTTCTGTCAACAAAGCACTCATTCAGCGTGAAAGCATCCTGCTCGATATAAAGAATGAGCAAACTAAGCTCTACTCTACTATCGAAAACTATTGGCTGCAAGCTAATACAAACCAAAGCCAGTTTAAGGCTGCCAAGGCGAGCAGCGAAAGTGCAGAAACTAGCTACGATCTTTTAAGTGAACAGTTTAAACTGGGATTAAAGAACATCGTAGAATTGAGAACCGGCAAAGATAATCTTCTGAAGGCTAAACAGAACGAACTTCAGGCAAAGTATCTTACCATTCTGAATATCAACATGTTGAAATTCTACCAAAACGGCAGAATCTAAAGATAAGATAGGTGATAACATCCGAAAACATATTGCAAATCATTAATAGGTACATACATTTTTATGAAAAAACTTAGAATCAGCAAAATCTGGATTGCCCTGATTGTGGTAATCATCGTAGCTGTGGCAGCATGGCTGTTATCTGGAAGTAAAAACGAAGAGCAAATAGACTTCAAGCAGGAAGCTGTAACCACACAAACATTGCAGAATAGTGTAACTGCAACCGGTACTATTGAAGCGGTAACTTCTGTAACGGTTGGTACACAGGTGAGTGGTATTGTAAACAAACTTTATGTTGATTACAATTCGCAGGTAAAAAAAGGTGAAGTCATAGCTGAACTCGACAAAACCAACCTGATGAGCGAGTTGAATACTGCCAAAGCTAACCTGGCAAGTGCGCAAAGCAGTTTGAACTATCAGAGTGCAAACATGAGCCGCTACCAGACCCTCTATAAGAAAGGTTTGGTAAGTGCTGACGATTATGAAAATGCGCTTCTCACCTATCGCCAGGCGAAAGAGCAAGTAGCTTCGGCCAAGGAAAATGTACAGAAAGCCCAAACCAACCTGAGCTATGCTACAATTACATCCCCAATAGATGGAACTGTCATATCAAAAAGCGTAGAGGAAGGACAGACCGTAGCAGCAAGCTTCAACACACCAGAGCTCTTTACTATCGCTAAAGATCTGACCAACATGCAGGTGATTGCAAATGTTGACGAGGCAGATATAGGCGGTGTAAAAGAAGGCGACCGCGTTAATTTTACAGTAGATGCTTATCCTGACGATGTATTCCAGGGAACAGTAAAACAGGTTCGTTTGGAAGCTACTACAACAAACAATGTAGTCACTTACGAGGTTGTCATCTCTGCACCTAACGCAGATCTCAAATTAAAACCAGGTTTGACAGCAAATGTAACCATCTTTACACAAGAACGTGCTGGTATTCTTGCCGTTGCCAACAAAGCACTCCGCTTTACTCCAACCAAGGAAACTGTGGGAAAGAATATCAAGATTGTTGACTGCAAAGGAAAGAACAAAGTTTGGACTCTTGCTAACAATACCCTTACAGCTCATTCTGTAACCATCGGTCAGAGCGACGGTATACATACTGAAATTATCAAGGGTTTGAAGAAGGGACAGAAGATTGTAACTGAAATCATAGTTAATACCCCTGAAGAGAATGAGGAGCCTCAGCAAAGTCAAGGTTTGATTAGCGGTCCTGGACCTAGAGGAAAGAAAAAATAAAAAATAAGAGTATGGCAAACGACAATATTCAAGCAAACAGCGAAAAGAAAGTTGTGATAGAACTCGACAATGTTCGTCGCGACTTTCTTGTGGGTGAGGAAACTGTCCACGCCCTAAAAGGTGTAAGCTTTAAAATATACGAAGGTGAGTTTGTTACCATCATGGGTAAATCAGGATCAGGTAAATCTACCCTGCTGAACCAGCTAGGTTGTCTCGATACCCCATCCAGTGGCGAATACTATCTGGATGGAGTAAGCGTACGAAAGATGTCACGTAATGATCGCGCCATTCTTAGAAACCGAAAGATTGGATTCATCTTCCAGAACTACAATCTTCTACCGAAGACTACAAGTGTAGAAAATGTAGAACTTCCACTGATGTACAACCCGAACGTAAGCGCAGAAGAACGAAAGCAACGTGCTATCGAATCGCTGAAAGCTGTTGGTTTAGGAGAACGTCTCTATCATAAGAGTAATCAGATGTCTGGAGGACAGATGCAGCGTGTAGCCATAGCTCGTGCGTTGGTCAACAACCCCGCTGTGATACTTGCAGATGAAGCAACGGGTAATCTCGACACCAGAACCAGTTTCGAGATTCTGGTACTCTTCCAGAAACTTTATGCTGAAGGAAGAACCATCATCTTCGTTACCCACAACCCAGACATTGCAAATTATTCGAGTCGTAATATCGAACTGCGTGATGGTCACATCATCAGCGACACCTATAACGAACATATTCTCTCGGCAGCCAAAGGTCTGGCAGCCTTGCCGGCCAACACGGACGAATAAGTTTTCAATGTTAAGTGTTGAATGTTAAATTACTTAGCATCCAATAGCAAACGAAGTTTTCACTTAACACTTAACATTTTAACATTTAACATTACAACAAGTAAAATGAATTATCAGAATCTTTTCAAAATAGCCATCCGCGCCATTGCTGCCAACAAAATGCGCTCTTTCCTTACCGCACTTGGCATCATCATCGGTATTGCTGCGGTTATTACCATGCTTGCCATCGGACAAGGAAGTAAAGCCAGCATCAAGGCAAACATCGCAGAGATGGGATCAAACATGATTATGATTTCACCAGGTGCAGACATGCGTGGCGGTGTGAGACAGGATGCTTCGTCAATGGAGACGCTGAAGCAAGCCGACTATCAGAGCATCAAAGACGAATGTAATTATATCTCAGCTATTTCTCCTACTGTAAACAGTTCCGGACAGTGGATCTACGGAAACAACAACACCCAAAGTTCCATTTATGGTGTAAACCAAGACTATCTTTCCATCCGACAACTGAAAGTGGCAGATGGAGAAATGTTTACTGATACAGACATTAAGGCTGCATCTAAAGTTTGTATTTTAGGACAGACAGTAGTTGACTATCTTTTCCCTGATGGCAGTGATCCTATCGGTAAGGTTGTGCGATTTAACAGCATTCCATTCAGAGTAATCGGTGTCTTGAAGAAGAAAGGTTACAATAGTATGGGTATGGACCAGGATGATTTGGTACTTGCCCCCTATACAACAGTAATGAAGCGAATTATGGCACAAACCTATTTAGGAGGCATCGTCTGCTCAGCTATCACCGAAGAGGCTTCTCAACCTGCCCAAGATCAGATTACAGAAATATTGAGGCGCAACCACAAATTGAAAGACGCAACAGATACTACTGAAGCAGATGAAGATGACTTCAATATCCGCTCACAAGAGGAAATTTCAAGCATGATGAATTCTACCATGTCTACAATCACCATCCTGCTCGGATCCGTGGCAGGAATCTCGCTGCTGGTAGGCGGCATCGGAATTATGAACATCATGTATGTATCTGTAACAGAGCGCACCCGCGAAATAGGTCTTAGAATGAGTGTGGGCGCACGAGGTATTGATATTTTGAACCAGTTTCTGATAGAAGCTATCTTACTTTCTGTAACTGGCGGTATTATAGGAGTGATATTGGGAGTTAGTTTATCGCTCAGTCTGAACTATTTCTTCCATATAGCCACCCAAATAGAGCCTTGGAGCATTATTATGAGTTTTGCAGTCTGTACATTTACTGGCGTTTTCTTTGGATGGTATCCTGCAAAGAAGGCAGCAAGGCTCGACCCTATCGAGGCTATCAGATACGAATAAAAAAATTGGGAGAACATTAAATATTCTCTGAGATTTTTCAAAAAAAACAAAAAGTTTTTTGGTGAATACAAAATAAAGTTGTACTTTTGCGTCTGCGGAAGTGCAACTTTTTTATTTGAAGTTAAACGAATCGCATGAATTGAATAGTAAACAGGTTTAAACATAGAAGATTATGAAATTTATAGGAATTATTCCAGCAAGATACGCATCAACACGTTTCCCGGGAAAGCCACTTGCCATGTTAGATGGCAAACCAGTGATACAGCATGTTTATGAGAAAGTAGCAAGTTGTCTAGAAGCAGCCTATGTTGCAACAGACGATGAGCGAATTTTCAATGCTGTAGAAGCATTTGGCGGTAAAGCTGTTATGACGCGCAAGGATCATAAGAGCGGTACTGACCGCATAGAAGAAGCTATCGAAAAAATTGGTGGAGACTGGGATGTCATTGTCAATGTTCAAGGAGATGAACCTTTTGTTGACAAGAGTCAACTGGAAACCATCTGCCAGTGTTTTGATGACCCAACAACCCAAATTGCCACTTTAGGAAAAGCTTTTACCAGTATGGAAGCTGTAAAAAATCCTAATAGTCCAAAGATTGTTGTAGACAATCAAGGCTTTGCTATGTATTTCTCTCGCAGCATCATTCCATACGTAAGAGGAAAAGAAGAGGAAGAATGGCTCAAGAGTTTTCCTTATCTGAAACATTTGGGCATCTATGCTTACCGCAAAGAAGTTTTAAAAGAGGTAACCAAACTGCCACAAAGCTCACTAGAAATAGCAGAGAGCCTGGAACAACTTCGATGGCTGCAGAATGGCTACAAGATAAAAGTTGGTACTACAGATGTAGAAACTGTAGGCATCGACACGCCAGAAGATTTGCAGCGGGCAGAAGACTTTTTGAAAAACAGAAAGTAAAAAGAAACATCATATACTTTTAAAGTATCGCAGAATGAACAAAATTGAAAATATCGTCAAAAAATATATTATTCACCATGGTATGTTCAAGTGGCAAACACCATATATCGTTGCCTTGTCCGGAGGTGCCGATAGCGTTGCCCTATTGCTTATCT
>ENA-UEYF01002361-UEYF01002361.1-human-gut-metagenome-genome-assembly--contig:-NODE-2361-length-12247-cov-269.459819_pt1 | contig 12247 bp, 10 predicted proteins | sample MGYA00242902_ERZ507920 | MGnify/ENA primary metagenome ERZ507920 (study PRJEB26167, sample SAMN06115402) | human gut metagenome | host: Homo sapiens | place: China:Jiangxi | collected 2016-07-05...
GGAGTGCCTGTCCCAAAGAAGGACATCCTCCGCTATCTCGTAGACTACAAACGCAAGAACATCCGCAGCATCTTCGGCTACATCAGCGACCAGGGGCCCAAGTGGGAAAACATCCACCTGTGGCTTCCTTTCCTCAACCATCCCGAAACCCCTGTGTTTACGGGTGGCGAGAGAATCATGAGGAAGATGAACGATGCCGTGTTCTATGTAGAGATGTCCCGCCCTAAGCGCGGCTACTATACAGCCACTTACAAGCTCATCACCCGCAATCCGAACTCTCTGCCGGAGCACGAGATTACCCGTCGCTTCTTCCAGATGCTGGAAGAAACCATCCGCCGGAATCCACCTTATTATTTATGGACGCATAACAGATGGAAGCGAACCAGGGAGGAGTTTGATAAGCGATATGAAATTAAAAACGGCAAAGTAATTCCTAAAGAATCATGAGAATAGTTCTTTTCTGTGAAAACAAGTATGCCATAGACATACTTAATCCAATACAAGAACATGTGACAAAGCAACATTTGCCACACGAGATATTGTGGTATATCCACAAACCAAAGATAGACAGTTTTCCATATGCCGACCAGGTGAAATGGACCAACTCTATTCAAGAAGTCTATGACTTCCAGCCAGAGGCTATCTATGTGCCAGGCAACATTGTGCCTTACTATCTGCCAGGCGTCAAGATACAGGTATTCCACGGCTATGCCGCAGAGAAGAAAGATCACTGGATTATCCGCCGTTACTTTGACACCTATTTCACCCAAGGTCCTTACTTCACTTCTCACTTCGAGGCTCTGGCCAAGAGATATGGAGATTTCGAGGTGTTGGAAACGGGATGGCCTAAGCAGGATTGGATCAAGGAAAACCTGCATAAATATGATGCCGACCGAGAGAAACTGCTCAGGGAAAGCGGCAAGGAGACCTTGATCCTTTACGCTCCTACCTTCTCGCCAAAACTCACTTCGCTTCCTTACATCAAGGAAGAGCTGGGCAAGCTGGCTAAGGAGCGCAATGCCCTGATAGTAATGAAGTTCCATCCGCTTACCCGCCAGGAATGGGTAGATGAATACCGTGAATGGGCTGCAACCAAGAAGGATGTTCTCTTCATCGACAAGGGAGAGAACGTAACCAAATATCAGCTGATGGCAGATACGCTCATCAGCGATACCTCTTCTACCATCTATGAGTTCCTGCTGCTCTCTCGCCCAGTAATCACCCTCGGCACCATATCCAAGGATATCTACTGGGAAAACATCACGGAACCTGATCAACTGATTGCCGCCTACGACCATGCCCTCACAGACCCTGAGGCGATAGCCAAGAGACAGTGGATAGTAGACAACTACGATCCATATTTGGACGGCAACGTATGCCAGCGCATGCTCGACGGAGCCGAAGACTACATCCGCCGTCATGGTGTGCCGAAGAAGAGAAAGCTGAATCTCTGGCGCAAATATACCAGCATCAAGACATTTGGAAGAATCAAAAAAGAATAAAGATATGCTTAATTTTACAGTAGGACCTGTGATGGCAAGCGATGAAGTTAGAGCCATCGGCGCTGAGCAGGTGCCTTATTTCAGAACAGCAGAGTTCTCCGCCATCATGAAGGAGAACGAACAATTGATGAAGCAGTTTGCCAAGGCATCAGACGATGCCCGCACAGTTTTTATCACAGGTTCGGGCACAGCCTCTATGGAAGCCGTGGTCATGAATGTATTCACTCCTGCCGACAAAGTACTGGTAGTGAATGGCGGTAGCTTTGGTCACCGATTCGTACAACTCTGTGAAATTCATGAGATTCCACATACAGAAATCAAGCTTGAGATGGGGACTCCACTCACGGCAGAAGACCTCAAGCCATACGAGGGACAAGGCTACACCGGCTTCCTCGTCAATCTACATGAGACTTCTACCGGCGTACTCTACGACATCCAGATGATCAGCGACTTCTGTCATCGCAACCATATTTTCCTGGCAGTAGATTCCATCAGTTCTTTCCTCGCGGACCCATTCAACATGAAGGAGTTGGGCGTAAACGTGATGATTACAGGTTCACAGAAGGCATTGGCGTGTCCTCCAGGCATTTCTGTCATCATTCTCGATACAGAAGCCATCAAACGAGTAGAGGCAAACAAGGTGAAGTCAATGTACTTCGACCTGAAGGATGCCTTGAAGAATGGTGAGCGTGGACAGACTCCTTTCACCCCAGCCGTAGGAACCTTACTGCAGATTCATGCCCGCCTGAAGGAGATAGAGCGCAATGGCGGTGTGGAGAGCGAGAACCAGCGCATGAAAATGCTTGCAGAAGATTTTAGAAGCAAGCTCAAGGACCTGCCATTCACCATCGTTTCCCAATCGATGTCAAATGCCGTTACTCCTCTGCATCCACAGAACGCCTCAGCCTACGACATCTTCCTGAAGCTGAAAGACGAATATGGCATCTGGGTATGTCCTAATGGTGGCGACATGGCAGAAAAGATATTCCGTGTAGGTCATCTCGGCAACCTAAGTCCGGAAGACAATACTACGCTCGTTGATGCACTGAAGGATATGCAGGCTAAGGGACTGCTATAATATATATAATAAGGTATAGAGAACTTTCAAGATAGAGAAACTTATGGTTAAAGTCATCACATACGGTACTTACGACCTGCTTCATTATGGTCACATCCGTCTCCTGGAGCGCGCCAAGGCTTTGGGCGACTACCTCATCGTGGGCGTAACCTCGGATACCTTCGACCGTGAGCGTGGCAAAATCAATGTACAACAATCCCTCATGGAACGAGTGGAAGCCGTGCGTGCCACAGGCATTGCCGATGAAATCATCATCGAGGAATACGAGGGACAGAAGATTGACGACATCAAGCGACTGGACGTAGATATCTTTACCGTAGGTTCTGACTGGAGAGGCAAGTTTGACTATCTCAACGCCTATTGCAAGGTGGTTTATCTAGACCGCACTCAGGGCGTATCGAGCACGGAGATCAGAAGCGAGCAGCAGGTGGTTAGCCTCGGACTGGTTGGCGAATCGCCTATCCTCAACAAGATAGAGCGGGAAAGCCAATATGTCAATGGATTGGAGGCAGGAAAGGTTTTCTCCCTCAACGACCAATATCTCTCAGAGAATCTGCAGGCAGCGGAAAAGCAGGCAGCCAGTTTTCAGGAACTCCTGGATGAAAGCGATGCGCTCTATGTTATCTCTGCTCCAAGCAAGCACTATGCTCAAATAAAGGAGGCATTAGAAGCTGGCAAACACGTATTGTGCGAATCGCCTATCACTCTTCAGCCTCAGCAATGGAAAGAACTCAAGGAAATAGCAAAAAATAAGAAGGTAGTCTTGATGGATTCTATCAAGACCGCCTATTCCGTAGCCTATTACCGACTCTTACTCTTGGCTAAGGGCGGTATCATCGGTGATATCATGTCGGTGGATGCAACCTGCACCAGTCTCGTAGACTTTGACCCGACCCAGGATTCACAGAAGAGTCTTTACGAATGGAACAGTATCTGCGCCTGGGGACCGACGGCACTCCTGCCTATCTTCCAGCTTCTGGGCACAGAATACAGCAGCAAACAGATAGCCACTCACTTCCTGAACGAAGCAAAGCGCTATGATGCCTTTACCAAGATATCCTTCCTCTATCCTCATGCCGTAGCTTCGCTGAAGGTTGGTCAAGGCGTGAAGTCGGAAGGCGAATTGATTATCTCGGGCACCAAGGGATACATCTACGTACCAGCCCCATGGTGGAAGACCGATTACTTCGAGGTGAGATACGAGAATCCGCAGAACAACAAGCGCTACTTCTACCAGCTGGATGGAGAAGGGTTGCGCTATATGCTCCTCTCCTTCCTCAAAGCCATCCGCACCGGCAAGGACTTCTCGTATGTATCCGATGACATATCAGAAGAAATCGTCAAGACTATCGCCAATTTCGAGGCAAGAAAAGACATGGTCATCATATAGGTTCGTCTACATGATGTCCATTTCCTTTCTTGAAAGCTTTTTCCTTTTAGTCTTAACGGCATTTATATAATTTAACAACTATTAGTGCAAGAAAGCACAAGTTTCTCTGTTATTATACATATAAAAATAAGCAAAAACAATAATACGATGAATCAGAAATTGTTAAAAAGCCATACGATATTGGCGATTTGTATTCTAATCTTATCCGTCATCCCTGTTGTGGCAATAGGTCCCTATCTCCATCAGTTTGCAGATGACTATGTATTCGGAGCTCCTGTCTACAAGGCTTGGACTGCCACCCATTCATTTGGGGCATGTATTCAGGCGGCCTGGGCTGAATCCATGCATATCTACCAGACATGGCAGGGTACCTATTCGGCATGTTTCCTGATGGCATTACAACCTGGAATTTTTGGCAAATACTGGCTTGTACCGATTATTCTATTGGGAAATCTAATTCTTTCCACCTATACACTGGGATACACAATATTACGCAGATTGCTACATATCAGCAAATTGGAATACACTTTCATTTCTACTCTATTTGTATTAATGACCGTACAGTTCGTATGGTCGTTCTACGATGCATTCTGCTGGTATAACGGAGCGATGTACTATACCTTATATTATAGTATTTCTTTGTTTCTTGCCTCCCTACTCATCGAATTCCATCTTACAAAATCTATCATAGCGAAAATCATCATCACGCTGGTTTCCGCAGCACTCGCCATATTCATTGCCGGCGGCAACTTTGTTACCGGTCTGGGTATGCCAGCCATTCTCTTTATGGCAATCGTATGGATGTGGGTGGAGAGGAAGAAGACTCCTTTCTTCTTGCTTTCTATCCTTATCATTTATGCCTGCGCTTTTGCTTTCAGTGTATTTGCACCAGGCAATACTGTCCGCCAATCCACAGTCACCAGTCAACCGAATGTGGTTTCAGCCTTCTTTATTGCGATAGCAAAGGGCATAGAATTTCTCGCTGATGCCATTAAAATCACAGAAATACTCATGTTTACCATTCTCATACCTTTTCTTGCAAGATTAGCCAAGGCATCCCACTTTAGGTTTTCTCATCCATGGCTTTATCTGCTCATCTCTTTCCTACTCTATTGCGCCTTCTTTTTTCCAAACAGCTATGCCATGGGAACCAAAGGAGCAGACAGAACACAGAATGTATACTTCTATGTGCATCTGTGGATGATTTGCTTCAATATCTACTATCTTTCTGGTGCTCTTCAGCGCAGAGCGGCTGATCTGGAACCAATAAGCGTTGCTATTGTAAACTTGACAGAGGCAATCAGACTGAAATATAATAAATACTTCAGATGGCTACCGGTATATTACTGGCTTGTGTTGGTACTTTCTATCACAGCAAAGCCAACTACTACCAACAGAACACTCTCCTTGCTGCGTAGAGGAACAGCACAGAAGTTTGATCTAGAAATGCAGCAGCGCGAAATTGCCGTAAAGCAAAGCAAGGCAGATCATCTGGTATTAAATCCGCTTACCGTAAAGATGCCATCCGATGCCTTCCATGATATCACTATTTATCCAGGTTATTGGATTAACCGAGGTATGGCAAACTATTATGGCAAGAAAACGGTAGTAGCATTACCTTTCGATGATGGCGAAGAAACGCCAGCCAAGTTGTTAAAACGCTGCCGTGATGAAGTAGGTCCAGGCGGAATGACCTTTATCGAAGGAAAATAAATCAGAAATAACAATACCATTCATTAAACAAAAAAGGTAAGTAGCCAAAACTGCTACTTACCTTTTTTATGTTTCAAGCGATCTTCTATAATCTTGCTGACAGCAACAAACTGATAGATGCCTTCATAGCAGGCACATACAAATCCTTCCTTACCATCACGGAAGCCACCCTTCTGAATATAAGCACGGAAGAAACGCACCAACGGACGATAGAACAAAGCTGCCATTCCATAATTGCGATCTTTCTTCTTTTCTATCTCGTTAGCTGTATACTGGTTGATTTTCCCCATTCTGCTGGCAATGCTGTCGTCTGCCAGATGAACCAAAGCCATATCTGCATGGGTTGCTGGTATCTTTTCTATCCTGCCCTTGATAATAGGGTCGGCATGGATGACAGCAGGCCATACCGTATCCTTCCTGATAAAGAAACGCAACTGATAGTCGGGATAGAAACAATGCATGAATCTTCCCATAAAGCGACTCTTGCGTGGCACATACAATCCCAATGGAGCATTCTCCTTCCCTATTAGGGAATAAAGATATTGTTTCAGTGCTGGGGTGACCAGTTCATCTGCATCCACCACCAGTACCCATTTGCAGGAAGCTGCATCTATGGCTGTCTGTCTTGCCGGTTCACAAATCTGATAACTGCCTCTAGGGAAAACAACTATCTTGCAACCATTACGCTTTGCAATATCCAAGGTATCGTCGGTACTTTCCATGTCGCAGACAACCACCTCGTCAAAGCCCTTCACTGTATCCAGCACCTGCTGAAGATGGCAGGAGGCATTATAGGTATTAATAACCACCGAGATGCCATTTCCCTGCTCTTGTTCTACACTTGTCTTATCCATATATCTATGCTCTATAAATATTGATCGATACCATTTGTGCAACGAACCAAACGCTCCTTCTTCACCTGGTTCAAAACATCTTTATGCATGTTCTCTTGGGCTTTAGACGCCTCCTTGTGATAAAGATGGTACATGATTCCTCCCATCTTCAGAGCCTTCTTCCGAACGCCAGCAAAATGCAGGCGATAGGCAAACTCGGCATCCTCATGTCCCCATTCCAACAGATCCTCATTGTAACCATTTACCTTGATGGCATCCTCTTTCCAATAAGCCATGTTGCAACCTCTGAGATGGTCGATTCTACGGGCATAGCGAAAAGCCAGCAATCTGCGGAACACATGAGAACGGAAGCTATTGCTTACATAACTGAAAGGCATGTTCCAAAGATTCACATTGACTACCTTTGTATCCAAAATTTTTTTGGAAATCTGGGCAGACAGCAGCACTCTACTTCCACAGACGAAACATCCTTTCTGAGCCATTTCTATATGGTCTTCTACAAAATGAGAACTCAAAACAACATCTCCATCAACTTGGATGATATAATCACCCGTAGCCTTTGCTATTGCCTTATTCAAAATGGAAGTTCTTCTGAATCCCTTATCTTCCTGCCAAACCCAAATTACCGGTACTGGCATTTTTTCAGCATAACGGTCTATCAGTTTTTTAGTCTCTTCGGTAGAACCATCGTCAGCAATAACAACTTCATCAGGCATAACATGCTGATGCAACACGCTATACAACACGAGTTCTAAGGCTTTAGGCCAATTGTAAGTCGTAATCAATAATGTTGTTTTCATAAACCTAACTTTTTACGTTTAAAATAATGCAAGATACTTTTGCGATGTACCCATCGCCAATCGTGTATCTTCTTTGCTCCTATTATTTTTTGTAATATTTTCTCATCCATTCCCCGCAGTTTCACATACTCTCGTGCCACACACTCGAAGACATCCATTCTTCCGGTAAACCGCGTCAGGTTTTCCACACATTCCTTCATCGGCGGATAGCCTGAGTAAAACCTCATACGATTGATATCGATAAGCGAGAACGTATAATGACCATCAGCCTGAAGCTGATACAGCACATTGCCGGCATTCAAGTCAATATCGATGATGCCTTTCTGGTGCAATCGATTCACAAAGTGCGCATAATCTGCCGCCATCACCCTGTTGAATTCCTCTGGGGAGTTCAACTGATCGTTGATAGGCATACTGTTATCAATATCAGAGATAAAGTAGCAATAGTCAATAAGTCCCTTTACCCTCGTTTCAATATATCCAAAGCCTTCGGGAGTGGCAAAGCCATCTGCCATCAGCCTAAGGGCATTCTCATAGGCACGGAAAGCCTTGGTAGAGCGGAAGAAGCTATATCCTATCTTCTGAATGAAATTAGGCTGCTTGTATCTCTTCACCACAACTTCTTTCTCTTTTCCATCAAACTTTACATGAAAAGCCTTGATAACATTTCGTCCTTCAAAGATACAACGTCCCTCCTGCTCGAACACATCCGGGATGCGTTCGATGAAACTTCTCATCTCTTCGTATTTTGGGTTTATCTTTATCTTCATTTGTTTACAGTACTTTTATATTTTTGCCTAGGATGGTTAGGAACGCCAGGGAATAGCATTTCCAGACTATTATCTTCTAACATCTTAGGAATTATAAAATTTCTCAAATAAATTTTGTCTCGCCTTACAATTGCCGATAATTCATCTAAAGATATCCACTCAGAACAAACAGTACAAATCATAGCCTTTAAGCTTTGATAAGGCATTCTTTGTTTTACACGAGTACTTGCAATATTAGGCTCGGAACTTGCAATATTAGCCCCAAAACTTGCAATATTAGGCTCGGAACTTGCAATATTAGCCCCAGAACTTGCAATATTAGGCTCGGAACTTGCAATGTTAGGCTCGGAACTTGCAATATTAGGTTCGGAGCTTGCAATATTACCAGTCATAGGCAACCGATACTTGGTTCCTCTACCATATCCCTCTTGAACCAGCAATTTATGCTTACACATATCTTTCAACAAATCGGCGACTTCTGCCTTATGCTGGTTAAGGACAACCCTTAAGTTCTCATTTGTAATATATCCATCTGTGCAAGCTGCATTAAGAGTCAACAGGCGTTCATGTCCCAAAGAAAAAACTTCTGTTCCAAATATCCGAACCAATCTATCCTTTGTTCCTTCATCCATCATCGACTCCATCATCATTGTGAGTTCCACTAAGTCAGGCTGACTTAATGTTCTCAACATAGGTGCTCTCCAATTTGCAAATCGCCAACCAGCCAATATCTTATCAACTCCACTTCCCGCTTTTTCGGCAGAGCCAATCAGCATAAACATCTTTTGAAGAGTCTTGTTACGACATACGCTAGCACTTTCTCCATAATATTGCATTTTAGAAACCAACAATGTTCCCGGGTTAGTAAAAACAATTTTATTGCTATACAAACGCACTACCATTGTTGCATTTTCCGAATAATCGGTATGAATACAAAGATTTACTAATGCTTCACGTACAGCCACATGCGCAGGGGTTTCATCTCGACGAATATTGCCCTCCAAGATGAAAGGTTTTGGCAAGACCGCTGATAATCTTGGAAGAACACGAAGATAGAATTGGAATAAATTTGCCTCCCAAGTTCCATCAGGACAAATACGATTGGTCCATCGTATTTCAGGATTATCTGATAGTTTTTCCTGGTAATCAGGAAAGAAGTCGGGGCAACATTCATTATCAGTAATGGCGTCTTCTTTACCAAACATCAAAACTCCTGCCATTGTAAAACCTTCTTCTTTCGTTCCACGATCTGTACGATAAGCACCTATCTTTTTAAGAAACTCAAAATCAGACAAAACAGACCAAGGATGGTCTGGCTTTACCAACTTAAATAATTGACGATATTGAGCAATAGACTCCATATCTAAATCATCTAATGAATAATTTCTCAAAATGCGGCTATCAGCGGGATTAGAAACATTCGCATCTGAAAACATACGCTGCACTTCTCGCTCCGTACATTTATAATCACCTTCATGATTGCGCTTAAAAGTACCATTGTAGGGTTGAGACGTTCTATAAACAGGACGCTGTTCTCTGGATGCACGAGGAATAAAGAATAACATAAGTTTATGACCTTTGTAATCTTCTACCACGACATCTTCTGTTTTTAACAGGTTACAACTAACCGTAGCTCGATTATTCACATTATTCCAAAAGTCCTTTGTATATTTCTCAATCTGTTCATCAGATAGATTATCTATATAGAACTTACCTTTTTTTTCTATTACTCCAAGCACGATAACTCCTCCTTCGCTATTGGCGAAGGCTGAATAGGTATCCCAAAAGCTGCCAGGAAATCCACCGGCAGCACTTTTAAACTCCAAGTCATCACTCTCTATACTATTCAAGAGTGAATCCAGATAATCCTCGAAGTTTAATCTATCACGTACTTCTAACATACAATTCTTTTATATTCTTTAACAAGATACCTTCCTAGTATCTCATAGGTTGCAAAGATACGAAAAACTATCAGAAACGCCAAATTTTAGGAAGATTATCTTTCTTCCTTCATTGATACTTGCTTTTTTTATCCATTTTCTTGCAAGATTAAAGTATATTTCGTATTTTTGTACCCAATAACATCATCATCGTTTTCATAAACAAAAAGAAATCCTATGAATATTCAAAAATTGAAATATAAATTCCATAGCGGGAAAAACAGCAAACCCTGGTATTACATCAAGGAATACGCTCGTCTGTATACACCTGCCTGCATCTTGATATGGAGGGGGCAGCATTTACTTGACAAAGCCAAGAAACGCAAAGACTACGATTATATCCTGAACCGGGTAAACTACTACAACAAGCTTACAGAAGATAATATCCTTCTCAACAAAGATTTATGGGAAAAGAAAGCTGTTAAAGTTGCAGAACAGCCGATGACCCGCCAGAAGGTATATTATCTGGATACTTTGGAATATGCCCGCTGTTTTGACGGCAATAACAAATGGAATCTCCTCCCTGGTGACATCACGTATGTGGAAGATATTCCTACCATTGTAAAAAGCCGCCCAATTCATGGAGAAAACCAGAACTCCGTATTGCTCAAGATGGACAAGGTACGCCATTTTATCTTCGTGAAGGATAAGCTTTCGTTTGCAGAAAAAAAAGACCAGGCTATCTTCAGAGGGAAAATAGCCTGCAAGGACATCCGTGTACAATTTGTAGAGAAGTTTTTCGGAAATCCTCGCTTCGATATCGGAACCATAGATCTGATTAAGCCAGAATGGAAGAGCGACAAGATTTCCATCTACGACCATCTGAAATACAAATACGTGATGGCGCTGGAGGGAAATGACGTGGCAAGCAATCTGAAATGGATTATGTCTTCCAATTCCATCGCCGTGATGCCTAAGCCATATTATGAAACTTGGTTTATGGAAGGAACTCTGAAGCCAGACTATCATTATATAGAAGTAAAGCCTGATTTCTCTGATCTTGAAGAAAAGATGGACTATTATACTGCTCATCCAGATGAAGCGCAAGCTATCATCAACCACGCTCATGAATATGTAGAGCAATTCAAGGATAAGCAGCGTGAGGATATCATCTCGCTGATGGTTCTGGATAAGTATTTTTCTCTGTTAAAATCTAAGGATTAATGTCTAGAAAGGATTCTATCTATTATGAAAGAACGGTCCTGCCGATTATTCGATGGGCAGAATGATGACAGATAAGACGCCTAGACTGTGGCATGTAGTAGGCAGCAATCTGAACTATGCCTTCATCATCAACAACGACACCATTCTGGAGAAGACTGCCGATGGTGCCCTGGATGTTTATGATGCTCACATGAATCCGGTGAAGAATTATCGTCTGCCAGCTAAGCAGTTTGACAAAGCCATCAAGCAGCTCAACAGGTTCTTTAAATAAGAAAAGGTAAATTCCCCAAAAGTCCCTTCCGCATTCCAGTTTTTCATATACCCGGAATACAGAAGGGGTTTTATCCTTTTATGCTTCCTTCCCCACTCTTATCTTGAGCCACAATGCCAAAATGGGGTCACTCATTTCCAGATGCTTAAGAGCAGGAATCGTAATCAGGTCTTTCACCATCAAGGACTTCTTGAGGCGGGTTACATTGGCTGCAGATACAGAACTTCTGCAAAGATAGCAAAAAAAAAAAAATTAAACAAGGTTGTTTTAAACAAAGTTGTTTAAAACTAGTATTTTTATTACGAATTAACTAATAGTCAATGGATTACGGGTAAGACACCAAAGAATTTAACGGGAATATTTTTAAAACACGGACAAATTGAATTTGTCCGGATGGTTGTCCAGCAGGCTTATAAGTACCAGGAAAACAATACGTTATGGCACTCCGGACAATTTGTCCGTGTTATTTTTTTATGAGAAAGGAAGAAGAAGAAAAAGGGGGTTACGGATTGAGACGAAAACCTGTTATCCGAGAAGCTATAACCTGGCACCCGAGAAACTATGATTTAACACATAAGAACCTATGTTTTCCGCCCCACAAAACTATGACTTAGATTTTTTAACATAAAGCTCTAAAGCAGCCAAAGGAGAATAAGAGAGGTTGGAACGTAAACAGTTGGGAATGAGTAGATTTGCACAAAGTTGCCAAATCGGCATAAAGCAAGCGAGTGAGGAATATTGAAGTAGTTCAGTTACTAAATCGTG
>ENA-UEYF01002363-UEYF01002363.1-human-gut-metagenome-genome-assembly--contig:-NODE-2363-length-12236-cov-4.416811_pt1 | contig 12236 bp, 14 predicted proteins | sample MGYA00242902_ERZ507920 | MGnify/ENA primary metagenome ERZ507920 (study PRJEB26167, sample SAMN06115402) | human gut metagenome | host: Homo sapiens | place: China:Jiangxi | collected 2016-07-05...
CTCGTCGTAACTTCCTGAAGGCCGCTGGCGTTTCTGCCGCTGCTCTGGGTCTGGCTGCCTGCGGCGGCTCTTCCAGCTCCACCGCATCCAGCGTGGCATCCTCCACCGCCGCTTCTTCCGCAGCGGCGGCTGCAGACGTTACCATCAAGGTAGCTGCCATCGAGACCGGCTACGGCGCTGATATGTGGAAGAAGGTCGCCGAGGCCTTTACCGCACAGACCGGCATCAAGGTGGACCTGACCACCGACAAGAAGCTGGAGGACGTCATCGGCCCCTCCATGCAGGGCGGCGACTACCCCGACGTGGTTCATCTGGCCACCGGCCGTGAAGCTGCCCTGACCGAGCAGTTCATCAAGGGAAACCTGATCGCCGACATCACCGATGTGCTGAGCATGACGGTTCCCGGCGAGAGCAAGAAGGTGAGCGAGAAGATCGCCGGCGGCTTTACCGACACTTCTCTCACCAACCCCTACGGCGACGGCAAGACCTATCTGGCTCCCATGTTCTACAGCCCCTGCGGCCTGTTCTACAACGCCGGTTTCCTGAAGGAAAAGGGCTGGGACGTGCCCAAGACCTGGGACGAGATGTGGGCACTGGGCGACAAGGCTGCCGCTGAGGGCACCTACCTGTTCACCTACCCCACCACCGGCTACTTCGACGCCTTCTTCTATGCGCTGATGTACGCTGCCGGCGGCCCCGACTTCTTCAACAAGGCTACCCACTACGAAGAAGGCATCTGGGACACCCCCGAGGCAAAGACCTGCTTTGATATCGTGGCTAAGCTGGCCTCCTACACCAACCCCATCACCCCCGCACAGGCCAACGATCAGGACTTTACCCAGAACCAGCAGCTGGTGCTGGACAACAAGGCCCTGTTCATGCCCAACGGCACCTGGATCGTGGGCGAGATGGCCGAGGCTCCCCGTGCAGACGGCTTTGAGTGGGGCATGACCGCCCTGCCCGCTGTCAAGGCCGGCGGCGATGGTTACAGCTACACCTGGTTCGAGCAGGCATGGATCCCCGCCGGTGCCGAGCATCAGGATGCCGCCAAGCAGTTCGTGGCTTACCTGTACAGCGACGAAGCCTGCAAGCTGTTTGCCGAGAGCGGCGCTATCCAGCCTGTGCTGGGCATCGCCGACAGTCTGGAAGGCGACAACAAGATGTTCTACTCCATCTACGACAACGGCGCAAAGGCCGCCATGGGCAACTTTGCAGCCTTCAGTGCCATCCCCGGCGTGGAAGTGCGCACCGTGTTCTTCGATCCTGTCAACTCTCTGGTGTCCGGCAGCATGACCGAGCAGCAGTGGATCGACGGCATCAAGTCCGCCAGCGACCAGATGCGCGCCAACATCATCGAGTAATTAAGCCCTGCCCAGCGGGGGCGGTTTTTACCGCCTCCGCTTTTTTGGGCTGTACAGTACCATCAAGAAAGGAGCGGTCAATCCCCTATGAGAACGGATAAAAGCCGCAAACGGTTCGTATTCCTCTGTGTGGCACCGGCTACCATCCTGTTTTTCCTCTTTATGATCCTGCCCACCCTCAACGTGTTCCGCATGAGTTTGTATGAGCGGGGTGCCTATTCTCCCAACGAGACCTTTGTGGGGCTTAAAAACTTCCAGCATCTGCTGCGGGACGCCCAGTTCATCCGCTCCATGCAGAATATGATCCTGCTGGTGGTAACGGTCACCCTGATCACCTTCGCCTTTGCACTGGTATTTGCCGCCATCCTCACCCGGGAGAAGATCAAAGGCCAGAACTTTTTCCGCATCATCTTCTACATCCCCAACATCCTGTCGGTGGTCGTCATCTCCGGCATCTTCTCTGCCATCTATAAGCCGGAAAACGGCATGCTGAACAGCATCATCGGCCTGTTCCGCAACATGAGCGACCCCATCCTGTGGAAGGGCGAAAAACTGGTCATCCCCTCTATCATCATTGCCATGGTGTGGCAGGCCATCGGCTACTACATGGTCATGTACATGGCCTCCATGTCTGCCGTGCCCATCAGCCTGTACGAGAGCGCCAATCTGGACGGTGCCGGGCGGCTGACCCAGTTCTTCCAGATCACCATCCCCCTCATCTGGACGAATATCCGCACCACCCTCACCTTCTTTATCATCTCCACCATCAACATGGCCTTCCTCTTCGTCAAGGCCATGACCAGCGGCGGGCCCAACGGCGCATCGGATGTGGCGCTGAGCTATATGTACAGCCAGAAAGACGCTGGCCTGTATGGTTACAGTATGGCCATCGGCGTGGTAATCTTCCTGTTCTCGTTTGCCCTGTCCGCCTGTGTCAACAAGGTCACCAACCGCGATACGCTGGAATTTTAAGGAGGGAAGAAGATGCAGAATACCACCGAAAAATCTTCCCGCTCTGCGGAAGGTCTGTACAAGTTTTTCATCTATTTTGTGCTGGTTCTGCTGGCCGTTACCATCATCGTGCCGGTGGCATGGGTGTTCATGGCCTCCATCAAGCAGAATGCAGAGTTCTACGGCAATCCCTGGGCACTGCCCGCCGGGTTCTACTGGCAGAACTTCGTCAACGCATGGAACGGCGCGAAAATGGGCGAATATATGCTCAATTCGGTCATCGTCACCGCGCTGGCGCTGGCGCTGCTGCTGGTCGTTGCCCTGCCCGCCGCCTACTGCCTGTCCCGCTTCCACTTCAAGGGGTGCAAGGTACTGAACACCCTGTTCATGGCGGGCCTGTTCATCAACGTGAACTACATCGTGGTGCCCATCTTTTTGATGCTGCGGGACAGCGATGTGTGGCTGAAAGGCCATTTCGGCAGCGGCTTTCTGCTGAACAATCTGGTGGTGCTGGCGGTGGTATACGCCGCCACCGCGCTGCCCTTTACCATCTACCTGCTGTCGGGCTACTTTGCCACCCTGCCCCACGATTTTGAGGAGGCCGCCTATATCGACGGTGCAAGCTATTTTTCCACCATGACCCGCATCATCTTCCCCATGGCAAAGCCCTCCATCATCACCATTATCCTGTTCAACTTCCTGTCCTTCTGGAACGAGTATATCATCTCCATGACCCTGATGAGCTCCACCAAGGCACCCCGCACCCTGCCGGTAGGTCTTTTGAACCTGATGCAGGCGCAGCAGAGCGCCGCCCAGTACGGTACCATGTACGCAGGTCTTGTGCTGGTGATGCTGCCCACCCTGATTTTGTACATCTGCGTGCAGCGGCAGCTGACGCAGGGCATGACCGTGGGCGGCCTGAAAGGTTAAGGTGACAGACGATGAAAGCATATTGGAAAAACCATCCCGCCCTGCGCATGATCCTGATGCTGGTGCTGTTCGTACTGGCACTGGTGCTGGTGGTGTCCGGCTGGAAAATGACCGGGCAGCTGGCAGGGCTTGGCATCATGCTGGTGGGCGTAGCGCTGCTGCTGGCTGTGCTGGCGCTGTATAACGCCGCCTACGATTGACCCCCTACGATTCAAAGAGAGGCAAAAGGAGAGTTTCCCATGGACGAACTGAGAAAGACCGGGCGCGTGACCATTCCCACAGACTTGGACGTTGTGCCCGAAACACTGGAGATCTTAAAAAAGTGGGGTGCCGATGCCATCCGCGACTGCGACGGCACCGACTTTCCGCAGCAGCTCAAGGATGCGGACGCCAAGATATACTCCACCTACTATACCACCCGCAAGGACAACGCATGGGCAAAGGCAAACCCGGACGAGGTACAGCAGTGCTACATCATGACCGGCTTTTACACCGCCCCCGGCGACACCGTGACCATCCCGCTGATGAAGGGCATCAGCCCGGAGCTGATGCAGGTGAACACCAACGACGACATCACCCGCTGGTGGGAGGTCATGGATCGAACCACCGGTCAGCCCGTGCCGCCGGAGCGGTGGAGCTACGCCGACGGCAGTGTGACCGTACAGGCCGTACCGTTCCATGAGTATACCGTCAGTTTTCTGGCTTACCTCATCTGGGACCCGGTGCATATGTACAACGCTACCACCAACGGCTGGACGAATTTTGAGCACCAGATCACCTTTGACGTGCGTCAGCCCAAGACCCACAAGTATTCCATGGAGCGCCTGCGCAAGTTCATTGCAGAGCACCCCTATGTCAACGTCATCCGCTACACCACCTTCTTCCACCAGTTCACCCTGATCTTCGACGAGCTGAAGCGGGAGAAGTTCGTGGACTGGTATGGATACTCTGCTTCGGTCAGCCCTTATATCCTCAACCAGTTTGAGCAGGAAGTGGGCTACAAGTTCCGCCCGGAGTACATCATCGATCAGGGCTACTATAATAACCAGTACCGGGTGCCCAGCAAGGAATTCCGGGATTTTCAGGCCTTCCAGCGCCGCGAGGTGGCAAAGCTTGCCAAGGAGATGGTGGACATCACCCATGCGTGCGGGTGCGAGGCCATGATGTTCCTCGGCGATCACTGGATCGGCACCGAACCTTTCATGCCGGAGTTCAAGACCATCGGACTGGATGCCGTAGTGGGCAGCGTGGGCAACGGCTCCACCCTGCGCCTGATCTCTGACATTGAGGGCGTGAAGTACACCGAGGGCCGTTTCCTGCCCTACTTCTTCCCCGACACCTTCCACGAGGGCGGCGACCCGGTGCGGGAAGCCAAGGAGAACTGGGTTACAGCCCGCCGCGCTATCCTGCGCAAGCCCATCGACCGCATCGGCTATGGCGGCTATCTGAAACTGGCCTTGCAGTTCCCGGAGTTCGTGGACTACGTGGAGAGCGTCTGCAACGAGTTCCGCGAACTGTACGAGAACATCAAGGACACCACACCCTACTGTGTCAAGCGAGTGGCCGTGCTGAACTGTTGGGGTAAAATGCGGGCTTGGGGCTGTCACATGGTGCATCACGCCCTCTATTACAAGCAGAACTATAGCTATGCCGGTGTCATTGAGATGCTGTCCGGCGCACCGTTTGATGTGAAATTTATCAGCTTTGAGGATATCAAGAACGACCCGCATCTGCTGGATTCGTTGGATGTCATTATCAATGTCGGCGATGCCGACACCGCACACACTGGCGGCATCTGGTGGGAAGACCCGGAGATCTCCTCCGCTATCCGCAAGTTCGTCTGGAACGGCGGCGGCTTTATCGGCGTGGGTGAGCCTTCCGGTCACCCGTATCAGGGCCACATTCTCCAGCTTGCCAGCGTGCTGGGCGTGGAGGAAGAAAACGGCTTCACCCTGAACTACGACAAGTACAACTGGGAAGAACACCCGGACCATTTTATTCTGCAGGATGCTGACCAGCCCATCGACTTCGGTGAGGGAAAGAAGAATATTTATGCCTTGGAAGGCACGGAAGTGCTGGTGCAGCGGAATAAGGAAGTGCAGATGGCGGCACACGACTTCGGCAAGGGTCGTGCCGTGTACATCAGCGGTGTGCCTTACAGTTTTGCCAACAGCCGTACCCTTTACCGCGCTATCCTGTGGAGTGCCCACAGCGAGGAGGAACTGCATACATGGTTCAGTTCCAACTACAACGTGGAGGTGCACGCCTACGTCAAAAACGGCAAGTACTGCGTGGTGAACAACACCTACGAGCCGCAGGATACCACCGTTTACACCACCGGCGGCAGCAGCTTTGCGCTGCATCTGGATGCCAACGAGATCAAGTGGTATGAGATCTAAGTTCTCCTTTTCATAAACGAACACAACGGGCAGCTCTGTTACCAGAGCTGCCCGTTGTGTTTGCTGTATTTACCGATAACTCAACCTGTGTCAATCGAACGCTGCAATGGAGATGGCTGGAAACGCAGAAATTCAGTAATGCGAGCGTAATAGACCTGCAGAAAAAAGAAACTGCCCGTGCGAGTATGCGTAAGATGATGAAGAATCTTCTAAAAAAGTATAAGTATCCACCGGAAGGTTATGATACGGCAATCAGCACGGTCATTAGCCAGTGTGAGATGTGGACTGACAACATGGTAGTATGAATTGTATGAAATGTCGTTGATTTGTGCTTGACAATCAGATTTCTTTCCTGTAAAATAGTTTTAGAAAATACTATTATTGAAAACAAGAAAAGCTGTTTTATGGGAAAGATGATCTTAGATGACCTCCGCAAGCGTCTGGAACGTCTGGATGAAGATGCTGACCTGATGATCGACAATAACGACCGCTATCAGATGGTGATTGTAGGCGGCAGTGCGTTCATTTTGTTGGGCAAGCTGACCCGCGCTACTCATGACATTGATGCCTTGAGTGTTCCGAAAGAACTGTACAGTTTGCTTGGCAAGTACGACATCAACACCGATGTGGAAGCCTACATCGACAATTTCCCGTATAACTTCCAAGACCGGCTTCAGCCGCTACCCTTTGGTGGTACAAAGGTGCAGTTCTATACACCCAGTCTGGAGGACTTGGTGATTGCAAAGCTGTGCTCTTTTCGGGACACTGACAAAGCAGACGTAGAGAGTGAGGCTGTGCGGAATTCGTTGGATTGGGATTTGCTGGAACACCTTGCAACGGATGAAGATGAGTTGAGAGCCAGCATCTTGAACGACTGGCGGTATCGGGATTTCTATATCCGCTATCAGGAGTATGTAGAGAGGTGGAGACCATGCGAAAGCTGACATTCGAAGGCTTTTTGAAGCAGTATGTGGCAGAGCTTGCCGGGGTGCAGACGGCAAGCGTCCATAAGCTGGCGGATTGTCTGAACGAAAATCCTCGCCTGAAAGAACCGCTGTTTCTCTATACGCTGACCTTTGATAAAGTGGATTTGTTGCTCCGCTATACCGTAAACAGCACGGTTGCTGCGGAATATGAGCAGCTTTCCAATCGCTACTCGCTGGCGCAAATGCTGCTGCTTCTGGAAAAACAGTCACCTGAACTGCCAGAAGGCTATCGGAAAGTCTGGCGCAGCTATTGTTCGGTGCGGGATGCCGCCCTTGCGGACAATGACACGAAAGAACTGATCCATTGCCGGGTATTGGAACTTCAGCAAAAAAAGAAATTGACGAATTACCGTCTTTACAAGGACTTGAAGCTGAATCCGGGCAATGTGAATGCATGGCTCAAACACAACGATTCCAGCAAAATGAGCCTTGACTGTGCACGGCAGATCTACAAGTATGCAAAAAGCTACCCGTCTGTTCGATAAGAAAAAGGAAGTGAGTCTATGACCGCCGTGATCTACGCCCGCTATTCATCGGATAACCAGCGTGAAGAATCCATCGAAGGGCAGATTCGGGAATGCACGGCTTATGCGGAAAAGAGCGGCATCACGGTCATCAAGCACTACATTGACCGTGCATTCTCTGCCAAAACGGACAATCGCCCGGAATTCCAGCAGATGATCAAAGACAGCGGCAAAAAGCTGTTTGATGTTGTTCTTGTCTGAAAATTTGACCGCTTTGCCCGGAATCGTTTTGATAGCGCAAACTATAAGATGATCCTGAAAAAGAACGGTGTCCACCTGATTTCCGTTATGGAACCCATTGCCGAGGGCTCACAGGGCATTCTGGTGGAAACCCTTCTGGAAGGTATGGCGGAATACTATTCGGCAGAGCTGTCCGAAAAAGTGATTCGTGGTCAGACCGAGAACGCTTTGAAAGGAAAGTGCACTGGCGGTACGGGAACCATCGGCTATAAAATCGACGAGGACAAGTTTTATCACCTTGACCCGTTGACCTCGCCGCTGGTGCTGGAAGCCTTTCAGCGGTATGACAACGGCGATAAGATGGTGGAGATCGTAAACTTTCTCAACGACAAGGGTGTTCGCAATATGCTGGGCGGCAAAATGACCCACAGCAGCGTGAATACCATGCTGAAGAACCGTCGGTATATTGGCGAACTGTCTTTCCGGGATATCGTTGTGCCGGATGCAATTCCGGTTATTGTTCCGAAAGACCTGTTTGACCGGGTGCAGAAGCGTTTGGATAAGAACAAGCGTGCCCTTGCCTGTGGCAAGGCAGATGAGGAATATCTGCTGACCACCAAGCTGTTCTGCGGCAAGTGTGGTGCGCTGATGTTCGGCGAAAGTGGAACCAGTGCTACCGGGCGCACCTACTATTATTATAAATGCGCCAACGTCAAGCGGCGTAAGGGCTGCAACAAAAAGACCGTGCAGAAGGACTGGCTGGAAGATCTGGTCGTCCGGGAGACCATGAAGCTGATTCAGGACGATGCGGTGATCGACAAGATCGTTCAACTGGTCATGGATGTCCAGAATCAGGAGAACACAACGATCCCGCTGCTGGAAAAACAACTGCGAGAGGTCAACAAAAAGCTGGACAACCTGATGAAGGCAATCGAGGACGGCTTGTACACCCGGACAACGAAAGAGCGTCTGGAAGCGCTGGAAAGCCAGAAAGATGAGCTGACTGTAAAAATCGCAGATGAAAAATTGAAGAAGCCCAGCTTCAATGAGGATTTCATCCGATTCTGGCTGATGAAATTTAGAAAGTTCGATATTTCGCAGAAAAAACAGCGGAAAACACTGATTGAAATTTTTGTAAATGCCATTTTCCTGTACGATGACCGGATGCTGATTACGTTCAACTACAAGGATGGCACCCAAACCGTCCGATTTGAGGACACTTTGACCGCTGACTCAGCGGAGGAAAAAAGTTCGGATTTGTCCAGTTCTGCTGGACCATAAATCCAACGATTTCACGTTAGAAATCGTTGGATTTTTTTGTTTGTGGGCTGACCTCATCTGGTTTTGACCACAATTTTGACCACAATGCCAACGATTTTATCTGGTCTAATTAGTGTCGTTCCGTCCAATTTTCAGGCCGAAAACGCCTCGCTGAACAACTGGATCGCACTCTGCCGAATGGATTCCTGAACATGGAGATAATGCTCAGTCATCTCGGTATCAGCATGACCTACGATGCTCTGGATGGTCTGAATGTCCACGCCCAACGCCTGCATCTGCGACACATAGGTGTGGCGGCAGCTGTGCGGCGTGAGCAAGCGGACATCGCCCGCTTCTTCCAGAGATTTGCGAAATACATCCCGGAAATGGGTGGGATTGCAGGGCAAGCCGGTCTTGGGGCTTTCCCAGATGAACTGGTCGGTGGTATCCCGCAGCTTGATGGCACACGGACGGACATTCAGCGGCACCGGAATATCCCGGATACTGTCTTTGGATTTCGGACTGCCGATGCTGACCGTACCTTTTACGACCTTTACTGCCTGCCGGATGTGAATGACAGAGCCATCTTCTTCAATAAACTGCGGCTCCAAAGCCAGAAGTTCCTGCATTCTCATCCCAGTGCCGAGCAAAAGCCGGATGCTCAAGCCCATGCGGTCATCGGGCAGCACCTTCATCAGGTGTGCGACTTCCGCTGTGGTAAAGGCTTCCTTGCGTTTTGCGGTGCCGGATGCCCGCATCTTTTCAGCAAGCCGGACCGGGTTACGGCGCACAAGGTCATTGGCTTCTGCCTTTTGAAAGATCTGGTAGAGCATCCCTCGTGCCTTGCTGATGTAAGAATCAGAGCGGCCATCGCGCCGCATCACTTTCAGGAAATTTTCAATGTCGATGGGGCGTATGACGGTCAAGGGGCGATGATAAAATCCTTCTTTGAGCATTTTCAGGCAGTATTTGTAGCTTTCCTGTGTCGTGGGAGCGATATTATCCTTGTGACCCTCGAACCATGTATCTGCCCAATCCTCGAAGTACAGAATCGTGTCCAGCTGGACACCGCTGATAAGCGCATCCTGATACTCTTTCAGTTTGAGCTTGACCTCCTTCTGAGTCTTGCCATAGAAGGTTTTGAAGCGCGGCGAACCATCTTTCTGGTAGCCGTCCATCATACGTAATTCCCAGCGACCATCGCTGCGGTGGCGAAGCGTACCCTCGCCGTGTGAACGTTTGCTTGGCATATTGCCTCCTTCCTGATGTCAAGTCGTTTCGGGAATAGTATAGAAAAAGAAACCTCTTGAATCAAGGATGTCAGATCATCCATTTACGCTATCCGTGATCCACTGAAGAAAACGGTCTTTGGGTACGACCATCCGCTTGCCGATGTGGAGCGTGGGGAAGCCATCCGAGCGGAGCAGGATGTAGGCATTGGCGCGGGAGATACCCAGTGCAGCAGCGACGTGGTCGGCTGTCAGGGTGATGGGAAGCTGCTCATACGAAGTGAACTGAGAGCGCATAGAATACCTCTTTTCTCTGTATATTGTATTGAATGAACACATGAAGCGTATATATAGTGGTTTTGATATGTAACAAGGGGCATCTGCGGTTTGCGGATGCCCCTTGTGTATATGGGAGGTATGCCTGTGAATGTCAGAATTTCATCGGCAGTGCGTCTTTTCTGCGCTTGCCGTTGTAGGCGGTGTAGATGGGGAAAACGTACTTTTTCCATCCGCGCAGCTTTGCGGGGTCGCCCTGCCCGATGCGGTAAATATCGACCGGGTGGATGCTGCGCAGCGCACGAACCAGCCGTTCCTCGCTGAACTCGCCGTGATACAGCTCCACAAAGTGCATCATACCACGCAGGACAGATGCACGGAACGAATCAGGCTTGCCGTCCCATGCTTTAACAATAAGCTGCAGGGCTTCGCAGTAGATTTTCTCGCCCATCTGGTTGTACAGCTTGAGAGCGATGCCCACGCAGCCGATGCGGTAATCGGTCAGTTGCTGGCTGTCATAATTGAGGCTCAATCCCACCCGGTTGGTGGCTGCGAGAAACGCCTTGGAGATGGCATCGCCGCCCACCACCTTGGCACGGAGCCTGATGCCCGCTGTCAGCGACGCAGAGAAGCCGTTCTGCTCGGCAAAGAGCAGGGCTTCCTGCTCCACGGTCATGCCCGTGTACACCTTGCAGAGAATCGGCAGATCCTTGCCGCCGTTGCGGAGGATGCGCCCCTCGATGGTGTGCTGCCCATCCGTTACGATGAACTGACCGTTACGGAAACTGACCTTCGGCTCGTTTGCCACATACTCGTTGAAGTGGGCGGCGATCAGTTCCACACGCTTGCGCTCCACACCACGCTGGTACAGTTCGCGGGGGTAGACCAGCTTGCTGCTGTGGATGACCATGAGCTGGTACGGCGGGTTGACATGGATGAAGGGATTGTTATTGTCTTTCAGGCGCATCGCATTTCCTCCTTGATCCTCCAGATGTACGTTTCGGCTTCTTTCAGGATTTCAGCAACCTGCTGCTTACGCTTCGGGATGGTGAGCAGACTTGGGTTGAATGTGAAGCTGTATTCCAGCCGCTGGATCATTGCGTGTACCGCAGCTTCCAGTTCGGTGTACAGCATCATGTCCTCGACACTCCCAGCATCCTCAAAGGATGATTTGATGGGTGTGTAGGGATAGAGGGGCGGCTTACCGTCAACTACCTCAGGCGGCGCGTAAGCCGCCGTAGAGCGGATGATGGGTGGAAGCCGCTGAATGCTCCCCATCGGGTTCAGGGCAAGGCTGGCACGGACAGCATCATCCACCCGGCTCATTTCTTCCGGGGTGAGGTGTCCGAGATATTTCAGAACCCTGCTCTTGTCTACGGTAAAAATCTGCTCTGCCTGAACGATGGATGGTACGGAGAGAAACTCGTTCACCAGCAGGCAGTGGGTCGGCTGGGTATACTTTTTTGCCGCCTTGCTTGTCAATGTGGCCACGATCAGCGTGGGCGAGTAAAAATTTCCCACATCGTTCTGAAGAACGACTGCCGGACGATTCCCGCTTTGCTCTGAACCGATGGCGTTGTCGAAACGGGTGAAGAAAATGTCTCCACGTTGGAATTTCCAGTTTTGAATCAATAGCTGCCCTCCTTTTGCAATATGTACACCGCCCGCTGCACCTCCTTGGCAGTGGGCGATGTGTTTGTTCAGCGGTTCATCACAACGTAGTCATGACCGCGCCGGGTCTGGCAGACAGTGCAAGTGTCCATGCTCCGGTCTGCGCTGGGAACAATGGCGATTTTGAACGCCTTGGATTCTACAAAACTACAAAGGCAGACACCGCAGAGCGTGCGGATGGACCGAATCATCTCCGGGGTCAGTTCCATTTCCTCGTAGATCGCTTGCTCTAAGGTGGTACGGTCGTTTTCGTTCATAAAGCCTCCTATTATGTAGGATGAAAATGTGGATATATGGAATAAGTAAAAAGAACAGGCGTGGACGAAGACCGAAAACAGCATTCGGCCACGCCTGATTTAATAAGTTAAGGTCTCGCATATTCGCCCTCGGCTCCCTGCGAGTGGGGCATAAACATCTGGCAGCGGACTTGTACCGCTTCATTGGCATTTCAGCCACCCCGTCTGCTTTG
>ENA-UEYF01002379-UEYF01002379.1-human-gut-metagenome-genome-assembly--contig:-NODE-2379-length-12175-cov-239.275252_pt1 | contig 12175 bp, 9 predicted proteins | sample MGYA00242902_ERZ507920 | MGnify/ENA primary metagenome ERZ507920 (study PRJEB26167, sample SAMN06115402) | human gut metagenome | host: Homo sapiens | place: China:Jiangxi | collected 2016-07-05...
GATGCCAGCATCATCAGAGAGTTAAAAGAAGCCGGTTTCGACGATTGCCTCTTCAAGCCGTTCAGCACAGAGAAGCTGAAAGAAATCCTCGGATTGGAGGATGCAGCATCAGAAACAGAGGATATAGCAGAGAAAACAAGGGATACTGCATCAGAAGCAGAGGATATGGCAGAGAAAACAAGGGATACTGCATCAGAAGCAGAGGATATAGCAGAGAAAACCAATAAGAATTCCCGCTTTGCACCCCTCCTGGCCTTTGCAGAAGGCGATCCGGAGGCAGAAGCCGAGATACTCAGCACCGTCAAGCAAGAGTTGTCATCCCATCTCCAGAACCTCCAGCAGGCAACAGAAGGCGAGTTATCAATAGAAGCCATCGGAAAGACAGCCCACAAGCTCCTCCCTATCGCCACGATGATAGAGATGGAGACCCGCCAGCACATCGCCGCCCTCGCTCCCGAGCATATCAGCGATCTGTCAGAATCTCAGATAAGAGCCTACACCCAGGCCATCATCGCCGACCTGAAGGGGCTTTAAAGGTAAAAAAGTAAAAAGGTAAAAAGAGCACCCTAGCTTAACATTCCGCTAGGCTCTTTTTACCTTTTTACTTTTTTACCTTTTTACTTTTCACACAGTTCCCAATATCGCTGAGCAAGGTCGTGGATGAACTTTCGTCCTCGTTCGGTCCATACAAGATAGGTATGGGTGTAGGCTCTGCCCATCTTCTCCTGTCTGCCATCGCTCTTCGGGTTAAGGAAGGCGCTGTAGCGGGTACGGCTCTTGGCTAAACCCATGTGAACATAATCAGCATAGAGGAGATACTGACCGCTCTGGTAATACTGGATATGCAGGGCACAGAGCGAGCGGTTCAGCTCCTGCGCTGTGATGCCGAGTTCCTTCGCAATCTGCGTAGTGGTGAAGCAGGAAACGGAATCGAGAACGTTATCGCTATACAATGCTTTCGGCAAAAGATTACCTACCTGATTCTCCAACTGTATGATGTTCTCACCACTCTTGGCGTTGCGAACCACCTGCTCATCCACCACATCATTCAAGCGGCGGATTTCTGTATCCTGTTCGCCAATAAGTTTCTTCTGCTGTTCAATCTGCAGACGCTGCTTCTTCAGCAGATTCTCCTTCTCCTTGAGCGTAGCACGGAGGATTTCTTCTGCATGTCGGATTGTCTCCTCATCGCTCTCTCCCTGCTGCACCGGGATATAACCGCCCGTCTTGCGAATCTGTGGCAGCACATCAGCCGTAACCCAGTTCTTGAACTTCACGGCAGTAGAAAGCTTGGAGCCGAGAACCAAAGCATAGAAACCGCTCTCGTTGACGAAGATCATCTGCTGAGTTCGTACTGTTCGGCTTCCATCCTTACGAAGGCTTCCCGATACCTTGACGCCCTGTTTTAGGGCGTCAAGGTGGTTAACCAACTGATTTACAGCGTTTCTTGATTTTTTATACCCCAGTATATCACAGAGATCCTTTGCGCAGAACAAAGGTTCCCCATTTTCATCGGTCAAGGTACGAATCTTACCGAATTCAGGGTTTTCAAACACGACAGCAATTGCTGCCTTCTTATCCATTTCTACTTTATTTGTATTAACTGACTTTACCATAATAATTTGTTTTTAAAAATTAATAACTCAACATTCAAAATTCAACATTCAACATTACAAAACGGTAATCCAAACGCTCTCCTCCCGTTCCCTTGCTGCGGTAATGGCATTCATAAGCCGATGCAGCCAGATGCGGGAATTAAAGACGGCACCCTGTAATTTATTTTCACCTACCAGAATGCAGCCCTGCGTATCATCAGGATAATTACCGGCATGAATGCGGATGCCCTCAAAATCAGGAACACCCTGCACCAGCGGAAGCCACTTCTTGAACCTTGGCGATTTCGAGATAACAACAGGATACGAGCCCTCCGGTATCGCCGTATGCCCCGGTATCTTGCGGGCTTTCTTACCCGATACCCTACTGTACCGTCCATCCTCCTCTTCCGGCTTCAGTTCGACGCCCAGGAGGTTTCTCCACGTAGGCTCCAGGGTATCACAGAAGTAATGCTCCTTGTCCAACTTCGCCTTATCGAAGCTATGTTCAAAGATACGCTTGTCGCCTATTTTTACCCCCGAACGCCAAGTACGTTTCACATCCTTATCGTTCAGGATATAAAGATGACCTATCGTATAAGTCTTCTTTTTTGCTATTCTTTTTACTACTATTTCCATACGCTATGAATTCTCCTTTCTGAATTTAAGTTTAATAAAAACTGAGGAACTGAGGAATTGAGGAACTGAGTCGTTCTCCTTAGCCCTGATGTAATGGCGATCCTTCCAGTTTCCCAACATCTTGGAAGTACCTTTCTGACTCATCCCGTTTGCTACACGCAAGTCTATCACCTGCTGGTAAGTAAACTCATCCGGCAACTGCATCAGCATGTTGGAAGGTCCTCGCTTGCTCGACTTCTCGCCTGTATCATTCGCCCTCTTGATGGCATCACCGAAGAAACGCATCTTACAGTAGAGGTCGTAACGCTCGCTCCAGCGGATGAACTCGTCAATCTCCGGCTCCCATTTGCAACCGTTCGCCACATACAGCACACACGCCTTCAGGTAGGCGATGACGTTGGCACGGAAAGAAAGGTTCTCGTAAACCCTATCCTGCGACAAGCGCGAGAACTCAGCATTCTCATCCTTCAGTTTAAGGGCAAGCTGGAACGCCTCAGGACAGTCAATCAGTCCCCTGGCGTTGTTCAGATTCTCGATATAAGGCTTCAGCGCCTCACGGTAAGCATCATTGTAATCGCCGTAAACAGGCATTTCGTCACCGATTTCACGCTCCGGAATGGTACAGAAATTGATACGGCTTATCGGACCGTCTGTCAAAACTTTTGAGAAGTAACGCTGCCCTTTATGGATGGTGGTAGATGCATTCCAGTTGAACCTTATCGTTACCCTTTCTGTCACACTTTGAACGCCCACGCGCTGTTGACCAAAGAGGTTGAAGGGGTCGAAGGCGAGGCACATGATGCGGAACTGCTGGTTGCCGCTGCCCCGGAGAGCATCAAACTGGTCCAGCTCATTGAGCGAAGTATAAAGGAAACGCCCCTGCGCCTCAGCGGTTCTCATCACGAATGCCGGACTGGTCATATCAGCATCAATCTCCTGGATAACAAGATTATCCGGTCGTTTACGCTTATCCTTATTGGCACCCTTGCGCGTCACCTCCTCCTTCCATTCCTTCTCACGTTTCAGATTCTCCGCATCCCGCTTTCTGATATCCTCCATGATATACCTAATCGGCTTATCCACAGACGATTTACCTGCGCCCGTACCAGCCAGCAAGCAAGTAGAAAGCGTAGCCTCATGTACTACATTATCAATATATCGGAAGCTCGTCTGCCAGAGATGAGTAGCCAACGGAGGAAAGATAGCGTGCGCCACTGCCGGCTTATAAATCTCCGGTGTCCGAGATATCAGCAGTTCTACCAGCTTCGGCAGTTTCTCCGGCATCGCTGGCGGTTCCGGATAATCCTCCTCGGTACTTTGAACGTTAGGCACAGCCCTATTAACTGTAGACTGTAAACTATTAACTTGCCGGCTGGCCTGTTCTGCGGTGGCATTGATGCGGATAACATCACGTGAGAAAGGTTTCGAACTGTCACCATATTTCGCATAGAAATCATGGATAAGTTGGTGGCAATCCGGCTCCTGATAATAGCTCGGCATTTTCTCAGCCACCACCTTCATCAGTTCCTCCTCGCTCATCACCCTCGAAGCGCCTGCGCTCATGATAGCCAGCAGCGAAGAGTGCCGTGACCCGACAGTATCTATCGCCATCCCCTCAAGCCCAGCCGATTGAACGAACAGATCAAAGGCTATCAGATTCTTCTCACTGGCCTCTCCCAGTTCACCAGTGCCATGATTGCCCGAAAGTCTATTGTTTTGAACATTGTCTTTACTATTGCTATTAACTGTAAACTGTAAACTATTAACTATCTTGCCGTCCACGGTAAGCCCACGATTAAGGAACGCTTGTCTTCGAGCCTGTATCTCGCTCTCCGGCAGCACTGCGCACCACATTTTAGACCGGTAGATTTCCGAGTCCTTATCCGTCAGGAAAATCATCCTCTCAGGTGTGATGCAGCTTTCATCATAAGGCACGCCCAGTGCCTCACAATACGCCTTCTGCGTCTCCTCGATGGTCATCCCAATCGGCATTCTAATCCCGATATGCAGTTTCTTTCTAGCGCTATAACAAAGATGCAGCAAACTCCCATTCCAGATACCCGAAGAGCAGTTCAGCTCGCGCGCCTTCTCGATAGCCTTCTCCACATACTCCTTATCATCCACATCGATAATCGTCTGGAAGAGAAAGCTTTCCGGCAGGGCATTCTCCTGTCTGCGCACATTATTCTTGAACATGCCGTAGTGCGGACAGAAGAAAGGCAGCTCGCTCTTGAGCCTTTCCTGCGCCTTCTTCACCGCCTGCGCATCGTTCAAATCCACTCCGTCAATCGGCAATTCACCCCGAATCTGCTGAATCATCTTCTTGATTTCCTCCGACCCGATGACCTTATCATAAGTATCGATATTGTAAGAAAAAACTTTCCCCTTATTTCCCTTACGATAAGGATTAATTGCCACTACATGTACTATCTCCATTTTACCTCCATATTTTATTAATCGAACACTTCGCTGTTAATCATGATATACCCTGAGCCATAACTTACATTGATAGGCAGAATCAGCGAGTTATCAGAAATTTCGCCAACCCCGTTCGCCTCGAAGAGCGAAGCATTCTCGGCATCATTCAGTCTGCTCTTGACGAATCCTAGCACCCATTTAGCAGCCAGTTTCTCGGCGGCAACATCCTTGTCAACAAGGTCCTTCACCAGCTGTTCATCACAGAAGTTGATATCCGCATTCACGTTCTCAGCCTCCGCTTCTTCCTTCCCCATTTCCTGGTTCTCGAAGAAGAGGTTATACTTGATTTTCATGTCCTTCTTCATCACGATGTTCAGATTTTTCAGTTCCCCCTCCGAGTCAGCAATCGTCTCATAGAGTTTCTGAACCGACTTCTTGAAGATGTTCTTTACGTCCATCAGGCAGTAATAGATTTTGCCTCCAATCACCACCACCCTCAATTTTCCGTACTGCGGATGAACAAAATAAAAAGGTTTCATTGCTTTCATCTTATAAATTCCTTTTTAAACAGTTGGGCGCTCCCACAACGGTTGATGTGCCTATACACAAAAGCCCCCGAAACCCAGACCATATCGGTTCTGAATTCCGGGGGCAAATGTACGGCGATTCTGCGACACTGCTATGGTACGATGAAGTACGGTCGTACCACATCGTACCAAAAATTATCTCAAAATGAATAACTACAGAAAATTGCGGAAATAGCATAATACTGCTAAAACAAAAACTGCGGAAACACCCAATATCATATGTTAAAAAAGTGCGGAAATTCGATTTTTTCTATATTTTTTATTCAAATTTCATTTTTTCTCCGTATCTTTGCGGTGTAAAATATGATACCAGTATCAAAAATAGTACTCTAATATGATATTTGAACGTAAAAAATACTTGGATGAACTTATTGCAGGACGTGGCAACGGGCTTGTGAAGATTATAACAGGTGTCAGAAGATGTGGGAAGTCTTTCCTACTGTTTGATATCTGGCATAATTGGCTATTGGAACATGGGGTGACTGATAGTCACATCGTCGAGATACAGCTTGATGATTTTCGAAACAGGCGGTTGAGGAAACCTGATGCCTTGCTCGACTATATAGATTCAAAGGTTGTGGATGATGGCAATCCTTATTATATAGTCTTGGACGAGGTGCAGCTAGTAGAAGAATTTGTGGAGGTTATTCTTAGCTTGACACACATGAGGAATGTAGATGTGTATGTGTCAGGCTCAAATTCTCGCTTTCTGTCAAGTGATGTTGTGACTGAGTTCCGAGGTAGAGGTGACGAGATACGTATCTGGCCTCTCACCTTTGACGAATACTTCAAAGGCATTGGTGGCGATATACGTAAAGCATGGCTGAACTACTATACCTTTGGCGGACTACCACAGGTGGCTTTGCTCGAAACAGAAGAAAAGAAAACAGACTATTTGCGTGGTCTGTATAAAACCACCTATCTGCGTGACGTGATTGAGCGCAACCATCTGCGCAATCCTGAAGGAATGAAGGAATTGGTACGCGTGCTAGCTTCAGGCATTGGTTCTTCAACCAATCCAACAAGAATAGCCAATACCTTTCAATCCGCACAAGGAGTAACCATAAAAAGAGACACTATAAAACAATATATTGACTATCTGAAAGACTCTTTCTTGATAGAAGAATCCTTACGCTATGATGTGAAAGGCAGGAAATATATTGGCACCGAGACAAAATATTACTTCGCAGACATCGGCATTCGTGCTGCCATTCTCAACTATCGTCAACAAGAGGAAACACACATTATGGAAAATATTATCTATAATGAACTCCGAAGCCGTGGATATAATGTGGACGTGGGATTAGTAGAACTTGGTGGTAAGGATGAGAACGGCAAGTTCATAAGAAAGCAGTTAGAGGTTGACTTTGTAGTAAACCGTCCTCCATACAGAGTGTATATTCAGTCGGCTTTCCACATGCCAACGCCAGAGAAGGAACAACAAGAGCGACGCCCACTATTGTCAATCAATGACCACTTCCGTAAGATTGTTATTGTTGGTGATGATATTCACCGCAAGGAAGACGAACTCGGTGTATTGACTATTGGATTATTGGATTTCTTGACGGACAAAAAACTGCTGGAGCAAGGCTAACTGTCCTTTTGTTCCATAGTTGCATTGCAGTGAGCATACTTCTATGAAAAGCCCCCGAAACTCAGACCATATCGGTTCTGAATTTCGGGGGTAAATTATCTCAAAATATCCATGATTTCCTCATCAAAATCATATTTATAAGCATGATCCTTAGCTTTATTGAATCCACCTCTCAAACTTTCTGCATCCATATCCCAGAAAATGCCAAACACTTTCCAGGTGTGCTGGATGTTCAGTTCCGTTGCCAGTATATCGGCAAGTTCCCCTCTTTTCCACCACGGCATTTTGTTGACGGGCTTGAAATCATCATTCAGGATTTGAGCGTCTCTAAGTAGTCGGAATATCTTTGTTGCTTTGGCATTGCAAAGTTCAAAAGGAACAGCCCTGCCTTCCAATAGGAAACAAGACGGTGTATGTTCTTCATCTTTTTCAGGTTTAGATTGGTCATTCACCACTTCCAAGTCGACCGTAGGAGCTCTGTCTCTCGCTCCTGCAGACCCCGTTCCAGTCTCTTCCTCTTCACTCTCTTCATTCTCCTTTTGCTGATCATCATCTTTACCAACAATCATTCTGGATTGATCACGGAAGACGATTTTACCTATTCTAATACTCATCTTCCATATCCATTAACTGTTTGAAACTAGCAGAATCAATAACCACTTTGCTGTTGCCACTGAATTCTACGTTAATAACTACCTCGATGTTTACCGGTCCAGTCTGCACTAGCCAGATTGGCAATCCGTAAAATATTTTAGTCATATATCTTCTCCATTTAAGATAGACTAAATTTACTTCCTCAATCTTGGAAGAAGAGGTGGCCCCTGAAAGTTTTCCAGGGTGAATCCTTACTTCGGAGACATTGAGCTGCAGAGCAGTATGAGGAATGCCTCCCCCGATTTCATGTTGAATTTTTCATTTTTACTCAGATTTTTAAGTTGTTATTGTTTCTCTATAATAGCTGCGCAAGCACTTATGCACGGCTAAATCTCATGATATTTTTTTTATGTTGTTGCTCAATTATTTATTGCGAGGTGAAAAATTGCTTTGCATTTCTTCTACTTTCTCTTTCAACTTGTCAAGTTGTTTCAAGTCTCTCCCTATCGTAGCCCAGTGCCAAAAAGCCTCATTGAAGTTCTTTTCGAACTTATCTTTTTCAAAATTTTTACTCTCCGCAACATGTTTCTTATTCAGCGTATCAATGATAGTATCCCATTGATAAAGGATGCAATAACACCACCGCCGCTGCTGGTAAGGCTTGAACTTCACTTTTCTTTTCAACACATTTATTACTGTATCATACTTGATATGCGTAATATTAGAGAACTGATATGGAGATAGCAGTTCAGCTCCATCACCTATAAAAGACTTTAGATACAAGATGATGCACTCTTCTTGTATCTCATTGATTCTGTCGTCTAGCTGAGCTAAGTTCTTCAGAATCAACTTTTGTCTATGTTCTGCAACATCCAACATAATAGTGTAAATTTATGCGAATTTACAACTAATTATTTGAATAGCAAAGTCGACTCCCCAGCCACCATGAATAGCCGGATATATTTTTCAAAAACATTAATATTTAAGCTATATTTTACTATAGAATAACAAGAAAAAGGGGAAAAAAGTGAGCAATTTACGTTACTCGCCTTCTTCCCCTTACTTTTTATGATTTTACGGTAGGTGCATCGCTCTGCACAATCCTTATTTCATTGCAATCTTAATAGAATCCTTACCCACTTTGGCGATAACCAAAGACTCGGATTCACCACCTCGCCATCGTCAAGCCCCGAAAGGGTGCTCTGCGACAAAGCGCATTATGGTCGTAGAAGATGAACACAGGCTTTTCAGCGTTCATCTTCTCCAAACCAGTGGTCTACGATATATGCCTGTATGACCATAACAATCTTGTTTTCTTGTAATTTTCTTGTAAACCTTGCAGTTTTCTTGTAAATCGCCAAAAATATTCCTAACTGTCTATCAATACTTTACAAAAAAGTTCTTGTAAATCATGCAGCTTTCTTGTAAATCTATAAAACTCTACTTGCATAAGAACCAAATACGCCTCTTCACATAAATTTTTCCTTCCTTCCTTAAGGAAGCCAGCAAGTTAGTCACCTTATTATACTTTTGGGTTTCATCCAAAACCTCTGGCAATTTATCCATAAGAAGTTCTTCGATTTCTTTTCTTGACGCAGAATCAAACTTCCTCAAGTAATCAACAATCAACTTTTTATAATAAGAATCATCAAAGCTCTTATTCTTTATATACGAAGCCTTCAAACCTATATGCTTGGAAGACTCCACTACTTTATACGACAAGTACAAATTAGTTTTTCGTCCTTCCACAAATCCCTTTTGCCTAAGCAGCGCTATAGCATCATTTGTCAAATCAGCATATTTTTTCTTCTGTATCTTATCTAAAAGTATAATTTCAGGAAGAGACAATTCTGTATTATTCACCAGAATCCGGGCAAAATTCTCATCCAATACTTTTCCTTGTATCTCACATCTTACCTTTTGATCAGAAAGCGTATATATAGGCATTGGGAAGAATCTCTTCTTCTGTTCAATAAAGAGTTTTTTAATTCCTCCACCTTCTGTATCTGCCATTCCTACATTACACATAGCTTCCATCAAGAAAGGATTGCGGTATCTTGAATCTGGACAATCTCGTTCAACCACATCTTCTACGGATTTTGGTATAAACTGACCATAATTCTGTATCACCAGTTTCTCATCTTCATATTCCAAAAGTTCGATACGTGTGTTCATGCCATAATCCTGATGCCCGATGGCATTATTAATCGGCTCTCTAAGTGTAAACATATCATAGCGTTTCATATTTTCAGGGAATATATTACCACTAACGGTATATGTATAGTTATTGTTCCTAATATACTCCTTTGTTATTTCATCCACAGCCTTAATCATTGGAATATGAAAATTGCGAAAATCCTTGTTCTTATCATCTTTTGTCAACAGTTTCCAACGGATGATACACACTGCAGGCGACAGGAAATGCTCAGACTCCTCTCTACCAAGTAGGATGATAGCAGCATTGGTTATCTTTCCGGCTCTTGTAATCTTTGCCTTGTTCAGGAAGGTTACATCATCCCAACTTTCGATTTCCTTAGCTCTTTTTTCATGTCTTTCGGCATATTTCTCCCTCGCCATACGAATAGCCTCAGGATCGAGGTCATCGATGGTGGCATCTTCTATGATATTAGCAGACCAATCACCAAAAGCAGCACTCGGCTCTGAAAGAATTCTTTGCTCTCGCTCCGATGTCATTTCCACCAACGAATCGGCTATACGCTGCCAAGCCTTTCTGTGGGCATAGACTGGGCGGCGTGGCTTATGCTTGGGAATATGGATAATCCAAACCGTCTTATTACTATCATCAGTAACAAATTCTTCTATGCGAAGCCCTTCTGAAGAAAGATTCACACATTGCTCCACCAATTTAAAAGTTGCCGTTAATGGTGTTGCCATAAAGCCATTAAAGGTCAATGCAGACAAGTCTGTTCCAACAATGTCTAAGGTTTTGTCTTTAATACCTATCACAAGTTCCCCGCCCTCCATGTTAGCGATAGCCGACACGTAGGAAAGCACATCATTGCCTTCTTTGCCATTAAAGGAGTTTTTCAGATTCTTCATCTCCTTCCATTCGCATCTTGCATTTTCCTCTGGATAGCGTTGGCGAATATATTGTTGTAGCTCTTGCTCTGTCATTATTTATTTGTTTTGATGTTTTTAAAATGGTAACAATGGTTGGTAGGTTCATTGTTGTCACTATTCATGATTATTAAATGCAAAGGTAAGCAAAAAAGCGTAACGATGTTCTGCAAGTTGCATATTTAACGTTACTTTAACTTTGTGCAGAGAAACGCAAGTCCGCTAGGCGTTCCTATGGGCATGAGCAGTTACAACTAAAACGCCCATTGTTAAAATAGTCTGGAGAAACTGCTACAGAAATGGAATCAACTAAATTATGCCTCAAAATCATGCTGGTAACCCAACATGGTTTTGAGGCATAATGCATATTATTTATTTCATCGCAATCTTGATAGAATCCTTACCCACTTTGGCGATAACCAAAGACTCGGATACAGCATAAGAGGCAGCACCGTTGGCTGCAACCGTAGAGCCGAGATACTTGCCGTCAGCAGCGAAGAACTTCACCACCTCGCCATCGTCAAGACCCGAGAGGCTGATGATGCCATCATGAGCCGATGCCACCACGCCCCGTGTTCTTACCTGATTGATGTTGGTACCATTATCCAGGTTAGCATTAATCCAATACAGCGTAGCCTCCGCCTTATCAGATGCATTATATCCATCTGCTGTAGCATAAACAGAAATATTATAGGCAGCAGAAAGAGTAACCTTGCCATCCTTGCTATAAGCATCAGAAGCCATATCGGCATCCGTTATTGTATAATGATACTCGGCACCTGCCGTTTCGCTAGCGAACTTCAACTTTCCTGATTCGTAAGAAATGGTTGGTGCAGCGCATGGAGTAACAGGCTTGGTATCATCACCTGATCCATCAGGATTCCAGGCATAGATATATTTATAACTAGACCCAAAAGCATTTTTATAATCCTGTAGATATTCTGTTGGGACTTTGATAATAGTTGTAGTTGGTATTTCTGATTGAGATGTATTCTTTGGCACTTGACCTTTAAAATAAACAGTTTCAATACCACTGCAAGCTTTGAAGCAAAAATCCCCCAATGAAATGACTGAAGAAGGGATGGTGATAGAGGTTAGACCACTGCAACCATAGAAGCAATTTTTTCCCAGCGAAGTGACTGAAGAAGGGATGGTGATAGAGGTTAAACCAATACACCCTCCGAAGCAAGATTCCCCCAATGAAGTAACAGAAGAAGGGATGGTAATAGAGGTCAAACTACTGCAACCAGAGAAGCAACCATCACTCAACGAAGTAACAGAAGAAGGGATAGTGATTGAGGTCAAGCCATAGCAACAAGAGAAGCAATTATTACCCAATGAAGTAACAGAGAAAGGGATGGTGACAGAGGTTAAACTACTGCAAAAACTGAAGCAATAATCTCCCAAAGATGTGACAGATGAAGGGATGGTGATGGAGGTCAACCTTCTGCAACCATTGAAGCAATAATCACCCAATGAAGTAACAGATGAAGGGATGGTGATGGAGGTCAAGCCACTGCAATCAAAGAAGCAAGAACCACCCAATGAAGTAACAGAAGAAGGGATGGTGATGGAGGTCAAACCACTGCAACCAGAGAAGCAACCATCACTCAACGAAGTAACAGAAGAAGGGATAGTGATTGAGGTCAAGCCATAGCAACAAGAGAAGCAAT
>ENA-UEYF01002397-UEYF01002397.1-human-gut-metagenome-genome-assembly--contig:-NODE-2397-length-12086-cov-3.966442_pt1 | contig 12086 bp, 8 predicted proteins | sample MGYA00242902_ERZ507920 | MGnify/ENA primary metagenome ERZ507920 (study PRJEB26167, sample SAMN06115402) | human gut metagenome | host: Homo sapiens | place: China:Jiangxi | collected 2016-07-05...
CCGGTACGCGTTGTTCTACCTTAACGAAGTTGCCGGTGGCATTATCTACCGGAATCATGGAGTAGGCGTTGCCGGCATAGCCGTTGTTGTCCGTGGAGAAAACGGTACGGTCGGTCGGCAGCTTGATTTTTCTCATGTCGTTGCTTGTTTAAGGTTCGTCGTTTCGCCGCAAGAATGGTACCATGCACCCTGTTTTCATGCTACTCCGCAAGGTTTGTCGGAATCATTCGTACGAAATGGAAAACGGGACGACGGCTTTGCGGCCGTCGTCCCGTTTTTACGCCTTCTGCGACGCAGGGTCAAAGTCCGAACTCCTTGCGGATCAGTTCTACGGCGTCGAGTTTCTCCCAGCCGAAATACTCGATCTCCCGTTCGACTTCGTGTCCGTCGCGCCAAAGCTTTTCGGTGCGGGTATACGGACGATTGCCGAAGTGGCCGTAGGAGGCCGTCGCCTCGAAGATCGGGTTCGTCAGGCCGAACCGTTTGACGATCGCCGCCGGACGCAGGTCGAACAACCGCTCGATGCGGCGTGCGATCTCGCCGTCGGTCATGCCGTCGATCGCTGCGGGACGCTTCGACCGGTAGGTGTCGACATAGACCGACAACGGCCGGGCAATGCCGATCGCGTACGAAAGTTCGACGAGTACCTCGTCGGCTATGCCCGCAGCCACCATGTTTTTGGCGATGTGGCGGGCGGCGTAGGCCGCCGAACGGTCTACTTTCGAGGAGTCCTTGCCCGAGAAGGCACCGCCGCCGTGGGCACCGCGGCCGCCGTAGGTGTCGACGATGATCTTCCGTCCCGTGAGGCCCGTGTCGCCATGGGGGCCGCCGATGACGAATTTGCCCGTAGGGTTCACATGCAGGATGTAGTCGTCGCCGATGAGCGACGCCAGTTTGTCGCCGGCGCGTTCGAGACGTGCCTTGACGCGCGGAATGAGAATCGTGCGCACGTCCTCGCGGATGCGCTCCTGCATCCGCCGCTCGGCCTCCTTTTCGTCGATGCCGTTGCCGGCGGCGATGAAGTCGTCGTGCTGTGTCGAGACGACGATCGTATGTACGCGCAGGGGACGGCCCGTCGCTTCGTCGTATTCGATCGTCACCTGCGATTTCGAGTCGGGGCGCAGATAGGTCATCGTTTCGCCTTCGCGGCGAATGACGGCCAGCTCCTTGAGGATGACATGCGAGAGGATGAGCGTCGCGGGCATGTACTCGCGCGTCTCGTTGCAGGCGTAACCGAACATGATGCCCTGGTCGCCCGCGCCCTGCTCCTCTTCGGCGGCGCGTACGACGCCTTGGTTGATGTCGGGCGACTGTTCGTGGATGGCCGAGAGCACGCCGCACGAATTGCCGTCGAACTGGTATTCGCTGCGGGTGTAGCCGATGCGGTTGATGACCCGGCGCGCCACGCCCTGTACGTCGACGTAGGCTTCCGAGCGCACTTCGCCTGCCACGACGACGAGTCCCGTCGTGCAGAGCGTTTCGCAGGCGACCTTGGCGCTTGCGTCGTGACGCAGGAATTCGTCCAGGATGGCGTCCGAAATCTGATCCGAGATTTTGTCGGGGTGTCCTTCCGACACCGATTCCGACGTGAATAGATAACCCATTTTCAATACAATTTAACGTGTGAGTCCGGCAAGATTTGTCAATTGTCGAGGGCCTCGACGCGGGACTTGCCGGACTCACTCCGTGGCCTGTCACATGCAGGCCGGTCCTTCGATCGGACAACCCTTTCGAGTCTTCCGTTGTGGGCGGAAGATCGTTCGCTGAGTTAAACGTATCGAAACGGGAAAAATTGGCTGTTGGGAATAAAAAACGAAGCTGTTTTAGCGATTTTTTATTGTGGTTTGCAATCAGTCAAATCTTTCCACATTCCATCGCCGCGCTCCCTTGCGGAATTGCGACGCGCAAAGATAGGAAAAGTCGGGCGCAAAAGCAAATTTATTCGCATTTTGCGTAAGGGTGTCCCTGCTTCGTGTTTCCGGCACCCCCCCCCTTCCCATGCGGCGGACTGCGATCCGCTGCGGCTCGTGCTGTGTCTGCCGGCGGCGGCGAACCGCGCGGAGGTGCGTGACGGATTCAGGCCGAAAGTTTTTTCACCGCTTCGCCGCCCGAAGAGTTGGAATTCTCGTGCGGAGTTCCTATTTTTGCAAGATAGAGGGTGCGGGGCGTTTCCGCATCCGCAGTACGAAAAGGAGGAATCGATATGGCATATATAAAAGAGGTACGGGGGCATACGCCTCGTGTGGGTGAAGGGACGTTCGTGGCCGAAACGGCCGTGCTGATCGGCGACGTGACCGTCGGCCGCGACAGTTCGATCTGGTTCAACACCGTCCTGCGCGGCGACGTCAATTCGATCACTGTCGGCGACCGGACCAACATCCAGGACGGGACGGTGATCCATACGCTCTACGACGGTGCGCCCCACCCTTCGCAGACGCATATCGGCAACGACGTGTCGATCGGTCACAACGCCACGATCCACGGTGCGATCATCGAGGACAACTGCCTGATCGGCATGGGGGCCACGGTGCTCGACAACGCCGTCGTGGCGTCGGGCTGCATCGTGGCCGCAGGCGCGCTGGTGTTGTCGGGCGCGAAACTCGAACCCAATTCGGTCTATGCCGGCGTCCCGGCCCGCAAGGTCAAGGAGATTACGCCCGAACAACGCGAAGAGATCATCCTGCGCATCGCCCGCGACTACCGTATGTACGCCTCGTGGTACGAGGAGGGCAAATAGCTGTCCGATAGCGAATGTCCCGACCGTCGAAATACAGCGGAATCGTCGTCAACCTGTTGATCGCCGTGGCCATTTCACTGGTGGTCAATTTCTCCTACGTGCTGTTGCTCGTGGTCGAAAAGAGCGACGACCGGCATCCGCCTTTCAGCCGGGAGTTGCGGACGGATCGGGAGATTGTCCGCGTCGAAGGCGACGTGTGGATTTCGCCCGACGGGCACGGCTATCTGCTTTACGTTTCGCCGGAGAGGCTTTCGGACGGCGATGCCGCCGCTACGGGGCTGGCGGAGGTCGCACCGGCGCGCGACAGCGTCTATATCCCCCGCAATTCGGCGCGCTTCCTGCGGTTGCGGTCGGGCGACCATCTGTTGGCCGACGCGCTCGAATCGCACCGTTCGGGCGGACGGCTCGTGCTGGGACAAGTGCTGGAACGCAACGGCGAGCCGTTCGATTACGGTGTGATCTTCGAACGTCCGCAGGAGGGGGTGATCTTCGCGTTGCAGCTCTTCTATTTCTTCGTGCTGGCTTTCCTGCTGCTTTCGCTCCTGCGGCTGGGCGACCGCGTGCGGCCGATGTCGGGATTTCTCAAACGCGGTCTGCTGTGTGCGGGGCTTGCCGTCGGGCTCTATTTCATCGCCCCTGTCGTGCGTTGGCGGACGCACGAGCTGACGATATTGGCGCTCAGCGGCAGCTGGCTCGACTATAACCTGATCATGAAGTGTTCGTTCACGCTGGTCGTCGTACTCCTGTACGGGCAGATCAGCCTGTTGCTTCGTCAGCGGCAGGCGATGGAGGTCGAGAACGAACAACTCAAAAGCGAGAACCTCACGACGCGCTACAACATGCTGGTGAGCCAGATCAACCCCCACTTCTTCTTCAATTCGCTCAATTCGCTGGCGATGCTCGTGCGCGAGGGCGACGAACAGAAGGCACTCACCTACATCGACCAGCTCTCCTTCTCGTTTCGCTATATCATCCGCAACGGTCAGAACATGCTGACGACGCTCGCGGAGGAGTTACGTTTCGCCGAAGCCTACGGCTATCTGTTCAAGATACGCTATGCCGACAAGCTCTTTTTCGATGTCGACGTCGCCCCGAAATACTTGGATTACCGGCTGCCCGTGCTGACGTTGCAGGAGTTGCTGTCGAATGCCGTCAAGCACAACGCCATTACCAAACGCCGTCCGCTGCGTGTTTCGATCCGCGTCGAAAACGGCCAGCTGGTCGTGTCGAATCCCCTCTTGCCGAAGCTCGACGCCGAACCTTGTACGGGAATCGGCCTGCACAACCTCGACAGCCGTTGGCAGCTCATCACGGGCCACGGCATCCGCATCGACCGCAGCGGGGAGATCTTCTCGGTCTGCATGTCGCTTCTGAAACCCCGCACGAAATGAAAGCCGTAATCATCGAGGACGAAACCGCCGCTGCGGTCAACTTGCAGTCGATCCTGCACCGTGTGGCGCCGGCCGTGGAGATCACGGCGGTGCTCGAAGGGGTCGAGGAGAGCGTCGAGTGGTTCGGGACGCATCCGCAGCCCGATCTTGTGCTTATGGATATTCATCTGGCCGACGGCGAGGCGTTTCGGATTTTCGAACGGGTTTCGCTCACGGCTCCCGTCATTTTCACGACCGCCTACGACCGCTATGCGCTCGAAGCCTTCAAGGTCGACAGCATCGACTACCTGCTCAAACCGATCAAGGAGGAGGAGGTGCGCCGTGCGCTGGAGAAGTTGCGGCGGCTTTCGGGATTGGAACGCAGCCGTTACAGCGAGCGGGTCGAACGGCTGGCGGAGCGTGCCAACGAGCGGCAGCAGGTTTTCCTGGTGCGCGTGCGCGACAAGTTCATTCCTCTGCAACGCGAGCGGATCGCCTATTGTTACACGAGCGACGAGCGGGTGACGGCATGTACGATCGACGGTGAGAAGTATCCGCTCGACAAGCCGCTCGAAACATTGCAGACGTTGTTGCCGGCGAGCGATTTCTTCCGTGCCAACCGCCAGTTCATCGTCGCGCGGCAGGCCGTCGCCGAGATCGCGGTCTGGTTCGGCAGCCGGCTGGCGTTGCGTCTGAGCGTCGAAACACCCGAACGGATCGTCATCTCCAAGGCCCGGGTTCCCGAATTCAAGCGTTGGCTTACGTCGGTTCACCCTGCCGATTTTGCCCGTTGACCCCGCTGCCGGCACGGGAAAGCCGTTCGGGGCGTTATCTTTGTTTCGTATAAATCCGACGATGAGATCGATTGCCGACATAACGTTTCGGGGACTGATGCCGTCTCTTGCGGCCGGAGGGGCCTCCTGTCCGATGGACGGAAGGAGATGCCGCTGCGGCGGAGTTGCGGCCGGACGGGCTCGTCGGAAGGAAACGATTCGGATGAAGCGCAGGGCCGCCGACGTACGTCGTAGAAGGTTGGAAAAAGTGGCTGTCGCCGAGAGGTCGGCTATGAAGCGTGTGTTAAACGACGTACACCGTCAACAATGGGAGAAGCAGCGGTCGGCGGACCCTGTGCATCATCTTCGCCGCGGCGTGCGGCGCAGCGGACGGGGCGCATCCGGCGTCCTACCGTCGTTCGATAAACCACTTCACATTTTAATAGGGCTTCAGAATTGATTTGGTGAAAGGGGTGTCAAGTCTCTTGACACCCTGTTTTTTGGAAGGCCGGTCCGTGTGTTTCGGACGCCGGAGCGGACAAATATAGACGGGGTATTCGCGGCGGTTTGCCGGATTTTGGCTATCTTCGCGAAGATTTGCCGATAGGCGATCGGAACGATCCCGGGAGAAAGATAAAAGAGAAGATGAGACGAACGATTTTACTGTTTGTGACATTGTTCACCGCGATGGAAATTTATGCCCAGTCGGGCAGCGTGACGGCGACCGTGATCGACGCCTCGACGCGCGAGGGCGTGCCGGGTGCCGTCGCGGAGTTTGCGCCGGCGGATCCTACGGCGCAGAAACGTTACTTCACGACGGGGTACAAGGGGCGCGTCGAGGCGACGGTTCCCTACGGTACCTACAAGGTTTCCGTTTCGTTTCTGGGCTACGAAACGCTTGAAAAGGAGCTGAAACTGTCGGCCGCCAAAAAGTCGCTCGGCACGCTCGAGCTGGCGCCTTCGTCGACCGAGATCGAGGCCGTGGTCAAGGAGGTGAAGTCGATGCGTACGTCGCAGAAGGGCGATACGGTGAGCTACAATGCCGGAGCCTTCAAGGTGACGGCCGACGCCGATGTCGAAGGGCTGCTGAAGAAGATGCCCGGCATCACCATTACCGACGGCGAGGTCGAGGCACAGGGCGAGACCGTGAAGAAGGTCTTCGTCGACGGCAAGGAGTTCTTCGGCGAGGACGTAACTTCGGCGATCAAGTCGCTGCCCGCACAGGCGGTCGACAAGGTCGAGGTCTACGACAAGTTGAGCGATGCGGCCGAATTTTCGGGTATGGACGACGGCGAGGGGTACAAGGCGATCAATATCGTCACGAAACCCAACATGCGTCAGGGCCAGTTCGGCAAGCTCTATGCCGGTTACGGCTACCAGCCCGAAACAGAAGGAACAACGTCGAACCACAAGTACAACGTGGGCGGCAACGTCAATCTGTTCCATGGGTCGAGCCGCGTGTCGGTGATCGGGTTGTTCAACAACGTCAACCAGCAGAATTTTTCGTTCGAGGACATTCTGGGCGTGTCGGGAGGTTCGGGCGGCCGCGGCGGCGTGGGGGCGCTGATGGTGCGGCCGCAGAGCGGTGTGGCGTCGGTCAACTCGTTCGGCGTCAACTACTCCGACAGTTGGGGAAAGACCGGCCGGCAGGACAAGGTGACGTTGCAGGCCAGTTATTTCTTCAACCGTACGACGACCAAGAACTACTCGACGATAGACAAGTGGTACGAAACTCCGTCGCCGATCGATACGCTGCATACGGACGGCTATTCGAACAATACGAACGGCAACCACCGCCTCAATGCCCGTCTCGAATGGCGTATTTCGGAGAACCAGTCACTCATGTCGCGCACGGGACTCAGTTTCCAGAGCTACGATCCTTACAGCACGACTTATGGCCACCAGTGGGGAGAGAGCGGTCTGCGCGTGGTGGACAATTTCAGCGACGGCGGCCGCACGGGAGTCAATCTGAACCAGTACCTCTCCTACCGCACGAAGCTGGGCAAAGACGGCCGCACGCTGACGCTTGACGGCAGCGTGCGCTATCGGAACAACAGAGGAGATACGGACAGCTATTCGAACCAGGCGCGGGGTATCGATCCCGATCTGATCGTCGTTCCTACGGATACCCTGCTGCTGCGCTACCAGCGTGCGCATTCGCCGTCGTTCAGCTACAACCTGCGCGGCGACGTGACCTATACCGAACCGGTTTCGCAGTATGCGCAGCTGAGCCTGCAATACCGTGTGGCCTATAACTATCAGGAGAGCGACAAGAAGGTCTACGTGACGCCGGACGACCGGTTCGAAACGGCTGGCGTCGAACCCGATCCGAGCCTGTCGCAATCGTCCAACACGGGCTATCTGACGCATCGTATCGGGCCGGGTTTCCGTATCGTGAAGGGCAAGAACCGTTTCGTGGCCAATGTCTCCTACCAGCGCGCCCAGCTGACGGGCGAGGTGCTCTCGGCGACGAAGGTCATGGGGGCGGGCGACGATGCGAAGACGTCGCACGGATTCAACAACCTGACCTATTTCCTGATGGGACAGCTCAACATCAACAAGGAGAATTCGATCCGGCTGTTCATCAACTCCTCGACCGACAACCCCGGTATCGGCGAGTTGCAGAACGTCTACGATATCTCCAACGCGCAGAGCATCTCCAAAGGTAACCCCCATCTGCGTCCCTCCTACTCGAACAACGTGCGGTTCCATTACGTGAACTCCAACGTCGAGAAGGGACGTACGTTCATGTGGATGTTCTCGATGCAGAATACGTCGAACTACATCACGTCGAGCATGGCCTACGACGTGGAGGTGGAGGTCCCGACCGGAGAAGTCGACGGCGGCGGCGATCCCGTGACCGAAACCTACAATCCGCACACCTATTCCACCTATACCAACATGGACGGCTATTGGAACCTGCGCACGCATCTGAGCTACGGATTGCCCGTCTCGTTCCTGAAAAGCAACCTCAATGTGATGGCGGGCGTCAACTACACGCTTACGCCGACGCTGGTGGCGCGCAAGGCGACCGACGGAAGCGTCTATCTGGACAACGGCGAAATCGTCGGCGGCGAGCGCAACGACGCCAGCCGTCTGAGCTACGATTTCCGCGCCGTGCTGGGCAGCAACATCTCCGAGAACGTCGATTTCACCCTTTCGTGGCACGGTGCCTACAACATCGCGAAAAACTCGCTGGTCGTCAATGATTCCGATAACAAGAACCGCTATTTCAACCATGTGGCGACCGCGGCGATGAAGTTCGTCTTCCTGAAAAGCTTCACCTTCACGGGGAATGTTTCCTACCAGCAGAATATCGGCTTCACGAACGATTACGACAACTCCTACGTGCTGTGCAACGTCTATCTGGGCAAGAAGGTCTTCCGCAACCGTCGGGGCGAGGTGATGTTCGGCGTCAACGACCTGTTCGACCAGAATACGGCCTTCTCGCGCACGACCGGTTCGGGATATACCCAGAATTCGATCAACAGCGTGATCGGACGCTACTATACCGTGCAGTTCGTCTACAACCTGCGCAATTTCGGCAAGCGCGGTTCCAAGGACATCAAGGATTACGACGGCATGGGGGCGCTGGGCGGAAACCGCAGGGGTGTCGGCCGTCCGCCTATGGGGCCTCCTCCGGGCGGCAGAGGCCCGATGTTTTGATCCGGAACGTCGGTTGAAAAGTTCGCTCCCGAACACGGAAACCCCTGCTGCGGTTCGCGGCAGGGGTTCGTCGATTTTTCGGCGAGGTTTTATTGCCCGCCTTCGTCCTGCTTCTGGCGTGTCAGGATCACGTGGATGCCGATGCAGGCCAACCCTCCGTAGACGAAGACCTGCGCCCACAGAATCCTCAGTTCGGGCATCACGTCCCGCAGCGAAGCGCCCATCGTCCGGATCCGGATGAAGGCGTTGACGCCGCTGCTGCTCGGGAAGACCTGCCCCAGCGTGTAGAGCCATTCGGGGATGGCTTCGCGCGGGAACGAAGCGCCGCTGAGCAGCAGGATGGGAATCGATGTCCAGAAAAGCAGCAGCAGCGACTGTTCGCGGTAGCGGAACAGCGTCGAAATGGCGATTCCCAGCATGATGCAGGCCAGCAGATAGGGCACGAGCAATCCGACGACGGCCTCCGTCGAGCCGTTGGAGGGATAGTGGAACAGTTTGTAATGCACCGTCATGATGTAGAGCAGCGTGACGGCGTAGATCGAGATGTAGACCAATGCCTTTCCCAGCACGATCGGAAGCGTGTACATGCGCTTGCAGTTGGCGGGGATCAGTTTCCGGTAGAGTCCGAATTCGCGCCATGTGCCGCCGATCATGCCGATGCCGATCAGGAGCGTCTGCTGGATGATGACGATGATGATCGCGGGCATGATGAACGATCCGTAGCCCAGATAGGGAATGAAAAGGTTGTGCGACTGGTAGATGACCGGCTGCGTCGCGGCCGTCGCCTGCGGGATATTGGCGCCTTTGGCGATGAGCCGCTGGAACTGTACCATGGCCCCCGTCTGTCCGATGCCCGTCACGAGCTCCTGGAACACCTGACGGTACATGAGGAAGTAGCTGGCGTCGACATAGAGCGACACGGCGGCCGACGAACCGCCCAGCAGTTGCTTCTCGTAATCTTGCGGAATGTAGACCACGCCGTAGATCTTGCGGGCGAAGAAGAGCTCTTCGGCCTCCTCCATGCCGCTCGGCTCGTAGGCCACGTAGGTATTGGGGCCGGCGTCGAAGGTGCGGATCAGTTCGCGGCTCGACGGGGTCTGGCTCTCGTCGATCACGCCGATCGGGACGTTGCGCAGCACTTCGGGAGCATAGGCCGACGCATAGAGCGTCGAGTAGATGAAGATGGCCAGCACCATGACCAGCAGTACGCCGCCGTCGGTGAAGACCGCCTTGTATTCGTTGCGGATGACCGAAGCCAGTTCGGTTCGGTAGGCTTGCAGTATCTCTTTGATTCGTCCCATCGTTACATCCTCCCCCAGTATTTTTCATCGGAACAGATCTTGCGCAGGCGCGGCAGGCAGAGCATCGGCAGTATGATGAAGAGTGCGATATACCCCATGTCCCACAGCGAATCGACGACCGGTGCGCCGCGAAGCGCCTGATCGATGAAGATGTCGGTATAGAACGTAAAGGGGAAGATCTTGCTGAACGCCTGCACCCACGGGTACATCGCCATCATCGGAAAGGTAAGTCCCGAAAAGGTGAAGGCCAGCACCGAATAGCCGCCGCCGATCGAGAGCGAAAGGCGCAGGTTCGACAGCAGCGAGACGATGAAGACCGCGATGGCCTGATAGCTCATCACGAAGAGCAGCGTGCTCAGCAGGATGACCGTCAGACTGCCGTTCAGGGGCACGCCGACGACCTTGAAGATGATCAGGAACATGACCAGCGACATGAGGAACATCACCACCGTCACTGGCAGGACCTTCCCCAGCAGTGCGGCCGATACCGAGCCGTTGCCCGTCTCGATCCATTCGCGCGCCGTACCCTTCTTAAGCTCCGTGCCGATGGTGAAGACCGTCACCATGACGATGAAGATCAGGAGCATCATCGGCATAAAGCTCGGCGAGAGGTAATAGCCGTAATTGATATAGGGATTGAACAATACGTGCTTGTTGAACCGCACGGGCATCAGCTGCGCCATGGCCTGCAGCTCGGTGAGTCCCTGTTTGGTGAGCAGCTGGATCTGGACGCCGCCCGAAAAGGTCGTCACGGCGGTCTGGATGTCTTTCGACAGCAGGCCGTTCACCGTGATGTTCGTTCCCGATATGTAGGTCTCGATATGCGTCTGGCTGTTGCTCAGGATATTTTTCTCGAAGAATGCCGGAATCTGCACGATCGCCATGATCTTGCCTTCGCGCATCAGCCTTTCGCCTTCGTCCATGTCCTGAATGCCGTACGACACCATTGCCGTCGCCGTGTCGTCGATCATCTGCGTGACCTTGCGCGAGAGCGAGGTGTGGTCCTGATCCAGTACCGCGATCGGAATGTCGCGCGCCACGCCCTTGTTGAACAGCAGGGCGAAGAACGCGAACGACACGACGGGCAGCACGAGCATCAGCACGAAATACATCGGCTGGTGCGCGAGACGCGTCAGTTCCCGTCGCAGAACGGCATAGGTATTACGCAGGAAATTCAGCATCGCACTCTCCTACTTCCCGATCAGGTCCCAGTCCACGAGTACGCTCATTCCCGGACGCATGTTTTCGATATGCGTCGTGGGCTTGGCTTTGACGGCGAAGGTGCGGATGTCGAACCCGCCCTGCGTGCGGGTCGCCGACCACGTTGCGAAGTCGGCCTGCACGGCGATATAGGTCACCTCGAACTCCACGTCATACCCCAGCGCCGGCACGTAGCCGCTCATGCGGGTGCCGACCCGAATCGCGGGGAGCAGGGGCTCCTTGATATTGAAAGTCACCCACATGTCGCTCATGTCGAGGATCGCCACCACGGGATAGCCGCTGCCGACCAGCTCGCCCTGCTCGGCGATGATGGTCGAGACCTCGCCCGTGACGGGCGAATAGACCATGGCGTCGCTGATGTAGGATTCGACTTCGCTGACGGCTCCTTCGGCCTGACGGACACGGGCCGCGGCAGCCTCCTTGTCCTCCTTGCGGGCGCCGTCCATGGCCAGATTGTACTGCGCTTTGGCGGCCAGCGCCGTGGCTTCCATGGCTTTGTAGTTGGCCGACGCTTCGTCCATCTTCTGTTCGGGGACTACGCCCTGCTCGTAGAGGTTTTTCACGCGCTCGTAGGTCTTGCGCGCCAGTTCCAGCCCGGCCTGCGCCTTCTCCCACATGTTCATGGCCGCTTCGATCTGCTGGATGCGGGCGCCGGCTATGGCGGCCTGATCCAACGCCGCGGCCGCGCTCTTGACCGCTTCGGCCTGCTGGAGCTTGGCTTCCAGTTCGGGCGTCGAGAGCGTGTAGAGCAGCTGCCCCTTCTCCACGCGGTCGCCCTGCTCGACTTTCATGTCGTCGATGCGGCCCGGCACTTTCGACGAGGCCTTGTAGGTCGTGCACTCCACCGTGCCCTGAATCAGCGTCGGGGTCGATCTGCGGAGGTACCAGCTGATCAGTACGACCGACACGATGATGACCACGGCGGCCGCGATGATTCCAATGATGTTGCTGCGTTTCATATTTTTCGGTTTTTATTTTTTATCGAACAGAACGGGCCGTGCGTCGCTGCGGCGCGCAT
>ENA-UEYF01002402-UEYF01002402.1-human-gut-metagenome-genome-assembly--contig:-NODE-2402-length-12052-cov-4.699457_pt1 | contig 12052 bp, 10 predicted proteins | sample MGYA00242902_ERZ507920 | MGnify/ENA primary metagenome ERZ507920 (study PRJEB26167, sample SAMN06115402) | human gut metagenome | host: Homo sapiens | place: China:Jiangxi | collected 2016-07-05...
CCCACCCCCGCCGCTGTGCCGCAGGAGGAAAAGCCCGCCGCTGCCCCTGCCCCGGAGGCACAGGTGAACCTGAGCCCCGAGGAGCAGGCCATGGTGGATCAGTTTGCCCAGAAGATCGATATCGCCAACAGCCAGCAGGTGCTGCAGTACGGCTCTGCCTGCCAGAAGAAGATCGGCGATTTCTCCGAAGCAGCCCTCTCCAAGGTGTCCACCAAGGATCTGGGCGAGGTGGGCGATATGATCACCGACCTCATTGGCGAGCTGAAGAGCTTTGATGCCAACGAGGAGCAGCAGAAGGGCATTATGGGCTTTTTCAAGAAGAAAACCAGCCAGCTGGATGCCCTCAAGACCAAGTACGACAAGACCGAGACCAACGTGGAAAAGATCCAGTCCATGCTGGAAGCCCATCAGGTGCAGCTGCTCAAGGACATCGCCATGCTGGACAAAATGTATGAGCTGAACATGGCCTACTTCAAGGAGCTGAGCATGTATATCCTTGCCGGCAAGAAAAAGCTGGCCGATGTGCGTGCCAACGAATTGCAGCAGGCCATGGATAAGGCCAAGGTCTCCGGTCTGCCGGAGGACGCACAGGCCGCCCGCGACCTTGCCGACCAGTGCGAGCGCTTTGAGAAAAAGCTGTATGATCTGGAACTGACCCGCAACATCAGTTTGCAGATGGGCCCACAGATCCGTCTGCTGCAGAACAACAACACCATGATGGCGGAAAAGATCCAGTCCACCATCGTGAACACCATCCCGCTGTGGAAGAACCAGATGGTGCTGGCACTGGGTCTGGCACACAGCCAGCAGGCCATGCAGGCAGAGCGCGCTGTGACCAACATGACCAACGATCTGCTGAAGAAGAACGCCGAGGCGCTGAAGCTGGGCACCATTGAGACCGCCAAGGAGAGCCAGCGCGGCATCGTGGATATCGAGACCTTGCAGCAGACCAACAAGAGCCTGATCGAGACGCTGGACGAGCTGAACAAGATTCAGAGCGAGGGCCGCGCAAAGCGCGTTGCCGCCGAGCAGGAGCTGACCCGCATCGAGGACGAACTGAAAACCAAAATGATGGAGATCCGGAGCTGAAATGGCAAACGCTGATTTTTCTCAGAACAAACAAACCGCTCCCGGCGGCTTTGACGCGGGCAGCTACCGCGAAAAAGCAAAGCCGGAGCAGGCCGTAAGGCTGACGCCCCGCCAGCAGAAGCTGGCCGCACTGGAAGCAAAGCTGCCCGCAGCGCTTTCCACCCGGGCGGCGGCGCTGGTCTTGAGCGTAGTGGTGATGCTGGCCGCCTTTTTCGGCTTTGGCAGCGCCAAGCTGCGGGGCAAGTACAACACTGCCCGTCAGTGGTTCACCGCAGGGGTCGCCGCCGACAACGGTTATAACCTGTGCGAGGAGCTGACCACCCGGGAGAATACGGCGGCGAACATCCTGACCACCGCCTCCAATACTCTTGGTGCAGACAGCGCCGAGGTGCTGGCTGCACAGACGGCTCTGAACGATTTCTCCGCTTGCCTGCAGGCGGTGCAGAACGGCGGCAAAAGCCAGACGCTGACCTCGCTGCCCTATTATCAGGGCAGCACGATGCACGCGCTGTATCAGGCCGATCAGGCACTGGGCGCTGCCATCGACCAGCTGTATGCAAAATTGCAGGAGCAGGCCGCAGACCCCATGAAGATGGGTGCGGTGCAGGGGCAGTACGGCCAGTTCAACAGCGCAGCCACCATCATTGGTACTTTGCAGTACAATACGGCGGTGTATGAATATCAGAAGGAAGTCGGCGGCTTCCCGGCCAGTGTGCTGGGCGCTTTGTCCGGCGTGAAGGAGGTTGAACCCTTCGCATGAAAAACTTTGCAAAACGTATCAGCGCACTGGTGCTGGCCGTGGTGGTCAGCGCGGCGGTGCTGTGCCCGGCGGCCTTTGCCGCTCAACTGCCCAGCCTGCCCAAGGATCAGTGCGTGGTGGATGGTGCCGGTGTGCTGAGCAGCAGCACTGTGCAGACCATCACCGAACTGAACGCCCAGCTGGAATCCAGCTGCAGCGGCGCGCAGATCGGTGTACTGACAGTAGAATACACAGGCAATGATTCCACAGAGGATTACGCTACACAGGCTTTCAACGCGTGGGGCATCGGTTCGTCCTCCAACAATAACGGTGTTCTGATCCTGCTGGTGATGGAGTCGGCGCAGTATGCGGACGGCGACTACTACCTGACCTATGGCGATGGCTTCCGCAACACCACGCTGGCAAAGCAGGCCAGCGCCATCGCCCAGACCATGGAGGACCAGTTCGCCGCAAAGGATTATGACGGCGCGGTGACCACCTGTGCCCGCAACGTGGCAAACACCATCGCGGATATTTACGGGGTCAGCCTTTCCGGCGGCACCGGCACCACCGTGCAGCCCGGCTATCAGGGCAGCCAGAGCCGCGGCGGCAGCACCCTGACCGACATCCTGACCCTTGTGGTCAGCGTTGTGTTGCTCATCGTTATTATCCGGTCGATGGCCTATGTTTTTGCCAGTCCCTGCGGCTGGCTGTGGTGCTTCGGTGGGCCGCGGCCTCCCCGTGGACGGCGGCGCGGCCCGCATAACCCGCCGCCCCCGCCGGGCGGCTTCTACGGCGGCTTTGGCGGCATGGGCGGCGGCTCCTTCGGGGGCGGTGCCGGGCGCGGCGGTTTCGGCGGCGGCGGCTTTGGCGGCGGCTTCGGTGGCATGGGCGGTGGTTCCAGCCATGGCGGCGGCGGTGGCCGTGGGCGATAATGAGAATAAAAGGAGAAAGGCAGTGGTTTTACCACTGCCTTTCTCTTTTTTACGTCTTTTATCGTGAATGAAATTCATTTGACAAAACAATTTTTGTAACTTATACTGGATGACATCACGAAAAATAAAGGAAGTATCTGTCATGCTGACTCTGGATAAGATCTACCACGCCGCCTTTGTGCTGAAGGATGTAGCGCGCAAGACCGACCTCATCGAAGCCCCCAAGCTGTCCAAGGACTGCCAGCTGTACCTCAAGACCGAGAACCTGCAGGCCACCGGCAGCTTTAAGGTGCGGGGCGCTTACTATAAAATCAGCCAGCTTTCCGAGGAGGAAAGCGCCAAGGGCGTGATTGCCTGCTCTGCGGGCAACCATGCGCAGGGCGTGGCGCTGGCGGCTACCCGGCGCGGCATCCGCAGCATCGTCTGTATGCCGGACGGCGCACCCCTGATGAAGGTGGAAAACACCAAAAATCTGGGCGCGGAGGTCTGCCTTGTGCCCGGCACCTACGACGAGGCCCACGATAAGGCTGTACAGCTGCAAAAGGAGTACGACATGACCTTTATCCACCCCTACGATGACGAGCAGGTCATCGCCGGGCAGGGCACCATCGGCTTGGAGATCCTTGACCAGCTGCCGGATGTGGATGCTGTGGTGGTGCCGGTGGGCGGCGGCGGACTGATCTCCGGCATTGCCTTTGCCATCAAGACCCTGCGCCCGGAGGTCAAAGTATACGGCGTACAGGCCGAGGGTGCTCCCAGTATGTACCGCAGCCTGCACGAGCACAAGTACCAGACCCTGAAAGCAGCTTCCACCTTTGCGGACGGCATTCAGGTCAAGACCCCGGGCGAGTTGACCTATCAGCTGTGCGAGCAGTATGTGGACGATATTGTTACCGTGACCGAGGACGAGACGGCGGCGGCCATCCTCTCCCTGATGGAGAACCAGAAGCTGGTGGCCGAGGGTGCAGGCGCTGTGCCGGTGGCAGCAGTACTGTTCCACAAGCTGCCGGTGGAGGGCAAAAAGGTGGCCTGCGTCATCTCCGGCGGCAACATTGATGTGAACATCCTGAACCGTGTCATCACCCGCGGTCTTGTGATGAGCGGCCGCAAGGCAAACCTGACCATTGCGCTGGAGGATAAGCCCGGCCAGCTGAAAAAGGTGGCCGAGGTGGTATCCCGCTGCGGCAGCAATGTGGTGTCGGTGCAGCATGACGGCTCCGACCCCAATATGCCCATTTCCAGCTGCTTCCTCAAGCTGACGCTGGAGACCCGCGATGCCGCCCAGATCGAGCAGATCCGCACCGAGCTGACCAAGGCCGGCTTCCAGCTGGTCAGCGAGCGGGTGTAAACTTCATCGTTTGCCTGAGCGAAAAGAGAATTTGCATTAAACTTAAAGTAATATAGAGGAGAAAATATACTATGAAAGTCGTATCTACCGCCAACGCACCTGCCGCCATCGGCCCTTACAGTCAGGCACTGGATCTGGGCAACATGGTGTTTGTTTCCGGTCAGCTCCCGGTAGACCCAGCCACCGGCACCATGGCTGATACCGTGGAGCAGCAGGCCGCACAGAGCCTTGCCAACCTGAAGGCGATTCTGGCCAAGGCGGGGCTTTCCATGAACAACGTGGTCAAGACGGTGATCTTTCTGGCCGACATCAACGATTTTGCCGCAGTGAACGCAGAGTACGCCAAGGCCTTTGCCGAGCCGTTCCCCGCCCGCAGCTGTGTGCAGGTGGCAGCCATCCCCAAGGGCGCAAAGCTGGAGATCGAGTGCATCGCCGTGCGGGACTGAGCGAATAAAGATAAGAAAAGCGGGACACCGGAGCATCTGCGGATGCTTTGGTGTCCCGCTTTTTGATAACATTTAAAACTGGTGCGTTTACTTCTGCACACCGGCCTCGCATTGCTCGATGAATTGCTTGGCCACCCGGGGGCTGCGGCCGCCGGCACGCAGAGCGAAGGCCTCGGCCTTGAGCAGCAGCTGCTCGGTGGGCATCTGGATGTTGTGCTGCTTTGCCAGCTCCTCCAGAATGGTCTCGAACCGTGCCTTTTCCGGCCGCTGGAAGGTGACCGTCAGGCCGAACCGGGCGGAAAGGCTCATCAGCTCCTGCCGGGTGTCGGCTTCATGGATGTCATCGCCGGTTCGGTCCGAGAGGGTCTCCTTGATGAGGTGGCGGCGGTTGGAGGTGGCATACACCGCAATGTTCTGGGCGCGGCCGCCTACGCTGCCTTCCAGAATAGCCTTCAGGGCGGCAAAGTTGTCGTCGTTGGCGGTAAAGCTCAGGTCGTCGATGAACAAAATGAACTTGAGCGGGTTTGCCGCCAGCTTATCCATCAGGTCGGGGATCTGGTACAGCTGGTTCTTTTTTACCTCTACCAGCCGCAGTCCCTCGGGCGCAAACTCGTTGGCAATGGCCTTTACCGCGCTGGATTTGCCGGTACCGGCGTCACCGTACAGCAGCACATTGTTGGCGGGCATCCCGGCTAGCAGTGCCTTTGTGTTGGCGATCACCTTTTCCCGCTCCTTCTCGTAGCCTGGCAGCTCGGAAAGGCGCTGCGGGTCGGGGTATTTTACCGGCACAAGCTGGCCGTTCTCCACCGTGAATACATGGTGCTTTGCAAACATACCGTAGCCCTTTTTGCCCACCTCGCTCATGCGCTGGGCGTAGGCGGCGGCAAGGTCAAGCTCACAGGTCTGCCACCGGGGCAGGAACGCCAACTCCGGCCGCTGCGCCTGCTCCGAGTAGGCGGTCTGGAACAGTTCGTCCAGCGTCAGCCCGCACAGCTGCTGCAAAAACTGCAGCTCGCTGTCCAAGGCGCTTTGCAGCAGCGCGTCCAGCTGCCCGGCGGCGGCCTGCCGCACGCAGATGGTCTCGGCCTCCAGCACGGCGCTGCTCAGGTAGCTGCCCCAGTTGGTGGTGTACTCGAACAAAGCGGCCTCAAAGGCGGCTACGGCATCGCACACCGGGCCGTAGGAGGAGCAGCCCGCCTCCATGCGGTCGGTCAGGTCTAAAAGCTTTGCCACAACAGGGTCGTTCAGCAGGGCGCGGAACACAACAAGCCCATGCAGATGGGCATTCCATTCTCTCAGTTTCATAGGTGATCCCTTTTCCTCTCCATTGGCACATACCCTACAAAACGCAGGTACGCGGATATCAAAAGTATACAGCGGTTCGGGCGGGGATGCAAGGGGTGTTAAAAATGCTTCATCTTTGGGCTGATTCAGGTTACAAATTGTCGATTGACAAAAGCCCGGTTTATAGTATAATTTACATCAACAAATGCGCAGATGGGAAAAAGTACCACACGATCCCCACTGTTCAGAGAGCTGCCGTCTGGTGCAAGGCAGTCAGCGTTTCGTGCGGAAAATCATCCCGGAGCAGCCTGCCCAACGGGTGCAAACCCCTGTAAGCAGCGCCGGTTGCAGCCGTTACCGTGCAGGGCTTTGTTGGAAGCCCGTGAGAGGGTGTGCACAGCACGCCAACGAGAGTGGTACCGCAGAGAGCTTGATGTTACAAGGTCTTTGTCTCTTGAAGAAAGCAGGGGACAAGGGCTTTTTCTTTTTCAAAAGCTCTCCCCGGGGGAATGGATAAGAAGTGGAACAGGAATAGGAGCAACACCATGCAGTTGAATGGTTCTCAGATCTTTGTAGAGGTCCTGTGCGAGCAGGGAGTGGACACTCTTTTTGGCTACCCCGGCGGCGCTGTGCTGAACCTTTACGACGAGCTGTATAAGAATGCCGACCGCATCACCCATGTGCTGACCGCCCACGAGCAGGGCGCAGCCCATGCTGCGGACGGCTACGCCCGCGCCACCGGCCGCACCGGCGTGGTGCTGGCTACCAGCGGCCCGGGTGCCACCAATCTGGTCACCGGCATTGCCACCGCCTATATGGACTCGGTGCCCATGGTGGCCTTTACCGGCAACGTGCCCACCAGCAGTATCGGCAAGGACGGCTTTCAGGAAGCGTACATCGAGGGCATCACGGTGCCCATCACAAAGCATAACTTCACGGTGCGCCGGGTAGAGGACTTGGCTGACACCATGCGGGCAGCTTTCCGCATTGCGCAGAGCGGCCGCAAGGGCCCGGTGCTGGTGGATATCCCCAAGGACGTGACCGCAGCAGTGTGCGAGTTCACCCCCAAGCAGCCGGAGCCCATCCGCACCGTAACTACCTATAATGAGGAGCAGGTGCACTGGGCGGCAGACCTCATCAACGCCGCACAGCGTCCGCTGGTGTACTTTGGCGGCGGCGTGCGCAGCGCAGCCAGCTGCCAGCCGCTGCGGGATCTGCTGCACAAGGCGGAGATCCCTGCTACCTACACCCTGATGGCGGCAGGCGTTGTGCCCTATGGTGACCCGATGAATCTGGGTATGCTGGGTATGCACGGCTGCTACACCTCCAACCGGGCGGTGGCAGAGTGTGATGTGCTCATCGCGGTGGGTACCCGCTTCTCCGACCGTGTGGCGCTGAACCCCAAGACCTTTGCCAAAAACGCCACCATCATCCAGATCGACATTGACGCCAGCGAGCTGGGCAAGAACGTGGACGTGGATCTTTCCATCGTGGGCGATGCAGCCTATGTGCTGAACGCCATGCTGCCCCAGATCAAGCCCGCCAAGCACCCGGACTGGATGACGATGATCCAGAGCTGGCAGGCACAGGATTACCACCCTGTGTCCGACCCCACCCGGCTGATGCCCCATCAGGTCATCGGCGAGGTGTGCAACCAGTGCGGCCCCGACGCCGTGTATGTTACCGACGTGGGTCAGCACCAGATGTGGGCGGCGCAGTACCTGCGCCACACCAAGAGCCGCGGCTTTATCACCAGCGGCGGCCTTGGCACCATGGGCTTTGGCTACGGCGCTGCCATTGGTGCCCAGATGGCACTGGGACGCCAGCAGCGTGTGGTGATGTTTACCGGTGACGCCTCCTTCCACATGAACCTGAACGAAGCCTGCACCGCCGTCAGCTACGAGCTGCCCATCATCACGGTCATCTTCAATAACTCGGTGCTGGGCATGGTGCGCCAGTGGCAGACCAGCTTTTACGGCAAGCGTTACAGCCAGACCGACCCCCACCGCAAGACCGATTTTGTCAAGCTGGCAGACGGCTTTGGCCTGAAGGGCTACCGCTGCACCAACCTGCCGGAGTTTCAGGAAGCCTTTGCAGATGCCCTGCAGCAGAAAGGCCCCACCTGGATCGAGTGCATCATCGACAAAGACGAAAAGGTGCTGCCCATGATCCCCGGCGGCGGCGATATCAACGACATCATCATGGAATAAGGAGGACACAGCATCATGGAATCTGATCAGCGCAGGGTCATCAGCCTGCTGGTGGACAACCAGAGCGGCGTTCTGGCCCGGGTGTCCAGCCTGTTCTGCCGCCGCGGCTTCAATATCGACAGCCTTACGGTGTCCGCCACCAACGACCCGGCAGTTAGCCGCATCACGGTGACCATTACCAGCGATGAAAAGGCCTTGCAGCAGCTGGTATTGCAGACCGAGCGGCTGGAAGTCACCCGGCAGGTGTTCGTGCTGGACAGCGAAAAAGCGCTGGAGCGGGAGCTGCTGCTGCTCAAGGTGGAATCGGACGTGCACAACCGCACAGAGCTGCGGGAGATCGCCTGCATCTACAAGGCAAAAATCATTGATCTTTCCCCGGACAGCATGGTGTTTGAACTCATCGGCCGGCCGGACAAGCTGGACGCATTTTTGAAAATGTTCGAGGGCTACAACATCCTTGAGCAGTGCCGCACCGGCGTTACTGCGCTGGAGCGCGGCGGAATGCACCAGCATATGCAGAAGCCGCCGCAGGAGGTGCGCTCCGTCCAGCTGCCCCCGCCGGGCGAAAGACGGGCATAAATCACATTGCTTTTCCGCTCAGGGTGAGCGAAAGATAGAACAGAGCATACAAGACCGGAAGATAAACCAACCAGAAAAGGTAAAAGGAGACTAACGATTATGGCTATCAAGAAATACTACGATTCCGACTGCAACCTCGGCGTGCTGGACGGCAAGACCGTCGCTGTCATCGGCTTCGGCAGCCAGGGTCATGCACACTCTGAGAATCTGGCCGAGAGCGGCGTCAACGTTGTGGTGGGTCTGCGCAAGGGCTCTGCACACTGGGCAAAGGCTTCTGAGTTCGCTGCCACCCACGAAAACTTCAAGGTGATGGAAGTGGAAGAGGCTGCCAAGGCTGGTGACGTTGTCATGATGCTGGTGCCCGACGAGCTGTGCGCCGATATCTACAACACCCAGGTTGCTCCCTACATGACCGAGGGCAAGGCACTGGCCTTTGCACACGGCTTCAACATCCACTTCAAGACCATCACCGCTCCCAAGAACGTGGACGTCATCATGATCGCTCCCAAGGGCCCCGGCCACATCGTGCGCCGCCTGTACACCGAGGGCGAGGGCTGCCCCTCTCTGATCTGCGTGGAGCAGGACTACACCGGTAAGGCCAAGGATATTGCACTGGCTTACGCTTCCGGCATCGGCGCTGGCCGTGCAGGCATCCTGCAGACTACCTTCAAGGAGGAGACTGAGACTGATCTGTTCGGCGAGCAGGCCGTGCTGTGCGGCGGCGTTTCCGAGCTGATCCACGCCGGTTTCGATACGCTGGTGGAGGCCGGTTACGAGCCCGAGATGGCCTACTTTGAGACCTGCCACGAGATGAAGCTGATCGTTGACCTGATCAACGAGGGCGGCTTCTCCAAGATGCGCTACTCCATCTCCAACACTGCCGAGTACGGCGACTACCGCACCGGCAAGCGCCTGATCACCGAGGAGACCCGCAAGGAGATGAAGAAGGTTCTGACCGAGATCCAGGACGGCACCTTTGCTTCCGAGTTCCTGACCGAGATGAGCCCCAAGGGCGGCCGCAAGGTGCACTTCCTTGCCAAGCGCCGTATGGAGGCTGAGCTGCCCATCGAGAAGGTGGGTGCTGAGCTGCGCAGCATGATGAGCTGGCTGAAGAAGTAAGAGGAGAACCCTCTCAGACCGCTTTTCGGCGGTCAGCTCCCCCGAAAGGGGGAGTTTTTGTTGAAAAGGGAACCTTATAGCTCCTCCGCGAAAACCTCTCCCTCTCGGGAGAGGTGGCACGATACAGCCGTGACGGAGAGGGCTTTATCAGAAAAGAGGATTTGCAATGAGAAGTGACAACGTGACTAAGGGCTCGGAGCGCGCGCCCAACCGCAGCTTGTTTTATGCGCTGGGCTACACCCCGGAGGAGCTGGAGCGCCCCCTCATCGGCGTGGTGAGCGCTTACAGCGAGATCGTGCCCGGACACATGAATCTGGATAAGATCGCCGAGGCCGTCAAGGCCGGTGTGCAGATGGCCGGTGGTACCCCCATCCTGATCCCCGCCATCGGTGTATGCGATGGCATCGCCATGGGTCATGTGGGCATGAAGTACTCTCTGGCCTCCCGTGAGCTGATCTGCGACAGCGTGGAGACCATGCTGATGGCACACCAGCTGGACGGCCTTGTGCTGGTGCCCAACTGCGATAAGATCGTGCCCGGCATGGTGATGGCAGCGGTGCGCATGGATGTGCCCGCTGTGGTCTGCTCCGGCGGCCCCATGCTGGCCGGCAGCTACGGCGGCGAGGAAGTGAGCCTTTCCAAGATGTTCGAGGCCGTGGGTGCCTATAAGGCCGGTATGATCACCGACGAGCAGCTGGAGGACTGCACCTGCAACTGCTGTCCCAGCTGCGGCAGCTGCTCCGGTATGTACACCGCCAACAGCATGAACTGCCTGTGCGAGGCCATCGGCATTGCCCTGCCCGGCAACGGCACCATCCCGGCTGTGTACTCCAAGCGCCTGCAGCTGGCAAAGCACGCCGGTATGGCCGTAATGGAGATGGTGCGCAAGGGCATCACCGCGCGCCAGATCATCAACGAGCGCTCCATCCGCAACGCACTGACCTGTGATATGGCGCTGGGCTGCTCCACCAACACGGTGCTGCACCTGCTGGCTATCGCCTACGAGGCCGGTGTGCCCATCGACCTGAAGCTGTTCAACGAGATCAGCGCCAAGACCCCCAACCTGTGCCATCTGGCACCGGCAGGCCCCACCCATATGCCGGATCTGTATGCAGCGGGCGGCATCCCGGCAGTGCAGGCGGAGCTGGCCAAGAAGGGCCTGCTGGATCTGGATGTGCCCACCGTCACCGGCAAGACCCTTGGCGAGAACATCAAGGGTGCCCATATCCTGAACGAAAAGGCCATCCGTCCCATCGAGAACCCCTACTCTGAGACCGGCGGTCTGCAGATCCTGTGGGGCAACATTGCCCCGGACGGCTGCGTTGTCAAGCGCAGCGCTGTCGCCCCGGAGATGCAGCAGCATTCCGGCCCGGCGCGGGTGTTCAACAGCGAGGAGGAGGCCATTGCCGCCATCTACGCGGGCAAGATCGTCCCGGGCGATGTGGTGGTCATCCGCTACGAAGGCCCCAAGGGCGGCCCGGGTATGCGGGAGATGCTCAACCCCACCTCTGCGCTGGCAGGTATGAAGCTGGATAAGACGGTAGCCCTCATCACGGATGGCCGCTTCTCCGGCGCATCCCGCGGTGCTGCCATCGGTCACGTCAGCCCGGAGGCGGCCTCCGGCGGCCCCATCGGCCTGATCGAGGAAGGGGATACCATTTCCATTGATATCCCCAACGCCTCCATCACGCTGGAGGTCAGCGATGCAGTGCTGGCCGAGCGCAAGGCAAAGTACGTTGCGCCCGAGCCCAACATCAAGACCGGCTGGCTGAGCCGTTACGCCCGCATGGTCACCAGTGCAAATCTGGGTGCGGTGCTGAAATAAACGTAACAAAAGCGCCTGTTGTGCGGATGCACAACAGGCGCTTTTGTCACTCTCCATATTTCATGAGCATGGCGCGGACGGTGAGGAAGATGATCTTCCAGTCCACCCAGAAGCTGCGCTCCTGGATGTATTTCATATCCAGCGCCACCCACTCGTCAAAGCTCATCTCGTTACGGTGGGGTGCGATTTGCCAGTAGCAGCTCAGTCCGGGGGTGACGTACAGCCGCTGGCGCTGGTAGTCGCTGTACAGCTCTACCTCCCGGGGCAGTGCGGGGCGCGGCCCCACGATGCTCATATCGCCCTGCAGCACGTTGAGCAGCTGTGGCAGCTCGTCCAGACTGGTCTTGCGCAGAAAACGTCCCACCCGGGTAATGCGGGGGTCGCCCTTGATCTTGAACACCGGGCCGTATGCACACCTCAGCTGCTACCGTTGCCGTATTGCCAGAGGCAGACAAGTTTGAGGTGAACATCAACGAAG
>ENA-UEYF01002407-UEYF01002407.1-human-gut-metagenome-genome-assembly--contig:-NODE-2407-length-12017-cov-6.260888_pt1 | contig 12017 bp, 10 predicted proteins | sample MGYA00242902_ERZ507920 | MGnify/ENA primary metagenome ERZ507920 (study PRJEB26167, sample SAMN06115402) | human gut metagenome | host: Homo sapiens | place: China:Jiangxi | collected 2016-07-05...
CTTGTGATGGCAGCCAGCCTGTTCGGCCTGAGCGCATCCGCCCAAGTCCTGATTACCGACGCCGAATACCTTTCGCGCCGTACGGAACGCGTCGAAGCCCGCGCTGCGCGGAATTCCGCCGACCTGAAGCGCATGGACTCGATCGTGATGTCCAAAGGCTACCGTTTCGTGCCCGACCAGTTCCAGCAGATGCCCGCCGGCGTGGCACACACCATTTACAATCCCAACTTCATGCTGACGGTAAAACCGTCGTATGTGGACATCGACCTGCCGTATATCCAGAACGCCGTTGCAGGTCCCGCCATCATCACTTCGCTCAATGCGCTGATGCCGCAGGTGCAAGGCTATGCCGCCGTGCAGAACTCCGACGGCTGGACGATTACCTTCCAGACCGATGCGATGACCGAATACACGTATACTTTCACGCTGACGATCTATTCGCTCACGCAGGAAGGCGTACTGACCGTCGCTACCGACCAGTTCAATACCGTGACCTACCAGGGTACGGTCAAAGCGCTGTTCTAAAAGTAAAACCACTACGGCGATGAAAACCACTACGGCGAAGAAAAAAGGGATTTTGTCGGTTTTGATGCTGCTCGCGGGAACCGTGGTTTTCGCCCAGCGGCCCTCTCTGCCGGTCACTTCTGCGGAGTTCGCTCCGGGAACGGTGCGCCGGCAGGCCCGGGCCGAAGAACGGGCCGAACGCAACGCACGTTTCATAGCCCGGCAGGACAGCCTGGTGCAGTCATGCAACTTCCAGTTCCTGCCCGTCAGCGTGCTCGAGGTGCCCGGCGGAGGCGAGCAGACGATCAACAACATCTACTACTACCTCGCCGTTTTCCCCGACAATATCGAGGTGCACCTGCCTACGCTGAGGGGCTACCTGAATCCTTATGTCGAGGTACTCAATTTCGATGCGCCGCGACCGAAGGATTACAAGGCTTCGAAGACCCAGTCGGGCTGGAATATTTCGTTCAATGCGGCCGACGGGGAGGGGAATGTCTACACATTCGGCATCAACCTTTTCACGGCTACGGGCGAGGCGATCATGACGATGCTGACTCCGCGGAGTACCATCAAGTACGTGGGGTCGCTGGCGGCCAATGAGCCGCTGCTGAACACGCCGCCGTCCGGGGCGAGGTAAGCGCAGGTATTGAAACAGGGAAGGCCCTCCGCATTTGCGGAGGGCCTTTTTGTCTGGGTCCTTCCCTTTTGAACTTTTCCCTTTTTTGGAAAGGTAAAGCCATTTGCGGGTCGCTCGCTTCGGAACCGGTTGACCTGCTGAAGCACTCGGTCGCGGGGGAACTGAACTAGCCAGGATCGGACAAGGAGCCGAAGACGAAACCGGAGCGATAAGCCGCATGTATGAAGAGCGAGATGCGTGACGAATCGGATCCGGTTGATGTCGATAATCTCGTGGCTCAGTGAACGCATGGTTGCCTCCCGTGCGCGGAGCGTCCGGGGGGCGGGGACTACCGGGGCAGGCGGATGCCGATGCGGGCGAGCAGGCCGTCGAGGGTGGCGTTGAGCTGCGGGCTCGCGTTGGTGTAGTAGACTGTGGCGCCGAACAGCAGCGAAATGACCAGCGTGCGTACGGCGGCGTCGAGGATGAAATTGCCCAGGTAGGGGATCAGTGCCGAGAGGCCCACCATGGCCCCTGTGAGCAGCACGATCCAGCAGTCGGTGGCGGCGAACGGTTGGATGCGGAAAAATTTCCACACGAAACCGATGCGGATCAGGTTGTAGACGATCACGGTGCTCATCGTGGCGATCGCCGCACCGTTCATGCCCAGCGACGGGATCAGCGCGGCGTTCGACGCGACGGTCATGCCCACCAGCAGCACCGAGAAGGTGAAGTCGTAGCGGTAGCGCTTGCTCGTGATGAGGATCACCCCCGTGAGGCCCGCGTACATTTCGAAGATGCGTCCCAGTCCCAGGAAAAGGAATACGTAGCGTCCGGCCGAGTAAGAGGCGGGCATCAGCGAGAAGATGTTGTCCAGGTTGATCCAGATCGTGAGGAAAAAGAAGCAGCCTACGATCAGGTTCATCAGCGACACGTCGCGGTGGATGCGCTGCATGCCGGCCATATCGCGCTCTTTCCACAGGTTCGTCACCACCGGCGTGGCTACCTTCACCATCGAGCGGTAGGGGATCAGCATCGCGCTGACCATGTACATCATGATCGCATAGATACCGCCCTGCATCAGCCCTTCCATACCTGCCAGCATCGTCTGGTCGATCACGTTGGTCAGGAACACCGACGCGCCGCCGAGGTACTGCCACAGACCGTAGATGCCTGCGATCGTGACGAGCTTTTTGGTGCGCGAGGTAATTACCGGATGCAGGTGGGATTCGCGCAGGTAGAGCGTGTAGAGCAGCAGGATCAGCATCGGGACGAAGTAGATCGCGATGTAACCGACGATGAACTGTTCGAAGTTGAGCACCCCCAGCGCATAGAGCGAAATTTCGGCGGTAATCAGCAGCCGCAGCAGCACTTCGTTGACCGCCGACGAAATGATCGTGCGCGAGAGCGCCTGCAGCCACGCGCTGTAAAAGTTATAGAAAAGGGTCGCCAGCCCGAGCGGGATCAGCAGCAGGTAATATTCCGACAACAGGGGGGACTCCTTGGCGAAGTAGTGCATCACCGGTTCGCGGAAGATCAGGAAGAGCGCCGTGAAGAGCACGAAACCGACGCTGACCCCCAGTGCCGACCAGAAGAAGAGGCCGTTGTGACGTTTGTCCGCCGTGCGGAAAAACGGGAAGAACTTGACGACCGTCGAGTTGATGCCGAGGGCCGAGAACTGCGCGTACATCACCGCCAGAGAGACGAGGATGCTGGTCAGGCCGACCTGCTCCTCGCTCAGGAAGTTCGGGAACAGCAGAATCTTGTTGACATAGCCCACCACGACTCCCACATAGGAGAGGACGGTGATCGCGATGCTGTCCCGTTTGACGATGCCCATGGCGCTTCGGTTTCGGTGTTGGTGTTCGGTTTGCGTGGCGGTCCGATCCGGGGGCTCTCGGCTGCGGCTCGGGCAGCGGCCGAGAGCATTCGCGTTTCGCCGCTGTGCGGTCGTGCCGCCGGGAGCCCGCTGCCGGTATGTTACATTCTTTCCGGTACGCCGATGCCCAGCAGGCGCATCGATGCGGAGAGCGTGCGGGCTACCGTCGCGGCCAGCGTCAGGCGCAGCGCCTGCTTGGCCGGGTCGCTTTCGCGGATCACCGGGAAGTCGTGGTAGTAGCTGTTGTAGCTTTTGGCCAATTCGAACGCGTAGTTCGCGATGATCGACGGGGCGAAATTATCGGCGGCGGCGGTTACCGTCGCGGGGTAGTCGGTCAGCATGCCGATCAGCGCCACCTCCTCGGGAACGAGCAGCGAGCCGTCGACCTGCCCGGCGGGGGCGATGCCCTGTGCGGCGGCTTTGCGCAGCACGGACTTGATCCGCGCGTGGGTGTATTGGATAAAGGGGCCGGTGTTGCCGTTGAAGTCGATCGACTCGCGCGGGTCGAAGAGCATCGTCTTGCGCGGATCGACCTTCAAAATAAAATATTTCAGTGCGCCGAGGCCCACCATGTGGCAGATGTCGGAGATTTCCCGTTCGCTCAGGCCGTCGAGCTTGCCCAGCTCCTGCGACATTTCGCGGGCCGTGGAGACCATCTCGCCGATCAGGTCGTCGGCGTCCACCACCGTTCCTTCGCGCGATTTCATCTTGCCTTCGGGTAGTTCGACCATCCCGTACGAGAGGTGTGTGATCTGGTCGGCCCATGGGTAGCCCAGCTTGCCGAGGATCAGTTTCAGCACCTGAAAATGGTAATTCTGTTCGTTACCCACGACGTAGATCATCGCGTCGAGGCGCTCCTCCTTGAAACGGGTGAAAGCGGTGCCGAGGTCCTGGGTCATGTAGACCGACGTGCCGTCGCCCCGCAGCAGCAGTTTCTGGTCGAGGCCGTCTTCGGCCAGGTCGATCCAGACCGAGTTGTCCTCCTTGCGGAAGAAGACGCCCTTAGCGAGCCCCTCTTCGACGAGCGACTTGCCCAGCAGGTAGGTCTGCGATTCGTAGTATACCTTGTCGAAGTCGACCCCCATCGCTTCGTAGGTCTTGTCGAAACCCTCGTATACCCAGCCGTTCATCGTCTCCCACAGCTTGTAGACTTCCGGGTCTTTGGCTTCCCACTTGCGCAGCATCTCCTGGGCCTGCTGCATGATCGGGGCCTCTTTTTTCGCGTCGTCCTCGCTTATGCCTTTGGCGGTTAACTCTTTGATTTGTTGTTTGTAGGCTTTGTCGAAAGCGACGTAGTATTTGCCCACGAGGTGGTCGCCCTTCATTCCCGACGAGGCTGGGGTCTCGCCGTTACCGAACAGCTGCCAGGCCAGCATCGACTTGCAGATGTGGATGCCGCGGTCGTTGACGAGGTTCGCCTTGATCACTTTGTTGCCCGCTTCGGAGAGTATCTGCGCGACCGAGTATCCGAGCAGGTTGTTGCGGATGTGGCCCAGGTGCAGCGGCTTGTTGGTGTTGGGCGACGAATATTCGACCATCACCGTTTTGCCGGTGGGGGAGCCTTTGCCGAAATCGGCGTCGGCCACCACCTCGGCGAGCCTTTCACCCCAGAACGCGTTGCTCAACGAGAGGTTCAGGAAGCCCTTGATGACGTTATAGCCTTTGATTTCGGGAACGTTTTTCACCAGCGCTTCGCCGATCTCCGTGGCGGTTTCTTCGGGTTTTTTGCGGCTGAGTTTCAGCAGCGGGAAGACCACGAGCGTGTAGTCGCCCTCGAATTCCTTGCGGGTTTTCTGGATCTGGACGGCGGCCGGATCGGCCGGCCCGTATAGTGCGGCGATGGTGTCGGCCGCCTGCTGTTGCAGGAAATTTTCAATGTTCATGGGTGATACGGTTGCGATTTTGTCGTCAAAGATAGCTATTTTTGCGCGGAAGCGCATCGCGTCGTACGTTTTTTGCCTGCCCGTACCGGCAAAAGGAGGCGGATGAAGCAGGCGTACGGTCCGGGCGGCCCGGATAACTCCGGGAAAACTGTAAAACATCCCGGCGCTGCCGGAAGGTATGGGTGCATATCCGCATGTAACCTGAAATTTAATATCCGAACCTGTGAAAATAGCAACGATCGACCTCGGCGAGAAGCCGCTCTTTCTGGCTCCGATGGAGGATGTGACCGACCCTTCGTTCCGCTTCATGTGCAAGCGGTACGGGGCCGATATGGTCTATACCGAGTTTATCCCCAGCGACGGGTTGATCCGCGACGCGTCGAAGGCGCTCGCCAAACTCAACATCTTCGACTACGAACGGCCGGTGGGCATCCAGCTGTACGGCCACGAGATCGAACCGATGGTCGAGGCCGCGCGCATGGCCGAAGCGGCCGGACCCGACCTGATCGACATCAATTTCGGCTGTCCGGTGCGCAAGATCGCCGGGCGCGGGGCAGGCAGCGGCATGATGCGCGACGTGCCGAAGATGGTCGAGATGACGCGCCGGATCGTCGGGGCGGTGAAACTGCCCGTGACGGTCAAGACGCGGCTGGGGTGGGACGACGATTCGAAGAATATCGTCGAGATCGCCGAGCGGTTGCAGGACGTGGGCATTGCGGCGCTGACGATCCACGGCCGCACCCGGGCGCAGATGTACCGCGGCGAGGCGGACTGGACGCTGATCGGCGAGGTGAAGCGCAATCCGCGCATGACGATTCCCGTCATCGGCAACGGCGACATCGGTTCGCCGCAACAGGCCGCCGGGGCGTTCGACCGCTACGGCGTGGACGGCGTGATGATCGGGCGGGCCACCTACGGCCGTCCGTGGATCTTTACTGAAATACGTCATTACTTGACCACAGGTCGGCTTATGCCACAGCCCTCGGTGCGCGAGCGGGTCGAGCTGGCGAAACTGCACCTGGACAAGTCGCTGGAATTCAAAGGGGAAAAGGGGGGCGTGCTGGAGATGCGCCGCCACTTGTCGTGTTATTTCAAAGGACTGCCCGATTTCAAGGCGACGCGGCTGAAGCTGGTGACGCTGTTCGATCCGGACGAAATCCGCGCGACGCTCGACTATGTGGCCGAGACGTGGGGCGACTTCGACGCGTCGGAGATCGTGCCGCAACCGCTTTCGCACAACGTGTGAGTAGCGGGCGAACCCGTGCAAGGTTCCGGCGTCGTACGTCCCGGAGCGCGGCGAACGGGAAACCGGAGCGGCAGCGAAAGAGGCGACGAAGCGATAAGGCAGAAAAAACGAGGCGGCCATGATCGGCCGCCTCGCTGCTGTTCGTATGTCCCGTACTTCGGTCGCCTTATTTAGGTTTGCCGGGCCGATGGCCGCGGCGGAGCCACTGTACGGGGCATCGTCAGGTTGTTACAGGGAGGGCTGATCGGTGATTGTACCTTCGGTCCAAGGTTTGACACTCGGATCGAGCGTAATCTGCTTAGCATCCGAAACAAGGGTCAGGTCGTAGGTGTACTTCATGCCCGGAGCCCAGGTTCCTTTGAGTTCCACATTTTCTTTGGTCACGTCGAAAGTCTGCGCGGTTTCGCCGGTGCCGAGGGTAACAGAATAAACCACCTTGAGTTTCGCGTCGGTAAGCGTCTGAGGCATCAGCATCAGTGCGCCGTTAGTGCCCGCGATCGGATCACTGGTCGTTTTGGCGATCGCTGCGGTGCCGTTCGTCAGATAGGCGTAGCCTGCAGTGCCTTTGACACTGCTCCATGAGCCTTCGATGGCAGTGCCTTCAGTCGCGGAAGTGGCGAAAGTGTAGGTACCCTCGTTCTGGATGCCGCTCAGCTCGATGGTCTTGACCACTGCGGTGAAATCGGCGCTCGCGCATTTAGCCTTGAAAAGGATCTGCGAGAGCGCGTGGTTGAAATTCAGCGCCACGCTGCCGTTGTTCGAGGTTGCGTCCTGGCTGGTGCGCTGCGCCACGATCAGGTCGGCTTGATTCGCTTCCGCCGCTGCTACCGTGTAGGTGAGGCCGGGCCAGCCTGCAGCTGCCGGTGCTGCATAGGTCACACCGTTAGTAGGCGCGTAAGCGAAGAAGAGGGCAGGATATGAGGGCAAAAGAGCGCCGCCGGACGCGGAAGAGAAACGGGCAACGCCTGGAAAACAGCGAAGTCCGGGTAGGCGGGGACGCGTGGAGAGAAACAACTCCGGAAATGTGCCGCAGGGGGGATTCGTATCGAAAAATAGTGTATTTTTGTCTCCGGATACCACCACCAGCAATGAGCGAAAAGAGCAGACATAGCGTGTCGGAGGAGTGGCATGAAGCGGCAGCCGCGGATGGGTGCGTTCCAAGCACTTCGGGCACTTCCGGAGTTTCGGGCGCGTCAGGCATGGCATCGCACGGGCGGGGACACGCATCCGAAATCCCGGCTTCCGGACGAGACAATGTTTCCGGCGACGCGGAAACCCCGCGGCCGAAACGGCCGTCGTGGGTCGAACGCAATGTGGCGCAAGTGCTGTCGGGTAACATTCTCACGCGTGCCGAGGTACGTCGTATGTATCCCTACGTGCTGTTTATCGCGGTGCTGATGTTCCTCTATATCGCCAACGGCTACCACATCCAGAAACTGCACCGCCGGCACGACCGGATTTCCGAACAGATCAAAGAACTGCGCTCGCGTTCGCTCACCCTCTCGTCGATCCGGATGACCGCGACGCGCCAGAGCGAGATCATCAAGGAACTCGAGGCGCGCGGAATTCCGCTCCAGGAGTCGCTCACCCCGCCCAAAATCATCGACAAATAACCCATGGCCGAGCCACGCAAACCCGATATCAAGAAGAGCATCCTGAACCGTGTGCGGATGCTCTACATCCTCTTTTTTGCGGTGGGGGTGGCCATTGCCGGCAAAATACTATATATCCAATACGGGCCCGGCGGCGAAAGCCTGCGCAGCAAGGGCGAGCGGATCTCCTACGAACGGGTGGTCATAGAGGCCGACCGCGGAGATGTCCTCGCGTGGGACGGACGGCTGCTGGCCACCTCCGTGCCGATGTACGAAGTGCGGATGGATTTCGCGGCACAGGGGCTCGCCGATTCGGTGTTCCGCAAATATGCCGATTCGCTGGCCGGGGCGCTGGCTACCTTTTTCGGCGACAAAAGCAAGAACGCTTACCTGATCCTGCTCAACCGCGCTTACAGCAACAAGAGCAAGAATCGTTTCACGCAGATCGCTCCGCGCCGTGTAAATCACCTTGAAATCAAACAAATATCCCAATTCCCGATCCTAAGGCTCGGCCAGAACCGGGGCGGGTTTATTCCCGTGCAGATCAACAAACGACTGCTGCCCAACGGGCCGATGGCCTCGCGCACGATCGGCCGCGTCAACGAGGCGGGACGAAAATGGGGCGTCGAGGGAGCGTTCGACAGCGTGCTGCGCGGGACCGACGGCAATATGCTGATGCAGCGCATTTCGGGCAGTTTCAAGATTCCTGTGCCCGACGCGCTGAGCGTGGCGCCGGTGGACGGGATCGACGTGGTGACGACGCTCGATATCGACGTGCAGGACGTGGCCGAAAACGCGCTGCGCAAACAGTTGGAGCTGGGTGATGCCGACTGGGGTACGGCCGTGCTGATGGAGGTTTCCACCGGCGAGATACGTGCGATCACGAACCTGACGCGCAAGGGGGAGGGTAAGTTTGTCGAGGATTTCAATTATGCCGTCGGCATGAACCTCGAACCGGGTTCCACGTTTAAACTGGCGTCGCTGATGACGCTGCTCGACGATGCGGGCGCGAGCCTCGAGGAGCATTACGACACGGGCGACGGGCGGATGATGATCGGCCGGGCGCGGGTGGTCGATTCGCACGCGTGCGGAGACGTGACCCTGCGCGAGGTGTTCGAACACTCGTCGAACGTGGGTTTCGCGCTGGCCGTGAACAAATATTATAAAGAGAACCCCCGGCGTTTTGTCGATCACCTTTATAAAATGGGGCTCGGTATGCCGCTCGATTTGCAGATTCCCGGCGGGGCGGACCCGGTTATTTTCCGGCCGGGCGACGCTTCGTGGAGCGGCGTGACCCTTACGATGATGTCCTACGGGTATGCGCTGCGGCTGACGCCGCTCAAAACGCTCAGCTTTTACAACGCGGTGGCCAACGACGGCAAGATGGTGCGCCCGATGTTCGTCAAGGAGCTCAAACAGTACGGCCAGACGCTGCGCACCTTCCCGCCCGAGGTGATGGTCCCTTCGATCGGTTCGCCCAAGGTGATCGCGCAGGTGCAGGAGGCGCTGCGCGGAGTGGTGAACGACGGTACCGCGCGCGGGCTCAAGAATCCCTATTATTCGGTGGCGGGCAAGACCGGAACCGCGCAGATCGCGATGGGCCGGCACGGTTATACTGACCGTTTCGGCGGCCGTCACTACCTGGCCACGCTGGTGGGGTATTTCCCGGCCGACAAGCCCCGCTACAGTTGTATCGTCGCGATCAAGACCTACAACGGGCCGGGCCGCCGCGGCACCTATTACGGCGCATCGCTGGCCGGGCCGGTGTTCCGTGCGATTGCCGACCGCGTTTACGCCCGCAACACGTCGTGGCAGACGCCGCTGTCGGAGCGGAGCGATAAGGCGGACGGAGTTCCGGCGCTCAAAAGCGGCCGGGCCGACGAGGTGCGCCGCGTGGCGCGCCGGTTCGACGTGCCCTATACACCGGAACGGAGCGTGCAGTGGCAGTGCCTTGCGAAAGCCGATTCGACCGGAATGGAACTGGCGCCCCTCTCCGGGGAGCCGTCCGGAGCCGTGCCCCAGGTGGTCGGCATGGGGATCAAAGAGGCGATCTACCTGCTTGAGCGCGAGGGGCTGCGCGTCGCGTTCAGCGGCACGGGCTGTGTCCGGAGCCAGTCCATTCCCGCGGGCGCTCCCGCGCAGCGGGGCGCGCTGGTGGTGTTGCAGCTGGGGGCCGGGCGGCCCGAGGTGCGCCCCCGGGCCGTGAAATCCGATGCGTCCGCCGGGCCTGAGCGGTAGCGCGACCAGCCTACCTTGTATCGCTTGTTCGTCCTGGGTCTGTCCATTTTGGATGGTTTCTCTTCCTGTGTGTATGCCCTGTGTTTTGCGTCCGGGCGAAAGGGAGGTCGGCTGCATAAAAACGGGATGGATTGCGTGTGGCTAAAATACTTGGAATCGGGTCGCTCCCGAAAACTTAACATTAACTTAACGGCGGGGCGGGGCGTCGTTCCGGGAATTTTGCCCGGAAAGCTTTATCTTTGTACACCTGCCGGAAAAACGTGCGACGGAGTGCTCTCCGGGTACGGTTTTTGACGGCTTACGGATCGATGATGAAACGGTTACTGGGACATATCGCTTTGTGGGTGTGCTGCCTGTTCGGCGCGTTGAGCCTTTCGGGGGCGGAGGTGCCGCAGCGATTGCCGCATGACAGCGGTTCCCCGCGCACTGCCGCCGAGCTGGTCTGCTCGCTGGATACGCAGGGTGCGGCGATGCGCCAGTTTATCCACGACTCGCTGCGCAGCGATAACCTGCCTGCCGCACAGGGCGTGAACGGTTCGCGTGTCCTGACACCGGTATTCAGGCTCGATCCCCGCCTCGACTTCCTGACCGGAGCGATGCCCGCCATGCTGCGGAACACCCCGGCCCCCATGTTGCAATATCGTGTGCAGGAACAGTTCTGCACCCTCTTTCGTTCATCGCTCGATGCGTCGGGGTATTACATCTTTGCCCTGCGCAAAATCATCGTTTAGCCCGCATTTGAATCGGTTTCCGGCCCCCGGCATGTTCGTGCCGGCCCTGCCGCCGCTCCCTTTGAACGAGGGGAGCGCAACTAATTCTTATGTCGAATTTAACGATGATTTTAAATTATGAGCAATTACCATTTGTTGACAGATGTCCTTTATCACCAGGACGGTGTCGTAGCCCGCAAGAAAAACCCCGTTTTCCCCCTCGTTGTAGTCGCAGCCGGTATCGGTCTGTCTATTTGGAGCCTGAACGCTCCTGCACTGGAAGACAGCAAGAACCTTTCCGCATCGCTGATGCTGGTGGGCGGCGTCGTGGCGCTGCTCGGACTGATCCGGCTGGTGATGGCCTTCACCGGCAAGAGACCCGTTTACGGGCCTACCGGTGAGACGATGACCCGCAAGGAGCTCTTTTTCGAGGCGCAGGACCGACAGGCGCTGCTGGCGGCTTTCCAGGCCGGAGACATGGAAAAAATCGAGCGGATCCCGCACGGCCACAGCTCCAATGTGCTGCTGATGATTTACACCACTCCCAGCGGTTCCTGCACACTGGCTCAGGTGCAGGAGTACGTACCGCACGAATTCGTCGCCGTGACCGATGTGGCGCGGTTTTCGCAGGCTGCCGTTAAAGAACCGCAGACAGCCGCCAAGAACGTAGCCGTTTCGGCCTGAAAACTGCGGGACCGCCGGGAGGCGGCCCCTTTACCGATAACTAAGCAATAATACGAATTAAAATGGCATTGGAAGCATTGAAAACCTGCCGCCTGATCAAGAGCGAAGACCTGAACCACCACGGGACGCTCTTCGCCGGCAGGTGTGCGGAGTGGTTTGTGGAGTCGGGTTTTATCGCCGTGGCGGCGAAACTCGACCCGCGGACGGTGGTTTGTCTCAAAATCCATGGAATGGAGTTCCTGCACCCGGTGACGCTCGGCAGTGTGCTTACCTTCGAGAGCCGCATCGTTGCGACGGGACGCAGCACGATTGTCGTTTACGTCAAATCGTTCGAGAGCAAGACCCCCGATCGTATCTATTCCGACGGGTTCATCACGTTCTGCCATGTGGACGAGCATACGCACGCCTGTCCGCACGGATTGTCGGCCAGTCCCGAGACGCCCGAGGAGATCGAACTGAACCTCGCCGCCAAAGAGTTGCTGGCACGCAGGAAAAAAGCGTGATGCCGAAGAATTTATCGAATATCGGTATGGAAGTATCTGTTTAATAATCTATTGAACAGATGTCTTTTATATTATTTAGAGGACATCCGACTGAGTACGATTATCGTGTTTTTATCTAGAATTATAAAAATTTAAGGTTAGTAAAAGTCTTTCTCAGCG
>ENA-UEYF01002408-UEYF01002408.1-human-gut-metagenome-genome-assembly--contig:-NODE-2408-length-12010-cov-8.334786_pt1 | contig 12010 bp, 9 predicted proteins | sample MGYA00242902_ERZ507920 | MGnify/ENA primary metagenome ERZ507920 (study PRJEB26167, sample SAMN06115402) | human gut metagenome | host: Homo sapiens | place: China:Jiangxi | collected 2016-07-05...
GGCGTAGCTGACAAGAGGTTCTTCCTTTTCCGCATTGCTAAACTATATGCGTATCCCCACTAAAAAGCTACTGACTCCTTTAAACTCAAAGAATGGTAATCCTGCTTTTGTAAACTGCAAATCAGCAACATACGTGATATTTCCTCCCCAAGTTAATACATTAGCCGCTTTATCATACGCACAGAGATAAATGTAATTAGGAGAGATAAATCCCAAATACTGATTATCAAAGTTGATAACCAGCCGTCCGTCAGTCAATACAGCTTTAAAAGGTACACCATTATTGAGCGGAACATCTTTTGCTATCAAATCATACACTCCCTTCTCATCTGTTGCCGTAAAGGTACAACTACCCGTATAACGTTTTCCGTCATTACGGGTATGCATCATAGTATATGTACCGGACAATCCTCGCTGAACACAAGTCGCCGACCATTCATTTTTCCCACTCTGAACGGTCAACGTCCCTTCCCGATAATCCGTACCGTCCAACATAGGAGAAACCACCACATGAAGCTGATCGCCTTTCAATTCATAAGTCAGCCATTCGGCAGTAGATTGAATGCTATATTCGCGCCGGGTATGCAAAGTGAAAACAGCTTCACCCCCTTGCATAAGAAAATCCTTTGTACCTTCTACATCACAAATAAAAGTATCGCCCAACTGGGTCACGGGAACTTGCAATATATCTTCACCGGATTGTATGACCACCATTGTGGTACGACTGGATATAGAAAGATTAGCCTCAACAACCAAACTGACTTCCTGATCGGACACACTGGCTACCTTACACCAAGCGACATCCGAGGTGGCACTTACCTGTTTACCGCCTGACAGTTCAATAGTTCCTGTGCCACCATCCGCAGAAAACTTAACATCCGACCTTATCGCCTTTAATGCTACATCCGCCGTATCCTTATCATCACTACAACCAACAGCCGACAAGCATAGCACACAAAGTAATATAGAATATATTTTTCTCATAGTCATTCCTTTTTTTATTCATGTTTAACAAGAGTGATAAATGCAAAACGAGATTCGGCATAAGCCTTATATTCACCCGCCTTGCTCCACAGAATCATACCGCGAGTTACAAAATCAGCTTTCCTTCCGTCGTCTACAAACTCATATTCGTTGTCAGAACCTTCTTTCAGTTTGCCGTACATACCATTCACAAAATCAGTTCCTCCATACGTCAGGCTTCCGGGATTCACCATCCAAATGCTCAAATAAGCTTCACTACCGTCCGTCAACTTCTGATTCAGGAGCTCCATACGCCGTTCTGCCTTATTATAAATCATTGTCAGATCAATCGGCAACATACCTTTAATTGTATAACTTTTCATATCCTCTTTCTTCACTAACTCGATTTCCAGAGACAATACAGGAGTATTCTCACCACGTCGGTAATTCATCGTATACTTGCCCAAATATTGTGCGTAAATGATATATTCCGGATCATAATCCACTTTCAACACAACATCCGGAGCATTTTCAGCTACCAGTGTTTCATTTGCAGCCGACCAAGTAAAGCGGTGCAGCTCTTTACCACCAACTTCCACCGGAAGATAAAACTGTATTCCTGTTGCCGTCGGCATGAAAGAAGTAGACGTTTCCTGTCCGTCATATACCACATTAAATGTATGGGAATCCGTATAAAGCAGAGCCAGTTCTTTCCCATTCATCATGCCACTGAACCCCAATACCCCTTCCAAACGGTTCATTTCTTCATCCACTCGGATAGCAGCAGCCAGATAAGGTGTAGCATCTTCCGCCAGACGGGTCATACGAATTATATTCTTCGTTTTCTTCCCTCGAAGGACAATCTCATTCTCAGTATGCGAGCGCAAAAGAAATTCATAATCACCCTCATACCCTTTGCCCGTTCCTGCTCCTCCGGATATATCCGAATCAGAGAAATAATGGAACAAGCTATTATAAGTGTCAAAGTTAAGGGTCGGTCCGATATCCTTCTTAATAGAAAAAAGGCTCTCTTCCGTTTCCTCCGGTTTCCCAAAAGCGTCAGTAGAAATAGTCACTTTATCCCCTTCTTTAAACTTCATAATGTAATTGAAACCACCATATATCTGCGAAGAATGCGGATAATACTCCATTAACCACCCGTGCTCGGAACTTACCAGCAAATCATGATATTCTTGAACGGCTTCTTCTACCCGCTGGGCAACAGGTTTATCGTATACATCATCTACATCCTGCACACACGAAAAGCAGACAGTGGCAAATGCCAGTAAAGTATAAATCAGTTTTTTCATATTCTCAGCGTTTGTTTTAATAAATATGATCCAAATCCAGTTCACTAATCTCATTAGTACGACGTGCAATCACTTTGCGAAGCAGATCAAGATCCACTTGCCAGGAATCTTTCATATACTTCTTCACCATTGCCAGCTTTTGGTCAATGATCGGTTTACCTTTTTCTCCAGCCAGAGTCATAACATTTTCCCACTGTGCTTCCGGATAAGTCAGGAAACAGGCTGTCACTTCAGCAATATCCTCACTCGGTTTACTACCGGCATACGGTGTGACAAATCCCAAAGGAGCGACCTCTGCCAATTTACGGTTCTGCCAACCGGTAGGTGTATAATTACCTGCACTAATCTTATCATAATCTACCGGATAATTTTTTTTCTGATGCAGAATGTGGGCAAACTCATGATGCATCACCTTGAAATAATATTCATTCATGCGGTCGACATTCGTCAAATCCAGCCAGTTCCCCATATACAAAGTCACTTTCAGTCCGCCTTCGGCAGTTCCCAGTGTATACGTCCCCTTATCCCACGAAGCAGAACCTATAAGATGAATAACTTTCGGAGCACAAGCACGTGTAAAATCAAGACCTCCCACTTCATCATAGGCCTCCAGCCAGCAATGTTTCACTATCTTCGCCAATTTCACACTCAACCAAAAGTCCGTAGGTACAAGATTGTGCGTATAATCGGATTCAATATGTTCCATTCTGTATTTAAAGTCGATGTTATAGGGATTGACGTAGTTTTCGAGTAACCAGCGGTCAAACTCACTCTTTTCTTTCTCTGATACATCAAAAATACTCTGGTCTTCCAAGTCATCGTCCTGGCAGGCGAAGAAGTTGCTGCTCACCAGAATACAAAGCAAATATATATACCAATTTTTCATAATCAATTCTTTATTATCTAACATTAAACTATCTTGGATTAGGCTGCATACCAGCCTCTACGACAGACGCCGGAATTTGAACAGCTTTACGGAGGTCGTGAGCTTTCAGCACAATAGGAGATTCGTTCTCTATATTATGGGAAATCTCAATACCGAAACGCTTAATATCCTGCCACCTTTCCCCTTCGTGCACCGTCTCAATACGACGGGCATGAATGACTGCTTTCAGCAAATTTGTCTGTAATCCTGCTTCCAGAGCAAACTTGGGATCAAGTGGTTTACCGTTAGTCGTAGGATCTACTGTCTCATAAAAAAGATTCAGTTCATCTTTGTCGGGTACTTTAGTAGCCGCTTTAATACGATACCAATACTGTAAATCGTTCACTGCCTTATCATATTGCTTAGAGAGCACATAAGCCTCAGCACGATTCAACAATGTCTTATCAGTGGTAAAAGCAAACGCAACCTGACGTCCATAATAACTACCTGTAATGGCATTGGCAATCTCTTTAAACTGGTCCATTTTAGGAACAAAAATAGACTGGTCACCATATCCCAAGACTGTTTCATATACTTTCAAACTACCATAAGGCCCCTTCGACCAGATGGTCTGTTTCTCACAAATCTCACGGCTATGACCGTAGCGATAAGCCGATTTATAGTTACTCCCCCACCATGACATCGTTTGCTGTAACATCAGATTAGCCGGTTCGTCGCTACTAATGTATGCCAGCGTATATTCCATAGAACTGGGAAATTGAGCATATCCTCCCATATTTCTCAACACGGATGACGGGTCCTCACCAATAGCCTCCGTAGCATAACGAATCGCCTTGTCGAACTTATTATAAAACAAATTGAATTGTGCGGCAAAAGCATAGGCTGCATTCTGATTGAAGTGATATAAGGGAATATCATAGGCCTCGGAACTAATCAGCGGTAATCCTTCTTCAATATCTTTATCAATCATGGCATACGTCTCTGCCAATGTACCACGCTCATATTGTACACCGACATTTGTTTCGGGAGCAGTGATATAGGGTATTCCCAGATTAGTATCTGCATCATCCCCATAAGCCATACAGAATATTTTGGCTAAAGCAAAATGCCCATAGGCACGACACATCAGCGCTTCCCCCTTATAAGGCTGCGCCTCCTCCGGATCTCCCAGTTCTTCAATCGCCTGCAATGCCTGGTTAGCAGCAGCAATCGCACTATAACATCCATTCCATAAATACCTTGGCGTATCTTGATTGATATCGGTCATTTCTTCCCAATAGTAACCCTGCATCAGTATATTGGAAGGAAAACCATATTTTTCTCCATTGTCCATACGGTTGTCCGACATAAATTCTTCCATTTGTATGGATGAAGCTGTAGAATAGGCAGACATCAGCAAATCTTTCACTTTTCTCACAGAGTTCAATTCCGTACGCTGATCGGGCATGGTATCCAGATAACTTTCACATGAAGTAATCATGCACGTCAATGCGAGTGCCAGCAATAATATTATTTTATTTCTTGTTTTCATACGCTTTCAACTATTTAAAATCCAACTTTCAATGTCAAAGTAAACTGCTTGGGCACAGGTGCCGACACACCACCGGAACGGAAGAATTCGGGGTCCTGCCCATTCAATTTCGAGTCTGCATAAAGCAGGGCAAGGTTCGTACCCTGTATTTTCAATCCGACACTACTGATAGGGGTAGACTTCAGCCATTCTTTCGGAAAATCATAAGAAAGAGAAACCTCTTTCAAGCGGACGAAAGCACCACTGGCAATGCGTGCAGTAGAATAGTTATACGAATTGTAGGCAATACTCAGGTTCGCATATTGATTGCGTTCAAAAGAACTGGCCATTACAGGGATGTCCGTCACCTTTTCATCACCCGGCAACACCCAACGGTTCTTGAAATCTTTCGGAGTGGCATCCAAGTCACTATACGACGAACGGAACATCGGGTCCAAGCGGACTTTGTTACCACCGGAGTAAGTGACAAATACATTTAAGCGGAAATTCTTATAGGTAAAGATATTACCAATACTTCCTGTTATAGTCGGATCGGTAGGACCTTCATATTTAAGGAAATCCACATCTGTCGATTGTTGCAGGTTCAGACTGCCATAGTTTGCTTTCGTTACGGTTTTTCCGTTAAAACTGAATATCGGAAAGCCATCCGAATCCAATCCTTCGAACGGAATAGAAAACAAACCGCGTACCGGATAACCTTCACGGGCAAACCCAACGCCGGAGATCAAGTCGAATACACGCGAACGTGACTTGAAATCGGTTACTTCCGTCTTATTATATCCGAATATGAAATCGGTAGACCATTGGAAGTTACGGCTTTCGATATTGCGGGTAGAGAGAGTAAATTCAAAGCCATGGGACTTCATAGAAGCTACGTTTGCCATACGTTCTACCGAACCACCGACACCTTGAGTTGTAATTGCACCGATCAAATCATAATTATCACGTTTGTACCACGCAGCTTCAAGATTGATACGGTTGTCAAGAAATCCCATATCCAAACCGATATTCATCTCATGCTTCTTTTCGTAGGTCAAATCACTGTTTTCAAGATCTACAATCTGTAATCCCGATTCAGAAACACCTGCCGACGGACGCCAAGGGGTATAGCTGTTAATAATAATCTTGGAGTTTGACACATTACTCGGACCTACATCAGCCGTCAAACTATACGAGGCTTTCAATGTAAAATGAGATAAAGCAGGTTCTAGTTTCTTGAAAAACTCCTCTTCATGCATATTCCATGCACCGGCAATATTCCAAGTAGGCAACCAGCGGGCAGAGCGTGACTTTCCCAAACGGTTGGAGCCTTCATAACGACCTGTGCCTGTAATGATATACCGTCCCTTATATGAGTAAGTGGCAGTTCCGAAGAAAGCTACGTTACGTTTCTTGGTATTAGTAAGGTCATAATAGTTTGTATTACCCTCGCGCAGTTTCTTGAAAGCAAGGTAATCAAAGAAAGGAATTTCACCGTTTTCATACTGCATCCCCCAGCCGTCAAAGCTATTTGCCGTACGATTTTGAGCATTCGATTCCATACCTGCATAAACGTTGACAATATGCGTATCATTAAACACATCATTATATGAAGCAGCAGCACGGAAGTCATAGCTCAGCATCTTATATTGCGCTGTATTATAAAAACCTCCCTTAGGCAAGATAGACACCGGAAGTGCATAAGGATCATCCGGATCTTTATACAGCCATGAGTTACGGTTGATAATCGTGCCATCTCCCATAGCCCGGTATGCCAATGCCTGGTTTGAGTTTTCGCGTATTTTGTGTTCTTGTGATGTGGCGGAATACTTCAAGGCGCCTAAAGCGCTCAGTTCCAGTTTGCGGAAAAGTTTCCATTTCAATTCCGCCTGAAACTTCAAATCAATAACGTCCAAAGAGATATTGTTGGCATTCAGTTCGTTGAAAATATTAAAATCAGAATAGTTACGCATATAATACTCGTTCGGATCAAGGGTTCTGGAAGTGTTCAGAGCATAACTATAAGGATTGATATCAAATCCACGGCTCACTGTGCCGGAAGCTGCATCAGAACTCTGTCCCAATGTTCCCGGAGCTTTCTGCTGACGATAAGAAGCATTGGCAATCACGTTGAGCGACAAGTCTTTGACTATCTTATAACTATTATTCAAATTAGCCGTGTATCGTTGCACCTTATTTTGCAACATCCAGCCGGGATCGACCATGGCACTTACTGAGACATAAGAAGTGGATTTCTCCGTACCGGTAGCATAACTGACGGAGTGATTCATCATAATGGCATTACTGAAAAGCAAGTCGAACCAATCGGTATTTCTATATTCGGCTTCGCGCAGATAAGCATTCTGAGCTTCAGGAGTTTGAGCAAGACCATACATTCCGTTGGTTTTGTCATACCAGTTATTCAACTGATACATTTTCCCATACACACCACTATTGGAAGCACGATACACGCTGGCAAAGTTCAAATCACCTTTATCACGCATTTCTTTATAAATCCCCATTTGGTCTTGAGAATTCATCAGGTTAAAGTTACGGTAAGACGGCTTCATCCGCATAGTAAACTCACCCGTGTAACTCAACCTACTTGTACCTGCCTTACCCTGCTTAGTAGTAACAACAATCACACCCGACATTGCACGCGCTCCGTAAATAGAAGTTGCCGAACCGTCTTTCAATATTTGAAAACTCTCAATGTCATCTGCATTCAACCCCGCAATAGCCGAACTAATCAAAGTAACCGCATCTCCCGAAGATAATTGATCGGCACTGACTTCTACGACATCGTCCATAATAACGCCATCTACTACCCACAATGGTTTGGAATTACCATAAATTGACGTGGCACCACGAACCCTGATTTTAGGAGCTGTACCAAAGGTACCGGATACGTTTTGAACAGATACGCCGGCAGACCGGCCTTCCAGTCCACGGCTAATATCAGGCAGACCATCCAGCTTTACACTTGCCGCTGTCAGACGATCGGCCGCACCAGTAAAAAGACGCTTGTCTACTTTTGTCATACCTGTAACCACGACTTCGTCCAGTACTTCGGCATCCGGCTGCATAACGATTTTCATCGTCCCCGGTTTAATGGATACTTCTTGCGCTTTCATCCCGATGTAGCTGATTTTCAAAGTTCTAGCAGAACTTAATATTGTAACATCTGTATTTTACAATTTCGGGAATAATTGTCAATAAAATCACTTAAAACATAACTGTCAAAATGATATTCTGCTTCCTTCTGTTTGCAAATATTTTGGTATAAGTACAGGATATAGAATAAAAATGCAAGGAATTAAAAATACTTCTCCATATCGAACGCTTACGAGAATATATATGTTACTCATAATTGTAATCATATTGCATAATAACAGCAATATGTCTATTTAATTATCATTAAGTAATACGCCACCTTTAACTGGTTATTTTTATATTTGAGGAAAGGTATTTCAGAAATTATGTAGATGTTTTTCATCACGATTTACTCTCATCACAAATCGTCCGGTCTTAAATTCCCCTAAAATAATAAGTGTAAATTTTCAATATAATTAAGCTTGTTCTTTTAGAAGATATTCCAATTTTATGGGTACTTAGAATAATCATATACCTTATTAATAATAACAAAATGTTAATAAGCACATAATATACATGGATTCATGAGAATTGAATTCGATATAGTTCTTTCAAATTAATTCGCAAATAAATTGATATATTTTTTATTGTTTTGTTTTGTTTTTAATAAAATGTGCTTATTTTTGCAAAAAGCATACAAGCAAATAGACAACTATTATATTAACCAAATATTTAGTGAGCGTATGAAAAAAAGATTTGTGTTGTTATTGGCCTGCTTATTAGCAGGAATCGGTCTGGCGATTGCCCAAACACCTAAAACAATCACAGGGGTTGTCATTTCAGAAGAAGACAATCAGCCTGTTGTAGGGGCATCCGTACTAGTAAAGGGCACAGCTATCGGAACTACTACCAATGTAGACGGAAAGTTCACGATCAGCAATGTACCAAGTTCTGCTAGAACTAAATCAATCGGTTATCCCCTTTCATAACAAATATACACTAAACGTTCCTCTCCGAATTCCTTCTTACGCGGCAGATTATTTCTACTAAAAAAAACAATGGGAATTCCCATATAGTTACAGGAATCCCCACTTTTCAGCTATTTTCAGTTCTTAAACTTGCTACTAATATGCTACCGTCAGCGGAGCACGTAATTTCTGAGCATATTCGGCCATGTATTTATTCCAAACATCCACAGTTTTGATAGCCCCCTTATTCCAGGCAGAACCCCAGTAATAAGTATATTCAGAACCCGGTTCGTATTCGCTGATAGCCAACACATGACCGTCGGCTCCGCCACGCTCCTTCTTTTCCTTTTCAGAAAGAAGCACCACTTTAGCCTCCTTCACCTGTGCAGGGAAAGCAGCACCGATGAATATCTTGCCGTTTCCTCCCTTGCGGTCGGTGGTAGGATCTACATAAGTAATATAGCCATTCGCCGCATCGGCTGCAACAACGCCGTCCGGCTCACGGAGAACGATTCCGGTGGTTACAGGCATTGCCTCTTTCATGTTTGTATAAGAGATTACGGCTTTATTGAGGTACGAACCCGCATCCAGAGTAATCACACGCGTCTCTATCACATTAGAATCACCGCGGACTACCAACGGATTAAATTCCAGTTTCACCGTGAAACGCAACGGACCATTATCAAGGATTTCCTGCGTGCGATAACAGTATGGATAGATGATCGTGTCGCCCTGCATCAAAGCAGCCGTACCGCAACCCAGCGTAGGACCTACGGCATAACAGTCCATTCCATAACCGTGGTCGATATGATAGGAAATGGCTCTTTGCAGTTCAGAAGCCGCTGTAGGATCTGTTTTTCTCAGTTCAGCTATCTTGGCACGCTTTTCCTTATTGAGTTCTTCAGCGTACATACCTTCAAGAACTGGCTGTGTGGTATTGTACTTCGTAAAGAGGTCATAGCCAAAGCCACGTTCACCTCTTGCCTGCAATGCAGGACCATAAGCACGGTAACCGCCCAGGTCATTCTCCCATGCAACGTCGTCCAGACGTTCGGAATAATATTTGCCGCAGGCAATTACGTTGAAAGGTTCCGGAGTGCCCGGTTGGATAGTATAAGTGGCTGTACCATTCGCTTTCACCGTAACCGGGAAAACAACCTTCTCATCATACGTCACCTGATACGGAACTTGCTGTCCGTCTATGTCAAGCACCACAATTTGCGCTGTATCGGCCAGTTTCAACTTGGCAACGACATCGCTCATCGGCACTTCAATCATCTCTCCCGCACGCTCTAAACCCAGCGGATTGGTCACGGTCACTGTCATAACCTGCTTGCTTTCGACGCAGGAAGCAAAGCCGATAAAAGCAACGGCAAACAGAATAAATATCTTTTTCATGATTGATTCTTATTAAATAAAAAATAAGGTGACAGATGAAAAGAGTATGCTCTTTTGCCATTCTATCACCTTACCGGATATAGTTTATCTTACATTATTTCGGTTGTTTTCCGATGTAAGCAAGGATACCACCGTCTACGTAAAGAACGTGTCCGTTGACAGCGTTAGAAGCTTCTGATGCAAGGAATACAGCAGGACCGGTCAATTCTTCCGGATCCAGCCAACGGCCAGCCGGAGTCTTGGCGCAGATGAATGAATCGAACGGGTGGCGGCTTCCATCTGCCTGCGGCTCACGAAGAGGAGCAGTTTGCGGAGTAGCGATGTAACCCGGGCCGATGCCATTACACTGGATGTTGTATTCGCCATATTCAGAGCAGATATTGCGAGTCAGCATCTTCAGACCACCCTTAGCGGCAGCATAAGCAGAAACAGTTTCACGACCCAGCTCAGACATCATAGAACAGATGTTGATAATCTTACCGGCACGCTTTTCCATCATAGCAGGCAAAACAGCCTTGGAAACGATAAACGGAGCATTCAAGTCGATGTCGATTACTTTACGGAAATCAGCAGCTTCCATTTCGTGCATAGGAACACGGCGGATAATACCTGCGTTATTTACAAGGATGTCAATTGTACCTACTTCTTTTGCGATAGTAGCAACCATAGCCTGAACAGCCGGTTCGTCTGTTACGTCGCATACATAACCATGAGCCTTAATTCCCTTTGCAGCGTATGCAGCCATACCTTTGTCTACCAACTCCTGATTGATGTCGTTAAAACAAACAGTAGCACCTTGTTCTGCAAAAGCAGATGCGATAGCAAAACCGATACCGTAAGAAGCACCTGTAACGAGAGCTACTTTACCTTTCAAAGAAAAATTCAAATACTGATTCATAATTTTTTTGTTGTTAAATTAAGGAAACTATTGTAGTTGTTTATTATTTCAAGTCTGTAATCAATGAGAAGTCCTGATCGCCGTAATCAAGGTTCTCTCCGCCCATACCCCAGATGAAAGTATAATTGTGGGTAGCCGCAGCCGAATGGATAGACCATTCGGGAGAGAGCACCGCCTGATCGCCTTTCATCCAGATGTGGCGCGTCTCGCCTACTTCACCCATGAAATGACAGATAGCGTGTTCTTCGGGAATTTCGAAATAGAAATAAGCCTCCATACGACGGCTGTGCACGTGGGCCGGCATCGTGTTCCATACACTGCCCGGAGCAAGCTCGGTCATACCCATTTGGAGCTGGCAGGTAGGCAATACCTGGTTCACCAACATCTTATTGATATTACGATGGTTGGAGCCTTCCAAAGAGCCCATTTCAGCCACTACCGCATCGGCTTTCGTCACTTTGCGGTCGGGATAGTTGCGATGTGCAGTCAGTGAATTGAAATAGAATTTAGCAGGATGAGAAGCGTCTTTGCTTTCAAAGGTCACTTCACGGTCGCCCGAACCCAGATAAAGAGCCTCTTTATAATCAAGTTCGAATACAGCGTCGCCTGCCTTCACGATACCGGGGCCGCCTACGTTGTAAATACCCATTTCACGACGGGTCAGGAAGAACGGAGCTTTCAGCGGATCGATTGCTTCAAGCGTCAGTACCTCCCCTACCGGAAACGCACCGCCCACCACCATACGGTCGTACATGGAATATACCATATTCACTTCATTGGGGACAAATATCTTTTCGATTAAGAAATCTCTGCGGATTCTTGTAGTATCATAGTTTTTTGCATCTTCGGGATGCGCAGCATAGCGAATTTCATAGTTCGTTTTCATACCTTATTTATTTATAGTTATTGAATAAGCTCTCTTTCTCAAATGTACATCGTTTACGTACACGATGCAAAAATAGCAAAAGAAAACGGGTTAACATT
>ENA-UEYF01002414-UEYF01002414.1-human-gut-metagenome-genome-assembly--contig:-NODE-2414-length-11985-cov-4.798875_pt1 | contig 11985 bp, 8 predicted proteins | sample MGYA00242902_ERZ507920 | MGnify/ENA primary metagenome ERZ507920 (study PRJEB26167, sample SAMN06115402) | human gut metagenome | host: Homo sapiens | place: China:Jiangxi | collected 2016-07-05...
AATAAAATCGATAATAGCTACGGAGGAAAAAGCAGATGCATATTTCGAATGATATTCGCTATATTGGCGTAAACGATCATCAGATCGATCTGTTTGAAGGACAGTATATTGTTCCAAACGGAATGGCATACAACTCGTATGTGATCATGGATGAGAAAATTGCGGTCCTGGACACCGTTGACCAGCATTTTGGCGCGGATTGGTTCGCAAATCTTGAGAAAGAATTAGATGGCCGCCAGCCAGACTATCTCGTGGTCCATCACATGGAGCCGGACCATTCCGCGAATATCGGAAACTTCATAGCAAAGTATCCAAACACGAAGATCGTCGCGTCTCTGCCCGCCTTCAACATGATGAAGAATTACTACGAGACCGATTTTCCCGCGCAGAAGATGGTGGTCAAGGAAGGCAGCACGCTGGAGTTGGGAAAGCATACCCTGACTTTTATCGGGGCGGCCATGGTTCATTGGCCGGAGGTGCTGATGAGCTATGAGAGCACGGAGAAGGTGCTTTTTACCGCGGACGCCTTTGGAAAGTTCGGCGCGCTGGACGTGGAGGAGGACTGGGCCTGTGAAGCCCGCCGCTACTACATCGGGATCGTGGGCAAGTTCGGCGCACAGGTGCAGACGGTCCTCAAGAAGGCGGCGGCCCTGGATATTCAGACGATCTGTCCCCTTCACGGACCGGTCCTTACGGAAAATCTGGGATACTATATCAACCTGTACAATATCTGGTCCGGCTACGCTGTGGAGAGCGAAGGTGTAATGATCGCATATACCTCTGTGTACGGCAACACGAAGAAGGCGGTGGAGTATCTCGCGGAGGAGCTGAAGGCCAAGGGCTGTCCGAAGGTCGTTGTGTGCGACCTGGCTCGTGAGGATATGGCAGAGGCCGTGGAGGACGCGTTCCGCTATGGCAAGCTCGTGTTGGCGACCACGACCTATAACGGCGACATCTTCCCGTTCATGCGCACATTTATCGATCACCTCACGGAGCGAAACTTCCAGAACAGAAAGGTCGCATTGGTAGAGAATGGCTCCTGGGCGCCCGTTGCAGCCAAGGTGATGGCAAAAGCGCTGGAAGGCAGCAAGAATATTGAATTGGCAGGCACCGTCACGATCAGGGGCGCACTCAAGGAAGAGAATAAGCGCCAGCTGGCAGAGCTGGCCGCCGGATTGATGCAGTGATCACGGGGCTTCCGCTCTGATGAAAAATATTGAGATTGCCACATCTTTCCACTGTGCCCGAATTTCACCTATTTTCCATTGAATATTTTTGGGAGTCGATACGGACACTTGAAATTGAAAGCGGCGGCAGAATGGCAGGGCCATTCTGCCGCCGCTGCTCGTACGAAATGAGAATCTTATGTATATGCATGACACGGAAAGGATTTAGCCTGCTGCTGCGGGAGCAGACCGTGCAGATCCTATGAAATAAAGCCGCAAAGGAGAGAACGGCAGATATGCCGGTTTTCCTTTGCGGCCTTTTGTTCATAGGAGATTTGCTTACAAAACCAGAGAGGGCGCGGTGTAGACTCTTGCGGCCAACTCCTGATTGAGCATATACAGGCTCTTGGGGTCAGAGCCGAACAGCTCCATCTTGGAGATGAGATCGTTCGCGTTGGTTTCCTCCTCGCCCTGCTCTTTCACGAACCAGTCAAGGAACTGCATGGTGCGGAAGTCCTTCACGTCGTAAGCGGCGCTGTAAATACCGTTGATGAGGCTCGTCACATATTCCTCGTGTGCCAGTCCGGCCTTCAGAACATCCATGTGGCAGGTGATCGAGGGCTCGGGTTTGTCAATCGCTTCCAGCGTCACCGTCTGGTTCTGGTTTTGCAGATAGGTGTAGAACAGCATGGCGTGGTCACGCTCCTCCTGCGCCTGGATCATGTACCAGTTAGCAAAGCCATCGAGTCCCTTAGCCTTGAAATAGTTGGAGAACTCCAGATAAAGATATGCAGAGTAAAATTCCTTGTTGATCTGCTGGTTCAGCAGCTCGTGTACCGTCTTGTCCATAACGGATGACCTCCTGTATTTTTGCAATATAGTCCTGCTCTGAAAGCGGGGAAATTACGAGAACCTTATACCATCATTCGCAGTGCATGTCAATCCCATGATGCGGCGCGGCTTGGCGAGGCGCAAAGGTTGCTCATAAGAAGAGCGGCGAAAAGGACTGCACCTGCCGCCGACGGACCGACACAGAAAAAGGAGCGGGGCTGCGTCCCGCTCCTTTTTATCGTCTTTTACCCCTCCAGCGCCTTGATCTCGATCGTGCGGCCGCCATAGATGCGGTGCGAGATGGAGAGCACCGTGCGCCCTTTGGACGCGCGGCGCAGCGCATCAAGTACGCGCGCTTCGGTTTCGGCGTCGAGGTTTGCGGTGATCTCGTCGAGCAGCAGCACGGCGGGGTTCGCCGCCGCGGCGCGCGCGATGGACAAAAGCTGCCACTCGCCCTGCGAGAACAGCCCGTCCGCACAGAGGGTGTCGTAGCCGTTCGGCAGCGCGCGGATGACTTCGTCGAGGCCCGCGAGCTGCGCGGCGTTTTCCGCCATCGCACGGGTGATACGCGCATCGCCCAGCGTGATCTGATCGAGCACCGTGCCCGGCACGCGGGCGAAGTGCTGCTCGACGCAGCCGATGCACGCGCGTCGCTCCTCGTCCGTGATGGCCGAGACGTCCACGCCGCCGATGGCGATTTTTCCCGCCTGCGGGCGGTAGAGCCCCAGCAGCAGGCGGAAGACCGTGCTCTTGCCTGCACCCGTGCGGCCGACGAGCGTGACCTGCTCGCCTTGCTTCACCGTGAAGGAGAGATCAGAGAGCACCGTGCGCTCGCTGTAGCCGAACATCACGTGCGAGAGAACGACATCTCCGCATGCAGCGGATTCTTCACGCGGCGCGGGAATGTCGCGCTCCGGCTGGGCGAGGAACGCGTCGATGCGCTTGACGCCCGCCATCGCGGACTGGATGGTCTGGATCTCCATGCCGAGGCTTTCAATCGGCGTGAAGATGCGAGAAATATAGTCGATGATCATGACCGACGTGCCGACGGACATGCCGAACAGAGCCAGCACGCGCGCGTTTCCCGAAGCCGAGAGCAGCATTACCGCGCCGACCACGGCGGCGCTGAGCACGAGCACGACGGGGGAGTAGATCGCGTCGTAAAAGTTCGTGCGCTCGGCGGCGACGTAGCTTTCACCGATGCGGCAGTCGTAGCGCTCCGACATGTAGTCCTCAAGACCGAGGGCGCGGATGGTGCGGATATTGTGCAGCGCCTCCGGCACCTGACCGGAGATGGCGGCGACGGCGCGGCGGTTGTCGAGCTGCGCTGCGAGCATGCGCTTTTGCACATGGCGTGTGAAGAGCGTGAGCAGCGGCAGCACGAGCAGGAGAAGCAGCGCAAGTCCCGGATTTTTGAGCGCGACGACGACAAGAATCGACAGAATGCGGCACGCATCCGCCACCATCGAGATGACGCCCGAGGTGAACAGCGCCTCGACCGTGTCGACATCGCCGGAAAAGCGCGCGGCGACTTCGCCGGGGTCCTGCGCGGAGAGCGTCGCGGCGGGCAGCCGCGTCAGCTTGGCGGAGAGCTCCGAGCGCAGCGCGTGCGTCATCTTCTGGCCGAAAATTTCGAGCAGCGTCTCCTGCGCGGAGGACAGCACGCTCTCAAGCGCGAGCGAACCGAAGTACAGCAGCACCGCCGTAAAGACGAGCGGCGCGCCGCCGGTCAGAGAGTCGATGATCTGGCCGAGCAGCAGCGGCGGCAGGAGTGAGGAGAGCACCGAGGCTGCCGCGCAGAGCAGCGTCCCCGCGCTGAGAAGCTTGTGGCTGCCCGCCGCATCACAGATGGCGGCGAACACGCCGGAATTTTTGTTACGCTTCATGTTCGTCGCCTCCTGTCTGGCTTTCATAGAGCGCGCGGTATGCCGCAGAGCGCGCAAGCAGCTCTTCATGCGTGCCGACGATGGCTTTGCCGTCCTCCATGAAGACGATCTTCTGCATCTCGCGGAAGTGGTACAGCCGGTGCGAGATCAGGAAGACGACCTTGTCGCGCGCGTAGGCCTTGAGATTGGCGAATACCGCGTCCTCCGTCGCGCGGTCGAGCGCGGAGAACGGATCGTCCAGCACAAGGACGGGGCGCGGGTGCGCCAGCGTGCGCGCGAGCGTCAAGCGCTGCGCCTGACCGCCGGAAAGGCGCACGCCGCTGTTGCCGACCACGGTGTCGAGGCCCTGTTCCATCGCGCGCACCTCACCGTCGAGCGCGGTGAGTTTGAGATAGTCCATCGCGTCGCCGTCATCGCCGCAGAGGATGTTGGCGCGCACGGTGTCGTTCCACAGCTCGGGATCGTGGCCAAGGTAACCGATTGTCGCTGCGACCTCGCGCGGCGCAAATTCTGACAATTCCCGCCCGCCGATCATTACCGAGCCGCCGTAGGGCCGCTCGCAGAGGAAGACGCGCCCGAGCGTCGACTTGCCGCAGGCGACAGGGCCGGTGATGCCAATGATCTCGCCGGGGGCGGCCGAGAGGGAAAGCCCCTCGAAGATGGGCTTTCCGCCGTCGTAGGCGAAGGACAGATCGCGGAACGCGACTTCCTGCGCCGCGGGAATGGCGAGCGGGGCGAGTGGTTCGGGCTGCTTCATCAGCGGCTTGATGCGCTTCCACGAGACCTCCGCGCGCTGCACGGAGTTGAAGAGCTTGGCGGCCTTCGAGGATTTGACCGACATCTTCATAAAGCAGGAGAGAAACGTCGTGAACGCGGCGATGTCCCACGCGCGCCAGCCCGTGCCGAGCACGTTTCTCGCGCCGAAATACAGGATGAACAGCACGCTCAGGTTCGATACCGCCTGGTAAAGCGGCGGCAGCGCCGACTGCCAGACGTTGGCACGCACGGCAGAGACTTCATAGACGTGCAGCGTGTCCTCATAGCGGCGCTCGCGCACGTCCTCGCAGCTGTAAACGCGGTAGGTGACGGCGTTTTTCGCGCGGTCGAGCGTCGCGGCATTCAGCGCGGCGGCGGATTTTTTATAGGCGCTGCCCGCACGCTGCACGGTTTTCTTCATTTTTTCGGCGCAGATGTAGGAGATTGGCGGGAAGATGAGGCATAAGAGCGCGAGCCGCCAGTCGTAGGCGAGCAGCATCACGACGTAGCCCACGAGCGCGACGCCCGTGTCGAAGAGCTCGGTCGTGAATTTGCGCATGCCCTCAGCGCAGTCGTCCACGTCGGAGATGGCCTTGGTCACCAGCTCGCCCGCGCCCTCTTCCTCGAGCGCGCGGCGGCTCTGGCGGACGAGATTGGCGTAGAGCACGCCCTTCATGCGGCGGTTCACGTCGTTGGCAAAGCGGCGGACGTAGAAGCGCTTGACAAAGCGCGCGGCCTGCACCGTCAGCGTCACGCCGACATAGGCGAGGACGAGCGCGGTCATCGCGCTGCCTGCCATTTTGCCGGTCAGAATGTCGGCAAGGCACTGGGCGAGCTTACCCTCGAACCACGGGCCTGCGAGGAGGCCGACGTTGTACACGAGACCTGAGAGCGTGACGAACGTGAGCGGCAGCCACTCCATGCGAAAATACGAGCCAATGCGGTCGGGGCGGAAGGAATCAGTCCTTTTTATGTGCACCCTCCTCAAAGACGGGCCGCAGATGCGGGAAGCCCGTGCGGCTCTCCGTTTTCGAGCGGCGATAGAGAATGTCGAGAGACGCGAGAAAGGCGGATCGCTGCGCTTCATCCAGTCCGGCCATCAGATAGTCGTAAAAGGCGCTTTCGGCTTCGGCCTTGGCGTTGCGCAGGTCCTCGGCCTGCTCGGTCGCGTAGAGGAGCTGGCTGCGGCCGTCGCTCGGATTTGGCTCGCGGCGAAGATAGCCCTTGCGCTCCAAGTTTGCCGTGCGGCGCGCGATGGCGGCCTTGTCAGAGTGCAGCATGGCCACGAGCTCTGATTGCGTGACGCCGGGGTGATGGCGCACAGCGTGCAGGCAGTCGATCTCCGCCGTGCCGATGCCGTCGGCGCGCGACGCGAGCAGAACGAGGTGCTCGGCCTCACGCGCGATTTTCGTGATCTTTCTTGCGGGATGTTCCATGATCGTTTCCCTTGCTTTCTTTGAATCGTTGCAGGTACAACAAACAGGTTGCAGCTACAACTTGTTTTGCGAAGACAATATAGCATGAGGAAAACAAAAATGCAAGGGTAAAATCAAAGGCGGAGGCCTGCTATCCAGCAGGCCTCCGCCTTTTCCCAAATGGTTGTGTTTATTTCCCGCTGTGGCGAGCGATGATCTCGTCGGCCTCGCTCTGCGTCATGTTGCCGAGCCGGACCTGCTTTTCACAGAACGGCTTGACGGCGGCGAGAAGCGCTTCGTCCGTCTCATACGGGCCGAACGTGTATTCTTTGCCGTTGTCTAACTTGATGTACAGCCCCTTTTCATCCGTCGACGTGCTGATGTCAGCGGGGTTGTAGCTCATTATCAGCTGATCATCTCCGTCGACGGATTTGGAGTACATGATGCCGTTTTTGATGTCCGCCAGAGTCTCCTCGTACATGGCAATGGTCTTGTCGATCTCCTCCTGCGTCCAGGTGAATTTCTGACCGCCGATCGTGTCGGTCTCGCCAAGAAGACTCTGGAGCTGCACCTTTTCGTTGTCGAGCCACGCCTTGTACTCATCATACGTCCACCACTCGACGTTCGGCGTGGGGAAGCGGGCCTCAAACTCCTCGTCCGTCATCGGCTCGAAGGTCTTGCCGTCGTCGAAGCTGTAATACGTTTTGCCGTCCGTCGGGTCGACGTAAGACATCAGCGAGCTTTCGCCCACCTCGGTCTCGACGTCGTTCAGGTGACGGTCGACGAGCTCAGTAAACTGCTTTTTAGTGATCGGAGCGAGCTCGGTGACCTTGCCGTCGCTGCCGCGCTTGATGGCGAGGTAGATGTCGCCTGCCGCGGCGTCGTTGGTATAGGTGCCGCCGTTGTCGTCGTACATGCCGGCAACGGCCTTGCCCTGATAGAACCAGGTGGAGTCCTGATACGTGAGCCCTATGGCGAGGAGCTCCGCGTCCGGCTGGATATTTGTGCCATAGGCGGCGGTTGCTCTGTCGCCGTTGTCTGCCTCCGCTTGGGCGGAGGTCGCAAAGGCGGCTGCCGTTCCGGTGATCAGGACAGCCGCCAGAACGAACGAGATGATGGTTGCTTTCTTCGTTTTCATAATTGCTGTGATCCTTTCTTCAATAGCATTTTTGCTGAAGCCGTTGCAAAGGGGCGCGACGCCGCTGCGCGTTTCCATCATGCGGATGAGGGTGCGCGCATAGTCCGCCCGCGCGCCGCCGAAACGGTGCACGACTGTTTCGTCGCACGAGAGCTCGAGGTCACGGTTCGCGAGCACGTACATGACCCACACGAGCGGATCGAACCAGTGGACGCAGACGGCGGCGATGAGCGCGAGCTTGGAGAGCGCGTCGAAGCGCTGGACATGGACAAACTCGTGCTCCAGAACGAAGCGCAGAGTGCCCTCGTCCGACCAGTCGGTCGACTTCGGCATCAGAATGACGGGGCGCAGGACGCCGAACGTCAGCGGGGACGAGACGCGGTCCGACTGGCGGATGACGAGCTTGCGGCGCAGAGGATGCGCTGCAAGCCAGCGGCGGGCATAGTCGTGTTCGACCGGCAGCGAGGTTTGGAATTCGCGATAGCACCTGACGTAGAGCACCGCAAATGTCAGCGCACAGACCTCGATGCCCACAAGCCAGACGACCGCCCACGGCGAGACCGTCGACGCGGAAGGCGCAGTGACCTGCGGCGTGACGGTGACGGGTGCCGCCGGCAGGACCGGCGGAGGAGAGACGGCGGTGGCATCCGATACCGCAGGTGCCTGACGCGCAAGCAGCGTGTAGACGCTCAGGCGCGAGGGGAGCGAGAACGGCACAAGCAGCCGTACGAGCGCGAGCGCCCAGAGCACCAGAAACGTCTTTTTCGGCACTTGGTTGAGCGTCAGCGCGCGGAGAATGGTGATGACCGCGATCATCACCGCGCCGTGCAGGCTCATCTGCAAAAAGCTCATCCCTTCACCCTCATTCCAGCTCGCCGACAATCTTCTTGAGCTGCGCGATCTGCTCGGCGGAGAGCTTTTTGCGCCCCAGCAGCGCGGCGAAGAGCTTGTCGGCCGAGCCGTCGTAGATCTTGTTGATGAGTTCGTCGGTCTCCGCCTCCTGCACGGCGGACTTGGGGATCAGCGCATGGCAGAGGAAGCCCGGCTCGCTGCGCTCGATCGCGCCCTTTTTCATGCAGCGTTTGATGAGCGTGTAGGTCGTGTTCACGTTCCAGCCGAGATCGTCTGTGAGCGTGCGCGCGATCTCCTTGGCGGGCGTATCGCCGCGCTTCCACAAAACGTCCATCACCTTTAATTCCGAGTCGAACAGTTTGATATCCATGAGAAGGCCTCCTTCATAAGACTTTAGTAGTAGCTACAAGCACATAATACTCCAGTCTTATCACAATGTCAATACTACCGGAGTCTTAAAAAAGACTTAAGACAGGATACCTTCCTTTTTGCGCAATTTTGCAAATCGTTTGCTTTACCGTGCGGAAATAAAAACGCAGGCCGCTCAATGGAGACGCTCTCGCACATCCTGACATAAAAGAAAGGATCCCGAAAGTTCAACTTTCGGGATCCTTTTTGTCAGCTGCTGAGTTCGCGGATTTCATCCTGAATGAGCCGGCCCGCCGCGGCGGCGAGCTGGTCAATGCGGCGAATGCGCGCAAGGTCGCGGCCATAGATGGCGTTCGCGGCGGGAACGCTCGCGTTTTCACCCATGAAGACGGCGGCGACGCGGATGCCCTGCGCGCGTAAGGCGCGCACCTCCTCCGCCGTGTCATCGACGCCAATCTGCCCGTCGTAGTCGCGGCTGAGCGGGACTTTGCCGCTCGGCAGGATTTTGTGGCTGTCGTCGGGCGAGGCGTCGGTCAGCAGGATGAGCAGATGCTTTTCCGCTGGTGCGGACTTGATGAGCTCGCCCGCGCCGCGCAGCGCGAGCCCATCGCGGTTCCAGCCCGCGGCGAAGTAATTGAAGACATTGCGCTCGCCGTTCTTGTCGCTAAAATCCTTCAAAATGCGCAGCACCGTGTAGCCGCGCAGGCTGCAAAAGCTCGTCACGCGCACGGGGATGCCGCAGGAGGCAAGACTCTTGGCCAGAATGTAGCCTTGAATGGCGATGGCCTCCTGGCAGTGCAGGCGCGAGGCCGAGGCGTCGAGCATCAGATCGACGGCAAAGCCGGGGCGGCTCTCCTCGTCGCTGCGTAAAAATACGCGGTCGTCGTGCAGCACCGGTTCGCGCCAGACCTTGGTCCCGTCCAGCCAGCCCTGACGGGCGGGGATGCGCTCGGGCTGCTGGTGGACGAGCAGGCAGTTTCGAATTTGCTCGCTCAGGCGCGCGAGCGCGCTCTGGTGCAGATCGAGGTCGCGCGCGAAGGCGGCGCGGTTCAGCTTGGCCTGATTCTCAGCCTGCTCGTAAAGGCGCTGCGTGTCCGCGCTGATGAGCTGGTTCGACGCGCTCGCGCCCCTTGTGAACCACAGGTGGCAGCCTAAGTGGTTGCCGGTGCAGAGCTGCTGCTCGATGCGCGCGAGCTTGTCGGGCGAATAGATGCTGCGGCCGAAGCAGCGCTCGATGTAGCCGCGGTCCTCCGTTTCGTGCTCGTTGGAGCGCAGACGTGCGCGCAGCGCGTTCGAGACCTTGACCATGCCGTTTTCGCCCGGCATGGCGGAGCGGCCGATGGTCAAATCATCCGTGCGGACGATCTCGGTCGGCAGGAGCTTGGTGAGAAGCGGCGCCCACTTGTCGTCAAAGTGCAGCTGGAACCCGCCTTTTTTATGCACCGTGCCATCGAATTGCAGGTACTTTTCAAACGCCGCGCGCACGGCGATCTCAAGCTCCGCGGCGTTCATCGTGCCGGGGCAGGCGAGCGCTTGCGCAAGCCCCTTTTCCCACGGGGCGAGAATGGGCGGCTTTTGCCCGAGAATCGTCTTCCAGCGGTCGGACTGCACGGCGTAGACGAGCTGATTTTTCTCCATCCACTCCTGCCGCGAAAGCTGATATTCCGACGCGAAGAATTCCTCTGCGTGCGTGCGGCGGAGATCGGCGAGCACAGGGCGCTCGGGCAGTTCCTTTTCATACGCCGCGTTCTCGAGCGCCAGCCAGCACAGCTCGTCGAAAACGTTCTGCCGCGCGTCGCCCGCCCAGTAGGCAAAGAGACGCTTTGGCATCTTGTTGCCGAACCACTTGTGCACAAGGCCGATGACGCAGTTCATGTAAAAGTCCGGCTCGCCGTTTGATTTGAGCGCTAAAAACTGCGGCTCGAACTGATAGTCCCCGCTCGCCGTCCAAACGAGGTTGATGGCGCGGCGCTGCTGGGCGGAATAGCTTGACGTCTCCATGTCAGTCGGTGAACAGGCGGCTGCGGTCAAGCTTTGCGGGGATGCGCGCGGCAATGACGTCGCGGATCAGGCTTTGCTCGTAGGCGTCGAATGCCTTGTTCGTGATGCCCATGTCAAGCGCGCGGCTCGCGCCCACGCCGCGGCGGATCAGACGCAGCGCGTCGAGAAGACCGCGCAGGTCGAGCGCCTTTTCGGAAATTTCTGCGTTTTCGCACTTTTTCTGCAGATCAAGGAACAGCTGCGCAAACTGCTCCTTATACTTCTTTTCAAGCGTCGGGAACTCATCGCTAAGCAACCGCACAAGACCGTCCTGGTCGATGGACGGCATCTGGATGACGACAAAGCGCGACGTGAGCGCTTCGTTCAGCTCGCGTGTGCCGGCATAGCCGTAGTTCATCGTGCCGATGAAGCGCGCGGCGGGATCGACCTCCACGCGCTCGTAGCCGGGAACATCGATGGCGCGGCGGAAGTCGAGCGTCGCGTGCAGTACAGCAAGCGCCTCATTTTTTGCCATGTTGATCTCGTCGAGCACACCGAAGCCGCCATGCTTTGCGCAAAGGTACGCGGGGCCGGGGCGGAAGCGGACTTCGCCGCCCTCGAACGTGTCCATGCCGATGAGGCTCGCGGCGTCCATGTTCACGTGGAACGACACGTCCCATGCGGGACGGGCGAAGACCTGGGCGAGGTTTTCCGCCAGCACGTTTTTACCCGTGGCCTTGCTGCCCGCGAGCAGCAGGTTCTCCCCGCATAAAATGGCGGCGACCGCCGCCTCCCACACGTCCTTGCCATAATAATGATACCGCGGCTGCGGGATGCGGTTTTGCAGCTCCGGCGGCGTCGGATACTGCGCGTTAAATTCACGAATGCCATCCAAAAGGTCGGGACTCAGCCCCTCCTGTTTCAAAAAATCCAACAAATCGATCACTCTTTCTTGCCATGTGCACTGCACGTTCTTTTTTTCGGTCATCATCATAACACGGAAAAGGCGGTTTGCAAGTGGTTTTTGAAATTTTTTGCAAAACCTCTACGGGGTTGTGTCCCTGCGCCGCGCAGGGGAGCGGTTAAGGGGGATATTCTCTCACGTGAGAGAATATCCCCCTTACACCCCCAAGAGAACGCAAGGGGCTCTGCCCCTTGACCCCGCCATTGCAAGCGAGCAGCTCGAAGAGGTGCGATGCTTGCCGATTGCACTGCCCATAGCGCGGCGTTGCCGTGTTTAGAGCTGCAAGACGACTTGCCTCTGCTTCTACTATCCGCTGCCGCTCTGCCCATCTTGTAGAAGTGCGCAGTAATTCCCATCTACCGCCAGTCTCCACAATGCGGCGAGCGAAGCAATGCCGCTATTTCGCACGCAGTCCGCCGCCAAGCAAACGTCACTCGCGCCTCACGATAGTAAGGCGCGGTTGCAAAACGGTCACGACTCGCAGGGATTCATGGCGAAGCCATGTACACCGCACTTACATTGCGCAGCACGTGCAGCTCTTCGACCTACAGACTGCCAATGTGCGGGGTCAAGGGGCAAGGCCCCTTGCGTTCTCTTGGGGGATCTAAAGGGGGCCATTCTCTCACGT
>ENA-UEYF01002416-UEYF01002416.1-human-gut-metagenome-genome-assembly--contig:-NODE-2416-length-11972-cov-3.709962_pt1 | contig 11972 bp, 13 predicted proteins | sample MGYA00242902_ERZ507920 | MGnify/ENA primary metagenome ERZ507920 (study PRJEB26167, sample SAMN06115402) | human gut metagenome | host: Homo sapiens | place: China:Jiangxi | collected 2016-07-05...
AAAACCGACATGTTGATTTCCTGAAACGGGATATCATCAAAGCCATGAACAAAGCAGCCGCGCTGGATGAACTGATATGGGCCGCAGTGCGGCGAACAACATCACGCAGTCCGGCGGCACGGAGTGGAGCAAGCGTGACAAGTCCACGTATGACCCGACCGACGATATCGAAGCCTACGCGCTGAACGCCAGCGGTGTGGTGAATATCATCGTGTTTGATCCGAAAGGCTGGGCGCTGTTCCGTTCCTTCAAAGCCGTCAAGGAGAAGCTGGATACCCGTCGCGGCTCTCATTCCGAGCTGGAGACAGCGGTGAAAGACCTGGGCAAAGCGGTGTCCTATAAGGGGATGTATGGCGATGTGGCCATCGTCGTGTATTCCGGACAGTACGTGGAAAACGGCGTCAAAAAGAACTTCCTGCCGGACAACACGATGGTGCTGGGGAACACTCAGGCACGCGGTCTGCGCACCTATGGCTGCATTCAGGATGCGGACGCACAGCGCGAAGGTATTAACGCCTCTGCCCGCTACCCGAAAAACTGGGTGACCACCGGCGATCCGGCGCGTGAGTTCACCATGATTCAGTCAGCACCGCTGATGCTGCTGGCTGACCCTGATGAGTTCGTGTCCGTACAACTGGCGTAATCATGGCCCTTCGGGGCCATTTTCTCTCTGTGGAGGAGTCCATGACGAAAGATGAACTGATTGCCCGTCTCCGGTCGCTGGGTGAGCAACTGAACCGTGATGTCAGCCTGACGGGGACGAAAGAAGAACTGGCGCTCCGTGTGGCAGAGCTGGAAGAGGAGCTTGATGACACGGATGACGCTGCCGGTCAGGACACATCTGTCAGCCCGGAAAATGCGCTGACCGGACATGAAAATGAGGTGGTATCAGCGCAGCCGGATACCGTGATTGATACGGCTGCTCTGGTCACGGTCGTGGCACTGGTGACGCTGCATACTGATGCACTTCACGCCACGCGGGATGAACCTGTGGCATTTGTGCTGCCGGGAACGGCGTTTCGTGTCTCTGCCGGTGTGGCAGCCGAAATGACAGAGCGCGGCCTGGCCAGAATGCAATAACGGGAGGCGCTGTGGCTGATTTCGATAACCTGTTCGATGCTGCCATTGCCCGCGCCGATGAAACGATACGCGGGTACATGGGAACGTCAGCCACCATTACATCCGGTGAGCAGTCAGGTGCGGTGATACGTGGTGTTTTTGATGACCCTGAAAATATCAGCTATGCCGGACAGGGCGTGCGCGTTGAAGGCTCCAGCCCGTCCCTGTTTGTCCGGACTGATGATGCGCGGCAGCTGCGGCGTGGAGACACGCTGACCATCGGTGAGGAAAATTTCTGGGTAGATCGGGTTTCGCCGGATGATGGCGGAAGCTGTCATCTCTGGCTTGGGCGGGGCGTACCGCCTGCCGTTAACCGTCGCCGCTGAAAGGGGGATGTATGGCCATAAAAGGTCTTGAGCAGGCCGTTGAAAACCTCAGCCGTATCAGCAAAACGGCGGTGCCCGGTGCCGCCGCAATGGCCATTAACCGCGTTGCTTCATCCGCGATATCGCAGTAGGCGTCACAGGTTGCCCGTGAGACAAAGGTACGCCGGAAACTGGTAAAGGAAAGGGCCAGGCTGAAAAGGGCCACGGTCAAAAATCCGCAGGCCAGAATCAGGGTTAACCGGGGGGATTTGCCCGTAATAAAGCTGGGTAACGCGCGGATTGTCCTGTCCCGACGCAGGCGTCGTAAAAAGGGGCAGCGTTCAGCCCTGAAAGGTGGCGGCAGCGTGCTTGTGGTGGGAAACCGTCGTATTCCCGGCGCGTTTATTCAGCAACTGAAAAATGGCCGCTGGCATGTCATGCAGCGTGTGGCCGGGAAAAACCGTTACCCCATTGATGTGGTGAAAATCCCGATGGCGGTGCCGCTGACCACGGCGTTTAAACAGAATATTGAACGGATACGGCGTGAACGTCTTCCGAAAGAGCTGGGCTATGCGCTGCAGCATCAACTGAGAATGGTAATAAAGCGATGAAACATACTGAACTCCGTGCAGCCGTACTGGATGCACTGGAGAAGCATGACACCGGGGCGACGCTTTTTGATGGTCGCCCCGCTGTTTTTGATGAGGCGGATTTTCCGGCAATTGCCGTTTATCTCACCGGCGCTGAATACACGGGCGAAGAGCTGGACAGTGATACCTGGCAGGCGGAGCTGCATATTGAAGTTTTCCTGCCTGCTCAGGTGCCGGATTCAGAGCTGGATTCGTGGATGGAGTCCCGGATTTATCCGGTGATGAGCGATATCCCGGCACTGTCAGATTTGATCACCAGTATGGTGGTCAGTGGCTATGACTACCGGCGCGACGATGATGCGGGCCTGTGGAGTTCAGCCGATCTGACTTATGTCATTACCTATGAAATGTGAGGACGATATGCCTGTACCAAATCCTGTAATGCCGGTGAAAGGTGCCGGGACCACCCTGTGGGTTTATAAGGGGAGCGGTGACCCTTATGCGAACCCGCTTTCAGACGTTGACTGGTCGCGTCTGGCAAAAGTTAAAGACCTGACGCCCGGCGAACTGACCGCTGAGTCCTATGACGACAGTTATCTCGATGATGAAGATGCGGACTGGACCGCGACCGGACAGGGGCAGAAGTCAGCCGGAGATACCAGCTTCACGCTGGCGTGGATGCCCGGAGAGCAGGGGCAGCAGGCGCTGCTGGCGTGGTTTAATGAAGGTGATACCCGTGCCTATAAAATCCGCTTCCCGAACGGCACGGTCGATGTGTTCCGTGGCTGGGTCAGCAGTATCGGTAAGGCGGTGACGGCGAAGGAAGTGATCACCCGCACGGTGAAAGTCACCAACGTGGGACGTCCGTCGATGGCAGAAGATCGCAGCACGGTAACAGCGGCAACCGGCATGACCGTGACGCCTGCCAGCACTTCGGTGGTGAAAGGGCAGAGCACCACGCTGACCGTGGCATTCCAGCCGGAAGGCGCAACCGACAAGAGCTTCCGTGCGGTGTCTGCGGATAAAACAAAAGCCACCGTGTCGGTCAGTGGTATGACCATCACCGTGAAAGGCGTTGCTGCAGGCAAGGTCAACATTCCGGTTGTATCCGGTAATGGTGAACTTGCTGCGGTTGCAGAAATCACTGTCACCGACAGTTAATCCGGAGAGTCAGCGATGTTCCTGAAAACCGAATCATTTGAACATAACGGCGTGACCGTCACGCTTTCTGAACTGTCAGCCCTGCAGCGTATTGAGCATCTCGCCCTGATGAAACGGCAGGCAGAACAGGCGGAGTCAGACAGCAACCGGAAGTTTACTGTGGAAGACGCCATCAGAACCGGTGCTTTTGTGGTGGCTATGTCCCTGTGGCATAACCATCCGCAGAAGACAAAGCAGCCTTCCATGAATGAAGCCGTTAAACAGATTGAGCAGGAAGTGCTTACCACCTGGCCCACAGAGGCAATTTCTCATGCTGAAAACGTGGTGTACCGGCTGTCCGGTATGTATGAGTTTGTGGTGAATAATACCCCTGAACAGACAGAGGACGCCGGGCCTGCAGAGCCTGTTTCTGCGGGAAAGTGTTCGACGGTGAGCTGAGTTTTGCCCTGAAACTGGCGCGTGAGATGGGGCGACCCGACTGGCGCGCCATGCTTGCCGGGATGTCATCCACGGAGTATGCCGACTGGCACCGCTTTTACAGTACCCATTATTTTCATGATGTTCTGCTGGATATGCACTTTTCCGGGCTGACGTACACCGTGCTCAGCCTGTTTTTCAGCGATCCGGATATGCATCCGCTGGATTTCAGTCTGCTGAACCGGCGCGAGGCTGACGAAGAGCCTGAAGATGATGTGCTGATGCAGAAAGCGGCAGGGCTTGCCGGAGGCGTCCGCTTTGGCCCGGACGGGAATGAAGTTATCCCCGCTTCCCCGGATGTGGCGGACATGACGGAGGATGACGTAATGCTGATGACAGTATCAGAAGGGATCGCAGGAGGAGTCCGGTATGGCTGAACCGGTAGGCGATCTGGTCGTTGATTTAAGTCTGGATGCGGCCAGATTTGACGAGCAGATGGCCAGAGTCAGGCGTCATTTTTCCGGTACGGAAAGTGATGCGAAAAAAACAGCGGCAGTCGTTGAACAGTCGCTGAGCCGACAGGCGCTGGCTGCACAGAAAGCGGGGATTTCCGTCGGGCAGTATAAAGCCGCCATGCGTATGCTGCCTGCACAGTTCACCGACGTGGCCACGCAGCTTGCAGGCGGGCAAAGCCCGTGGCTGATCCTGCTGCAACAGGGGGGTCAGGTTAAGGACTCCTTCGGCGGGATGATCCCCATGTTCAGGGGGCTTGCCGGTGCGATCACCCTGCCGATGGTGGGGGCCACCTCGCTGGCGGTGGCGACCGGTGCGCTGGCGTATGCCTGGTATCAGGGCAACTCAACCCTGTCCGATTTCAACAAAACGCTGGTCCTTTCCGGCAATCAGGCGGGACTGACGGCAGATCGTATGCTGGTCCTGTCCAGAGCCGGGCAGGCGGCAGGGCTGACGTTTAACCAGACCAGCGAGTCACTGACGGCGCTGGTGAATGCCGGTGTGCGTGGTGGTGAGCAGTTTGAGGCGATCAGCCAGAGTGTGGCGCGTTTCTCCTCTGCATCCGGCGTGGAGGTGGACAAGGTCGCTGAAGCCTTCGGGAAGCTGACCACAGACCCGACGTCGGGGCTGACGGCGATGGCACGCCAGTTCCATAACGTGACGGCGGAGCAGATTGCGTATGTTGCTCAGTTGCAGCGTTCCGGCGATGAAGCCGGGGCATTGCAGGCGGCGAACGAGGCCGCAACGAAAGGGTTTGATGACCAGACCCGCCGCCTGAAAGAGAACATGGGCACGCTGGAGACCTGGGCAGACAGGACAGCACGGGCATTCAAATCCATGTGGGATGCGGTGCTGGATATTGGTCGTCCTGATACCGCGCAGGAGATGCTGATTAAGGCAGAGGCCGCGTTTAAGAAAGCGGACGATATCTGGAATCTGCGCAAGGATGATTATTTTGTTAACGATGAAGCGCGGGCGCGTTACTGGGATGATCGTGAAAAGGCCCGTCTTGCGCTTGAAGTCGCCCGAAAGAAGGCTGAGCAGCAGAGTCAACAGGACAAAAATGCGCAGCAGCAGAGCGATACCGAAGCGTCACGGCTGAAATATACCGAAGAGGCGCAGAAGGCTTACGAACGGCTGCAGACGCCGCTGGAGAAATATACCGCCCGTCAGGAAGAACTGAACAAGGCACTGAAAGACGGGAAAATCCTGCAGGCGGATTACAACACGCTGATGGCGGCGGCGAAAAAGGATTATGAAGCGACGCTGAAAAAGCCGAAACAGTCCGGCGTGAAGGTGTCTGCGGGCGATCGTCAGGAAGACAGTGCTCATGCTGCCCTGCTGACGCTTCAGGCTGAACTCCGGACGCTGGAGAAGCATGCCGGAGCAAATGAGAAAATCAGCCAGCAGCGCCGGGATTTGTGGAAGGCGGAGAGTCAGTTCGCGGTACTGGAGGAGGCGGCGCAACGTCGCCAGCTGTCCGCACAGGAGAAATCCCTGCTGGCGCATAAAGATGAGACGCTGGAGTACAAACGCCAGCTGGCTGCACTTGGCGACAAGGTTACGTATCAGGAGCGCCTGAACGCGCTGGCGCAGCAGGCGGATAAATTCGCACAGCAGCAACGGGCAAAACGGGCCGCCATTGATGCGAAAAGCCGGGGGCTGACTGACCGGCAGGCAGAACGGGAAGCCACGGAACAGCGCCTGAAGGAACAGTATGGCGATAATTCGCTGGCGCTGAATAACGTCATGTCAGAGCAGAAAAAGACCTGGGCGGCTGAAGACCTGCTTCGCGGGAGCTGGATGGCAGGCCTCAGGTCCGGCTGGAGTGAGTGGGAAGAGAGCGCCACGGACAGTATGTCGCAGGTAAAAAGTGCAGCCACGCAGACCTTTGATGGTATTGCGCAGAATATGGCGGCGATGCTGACCGGCAGTGAGCAGAACTGGCGCAGCTTCACCCGTTCCGTGCTGTCCATGATGACAGAAATTCTGCTTAAGCAGGCAATGGTGGGGATTGTCGGGAGTATCGGCAGCGCCATTGGCGGGGCTGTTGGTGGCGGCGCATCCGCGTCAGGCGGTACAGCCATTCAGGCCGCTGCGGCGAAATTCCATTTTGCAACCGGAGGATTTACGGGAACCGGCGGCAAATATGAGCCAGCGGGGATTGTTCACCGTGGTGAATTTGTCTTCACGAAGGAGGCAACCAGCCGGATTGGCGTGGGGAATCTTTACCGGCTGATGCGCGGCTATGCCACCGGCGGTTATGTCGGTACACCGGGCAGCATGGCAGACAGCCGGTCGCAGGCGTCCGGGACGTTTGAGCAGAATAACCATGTGGTGATTAACAACGACGGCACGAACGGTCAGATAGGGCCACAGGCGCTGAAGGCTGTTTATGACGTAGCCCGTAAGGCGGCAATGGATGTTGTGACCGGGCAGATGCGTGATGGTGGTCTGTTCTCCGGAGGTGGACGATGAAAACCTTCCGCTGGAAAGTGAAACCCGGTATGGATGTGGCTTCGGCCCCTTCCGTCAGGAAAGTGCGCTTTGGTGATGGCTATTCTCAGCGAGCGCCTGCCGGGCTGAATGCCAACCTGAAAACGTACAGCGTGACGCTTTCTGTCCCCCGTGAGGAGGCCACGGTACTGGAGTCGTTTCTGGAAGAGCACGGGGGCTGGAAATCCTTTCTGTGGACGCCGCCTTATGAGTGGCGGCAGATAAAGGTGACCTGCGCAAAATGGTCGTCGCGGGTCAGTATGCTGCGTGTTGAGTTCAGCGCAGAGTTTGAACAGGTGGTGAACTGATGCAGGATATCCGGCAGGAAACACTGAATGAATGCACCCGTGCGGAGCAGTCGGCCAGCGTGGTGCTCTGGGAAATCGACCTGACAGAGGTCGGTGGAGAACGTTATTTTTTCTGTAATGAGCAGAACGAAAAAGGTGAGCCGGTCACCTGGCAGGGGCGACAGTATCAGCCGTATCCCATTCAGGGGAGCGGTTTTGAACTGAATGGCAAAGGCACCAGTACGCGCCCCACGCTGACGGTTTCTAACCTGTACGGTATGGTCACCGGGATGGCGGAAGATATGCAGAGTCTGGTCGGCGGAACGGTGGTCCGGCGTAAGGTTTACGCCCGTTTTCTGGATGCGGTGAACTTCGTCAACGGAAACAGTGGCGCCGATCCGGAGCAGGAGGTGATCAGCCGCTGGCGCATTGAGCAGTGCAGCGAACTGAGCGCGGTGAGTGCCTCTTTTGTACTGTCCACGCCGACGGAAACGGATGGCGCTGTTTTTCCGGGACGTATCATGCTGGCCAACACCTGCACCTGGACCTATCGCGGTGATGAGTGCGGTTATCACGGTCCGGCGGTCGCGGATGAATATGACCAGCCGACGTCCGATATCACGAAGGATAAATGCAGCAAATGCCTGAGCGGTTGTAAGTTCCGCAATAACGTCGGCAACTTTGGCGGCTTCCTTTCCATTAACAAACTTTCGCAGTAAATCCCATGACACAGACAGAATCAGCGATTCTGGCGCACGCCCGGCGATGTGCGCCAGCGGAGTCGTGCGGCTTCGTGGTAAGCACGCCGGAGGGGGAAAGATATTTTCCCTGCGTGAATATCTCCGGTGAGCCGGAGGCGTATTTCCGTATGTCGCCGGAAGACTGGCTGCAGGCAGAAATGCAGGGTGAGATTGTGGCGCTGGTCCACAGCCACCCCGGTGGTCTGCCCTGGCTGAGTGAGGCCGACCGGCGGCTGCAGGTGCAGAGTGATTTGCCGTGGTGGCTGGTCTGCCGGGGTGAGATTCATAAATTCCGCTGTGTGCCGCATCTCACCGGGCGGCGCTTTGAGCACGGGGTGACGGACTGTTACACGCTGTTCCGGGACGCTTACCATCTGGCGGGAATTGAGATGCCGGATTTTCATCGCGGGGATGACTGGTGGCGTAACGGCCAGAATCTCTATCTGGATAATCTGGAGGCGACGGGGCTGTATCAGGTGCCGTTGTCAGCGGCACAGCCGGGCGATGTGCTGCTGTGCTGTTTTGGTTCATCAGTGCCGAATCACGCCGCAATTTACTGCGGCGACGGCGAGCTGCTGCACCATATTCCTGAACAACTGAGCAAACGAGAGAGGTATACCGACAAATGGCAGCGACGCACACACTCCCTCTGGCGTCACCGGGCATGGCACGCATCTGCCTTTACGGGGATTTACAACGATTTGGCCGCCGCATCGACCTTCGTGTGAAAACGGGGGCTGAAGCCATCCGGGCACTGGCCACACAGCTCCCGGCGTTTCGTCAGAAACTGAGCGACGGCTGGTATCAGGTACGGATTGCCGGGCGGGACGTCAGCACGTCCGGGTTAACGGCGCAGTTACATGAGACTCTGCCTGATGGCGCTGTGATTCATATTGTTCCCAGAGTCGCCGGGGCCAAGTCAGGTGGCGTATTCCAGATTGTCCTGGGGGCTGCCGCCATTGCCGGATCATTCTTTACCGCCGGAGCCACCCTTGCAGCATGGGGGGCAGCCATTGGGGCCGGTGGTATGACCGGCATCCTGTTTTCTCTCGGTGCCAGTATGGTGCTCGGTGGTGTGGCGCAGATGCTGGCACCGAAAGCCAGAACTCCCCGTACACAGACAACGGATAACGGCAAACAGAACACCTATTTCTCCTCACTGGATAACATGGTTGCCCAGGGCAATGTTCTGCCTGTTCTGTACGGGGAAATGCGCGTGGGGTCACGCGTGGTTTCTCAGGAGATCAGCACGGCAGACGAAGGGGACGGTGGTCAGGTTGTGGTGATTGGTCGCTGATGCAAAATGTTTTATGTGAAACCGCCTGCGGGCGGTTTTGTCGTTTATGGAGCGTGAGGAATGGGTAAAGGAAGCAGTAAGGGGCATACCCCGCGCGAAGCGAAGGACAACCTGAAGTCCACGCAGTTGCTGAGTGTGATCGATGCCATCAGCGAAGGGCCGATTGAAGGTCCGGTGGATGGATTAAAAAGCGTGCTGCTGAACAGTACGCCGGTGCTGGACAGTGAGGGGAATACCAACATCTCCGGTGTCACGGTGGTGTTCCGGGCAGGTGAGCAGGAGCAGAGTCCGCCGGAGGGATTTGAATCCTCCGGCTCCGAGACGGTGCTGGGTACGGAAGTGAAATATGACACGCCGATCACCCGCACCATCACGTCGGCAAACATCGACCGTCTGCGCTTTACCTTCGGTGTGCAGGCACTGGTGGAAACCACCTCAAAGGGGGACCGGAATCCGTCGGAAGTCCGCCTGCTGGTTCAGATACAGCGTAATGGTGGCTGGGTGACGGAAAAAGACATCACCATTAAGGGCAAAACCACCTCGCAGTATCTGGCCTCGGTGGTGGTGGATAACCTGCCGCCGCGCCCGTTTAATATCCGGATGCGCAGGATGACGCCGGACAGCACCACAGACCAGCTGCAGAACAAAACGCTCTGGTCGTCATACACCGAAATCATCGATGTGAAACAGTGCTACCCGAACACGGCACTGGTCGGCGTGCAGGTGGACTCGGAACAGTTCGGCAGCCAGCAGGTGAGCCGTAATTATCATCTTCGCGGGCGCATTCTGCAGGTGCCGTCGAACTATAACCCGCAGACGCGGCAATACAGCGGTATCTGGGACGGAACGTTTAAGCCAGCATACAGCAACAACATGGCCTGGTGTCTGTGGGATATGCTGACCCATCCGCGCTACGGCATGGGGAAACGTCTTGGTGCGGCGGATGTGGACAAATGGGCGCTGTATGTCATCGGCCAGTACTGCGACCAGTCAGTGCCGGACGGCTTTGGCGGCACGGAGCCGCGCATCACCTGTAATGCGTACCTGACCACACAGCGCAAGGCGTGGGATGTGCTCAGTGATTTCTGCTCGGCGATGCGCTGTATGCCGGTATGGAACGGGCAGACGCTGACGTTCGTGCAGGACCGACCGTCGGATAAGGTGTGGACCTATAACCGCAGTAATGTGGTGATGCCGGATGATGGCGCGCCGTTCCGCTACAGCTTCAGCGCCCTGAAGGACCGCCATAATGCCGTTGAGGTGAACTGGATTGACCCGAACAACGGCTGGGAGACGGCGACAGAGCTTGTTGAAGATACGCAGGCCATTGCCCGTTACGGTCGTAACGTCACGAAGATGGATGCCTTTGGCTGTACCAGCCGGGGGCAGGCGCACCGCGCCGGGCTGTGGCTGATTAAAACGGAACTGCTGGAAACGCAGACCGTGGACTTCAGCGTGGGTGCGGAAGGGCTTCGCCATGTGCCGGGCGATGTCATTGAAATCTGCGATGATGACTATGCGGGGATCAGCACCGGCGGGCGCGTGCTGGCGGTGAACAGCCAGACCCGGACGCTGACGCTCGACCGTGAAATCACGCTGCCATCCTCCGGTACCACGCTGATAAGCCTGGTTGACGGAAGTGGCAATCCGGTCAGCGTGGAGGTCCAGTCCGTCACCGACGGCGTGAAGGTAAAAGTGAGCCGTGTTCCTGACGGCGTTGCCGGATACAGCGTATGGGGGCTGAAGCTGCCGACGCTGCGCCAGCGCCTGTTCCGCTGCGTGAGTATCCGTGAGAACGACGACGGCACGTATGCCATCACCGCCGTGCAGCATGTACCGGAAAAAGAAGCCATCGTGGATAACGGGGCGCACTTTGACGGCGACCAGAGCGGCACGGTGAATGGTGTCACGCCGCCAGCGGTGCAGCACCTGACTGCCGAAGTCACCGCAGACAGCGGGGAATATCAGGTGCTGGCGCGCTGGGACACGCCGAAGGTGGTGAAGGGCGTGAGTTTCATGCTTCGCCTGACCGTGGCAGCGGATGACGGCAGTGAGCGGCTGGTCAGCACGGCCCGGACGACGGAAACCACTTACCGCTTCACACAACTGGCTCTGGGGAACTACAGGCTGACAGTCCGGGCAGTAAATGCGTGGGGGCAGCAGGGCGATCCGGCGTCGGTATCGTTCCGGATTGCCGCACCGGCAGCGCCGTCGCGGATTGAGCTGACGCCGGGCTATTTTCAGATAACCGCCACGCCGCATCTTGCGGTTTATGACCCGACGGTACAGTTTGAGTTCTGGTTCTCGGAAAAGCGGATTGCGGATATCAGGCAGGTTGAAACCACAGCCCGCTATCTTGGCACGGCGCTGTACTGGATAGCCGCCAGTATCAATATCAAACCGGGCCATGATTATTACTTTTATATCCGCAGTGTGAACACCGTTGGCAAATCGGCATTCGTGGAGGCTGTCGGTCAGCCGAGTGATGATGCATCAGGCTATCTGGATTTTTTCAAAGGCGAGATAGGGAAAACCCATCTGGCTCAGGAGCTGTGGACGCAGATTGATAACGGTCAGCTTGCGCCTGACCTGACTGAAATCAGGACGTCCATAACGGATGTCAGCAATGAAATCACACAGACCGTCAATAAGAAACTGGAAGACCAGAGTGCAGCGATCCAGCAGATACAGAAGGTTCAGGTTGATACAAATAATAACCTGAACAGCATGTGGGCAGTGAAGCTGCAGCAGATGCAGGACGGACGCCTTTATATTGCGGGTATCGGTGCCGGTATTGAGAACACCCCTGACGGCATGCAGAGTCAGGTGCTGCTGGCGGCGGACAGGATTGCGATGATTAATCCTGCAAATGGCAACACAAAACCGATGTTTGTTGGTCAGGGTGATCAGATATTCATGAATGAAGTGTTCCTGAAATATCTGACGGCTCCCACCATTACCAGCGGCGGTAATCCTCCGGCATTTTCCCTGACACCGGACGGGCGGCTGACGGCGAAAAATGCTGATATCAGCGGTAACGTGAATGC
>ENA-UEYF01002418-UEYF01002418.1-human-gut-metagenome-genome-assembly--contig:-NODE-2418-length-11957-cov-8.805303_pt1 | contig 11957 bp, 8 predicted proteins | sample MGYA00242902_ERZ507920 | MGnify/ENA primary metagenome ERZ507920 (study PRJEB26167, sample SAMN06115402) | human gut metagenome | host: Homo sapiens | place: China:Jiangxi | collected 2016-07-05...
CTCCCGTCACCATCGCGACATTATTGGAGGTCAACTTTGCCTTTACACCCAATACCAGTTTGCGCACCACTTTACTTTTACGGGCAATGATCTTCGGCAAGTCAAAAGAGACTTCGGAGACATTCACCGCATATTTCGAGGAATGACGTGCACTGTCGTAAGTCTTTGCCGAATACAACAGCGTTTTCGTCGGAATGCATCCTTCATTCAGGCAGACACCTCCCAAATTATTCTTCTCGATAAGGAGTACACTCAAACCGGCTTTGCCGGCAGCTTCGGCGGCTGTATATCCTGCGGGACCGCCACCGATGATAATGACTTGGTATTTCATAGGTATAAAATTTATTGTTCCATTCTCTTTTTAATCAACTCCACAAATTCACGTTCCTTGACAGGCATCACCGAAGCAAACTTTCCGTTTCCATACTCTATCAAGACATAATTCGTCACCGAAAACTTTCCGAATTTCATGGAATGATACTTCCGGATAGCTGTGATTTCGGCAATAGGAATTACTTTTTTACGCATAAAACGTCCAGTGGATATCTCCAGAACTCCATCAGTAGATACAGTGTAAACCGTATGAATAATCTGTTCGATGACTACAATAAGCAGGAGCATTAGTAGCACTGCCGGCAAGATATATTTACACCACAAAGCGCCCACGGCATTTACAGTAAGCACCACCAGCAGAAAATACTGGTACCAGGCGATGCGGGCATGAAAAATTCGATTCATTTTGTCAGATTTTTGCCTGCAAGGTAGCAAATTTATGAATTAGTGACAACGAAAAGTACAACGAAGTAACTTATTTTGTAGCTTTGCGGTGAGAAATAAACAAAATTATGGTAAGAAAATTCGATTTCCTCGTTATCGGCTCCGGAATTGCCGGTATGAGTTTTGCGCTGAAAGTGGCGCACAAAGGTAAAGTTGCTCTTATCTGTAAAAGTGGGCTGGAAGAAGCCAATACGTACTTCGCCCAGGGAGGTGTAGCCTCCGTCACCAACCTTCTGGTGGATAATTTCGACAAGCACATTGAAGACACAATGATTGCCGGCGATTGGATCAGTAACCGTGCCGCAGTAGAAAAGGTAGTGCGCGAAGCTCCCGCACAAATTGAAGAACTGATTAAGTGGGGAGTGGATTTTGACAAAAACGAGAAAGGCGAATTTGACTTGCACCGCGAAGGCGGACATTCGGAGTTCCGTATTCTTCACCATAAAGACAATACAGGAGCGGAAATTCAAGACAGCCTGATTAAAGCCGTACAACGCCATCCGAATATCACGGTCATCGAAAACCAGTTTGCCATTGAAATCCTGACACAGCATCACCTGGGAGTGACTGTAACCCGCCAGACACCGGACATCAAATGTTATGGTGCTTATATCCTCGATCCGAAAACGGGAAAAGTAGATACCTATCTTGCTAAAGTGACGCTGATGGCTACCGGTGGAGTAGGAGCCGTTTATAAAACAACCACTAACCCGCTAGTCGCTACCGGAGACGGTATCGCCATGGTTTACCGTGCCAAAGGTACGGTGAAGGATATGGAGTTTGTACAATTCCACCCTACCGCCCTGTATCATCCGGGAGACCGCCCTTCTTTCCTGATAACGGAAGCAATGCGTGGTTACGGAGGTGTACTGCGTACAATGGACGGCAAAGAGTTCATGCAGAAATATGATCCCCGTCTTTCACTCGCTCCCCGTGACATCGTGGCACGCGCCATCGACAACGAGATGAAGAACCGTGGAGACGACCATGTATATCTGGATGTTACCCACAAAGATCCCGAAGAAACAAAGAAACACTTCCCCAATATCTACGAGAAATGTCTTAGCCTGGGCATCAACATCACGAAAGATTATATCCCGGTAGCCCCGGCCGCCCATTATCTCTGCGGAGGTATCCTTGTCGACCTGGACGGACAATCTTCCATCGAACGTCTTTATGCCGTGGGAGAATGTTCCTGCACAGGATTGCATGGAGGCAATCGTCTGGCTTCCAACTCACTGATAGAAGCAGTCGTATATGCCGACGCTGCCGCCAAGCACAGTCTACAAGTGGTCGATCAATATTCTTATAATGAAGATATTCCCGAATGGAACGATGAAGGAACCCGTTCGCCGGAAGAAATGGTGCTCATTACGCAAAGTATGAAGGAAGTGAACCAGATTATGAGTACGTATGTAGGTATTGTCCGCAGCGACCTCCGTCTGAAACGTGCTTGGGACCGACTCGATATTATCTACGAAGAGACTGAAAGCCTGTTCAAACGCAGTGTAGCGTCCAGAGAGATTTGCGAATTGCGTAATATGGTGAATGTGGGCTATCTGATTATGCGTCAGGCGATGGAACGCAAAGAAAGCCGCGGACTGCATTATACGATTGATTATCCGCACGTGAAGAAATGATTATGAAAACATTGATTCGGACCTTTATTCTTTTCTTCTGCATAACGGGACTAGCTTCCTGTTATGCAGGTATTCCACTGAAAAGTGGAAAATCGGAAAATAACCAGACTTATGAAGTCAGTTATCTGTTCGAGCACGACGGAGTGAAAGTGTACCGTTTTCTCGATCTGGGAAACTATGTGTATTTCACGACCCGGGGAGATGTAACCAGTATCAAGAATGATTCAACAAGAAAAAGGACAATTACTATTTATAAAGACAGTATACCAAACCGATAACGAAAAGAGGCTGTCTAACAAATTTCTTTTTAACGGCTTCACCTCTATCAAACAAACTCTGACAGATTATGTACGATAGATTATCCGTACGTGAAGAAATAGGATTTACAGTATTATTCTTATTAAAAAGAAAAAACAAGAGGCTTTCTCAAATTATATTTCTGAGTTTGGCCTCTTATTTTTTTATCTTTATATGTTTCTTTTTCACTCTTCAAAGAAACTATACTATACACTTATGAGAATATAATACACTTCAACACACTGTCTATTCAACTATAAACCAATCATTTAAACTGTAACAGCATATAAATACGAATATCTCTGCCTCTTCTAAAATCATTCCCTAATATCATCCTCTTAAAAACATGTTCTTGAGCATGTGTACACCTCTTTGAGAATATAGTAAACGCTTTCCTGTCTTTCATCTCATACTTTTGTTCACAGAAATAATCACTAATCGAAATATTATGGATATAGCTAAAAGATGTGAGCAGAACCCCCTACTGGCTCCAAAAGATTTAAAAGCGGGAATCAACGGAATGGAAATTACATGTTTGTTAAATCCCGGAGTTTTCAAATATCAAGGCAAAATTTGGTTACTTTTGCGCGTCGCAGAGAGACCTATACAGAAAGAAGGAATTATCAGTTTTCCTATATATAATGAAAAAGGAAAAATAGAAGTGGTTTCGTTTTTAAAGAATGATCCCGATTTGGATGCTTCAGACCCACGCGTTATCGGTTACAAAGGAAAAAATTATCTGACTACGATGTCTTACTTACGATTGGTTTCAAGTACCGACGGTATTCACTTCAAAGATGAACCGGAATTTCCACCCATTTTCGGAAAAGGAGAGCTGGAAGCATTCGGCATTGAGGATTGCCGTGTTGCAACAACCGAAGATGGTTTTTACCTTACTTTCACAGAAGTATCGTCGGTAGCTGTAGGGGTCGGACTGATTCACACCAATGATTGGAAAAACTATACACGGCATGGAATGATATTCCCACCGCATAATAAAGATTGTGCATTGTTCGAACAGAAGATAGGTGACAAGTATTTCGCTCTTCATCGCCCAAGCAGTCCCGAACTTGGCGGCAATTATATATGGTTGGCAGAATCGCCCGACCGCTTGCATTGGGGAAACCACAAATGTGTGGCAACCACTCGTGACGGAATGTGGGATTGCGCACGTGTAGGGGCAGGGGCAGCTCCAATAAAAACAGAAGAAGGCTGGCTGGAGATTTATCATGGAGCCGATTTTAATCACCGTTATTGCTTGGGGGCTTTATTACTCGATTTAAATGACCCGTCGAAAGTGATTGCAAGAAGTGAAGAACCTATCATGGAACCTATCGCCGCTTATGAGCAAACAGGTTTCTTCGGGAATGTAGTTTTCACTAATGGGCATTTGGTGGACGGCGATACGATAACCATGTATTATGGAGCAAGCGATGAAGTGATTTGTAAGGCAGAGCTTTCCATTTCAGAGATATTAAACGTATTAAAACAGACACAAAAGAAGTAATGAATAAACTGAAAAAAGAATATCTGTTCTTTAAGCAACAGGAACCTAACATGAGAACACTGTTGGTTACCAATATGCTTTATGCATTGGTACTACCGATAGTAGAAATCTTTGTGGGAGCCTATATCATGAGGAACACGAGCGATCCGGTGATGGTTGCTTTTTATCAGCTGGCAATGTATATAGGCATCATTACTACCTCTCTTGTTAACGGTTATCTGCTAAAGAAATACAGTGTGAAGACGCTTTATTCGATAGGAATCCTGGTAAGTGGCATTTCCATGTTCGGTATGATGACTATCAAGTCACTTGGCTTCGTCGAACTTGGTCTGGCCGGCTTTTTAATGGGGGCAGCTTCTGGTTTCTTCTGGACCAACCGATACCTGCTGGCTCTCTATAATACCAACGACAACAGCCGTAACTATTTCTTCGGATTAGAGTCTTTCTTCTTTTCTATTACCTCCATCGGTGTTCCTTTAATTATAGGCGCATTTATCAGCCAGATAGATGGAAAAGAAGTTTTCGGATTCCTCTTCAATATCAATACCTCTTACTGTGTAGTTACGATGGCAGCAGTAGTCATTACCGTTATCGCCTGCATGACACTGTGGAAAGGTAAATTCGAGAACCCTAAAGAAACGAACTTCCTCTATTTCCGCTTCAACATACTTTGGAAAAAGATGCTGTGGCTAGCCGCATTGAAAGGAATGGTTCAAGGTTTTTTAGTAACGGCACCGGCTATATTGGTATTGAAGCTGGTAGGAGATGAAGGAGCGTTAGGACTGATTCAGGGAGTTAGCGGGGCACTGACCGCTGTCCTGGTGTATGTATTAGGACGTATGGCCCGCCCGCAAGACCGTTTGAAAATCTTTGTAGGAGGATTAATCGTATTCTTTGTCGGTACACTATTCAACGGTATTCTCTTCTCTGCTACAGGAGTGATCCTTTTCGTCCTTTGCAAAGTGATATTCCAGCCTTTGTTCGACCTGGCTTACTTCCCCATTATGATGAGAACAATTGATGCAGTTGCAAAGATTGAGAATAGAAACGAATATGCATATATCCTAAGCCATGAGTTCGGCCTTTTCCTTGGAAGAGCTTTCGGTTTACTACTGTTTATCTTCCTTGCTTATTGTGTATCGCAGGATTTTGCATTGAAATATGCGCTGGTGATTGTTGCCGGATTACAATTAGCGGCATATCCTTTAGCTAAGAATATTACTAATCAAACTGATACTATTGAACATAAAAATGACAAGTAAAGGTGTTTTTGTACTTATGACCGTTTGTTTCCTGGCATCTTGCTCGGGCAACGGAAACAACTTTGGTGAAAAGGTAAAGCAGGTTTCCATCCATAGGATAGACTCTATGCCTGATATGCCTGAAACTTATAAAATGCTGGACTGGAAACAAAAAGCCCAAAAGTATGACCAGTTTATCTTTGACTGGAATAATAAAAGCGAAGTCGGACCATTAATCTGGTTAGATGACGCCCGCAGAAATATGGACCAGACTACATTTGGCTTATATACTGCCATTAAAGATATTCGTCAGGGAAAGAATGCCAATAACGGAGAGTTCCATGAAAGTCTGAACTCATTGGCAGCTATTCTTGGTGCCGGCCTTGTAGGGATTGACAAGACGAATCAAGACGGATATAACTATGTAAAAATGGTGCAGAATTATTTCAATTCTGATAACGGCTGGAATATAGTCATGAACAATACGACTCCGTCAGTAGCCCTTTTAGGAGGAGGCTATGGCCGCGACTGGTGGTATGATGTATTACCCAATGCCTTATATTATGCTATTTGCGATGTTTTCCCCAATGTAGACGGGGCAGAGAAGATACAAAAAAGTATTGCGGAGCAGTTTGTTAAAGCAGATTCTATATTGAATGGAAATTACGACTATTCTTATTTTGACTATGCACAAATGAAAGGAATGGTTAATAATATTCCATTGCAACAAGACGCCGCCGGTGGGCATGCTTATGTATTGTTGTGTGCTTATCAAAAGTTTGGTGATCCACGTTATCTGCAACATAGTAAAAGTGCCATCGAAGCCCTGCTTGCCCAGAAAGAAAGCCGTTTTTACGAGGCTCTTTTACCACTCGGAGTGTATACGGCAGCCTATTTGAATGCAGTAGAGGGGGCTAACTATGATGTAGCCAAACTTCTTGATTGGGTATTTGACGGATGTAAAAGCCCTGCAGGAAGAACCGGTTGGGGAATTATTGTAGGAAAATGGGGTGATTATGATGTAAGTGGTCTGCAAGGAAGTATCACAGACGGCGGAGGATATGCATTCCTTATGAACAGTATCAAACCCGCCTGGCCTTTCATTCCGATGGTGAAATATCAGCCTCAATATGCAAAGGCTATCGGCAAGTGGATGTTGAACAATGCAAGTGCATGTCGTTTGTTCTATCCGGGGGAAATAGATGAAGCACATCAATGGGCTCCGGAATTGAAGGACATTACTTATGATAATGTTTCTTATGAAGGTTTACGAAAAACGGATGACTATGGAAAAGCATCATTAAAAGGGGTTAGTCCGGTTGCAATCGGCGATGGTCCCAAATGGATAAAAGGTAATCCGACGGAGAGCATGTTCAGCGTTTACAGTTCTTCTCCTGTTGGTATTTTAGGGGCCATTGTTTGTCAAACGAATGTGGAGGGTATCCTCCGGCTGGATTGTAATGTCACAGACTTCTATACAGAGAAACCTTATCCGGTCTATCTCTATTATAACCCTCATAAAGAGACCAAAACCATTACTTATCAAGCTACCCAACCATGCGATTTGTTTGATATTGTTGCCAAAGAATATATAGCAAAAAATATAAAGACAAATGGCTCCGTTGAGATCCCAGCCAACGACGCAAGAGTAATTGTGGAACTTCCTGCCGGAACAGAATTAGAACTGAAAGATGGTAAGATTATCGCGAATAAACAAAATATCATTTCATATAATTAAATCTAAGTGTATAAACTATGAGTAAGCATTTATTATTATTCATTCTTATTCTTGCTGTTTGCACAAATGTCTTTGCACAGCAAACCAAGAGTATTTCGGGTGTGGTATACGACAGTAATACCGGAGAGGCTTTAATTGGAGTTTCTGTTCTTGAAGTGGGAACGACCAATGGTACTATCACTGATTTTGACGGTAGATATACATTAAAAGTATCGTCAAATAAAGTTTCATTCTCGTATGTCGGTTTTAAAACTGAAATTGTAAACGTAACAAATAGCGGAACGTACAATGTAAATCTAGTGTCTGATAATAAATTGGATGAGGTTGTAGTTATTGGTTACGGTACTCAAAGAAAGAGTGACCTTACCGGTGCTTTGGCTTCTATAAGTAGTAAGGATATTAAGAACTATGCAGTATCCAATGCATCCGAACTACTTACAGGTAAGGCAGCCGGCGTATTTGTTGCCGCCAGTTCCGGCCAGCCGGGATCGGATGCAGTGATCCGCGTGAGAGGTTTAGGGACCGTCAATGACAACAATCCATTGTACGTAGTTGATGGACAGTTCATGGATAACATCAGCAGCCTGAATCCATCTGATATTGAACGTATGGAAGTATTAAAAGATGCTTCAGCCTGCGCTATCTATGGTTCGAGAGGTTCTAATGGAGTAATCCTCATTACTACCAAGGGAGGGGTGAAAGGTGAAACGACTGTAACATTGGATGCTTATGTAGGTGTAAAAAACAGTTATAAAGCATTGAACATGATGAACAGCGACCAATACTACAACTTCATCATGAAAGCGTATGAAAATGATGCAAGCTTTCAAAACTCAATGAAGGATAAGTTTACCAATCAGTATCAGAAAGGTTATAATACCAACTGGTGGAATGAAGTAACCCGTACAGCTTTCAACCAGAACTATAATCTAAGCATCCGTAAGGGGACAGATAATTCGAGATCTTCTTTAAGTTTAGGATATGTAGACGATCAGGGTGCAATCATCACTACTGAATTCAAAAGACTTTCACTTAAAGCGAATCTTGAATATGATATCAACAAATTTATCACTGTTGGCGCCAATGTCAATCTGGCAAAGATAAGAAAACGTGACGCAGGAGCAATTCCTTCATTCGACTTTATTCAAAAAGCTGATCCTTTTACCCCTGTTATCAGCCCGTTGGTAGATCCGTCTTCTGAAAATTACGAATATAACAAATATGCGCCTACCGAGTGGTCTTACGACCCTAATCCGGTAGCCATGCTCGAACTTCCTAATAGATACAATGACATATTCAATGTATTTGGTAATGTGTTTGCCCAAATCAAATTGTATAAAGGATTGAGCTATCGGGTACAGTATAGCTTCGAAAGATACCATGATACTTTCAAAGACTTCCGTCCTGTCTATTCGTCTACTTTTTCGGAAGATAACTTAGCGAATCAGGAAAGTAAATATAATAAAGAAACTCAATTGAATAATAATAGCGCTGTTACTTCTAATTATCAGGTGGAACAACGTCTTAACTACAACACGACAATAGGCAGGCATAAACTGGATGCAATGGTTGCCATGACTTATGAGAAGAACAGCAGCGAAGGCATTAATGCATTTAAGAGAAAGGCTTTAGGTAACGATGAAATCTATCAGATACTTGATGCACAAACAGCCGGAGATAACACCTCGGGAGGTAAAGAAACATCTTCTATGTTGTCGTACCTGGGACGTATCAACTATGTATATGATGATAGATACCTTGCTACGGTCAATTTCCGTGCCGACGGTTCTTCAAGATTTGCCAAACGTAACCGTTGGGGCTATTTCCCATCAGTCTCATTAGGTTGGAGAGTGAGCAATGAAGAATTCTTCAAAAACCTGAACATTGAAAATACAATTTCCAATTTAAAACTGCGTGTAGGTTGGGGACAGAATGGTAACCAACGAATCGACAGAGACGCACCTCTTACGTTAATTGGTACCAATAATGAAAATCAATGGTACTTTGGAAACGGGTACTCACAAGGTTACGTTCCGACTTATGTGGGAAATGCAGATATTAAATGGGAAACCAGCCAGCAAACCAATGTCGGTTTAGATATGTCTTTCTTTAAAAACAGCCTTGATGTAAGCATGGACTTTTATGTAAAGAAAACAAGTGACATGTTGCTGAATATGCCTATTCCTTCTTTTGGCGCCTTCCCCAACAGCCCCTTCTTTAATGCGGGAGACTTGAAGAATACCGGTTTCGAAATAGTAGTCAACTACCGTAACCAGATAGGAAAAGACTTTAATTACAATGTAGGGCTGAACATGTCTACTTATAAGACAGAGGTAACCAAACTTACATCGGAATATTTGAGTGGAAATACTAGCCGTACGTATGTAGGAGGTCCTATCGGACGTTTCTGGGGGTACAAACAAATAGGAATATTCCAGAATCAGGAAGAGATAAACAATTATGTGGATAAGAATGGTACCAAGATTCAGCCTAATGCACAACCGGGTGATTTCAAGTTTGCCAAATTAGGAGAATCAGGCGAATTGAATGATGATGATGACCGTACTTTTATCGGTGATCCTAATCCGGACCTCATTTATGGTTTCAACTTAGGATTCAGTTATAAGAACTTTGATGTAAGTATGGCATTCCAGGGAACTATTGGAAATGACATCTGGAACGTCGCTAAAGGAAGCCTTGCTTCAGCAGGACGCCAGAATGCGTTGGCGGATGCTTACACAAAAGCATGGACAAAAGACGGGGATTTGGATGCTGTATATCCACGCATAACCAACTCTGACTCTAACAATAATATGAGAGGTTCTTCTTTCTATGTGGAGAACGGTTCTTACCTGCGTTTGCAGAATATGCAAATAGGTTATACACTGCCGAGTCACATTTGCCAGAAGAGCAAACTGTTTTCAAGTTGTAGATTCTATGTGAGCGGTCAGAATATATTTACTTTAACCGGTTATTCCGGACTTGATCCGGAACTGGGTATCAATAACCCATTGGATATGGGAGTGGATACTACACGTTATCCGTCTTCACGTACATTCACTTTTGGAGTTAATTTGCAATTTTAAATCTAGCTAAAAAGACATTACATTATGAGAAAAATATTATTTATAATATGCTGGGCTCTTGCCGGAGTGGGGTTGTATAGCTGCTCTCTCGACGAACCAAGTTATGGTAAAACCACAAGCGATAATTATTATCAGAAGGAAAGCGATATTGAACAAGCCTTGACTGGAGCTTATCTTCAATTACGTACAACTTGGAATGAATATGCATTAAATCATTATTTTGTAGGTGATTGCAGCACGGATGATGCTCTAAAAGGAGGAGGAAATGACGGTGACCGTGCCGAAGTACGCGACTTGTCCGACTTTACGATCTACACAACCAATGGTGAAGTAGGACGTCGTTGGGAGATTCTGTACAGATTAATCAATCGCTGTAACGATGTGATTTATTATGCTCCTGATGCAATAGGAAACGAAGAACTATTGAAACGTTATGCAAACGAGGCAAAAGCATTGAGAGCATTCGGGTACTATTGTCTGGTCACTACATTCGGAGAAGTGCCTCTAATCACTACGCCGATGCAACCCGCTGAAATACTGCAAATACCCCGCTCCCCATTGGAGAAGGTATATGAATGTATTGTGAATGATTTAACCGATGCCTCCGCACTTCCTGCAAAAGGAGATTACTCTGAAGATGATGCTTATCGTGTAACACGCGGCTTTGCAAAAACAATGCTTGCTAAAACATATATGTTCAAAGGTGATTTTACCTCTGCCGAAACGGTACTTCATGATATTATTGAAGTGGACAAAGACTATGCGTTGTTGAGTGATTACGGCATGAACTGGCGCACTGAATATGAAAACAGTTCGGAATCAGTATTTGAGATTGCCAACAAAGTATATGACAAAAACATAGCCACAGGTACCAATGTCCCTCACTTCTTCACAAGCAGACGCATCTCCGGTTATCAGGGATATGGATTTCACGTACCGACCCAAGATCTCCATGATGCCTTTGACGCAGATGACCCACGTATTACTTATGTATTCACACAAACTGGTGATAGATATAAAGGTGATACTGAAGCGCAGGACAATGCTGAATCTCCAAGCGGTTATCATGATTACAAGATGACTGTGCCAGCAGTAGAAAAAACTGGTTTCGACGTCTGGATGATTAGTTACAACATTCGTTTGATCCGTTATTCCGATGTTCTCTTGATGTATGCCGAAGTATTAAACGAAAATGGAAAACCAGGGCTTGCACTTCCTTACCTGAATGATGTAAGAGAAAGAGCCCGCAAAACTAATCCGATAGATCCGAGAAGAGATCAACAGGCGTATATCCCTGCTACAACAACTAATACACTGCCCGACATAACAGAAACCGACCAAGAGCGTCTGAAAGAAATCATCTGGAAGGAACGTCGTTGTGAATTAGCAATGGAAGGATGGAGACGGGATGACCTGATGAGACAAAAACGTTTCGGAACCGTTATGCGTGCTTATGCAACCAAATATAATACCTCGAAAGGTGCCAATTTTAGAGACGACAGAGATTATCTGTTTCCGATACCGCAAGGTGAAAGGGATAAGAGCAACAATATTCTTTCCCAAAATCCGGGTTTTTAATATGAATAAAATGAGGGAGGTTGTGTCAAAACGCTGGCACAACCTTTTTTTATGCACAAAGCCCAGACTTTCACAAGCCCGGGCTTTGTTATT
>ENA-UEYF01002425-UEYF01002425.1-human-gut-metagenome-genome-assembly--contig:-NODE-2425-length-11914-cov-191.919236_pt1 | contig 11914 bp, 8 predicted proteins | sample MGYA00242902_ERZ507920 | MGnify/ENA primary metagenome ERZ507920 (study PRJEB26167, sample SAMN06115402) | human gut metagenome | host: Homo sapiens | place: China:Jiangxi | collected 2016-07-05...
GGTCGTGGCTCACCACGATGACGCAACCCGCAAAATCCTGAAGATATTCTTCCAGTACCTGCAGCGTCTGGATGTCGAGGTCGTTGGTCGGCTCGTCCAGCACCAGGAAGTTCGGATTCCTCATCAGCACCGTACAGAGGTAAAGCTTGCGCTTCTCGCCGCCGCTCAGCTTGTAAACGTAGTTGTGCTGCTCCTCGGGCGTAAAGAGGAAGAACTGCAGAAACTGCGAAGCCGTCATGTGCTTGCCGCCGCCCAGATCTATGTAATCGGCAATCTCCGTAATCACGTCAATCACCTTCTGGTCTTCACGGAATTTCAGTCCCTCCTGCGAGAAATAGCCGAAGCGAACCGTCTCGCCGATGTCAAACTTGCCGCTGTCGGGCTGAACCTCGCCCAGCAGCATCTTGATGAAGGTCGATTTTCCCGTTCCGTTATTACCCACAATGCCCATCTTCTCGAAGCGGGCAAAGTTGTAGTAGAAGTTGTCGAGAATCACCTTCTTCTGTCCCCTGTCGTCGAAAGCCTTGCTCACATACTGGCATTCAAAAATCTTCGAACCTATATAAACGGTAGAAGCCTTCAGTCTTACCTGCCTGTCTTCTATGCGCTGCTTCGCCACCTTCTCCAGCTCGTAGAAAGCATCCTCGCGGTATTTCGCCTTGTGTCCGCGAGCCTGAGGCTGGCGGCGCATCCAGTCGAGTTCCCTGCGGTAGAGATTCTTCGAGTGCTGTATTTCGGCTCTCAGATTGTCCATTCTCTCCTGCCTCTTCTCCAGATAATAGGCATAATTGCCGCGGTAGGTGTAGATGGTGCGGTCGTCGAGTTCCAGAATCGTATTGCACACCTTGTCCAGGAAGAATCGGTCGTGCGTAACCATGAAGATGGTCTTGTTGCCGCGGTTCAGATAACCTTCCAGCCACTCTATCATCTCCAGGTCCAGATGGTTGGTCGGCTCGTCCAGCATCAGGAAATCGGGTTCCGTAATCAGCACATTCGCCAGCGCCACTCGCTTCTGCTGTCCGCCGCTGAGCTGTCCCATCGGCTGTTCCAGGTTGGTAATGTGCAGCTGTGTGAGAATCTGTTTCGCCTTCAGCACCTTCTCCGGATCATCCTCATGATTGAAGCACGCCTGCAGCACACTTTCCTCCGGATCAAACTGCGGCGACTGCTCCAGATAGCCCACCTTCAAGTCGCGTCGGTAGATGATGTCTCCGCTCTCGTGTCCCTCTTTATCCATCAGTACCGACATGAGCGTAGACTTTCCCGTGCCGTTTCTCGCCACGAGTCCCACTTTCTGTCCTTCAGCGATAGAGAAGGAAATATTATCAAAAAGAACCTGTGCACCAAAGCGTTTGGTGAGGTTTTGAACGTCTAAATAGGGTATTTGACTAGCCATTTTTATTTTTTTTGTGCAAAGATAGGCAAAATATTTGGCAGAAACAAATTTTTTAATTATCTTTGCACACGAATTTATCAATCAATACCGTGTTTCCATTCAGAAACGCGACATTTCAGAAAAAAATCATTAATATACAATATATAATATATGTATAGCAAAGAAGAATTACAAGCAAAGAGTGTCGTTCAGGTGAAGGACATTGCCAAGGAACTGGGAGTCAAGGTAAAGAAGAGCGATAACAAGGAAACTATCGTCTATGCCATTCTCGACGCCCAGGCAGAACAGCCAGCTCCTGAAGCAGCCCCTAAGCGCAAGCGCACCCGCATTGCAACCAAGAAAGAAGACCGTGTTTATTCCGTACACGGTAATGAAGGAGAGAATTTCGACGTGCAGAAGAACCAGGTATTGGGTCCTAACGGCGGCGAGACTGCTCCTCAGGCTATGAGCGAAACTGCCCCAGCCCCAGCGGTTGAGGAAGAAATCCAGTTCAGCCCGGCAGAGCAGAGTTTACAATCAGCTGCCCAGAAGCAGACTCTAAACCAATCAGGCGAAGACATCGAGGCTCAGGTACTTGCCAACTTCCCGAAACACCGCGGCAGAAGAAGTAAGGCAGAACTCGAAGCCATTGCAGAAGCCAGAGCAGCTGCCATCAGAAAGCATCAGGCGGTAAAAGCCGAGCTAGAAGCGCAGATGGCGAAAGATGCACAGGAGACGGCTAACCAGCAGGCTGCTACTGAGGCAGAACAGCCGGAAGAGGCAACAGCCGATAACCAGCAGACTGCTCCTGAGCAAGTTGCCGTTCCTGAAGAGCAGTTCTCTGCCGGAAACGCTGAGAGCGCTAACATCAGCGGCGATTTGCAGGCGATGCTCCAGGCTAAGATGAATGCACAGAACGCAGCAGCTCCGGCTCCGGCAGCAGCTCCGGCTCCAGCTGAGGAGGCAAAGGAAAAAGCTACTGAAAAAACTGCAACCGATAAGAAACAGGAGTCAGCTCCTATCCACTATACTGAAGGTATGAAGGTAGAACTCGATGCAGACGGAACCTGGAAGGGTGATCCGGGCGATGGAACCGATTTCATCCTGGTAGTCGACATTCCTATCGAAGACCAGGCTGCCATTCCTACTGTCGATATCTTCGACCGTCCTACCACTCCGCAGACTTCTCACCAGCACACACCTGCTGCCCCTGCAGCCAAGAACAAGCAGGAAGCACCAGCCTACGATTTCAGCAATCTCGTGAAATCCAACGGTGTGCTCGAAGTGATTTCAGAGGGCTACGGATTCCTGCGCAGCAGCGATTACAATTACCTTTCTTCACCGGACGATGTTTATGTAGCATCCAACTTCGTCAAGAAGTTCGGTCTGAAGACTGGCGATGTCATCGAGTGCAAGGTGCGTCCGCCTCACGAGGGCGAGAAATACTTCCCGCTCACCAGCATCATCAAGATCAATGGCCGTGACCCGTCAGAGGTTCGTGACCGTGTTCCTTTCGAGCACCTCACCCCACTCTTCCCTGATGAGAAGTTCAATCTCTGTGGCGACCGCCGCACCACCAATCTCAGCACCCGCATCGTAGACCTCTTCTCGCCAATCGGTAAGGGTCAGCGTGCGCTCATCGTGGCTCAGCCTAAGACCGGTAAGACCATCCTCATGAAGGATATTGCCAACGCCATCGCAGCCAACCATCCTGAGGCTTACCTCATGATGCTGCTCATCGACGAGCGTCCTGAGGAGGTTACCGACATGGCCCGCACCGTGAATGCAGAGGTTATCGCCTCTACCTTCGACGAGCCAGCAGAGCGCCATGTCAAGATTGCCGGAATCGTGCTCGAGAAGGCTAAGAGAATGGTAGAATGCGGACACGATGTTGTCATCTTCCTCGATTCTATCACCCGTCTCGCCCGTGCCTACAACACCACAGCTCCTGCATCTGGTAAGGTGCTCACCGGTGGTGTGGATGCAAACGCCCTCCAGAAGCCTAAGCGTTTCTTCGGTGCTGCGCGTAACATCGAAGGCGGCGGTTCGCTCACCATCATCGCTACTGCCCTCATCGATACAGGTAGTAAGATGGATGAAGTCATCTTCGAGGAGTTCAAGGGAACCGGTAACATGGAGTTGCAGCTCGACCGCTCACTCAGCAACAAGCGCATCTTCCCTGCTGTCAACCTCATTTCTTCGTCTACCCGTCGCGACGATCTGCTGCAGGACAAGACAACGCTCGACCGCATGTGGATTCTGCGCAAGTATCTGTCCGACATGAATTCTATCGAGGCGATGAGCACCATCCACAAGAATATGCAGCATACTCGCAACAACGACGAGTTCCTGCTCTCTATGAATTCATAACCCCTCATCCGGGTTTACCATATCTGAATATCCGGCAAAAGGCTCCGTTCATCGGCAGTTTTTACTAGATATAAAAGAAGAGAGATTTGAAAGAGAAGGGCAAGTTCCAGTTTCGGGATTTGCCCTTCGTGTTTTTTTACTGTTTAAAATCATTAAAAAAATATCGCATTTCATTTTTTATTCGTATCTTTGCTTATCTTAAACACAGAGGGGGCGCAAAGCCCCAATATAAATAATGTATAACTTAAAATCAAAAGAACCATGAGCAAATATTTTGCAGAATCAGAATTGATTATCAATGAAGACGGAAGCTGCTTCCACCTTCATCTTCGCCCGGAACAAGTGGCTGATAAAGTAATCCTCGTTGGCGACCCAGGTCGCGTAGCCCTCGTAGCCTCCCATTTCGATGAGAAGGAATGCGAAGTTTCAAGTCGGGAATTCCACGCCATCACCGGCACATATAAAGGCAAGCGAATCACTGTGCAGAGCACCGGAATAGGATGCGATAATATCGATATCGTAGTCAACGAGCTCGATGCGCTGAAGAACATCGATTTCAAAACCCGCACCGAGAAACCCGAGCACACCACGCTCACCCTCGTGCGCATCGGAACCTGCGGCGGCCTGCAGCTCAACTGCCCTGCCGGAACCTTCGTAGCCTCGCAGAAGAGCATCGGTTTCGACGGACTCATCAACTTCTATGCCCGTCGCAACGAAATCTGCGACCTCGAAACAGAGGCAGAATTCAAGCGCCAGGTAAAATGGAACGACCAGATTGGCAACCCATACTGTGTAGACAACAATCCGGAACTGCTCAACCAGATAGCCGGCGATGATATGGTTCGTGGAATCACCATAGCCTGTGGCGGTTTCTACGGTCCTCAGGGCCGCGAGCTCCGTGCCCCACTTGCCGACCCGGAACTTAATCAGAAGATTGAAGCATTCGAGTATAACGGTCTGCGCGTCAACAACTTCGAGATGGAGAGTTCTGCCCTCGCCGGTCTTTCCCTTCTCCTCGGTCATAAGGCATTAACCTGCTGCATGGTCATCGCCAACCGCCGTGCCCTCAGCGCCAACACCGGCTACAAGAGCACCATCGACAATCTCATCAAGGTTGTATTAGATAGAATTTAAACAATAAAAAAATGAATCAAGAAGAATGTATCTGCGCCCTGGCAACCCCAGCCGGCGGTGCTATCGGAATTATCCGACTCAGTGGCTCCGACGCCATTACCCTCACCGACAAAATCTTCCAGTCTGCCAACGGCAAATCCCTGGAAGAAGCCAAGCCCTACACTCTGCATTATGGCGAAATCAAGGATAAGGATGGCAACACCATCGATGATGTACTGGTGAGCGTGTTCCGTGCACCCCACAGTTATACAGGCGAGAACTCCACCGAGATTTCCTGTCATGGCAGCCGATACATTCTTCAGCAGGTTCTCCATCGCTTTACGGAGGTAGGATGTCGCCAGGCAGAACCGGGCGAATACACCCGTCGTGCCTATCTCAACGGCAAGATGGACCTCTCTCAGGCAGAAGCCGTAGCTGATCTCATCGCCTCTACCAACAAGGCAACCCACAAGATGGCGCTCAGCCAACTGAAGGGTCATTTCAGCAACGAACTCTCCCTCCTTCGCGAAAAATTATTAAAGATGACTTCGCTTCTGGAGTTGGAGCTCGACTTCAGCGACCACGAAGAACTGGAGTTTGCCGACCGCAGCGAACTCCAGGCACTAGCCGAAGAAATCAATCACAAGATTACCACCCTCGCCCACTCCTTCGAAACCGGCAATGCCCTAAAGCAGGGAGTAGCCGTAGCCATCGTAGGCAAGACGAATGTGGGCAAGAGCACCCTGCTCAACCGTCTGCTCCACGAGGAGAAGGCAATCGTGAGCGACATTCACGGAACCACCCGAGATGTAATCGAAGACACCACCCTCATCGACGGAATCACCTTCCGCTTTATTGACACAGCCGGAATCCGCAAGACGGATGATGTGGTAGAAAACATCGGAATAGAGCGCACCTTCCAGAAGATGGAAGAGGCGAAGATAGTAATCTGGCTATTGGATGAGCAGCCGTCAGCCTCAGAAATCGAGGAGATGAAGCTGAAGAACCAGGGCAAGAAGCTGCTGGTGGTATTTAATAAGATGGATAAACTTGAGAATGATAAACTTGCGTTCGATAAATTCACCCATTCCTGCGGCTCAGATTCCAGCGAAGCAGAAGCCCCACTTTTCATCAGTGCCCGCACAGGCGAGAACGTTTCATCCCTGGAGCAGGCATTAGTAAAAGCCGCTGATATTCCTGAGATTACCGAGAACGACGTCATCATAACGAGTGCCCGCCACTACGAGGCCCTTCTCCGTGCCCACAATTCCCTCTCCCGAGTATTGGAGTCGATGGAAATGGGCATGAGCGGCGACATCATCGCCGAAGACCTGAAAATGGTATTGGAAGAATTGGGCGAAATCACTGGCGGACAGATCAGTAGCCAGGAAACGCTAAACAATATCTTCAAGCACTTTTGCATCGGAAAGTAACCCTCTGGACAGCTCTAAAACGAACATTTTTATAACTGATTGCAAGCCACCTACTTAGGTGGCTTTTTTCGTCTTAACACATTCCATTTGTAATTTGCTGAAACCAATATTTTGGTGTATTTTTGGCTCAAATTTCATTCGTGGCCCTCAATTCTGTGATCAAATGGAAAGGCAAAATTCTATTTTAGGACACCAATTGCAAAATCTGCAAACCTTTCCAGTGACCGACATTTCTCATGTTGGACACCATCATGAAAATTGCTGCAAAAACGTGAAAATTGCTGCAAAAAAATTAAGGGGACTCATAGGGTACTAAATAGCAAACAAAAATGAGGATTTTAAGAAAATGTGAGGTATGTGGTGAAGAGTTCATTGCTACCAAAATCACAAATAAGTATTGCTCCAAGAGGTGTGCTCGTGTTGTGCATCGGAAGAAAGAAGCTGAGAAAAAGAAAAAAGCAAGAGAAAGTAAGAAGGACGATGCTCAGAATTTGCAAAGTCTGGAAATCGCTTCTCGACCTTTCTTGACACCTTCAGATGTTGCATTTCTTCTTGGTGTTAGTGTTACTACTGTGTATCGATGCTTTTACTCTGGAACACTCAAAGCTGTCAGACTACGACGTAAGACATATGTTCGTCGTGAAGATCTTGATAAATACTTTGAGGAAGCTGGTGCATACAAGAAGAAAAGCTATAAACGCAAAGATGACCAGGAGTACTATACTTTGCGTGAAATCATGGAGAAATATAATATCGGTCGCAAGGCCGTATGGGGACGCTGTGACCGTTTGGGTATTCCAAAAGTCTATGTAGGACGTAACACTTTCTTCAGTAAAAAGGCAGTTGATGCAAAGTTTGCAGACCTTCTTGAAGAAATCAATCTCGACAACTACTATACCATGGATCAGGTGATGGACATGTATGGTATGACTCGAACTAACGCAATGAGTTTTGTCACTTATCACAAGGTGCCAAGGGTAAACAGAAATGGTAAGGCCTATTATTCAAAGATACATATCGATAGTATCAAGCAAAAAGGCAATGAGGTAGATCCGGACTGGTACACTTACGAAGAGATTTCTGAAAAGTATGGCCTAACAAAGGATCAGATTAGCTACACTCTAAAAAATTATGATGTAAGGACTGAGAAGCGAGGTAAGTTCACGATGATATATAGAACCGACTTCGACAAGATTACTCAACAGCGAATGGGCAACACCAAGAAAGTTGAGAACTTGGATGGTACAGAACGTGTCATCTTCCAACCAAAAGCACAGGAGAGAGCATGTCCTCCTACTCCAGAAGGATATTACTCAACTGAGGAAGTGGCAGAAATGTTCAAGATCACCATCAAGCATGTCGGTGTGATGACCAGAGAGAACAAAACTCCTAAAATAGCTCTTAAAAATTTCAACTTCTATGAGAAGAAGGCCATTGATATCCTGTATAATCAAAAGCATAAGTATGCGGATATAAATGATTGGATCACTCCTGAAGAGATGAGAGATACCTACAAGATGACGCATGATGCAGTACGTTCATTCATCCACAGGCATAAGATACCATCAAAAGTTGAATATGGAGTAACCTACTATTCAAAGCAGCACATCCAGGCGCTGAAGACTGGATATTTCGAAGGAAGAGAACGCTACTATTCAGTCGAAGAAGCTATGAAGAAGTATGGAATGACAAAGGATATTGTTCATTATTACGTCAAGCATTACAAAGTCACTAAAGTAAAGAAGGGGCAATTCATGTTCTTTAGAAAAGAAGAATTCGACAGACTCATGGAAAAACGTTTCAAAAATGATGATTTGAAAACAGATTATACTGAATAGTATGATTTACTTTCTCTTTACTGCTGTCAATGTAGTATCATTTAGGAATTTTGCAACCGAATTTTATTAATATAAAAATCAGATATATTATGCAAGTATGTAAAACCGTTAAGCTCCGTATGCGTGACAGACGCAACGGAACAAAGTCACTTTTCCTGGACTTTTGGCCAGGATATAGAGACCCGGAGACGATGGAGTTGATACGCCGTCGCTCACTTGGCATGTACATTTATGCCGATCCTGTCAACAAGCAGCAGAAGCTCTACAACGACAAGATTCTCGCCAAGGCAGAAGCTATTCGTTGTAAGGTGTACATTGATGTTCTCGATGAAAAGTACGATTTCTTCAACCGTGACAGATTGAAGGAGGACTTTCTCGGATATTTCAGAAATATGGTCAATCGCAACTATGTGAAGTGTGATGCAGCCTACAAGCATTTCGAGAAGTTCAGTAAAGGCAAATGTACATTTGAGATGCTTGATGTTCTTTACTGTAACAAGTATATGGAATATCTCCTTGATACCAAAGTGTCATCAAGAGGTGGACATGTTATCAAGAAGTCTATTTCCAGAAATACGGCATCAGCCTATTGGAATGTGTTCAAGCAGGTCTTGACAAAGGCATACCGTGAGCGAAGGCTGACAGATGATCTTGCCAGCCTTTTGGAAAACATTTCATGTACAACGCCAGTGAAGCAAAGTCTTACATTGGAGGAAGTTAGAAGAATGTATGCCACTGAATGTTCTATTCCGGTTGTTCGAAAGGCGGCATTATTCTCCTGTCTTACAGGTCTCCGTATCAGTGACATTCTGAGATTGAAATGGGAGAATATCCGTAGCTATGCTGATGGTGGATATTATCTGGATTTCATATGCGTGAAGACAAAATGCCAGACCCAGGTTCCAATTGGTGATGATGCTTATGCTCTAATCCATCCAAAGACCAACAGAACATATATCTTTCAAGGTTTCAAACGTACTATGACGTATGGTGTGATGCAGAGCTGGCTGAAAGAGTGCGGTATCGAAAAGCATATCACCTTTCATTGCTTCCGTCATACGTATGCCTCGTTGCAGCTCGAACTTGGTACAGACATATATACCGTTCAGCATCTGCTCAACCATAAGAATGTCAGCACGACACAGATCTACGCTTCCCACGCAAATCCAAAAACTCGTGAGGCAGCAGGCAGAATTACGTTAACGAACGTGAAAGACGATGTGAAGACAACAGAAAGCAAGATGTGCCCAAAAGCAAATAAGAGAAAATAAGATTATAATACGGCAAAAAAGAGAAAACAAAACATCGCTTAAAGCGTTGAAACACAGAATAATAAATAGTGTTTAAGAGGCGCATTTTGTTGATACGAAATAGTAGAAAATAGCAAGATTCTCTATATCTTTGCAGACACAAAAACTCCAAAAAGTAACAATTGCAATGATTAAAAAGTTAAAAGAGAACTTCTTGATTCTCCTCATTTCGAATATGCTCACCATCATTATGGTAGTAGTCGCTCCAAGAATACATGGAGCGATTGCTAACCTGATGGTGACAGTTTCCGACTCTGATTTCGGTTTCTCTTTGCCGATGATATTCTACTATATATCATTTGCCATCATCGTCTGTACATTCTTGTGCTTACGTAAGCCGCAAGCGGTGAGAGACATCGTGATAAACAATACTGTTTCGTCAAGCGAATCATCCATATTGGATGTGGAGAAAGCGGAAGAAATGCGTGAACGCTATCGCAACAGGCAGTATAGTCTTGAAAGTTCTAAATATGATGCGGTCAAAGACTACACTTACTCAATTCTTTCTCCATATATGACAGATGAGTACTTGGAGATACTGTGTCAGAACATCAAACTGTACGATATCCCTGAATCATGTATTGTTCCTGTGAAAACAAATGGAACCTTGAATACTCTCGACATCAGGCATTACTCCTGGAATATTGGGGAACGCCTAGGTTGGAGCGGTCAGAAACGAGCAACCTTCATCAAGCTGTGTTTCCCTACCGAGCTCCAGGATGTTGAAGTAGAAAGCATGAGACGTACATTGAGACAGAAGGGCAAATGCATAATTGAGATAGATGTACCCGATTACAATGATTATCAATTTCATCATCAGAAATAAAGAAAGTTTATAATATGCAGAACGAAGAAAGACAAATAACATTCAATGACATACCAGAAGTATTGTCAGAGATACTGAAAAGATTCGATCTTCTTGACCAGTCTATGGAACTGATTCGAGAAGAAGTACGCAGGACTAAAAGACCTTCCGTGTCAGATCATATTCCAATGGATGTGAAGGAAGCTTGTGAATTTCTTAAAATCAAGAAATCCACTATGTACACTTACATACAGAACGGAGAAATCCCTGTCAATCAGAAGGGTAAGAAATACACCTTCTTTAGGGATGACCTTATCAAATGGTTAGAATCTGGCTGCAAGATAGAGGCTCCAATCAGCACCATGGAGATTAATCAGATACTCAGCAAAAGGCCAAGACAAAGAACTTTATAGGACAGATAAGTACCTAAGATTCAGAAGCCTACATTGGATATTCCCTAATGTGGGCTTTTCTTTTGATAATAGTCTAAATAATCATACTGATGTTATTTTTTATACTGAATGCAGATAGACTGCACAATTTTGGTGTATCTTTGCACTGAAATGGTGACTTACATAGCAAATAAACGTCAAGTTAAATACACATTTCCGCCTGCTTCATTAAGTAGGCGTATTTCAAATTTATTCATTAACAAAAAGTAATATGAGTCAGAAGAACAATTCCTCTGTGCTCTCTCTTTTTGTGTTTACAATGCTCAGATCATTGTCCAAAACAAGAGATTGAGCTTTCCAAAGATGAGCTTTGGACACTCTATCGTACTGCTTACGAGCAGTACAAGTTGGAAATCCTTAACGATGGCAAGTTGTATGACAGATATGTCAACGACTTTGTTAGCTATCACCTGCCGGTCTTCTTTTCCGAGGAGCTGATCGTCCGCAACCATTTCAAGCATGTATTCAGCTTGTATGAGTTGCTTACCACCAGAAAAGACCTTGTCACCAAGTACTTCACCAAGTCCTCATTTGAGAAAGGAGACTTTGAAACAATGGTTTATGAGTTCAACCACATTGAAGTTGTGGTTGAAAGCCCTCGCATTCTTGCTTCATTCACTCCGGAACAGATTCGACTCATTACGAAATTCGCCAATGAGTCGAATTTCTTTGTAGATGATATCGATGAAGAAACGATGGACGGATTCTTCAAATGTGCGTTGGATGAATCTCTGGTTGTAGTCAACATGCGACAGGTACTTCAATTGCTGTATGCTTTGTCTATTGAGAAGATGATTCCCCACAACTGGGTATCACTTATTGCGGACAATCAGCTGCTCACCCCTAAGAGTACGGGAAAGGCATCCAAGCGAGGTGCTATCAGCAGCCGACTTAGTGAATTGAAGGCTTCATCTGCAAAGTTCCCAAGTGGGGAGTTTCTGGATTTTGCAAAACAACTGAAAGAAATGCGATGAAGTAAAGTAAGTTAAACAACTGAAAAGAAAAATCTCCTTACATCCCCCCTGACACTTCCGAGTGTCAGGAGTAAGGTCAGTTGTATTAGATTTTATTGGGGTAATTTTGCCCCCGAATCGATTCAGTTTCGGGGGTAGCCCCCTTATTGTCTAACATTAAAAGTAATAAGAAAATGGGAAATAGCAAAATTGACATGAACATACTTGCCAAGAGAGTAGAACTCTTGGAAATGAGAGTAAAGGA
>ENA-UEYF01002441-UEYF01002441.1-human-gut-metagenome-genome-assembly--contig:-NODE-2441-length-11862-cov-5.444378_pt1 | contig 11862 bp, 19 predicted proteins | sample MGYA00242902_ERZ507920 | MGnify/ENA primary metagenome ERZ507920 (study PRJEB26167, sample SAMN06115402) | human gut metagenome | host: Homo sapiens | place: China:Jiangxi | collected 2016-07-05...
ACCAGGGATCTAGCGATGCTTTTTTTGAATTTTTAAATGAACGTTTTTCTAGAGAAGTATATCTTTCTGAGGAATGTATGAAAGATCAGTTGAATTTAATTGGAATTAAGTTTAGTGATGTAATGGAAAAGGCTTTTCCAACAAAAAATCAGAAGGAATCTATCGAGCAAGGGCGAAAAGTTGTAAAAGAACTTTTTAAAAGAAGGAATGAGATTGCTCATCAGATTGATAGAAGCCATATATCGGCTGAACAAGAGGATATTACTAAAGATTTTGTGTGTGATAATATTGGATATATAAAATCTATTGCAGATGCTATATTTGATATTGCATTACAAAATGAACAAGCTGAGGCTTAGATATATGTTCTAGGCTCTTCAAGCCGCTTACTGAAGTAAGCGGCTTTTTCTATACCCAAAACAGGTAAAAGGAGGTGATTAACATGCCAAAAGCAACACGCTTAGGCGACAATGACACTGGCCACGATGCCTGTGCACCTACGGCGCTTGTTACTGCAAGCACTAATGTTATCATCAATGGTAAAGGTGCTGGGCGCGTGGGTGACAGCTACGCTCCGCATGGGTGTGTAGCGCATCCGACGCATAGCGGCGTTATCGCTAGCGGCAGCTCCAGTGTTTATATCAACGGCAAGGCTGCCGGCAGAATAGGGGACAGCGTTAGCTGTGGTGGGAGTGTGGCGGTGGGGAGCAGCAATGTAATGATTGGAGGTTGATATTATGCTTGTAGGTTTCATGGCAGATATACCATTTATCGTATCTAGCCATTATATTCGTACATTCGATGATTATGGACGTGGCAGCGCAGGGCGCTGGGCTCAGCATGATATTATCGGCGATAAGCTGGTGCTGGAATTCATCGGTCCGGACGTAGAGAAGATTAGCTTTTCTATGCAATTGCGTGCTGATCAGGGCATAAACCCAGCTAAGGAGCTTGAAAAGCTACGAAAGATGCGCGATACAGGTAAATATTTCCCCTTGGTTATTGGTGGTAATTTAATTACAGATAACATGTGGGTTATTGAAAGCCTGGATGAAAGCGTTTCCTTCTGGGGCAAGTTTGGTAACATTATGAGTGCTAAAGTAAGCGTGACGCTGAAAGAATACGCAGGAGGGTTAAAATTATTATGATTTACGATGTTTTAGCTCAGCCAGTGCAAGGTATTGATTTTGCACCAGCATCAGAAGTTGCGGAAATCCTGCAAAATCTGCGTACAATAATTACTACCACAAAATACTCTGTGCCGTTGAATCGTGATTTTGGCTCTGACGCAGAAATGTTGGATAAGCCAATGAACACCGCTCAGGCACAGCTGCAGTCTGAAATAATCATGGCCATAAAAGCCTATGAACCGCGCGTAACCGTAACCGGTATCACTATTACTGGTACCGATAATGGTGTGTTAATTCCGAAAGTGCAGGTGATGATTAACGATGACGAGTAAACTAAAAAGCTTACCTGAGATAGTATTCGTTGATGCGGATGCGGCAAAAGTTGAAAGCTACATATTGAGTGAATATGAAAAGATAACCGGCAGAAGCCTTGCTAAAGGCGACCCTGTGCGGTTATTTTTATTGACCAATGCGGCGGTGATTATCCTGCTGCTCAATAAAATCAATGAGACCGGCAAGCAAAATCTGCTTAGGTATGCTGATGGCAATAACCTGGACCATCTCGGCGCCTTGGTTGGCGTAGAACGCATACCGGCAACGGCCGCAGTGACAACGATGCAGGTAACATTATCTGCTGAGCTGGGAAACAGCACGATTATCCCTGCCGGCACGCGGTTTACCGCCGGTGACAACGTGTTTTTTGCACTTGATGCTCCGATGATCATCAAGGCTGGGCAGACTAGCGGAACGGGCAGTGCTACATGTTTAGAGACTGGGCCTAAAGGAAATGGTTACATTGCCGGGCAACTCAAAACGTTGGTTGACCCGGTGCCTTATGTGGCAAGTGTGGCCAATATTACAACTTCTGAAGGTGGAGCTGATGTGCAGGACGATGACAGCTATCGTGAGGATATCCACGGCGCTCCTGAGCGTTTTAGCACGGCCGGGCCTGATGGTGCGTATGTCTATCATGCTAAGCGTGCCTCAGCTAAAATAGCTGACGTAACAGTCTGGTCGCCTTCTGCCGGCACCGTAGAGGTCAGGCCTTTGCTAACTGGCGGTGAAATACCGGGCGAGGAGCTGCTTAATCAGGTCAAAGCAACGCTGGATGACAAGCGTGTACGTCCGCTGACGGATAAGGTGACTGTACTGGCTCCCGAGACGGTAAATTATACGATTGATGTAAGCTATTATATTGACCGTGATAATGAGACGCAGGCGGGTGCTATTCAAAGGGCTGTTAATAATGCCGTAACAGATTTTGTCCAATGGCAAAAATCTAAGCTAGGCCGTGACGTTAATCCGTCTGAGCTTATAGCCAGGATTATGGCCGCAGGCGCTAAACGTGTTGCGGTTACGGCTCCGGTATATGCTAAGCTTACACAGACACAAGTTGGTGTTTGCACCAGCACAAAAGTAGAGCTGGGAGGGATAGAGAATGCTTGAGCTTAAGGATGACAGCTTGCAGCAGATTTTGCCCAGCTCTATTGCAAGTGACAAAACGGTACAGGATATTGCTAAGGCCATAAGCGCAAAGCTGCAGCTTATCAATAGGCAGACTGAGCTTATCTTGCTTTTGCCTAGGCTAGATGAGCTATCAGAGACGCTGATTGATGAGCTTGCGTGGCAATACCACGTAGATTTTTACGATTATCAGGCTGATATCGTAAAAAAACGTGCGCTGGTACGCAATGCTATTGCCTGGCATCGCTACAAGGGCACGCCGGCAGCAGTGGAAGAGGTTTGTTCAGCAGTATTTCAATCGGCCAAAGTGTTTGAATGGTGGGAGTATGGCGGTATGCCGTACCATTTCCAGGTGCGCCTTATTGAAGAGGGTATACCTGATAAAAGGATTATTGATAACCTGGAGCGCGCCATACAGGTTACTAAAAACACTCGTAGCTGGTTAGATGGCTTGAGTTTTTACCGCGAGCTGTTGGCAATAATCTACTTTGCAAAGGTGTTATGGGTACATAAAACCGTAAACATCTATCCATCAAAATTCAGAATACCGGACGTAAATGCAAAATTTTATGTTGGTAATGCAATGAGACAACAAAGGAGCGTGAGGATATGCCAAATTGGAGCGGATTAATCCTGACCAAACAGGGCAGGCAGCTGCAGGCTAAGGTGGAAGCTGGGATAAAGCTTACTATCACAAAATTAAAACTTGGTAGTGGTGTCCTGCAGGAAGGTAAGCAGATGGAGGAGCTTACTGACCTGGTAGAACCTAAACAAAATATAGGTATTGCTACGATTGAGGCACAAGATAGTGGCATGTGTAAGGTTAGTGCTACCATAAGTAATGCCGGCTTATCTGCAGGCTATTATGTGCGTGAGCTTGGCGTGTTTGCTACAGACCCGGATAAGGGTGAGATTTTGTACCTTGTAGCAAATGACAGCGCACCCGATTATCTGCCGGCAGAAGGCGGTGCAACTGTCGTAAGTCAGGAATTTGTTGTTTACGTATCTGCCAGCAATACAGATAACGTTGTTGCGCAGATTGATGCGGGAGCACTGGCGACGATGGGCTATGTTAATGTGATGCTGCATAAGTACGTGCAGATATTAGATCAGGGCACGGATGTATCTGCACAGAGTGGATTGATATTGGAGCTGAGCTAACGATGCTGACAATTGAGACGGAGGGACGCTATCGCAATAAAATTACCCTGACTAAAGGTGATAGCGCCGCCCTAAAAATCAAGGTGCGCAATGCACGTAACAAAGTAGTGCCGCTTAGTGATAGTGATACGGCCGTACTGACAATTAAGCATGATGTTAATGATGCGGCAGCGGTGCTGCAGCTGCAAATGGATTCTGATGGTCAATTTGTTTTCCATCCGGATGATACGGCAGGCATGGAATGCGGCAAGTATTGCTACGATGTGCAAGTGACGTTAAGCAATGGCAATGTTTATACGGTTATCCCGCCAGCGCAATTTATCCTGGAGAAGGGAGTCACCTGATATGCTTAAGGCTGAGATTTGGGGCCAGCTTATCGAGAGTGCTGGTTTAGGCGGCAGTCTTACTGCTGATGCAGAGCTTGCCGGCAGCATTGGAAGCGGGGTAGAAAAGGTTAATGTAAGTAAAACCCTGCAGGCGGATACACGCCATGAGCTGCCGACCACCGGCGAGAGCGACGCAGTATATTTTGTAGTTGAAGAAAATGCAGTGTACCGCTGGGATGCTGCAAATCTGAAATAATTTTGCTGTGGTAGGGATTACAGCGAGATAGAGGTAATTAACGGAGGCGATTTAGATGGCAAATAAGACATTGAACGTAAGAATTAGTTTATTTGGCGCAACAGCTGCAAAATGGACGGAGAAAAATCCTGTCCTGCTTGTGGATGAAATTGGCCGTGAGCGCGATACTGGTAAGATTAAATTTGGCAATGGCATTACAGCTTGGAAAGACCTTGCTTATTTTGGCGGCGATATGGATGCAGCTATCAGTGCGGTACAGGATAAACTGACTGCGCTACAGGGCAGCAAAGAGGGCGTAGTTAAGGCCGCTGATAAATTGGCTACAGCACGTAAGATTAATGGCATCACCTTTGACGGAACCAAGGATATTACAATTACTGATGATACCAAGATTGCGCTGACTAAAATGGGTGCTGCCGGCGGTGTTGCAACGCTAGATGATACTGGCCATGTTCCGGCAAGCCAGTTACCCTCCTTTGTAGATGATATTATTGAGGGCTATTTTAACAGCGCTGACAAGCTGTTTTATAAAGAGTCTGCGCATACCAATAATATTACCGGCGAGAGCGGCAAAATTTATACCGACCTTGCAACAGGTACAATCTACAGATTTGGTGGCACAACCTTTGTAAGCATCTCTAATCCGTTGGATATCGCCAGCGAATCTGAAGCTAAAGCTGGTACTGATGACACCAAGGCAATGACGCCTAAGAAGGTTAAAATCGTTGTAGATAACATGGCAAGCACGTTAGAGCCTAAAATCACCAGCAAAGGTACCGCATTTAACAAAGACTTTGGTACTGAGGCCGGTACTGTAACCGAGGGTAATGATCCGCGCTTAAGCGATGCACGTACTCCCAAAGGTGCTGCTGGCGGTGACTTAGCCGGTACTTATCCTAATCCGACCATTGGCGCAGGTAAGGTTAACACAGCCAAAATTGCTGACAACGCAGTTACTGATGCTAAAATTGCAGCCATGAGCGTAATGAAATTGCAGATTAACGCTGGTGACACCCTGATTTTAGACGGCGGCACGATTGAGTAAAGAGGTGCGCTATGGCTGTAAAATACATATTTTGCCGCTTTAAACCCACCCGCGGGCTGGCGCAGGCAATAGCTAACCGCAATCCGACTTTGCTGGATGGTGAGTGTGTATTTGAGAGCGATACTGGCAGGTATAAACGTGGTGACGGCTCAACAAAGTGGAATGATTTGCCTTATGCAAACGCGAACGCTACCGAGCCGCGCTGCGTCGTATCTGTACAAGAGCCGAACAGTGATATCTGGATTGATGTCGATATGGAAACCGTAAGCATCGGCAAAGAGGATGATGCTTACGTAGAGTTTTCTTAATAAGGAGGTATAAAATATGGCCATTAGAAAAGGTATATTCAAAGTCAGAAACACAGCGACTGGCGAGAAAGATGAAGTAATGCTGAAGACGACAATTGAGCAGGTGGCTGACCTTGATAAATTGACTGGCGCAACAGCCAATGCTGCTGGCGTATGGGGCTTGGCTCCGGCGCCGGCTAAGGGCAGCCAAAATTTGCCGCTTTGCGGTGATGCAAAGTATAAGGTTTTGCCGGTAGAGGGCGGCGGTACTGGGGCAAATACTGTAGCTGCTGCTGTAAAAGCACTGCTTGGCAGTTCTGCTGTTGGCTCGTCCACCAAATCTATTTATTATGACGGTGCAACTCTTAAAGCCTGTGCAGATTCTATTGGCGGCGGAGATATTGTAGCTGCTTTGTTAGAACAAAATGGATATGTAAAGTTCGCAAACGGTCTAATTCTGCAGTGGGGATATGCGCAGAAACCGACATCTGAATATGACTTCGATTTGGTATACCCTATTCCGTTCCCTACGCTGGTAGGTGCTATCATGCTAACTCCTCAATATGATGGTCAATGCAGGATGCACAGCATCAATTCTTTTGACCGCTTTTCGTGTTCTTTTCGTACGGACGGCACTAGGACTGATTTAAACAGTAACCATGTATTTGCAATAGGCTTTTAGCAGTGGCGATTTATATTGGTTAGCCATAGGTGTTTAGCAGTGGGGAGTTATTAATGCTCCTGCCTTCCCCAACAATGGCCAACCCGTTACATTCCAAATTAAATTTTCCAAAATTCCAAGCGTTATAACAGCAATCAATCAAGCCAAAAACTCCGTATCATCTACGCAACTATTTACCGCAAACATTAACACGTATACAACAACGTCAAATATGATACTGCATCGATACGGTGGGTTAACAGCTAGCGATGCCCGTGTCGATTGGTTTGCTTGGAGCGTATGAGCAGTGGGGAGCAGCTCCATTGTCAGCAACTCCCCACTGCCCGTTCCACTACCAGAATAATGTCGGTATGCAATAAAGCTGTCTTTGCTTACCGAATTTATTCTGCAGGTACTCTCACGACCACCTACAGAACCAATAACCACGTTAAGCGCATTAACAGAGTAAGCCAAGGGGTATGTATACGTTGTTGGCGTGGCATATGGAGATTCACCAAATCCCCACTGCACAGAAAGGCTCATAACGAATTATTTTAAACCTACGCTTATCATTACACCTAAACCATTAAAAAATCGCCCACAGGCAAAATCTGTGAGCGTAGAAAGGAAAAAACATGAATGATAAAAGAGTAAATCAATATCTTATTCTGCCGGAAAACGGCAACAGAAAAGATACCAAATTAGCTGTAGAGTACGGCGAAGAGCAAATCACCGAATACCTTAAACAAGGCTATGTTATCGTCAAGCACGATGATTTTAACAAACTCATTGGCAACGGTGACGGCGAATATCTTATCGCTGATGACGGCTTGGTCTATCCAAAGCCAGCACCTACCGATGCAGAGCTGCTTGCATCCGCCAAACCTGCCAAAATCGCAGAGCTTAAAGCTGAGCGTGACAGCAAAGAGGTTGAGCCTATTACCTATAACGGCAACAGCTATGATTATGACGACAAGGCAAGGGAGCGCATCAACGCTGCCATTATTGCCTTAGATGTACAGACTGCCCAAGCAAAGGCCGTTGCCAGCCTCGACTGGACGACAGCAGATAATGCTGATGTTAGCGTAACTGCTGACGATTTACGTTGCGTTATCGCGTCCGTAGCGCAACGCTCAAACGCCTTGCACATAGCCTATCGCGTGGCAAAAGAGAATGTAGAGCAGGCAACAACTGTTGCTGATGTTGAGGCTGTTACATTAGATGCCTGAACATGGACAAAGCCTGTAACCATGCTGGTTTGAGCTATGTTGTCGACGCAAATACCGGGAGCAACAGGATAGCAACAGCACAGATGTAGCTATAATGCAGGATGTTGGCGTGTTGCAAGACAAGAGTAAGCAACAGGTTAGCAACAAATCATATCAAGTCTATTGCTTTTTTCAGCTCATGCAATGACTTGTGTGTGTATGTTCCTTTGGTAACACCGGGGCTAGCGTGTCCTAAAATACGTTTGACTGCTGTGTCATTAGCTCCTGCATTGTCCAAAAGAGTAGCGCAGGTGTGACGGCACTCATGCGGCGTATGGTGGCAGGACGTGGCAAGCATAACATTGTCAAACCGTGTGCGGAATCGGTGGTAAGAGAGCTGTTCACCTATATCGTCAGTTATGAGAGTTTTCCCATTATCCTGCATCCATTGCTGGAAGTAGGGGAGAACTTTACGGCTAATTGGTACGGCACGATTTTCGCCAGCTTCTGTCTTAGATTCACGGACAATGAAGTATCGCTGTTTTAACTTAACATCACACTTCTTTACCGCCAGCATCTCAGACGGACGCACGCCGCTATAAATCATCATCACAACAACTTTTGCCCAACGTGATAGTGGTTCTTCACTTTCAGCAAGACGTTTAACTCGGTTTAATTGTCTGGTGTTGAATGGCGATTTTGGATAGACAATCTTCTTTTTGTCTATGTCGATGTATTTGCTTATGTCTGCGCTGGCTGAGATGATTTCATACTTTACTGCGTAGGTATATAGGTTGTGTAGTAGCTGCCTACATTTCTTTTGGCTGGTGTAACCTATTTTTGCACGGCTCATGGCACGGATTACTGCTTGCAGGTCGCTTATCTTTAAACTGATAAACTTCTTGCCGTAGAGTGGTTCACAGTGCTTGTAAGCGGCAGTGTAGTTGGCTGCCGTGGTTTTCGCTATTTTGGGAAAGTGCTCTGCTGACCACAGCTTAAAAATTTCTGTGAATGTAATTTCAGAAGGATTGAATAAAGATGGATTTTTGTTGTAAGCAACCAAATATGCGAGGGCATCCTCATATGTAGCAAAATATCCTATCGGTTTCTGCTTACCGTCTATGTATTTTTTGACAACGTATGGTCTGCGACGATGGTCTCCATAGTAAGATATAGAGCCAAAGCCGTTAGGTAGTTTTAGTTTTTTCACAAATATCACTCCTTAATTAAAAATAGTATAGGAGCTTTATTTTAAAATCAATGAAGATGAGGTGTTCCATGATTGAATCAACTATGCAGACTGTAATAAATATTATTGCTGGCGCTGTTATTTCTTATATTTTCGCCTTGTATCGCACCAAGAAGAAAGAAAACGACGCTTTGAGAGCTGGCGTTCAAGCCTTACTTCGTGATCGTATTATTCAGGCGTACAATCATTATGTCTGTGAAAAAGGGTGGGTTCCCATTTATGCCAAAGAGAGTATTGACGCTTGTTATAAAAGCTACGAAGCTCTTGGAGACAATGGCGTGATAGACAATCTGATGCAGCAGTTAAATGAATTGCAGAACTACCCGCCAAAGAATCGAGGTGATGAAAATGCGTAAGTTTTTGAACATGATAAAAAAAGACGATAACGCCTACAGCGTTGGCAGGGTATGCGCTGTTGTAAGCTTTATTGTTTGGTGTGGCGTATCGATTTGGCTGGCAGCGTTCGCAAGAACTTGGGGTAACTACGAGTCTTTTACGCTTGGTATGGTGGCGCTGTTGCTCGTGCAGTTGGGTAACAAAGTGATTGAGACAAGAACGTTTAAGATTGGAGATGGTAAACAATGAAAGTTTTTTTGAATCCTGGTCATTGTCCCGGTGTTGACTGTGGCGCGGTGAATAATGATTACGAGGTGAATGAAGCTGTTATTGTGCGCGAGGTCGGTGACCTGGTGGGCGATTATCTGCGTAAAGCAGGTTGTGAGGTTAAGCTTTTGCAGTCTGATAATCTGGCTGGAGAGAATCCAAATTATCCTAATGTATGCGCATCAGCAAACAACTGGCCAGCAGATGTTTTTATCAGTCTCCATTGTAATGTAGCGTCGGCAGGCCAGGCTAATGGAACAGAGTGCTTTGTATTTAGTCACTGGAGTGCGTCGGACAGATTGGCGGCGTGCATCCAATCTCAAATTGTCAATTCTTTAGGAACTTCAGACAGAGGTGTGAAAGAGGGGCCGAGGTTGATTGTGCTGCATAATACTACAATGCCTGCTGTTTTGGTAGAGCTTGCATTCATTAGTAATGATGCAGACTGCGAAAAACTCATTGAACGCAAGAGAGAGTTTGCGGCGGCCATCGCACGCGGTGTCACCGACTACATCCAAGAGAGGGGAGAGTGATGATGTATGTTAAAGGAAAGCGCAAAGCTGTTGTGTTTGGTTACGCTCTCACTATTGCTGTTATGCTTTGCGTTGCTGGCTACGTGTCGAGTGGAGGCTGCGGCCACACCGGTACAGACGCAGATACAGCAGGAGGTAACGGTCACAGTACCACTCAGCAAGTTGAAAGAGTTAAGGAGCTTAATCGACAAGCAGGGGCAGAGATTGGAACAGCTGGAGATGCTGTTGGAAGGGCAGAGCAGCACGCTGAGCGGGCAGCAGAGCTCAATCAGTCAGCTCAGACAAGAGTTGGCGACTGCCAAAAGCTCGTTAGCGAACTCAAAGCTGATAATCGACGAGCAAAACAGCTCCTTGACGAGCTTATCGGAGAGCATCAAACAGGAGCAGCGCAGGACGCGGCGCGTTAAACAGCAAAGAACCTTTTGTACTGTGGCAGCGGGATGCTTAGCTATGGCGTGGGTGATGCAGTGAATAGAAGGCATAGCAAGTCGCTGAAATAAGCAGACAAGCTATGCCTTTATTTGTTGACAATCTTTGATTAATGTTGTACTATATATGAATTAACCAATAGGTTAAGAAGTGAAAAGCTTGATTGTTACTTATTCTAATCCGAAAGTTGAACGCTATTTTGGCGATTATGATAAATTAAAACAAAAGATAGGATATGATTATACAAGAAAGGTAGTAAAAATAATAAATGCTCTCGAGGCTGCAGAAACATTTAGCGATTACTTATCTACTGGTTACGCTAAACCACATACTCTTACAAATAGTGATGGGTGCTATGGACTTTCAGTAAGCAAAAATGTTAGAATGGTTGTAAAACCAAACTTGATTAATAATAGTATAGAAATCTGTACTGAGGTAGACGTGAAGGGGGTGTGTGACTATCATGGCGACAAAGAAAACTGGTATATCCCGTGATTTAATCATTCATCCAGGAGAATATTTAGCTGATATATTGGATGATAGAGATATCAGTCAAGCTGAGTTAGCTACCAGAACTGCTGTTAGTGAGGCTTTTGTTAGCAAAGTTATAAATGGAAAAAAAGATATATCTTCTAAATTTGCCATGGCTTTGGAATATGCTTTAGGAACACCTAAAACATTTTGGCTCAACTTACAGGCAAATTATGAAGCCCAATTAGTTGAGTATAGCCAATCATATACTATCACCGAGGAAGAAAAAGAAGTTAAATTGGCTTTAAGAGAGGTGATTGCTTATCTAAGGAGAATTGGTTTGATTCCTTCTGCAGAACCTCTTGACGAATTAATTCTTTCCTTGAGACGGGTACTACAGGTTACCAATTTAGGAAGTTTAAAGGATTTAGTTCCTGTAGGGGAATTCAGAATTTCTGACAAACATCCTATAAACGAATATGTGTTAGGTGCTTGGCTGCGGATATGCCAAATAACAAACGATAACAAAAAAGTAAATGGTAGTTTTGATAAAAGATACCTCCCTGATCTTGTTGCTAAACTAAGGCCAGTAATGTTTGAAAAAGCAGAAAACTTAGATGATAGAATATCGAGCATTATGGGTGATTATGGTATAAGGTTTTCAATAGTGAAAAACTTTAAGGGCGCCCCTGTTCAAGGTTACATCGCAAAAGCAAAAGATGAAAGCATCAGGATGGCTATTACTATACGTGGGGCTTACGCTGGTATTTTTTGGTTTTCTTTATTTCACGAAATAGGTCATCTCTATAATGATGATCTAAATAAAACCACAAAGTTTATTGATGGCATATCAATGAAAAAAAATCCTAAAGAGGATGCAGCAGATGAGTTTCAGGACATTAACAAGATACAGTTTGATATTGTTAAAATGCTTGCAGCACCGGAAAATAATCTGTTTGTCGTGGGAGATGATGACCAGTCCATCTATCGTTTCCGTGGGGCAAGACCGGAGCTTATGTTGCATTTTAAAGACGATTAT
>ENA-UEYF01002446-UEYF01002446.1-human-gut-metagenome-genome-assembly--contig:-NODE-2446-length-11840-cov-3.278585_pt1 | contig 11840 bp, 19 predicted proteins | sample MGYA00242902_ERZ507920 | MGnify/ENA primary metagenome ERZ507920 (study PRJEB26167, sample SAMN06115402) | human gut metagenome | host: Homo sapiens | place: China:Jiangxi | collected 2016-07-05...
CTGTCGGATTGTTCGGATAATGATCGGCATACATGATCGGTATAGCTTCATGTAACGGCGAATCGAGGAGGCGATCCCAAATGAACTTAAATGTTTCTGTCGATGTCAGATTCATAATTTGTTGCTTTTTAAAAATCTCGCGAATTCGACCTTGAGTGTTTCAGCGTTGGATTCCACCCAGTCCCCTGATCCTTCTATCACATCGAATCCTTTTGCCTCGACACACCTCGCGTATTCAATCCCTGTTCCCCATAGGAGATAGGTTTTATAACCTCTTCGTTCTTTCGCTACATCAAGCAGGTGTTCGCGAGTTTTCCGTTGAGGTTCGCTGTTACCGCAACCATCCTTGACGACTTTCCCTGACTGAATGACTATATAACCTATGGAATTACGTAAGTTGCCGGTTCGGTCGGTGTATGATCCGTGTTCACGTGCATACTTTACAACCCGGTCTCCGAGCGATTCGAGCCAAATAATAGCTTTGCAGTCATACTCTTCCTGCAATTGTCGAAAATACCGGTCGAGATTTTGGGGATTTGTCCATTTCAGAGCCATAGCCGCACGTCTTCATTCCGTTGTCCGCTTTTACTGAATCCTTGTACAGTATACAGTACGGCATTCGTATCTTTCGGCTTATCGCCGACGTGAGGTGTATGGTCAAAAACATTGAAACCACGATTGTCCAAGACGCGAACTTTCGTTCCAATTGGAATGGATTGTGTATTGGCAGGCATTGTAACCTCGAATGAATAGAGGAAAGAATCTCCGTTTTGCCCTTTGATCTGCCTTGCTTGTCCGTTTTGCCGGACATTGCACTTACCGACGATATGCCACTGGTGGACACCCGCAGTCCACGAACCATCGGGATTCAGCGTAGCATCTTTCTCGTACCACATTTCAAGAATATAAGGGAACCGGATCACAGAAAAGTAATCTGAGGTTTGGAATTGAACTCGTCGGCAATATCGGCAAGACCACTATCCTTTGCGATTTGACAGATTCGTGTTTTCAGTCCGTCTATATCATAAGAAAGACTGTATCCTCCGTTGCTTTCGCCGGACAAGGCGATCAGGTTGCGCAGAATCGAAATAACCGTCATTGCAACCTCAGTTTTTTGCTTGGGAGAATATACATCGTCACACTCCAATCCGTTGTCGATACACGATACCTCGATCAGGTTATCATCCACGCTGTAAGGGTACAGTTTCGCCGATATTGCCTCGTAGTTCGTCATGAATTACGCATTCATCGTTGAAAGGTCGAGAATGGCGATCTTGTTCGGAGCCGTGAAGTTGGGAATCCATTCTGCACCGTACTCCATAAACCGGCCCTCTTCGGTGCGCCAGTTCGAAGTCCACATACCACCTTCCAGACGGGTGTACGCCTTATTGGGGATAGGATCGGCGATCTCATAAGGCTCATGCCACATCATTTTGCCGATCTTGTCCTGCGGAAGCAGCGCAATGCGGTCGTCTTTAAATACCTGTTTGCTAGTGCCGTCCGGCAAAGCCACCATATCGTCGATAATGCGTACCGGAGGCAGCCCAATCCCGGCAAAGACCTGGTTAGTCATCGCATCGGTAATAAGCCCTCCGGCCAATGCCATCTGCGCCCCGCTGAAGATCATCTTGTAGGTGTTCGTAAATTCGCTCGAACCCACGATGTTCTTGTTGAACGTGGAGCGCGACATCTCCATTACGGAGAAGCGACCCATCGTCGGGCGCAATGCCTCGATCTGCTTCTTGAGGTAGGAAATAAAATTACTCTTATCGCTTGTGGCGGGAGTAATCCTCTTTACGGGAAGCTCCATATCGAGCAGCGCGATACCCTGCGGGTTATCTGCAAGGGTAACCGAAGCGATTCCGTCGGAACGCAGATCGCCTACGACAATATCCATCCGCTTGTGGGGGGCGAGCCGAATCTGGCGCACGTCGTCCACGATATAGTCAATAATAGCGTTCATGGCCGATGCCTGATCTGCCGAACGGGCCGAGTTGAACTTGTCGATAAGCGACTTGATCATGTCCAGGCGGTCGTTGTCCATCTGGTAACGGTCGCCCAGATAGGCCACCTCTCCATAACCGCTGCCGAGTGATTTACGCTCACGCAGAGGTTTGTTGGAGTTGCGGTCGATAACCGAGCCTGCCGTTACCCCTGTAACGGTTCCGAGGTATGTTTTGAAAACACGGGATTTGGTCTCTTCGAAGTCAAGATACCGTTTCCAGAAAATTTCATCTTGCTGCGTCGCCACCGAACGATCGATTACGGCCTTGACGACATTGGGATCATTGAATAAAACTTCAAGTGTTAATTTCATTGCCGTCTTGTTTTAGATGGTGAAAAGGAATCGAGATGTAAGGGTTTCTTTGTCTTTGGCTGAAATCGGCACGTAGAGCTTCGATTCCTGTACCTCGTAAGCTTGAGCGATTACGGTCACCGTAGCGCCGCTTTCGGCTTTGGTAACGGCATAATTGAGGAAGTTTGCCGTCTTTTTCGGTGTCGTACCTGCAACCGTGGAAGCTTCGAAAAGGATAGCGTCCTTTTCTGCTGCGAGGGCCGCACTCATAGTGAGTTCGTCATAATTGGCATTGGAAGTACTGATGCTCGATACCGTAGCGCCATTTGTTCCGTCCCCCAGGTGCATACCCACATAAGCGAGCGATCCTTTGGCAATTTTGATCTTGGTTCCGGTAGTAACTTTCTCGAGCACTTTAACATTTTTCACCGCTACAGCCTTGCGTGTCTTAAAATCGACATACAGCGGCGCGAGCGGCATGAGCTTCGTCCCTGCGGGCACATTCGCGTCCTCGAAGTTGAAGCCTCCGGACAGACGGTAAACCGTGTCGAACCGGCACAGTTCTTTCAGCACATCCATCGAGTTCAGGTCATACTTAAATCCTGCTGGCATTTTTACTTGTTTTGAGATTTAACAATCTGTTCTGTGCCCGTGTTGATCAGTTTGGCGATATCATTTCCATTGTCGGTCATACCGCCGCCCTGTGCGGGCGGTTCGGAAAACTCGAAACCGGCGTCTGCCATCTCCTGTTTCACGCTTTTGAAATACTCGTCGAGATCGACGCCCTGAGCGATGTTGAATTTGGCAGCGAATTTTTCGGGAATTCCGAACTCTTTAGCTTTCGATGCGATGGCAGCGGCTCGTTGCACCTTCTGCTGTTCCTGTTGGGCTGCAGCAGCCATCTCCTCACGGAGCGCCTTTAGCATATCGGCTTTAAGTGCCTCGGCATCGAAAGGCTTTGCGGGTTCGTTATTTATCTGCCCGTCCCCGGTGGCAGGTTGCCCAATAGGCTTTCCGTCCTTTATGTTATGCTTCTTTTCATAATTGCTTACGGCTTTAACTGAAGCATCCCCGGCACGGAAATCGCCGTAGCTTGTCAACACGTCCTGAAACCCGATCCCCTCCATAACGGCAGGTAACTGTGCTTCGTCCGTCACACCCTCTGCCTTCTTCGTTGCGATTCGGTCGAGGATCGCATCGTCAACCCCCTGAAATTTGGTTTTGAGCAATGCCAAAAGTTTTTCTTTCATAATTTTCGATTGAAATAAAAAGCGCCAACCTCCCCGTAAGGAAATTGGCGCTCGGTGGCACTCTGTAAATCGTTATTTTAAATCCGGTATGTGGCTAAGTGTCCGCATTTGGGACACTTTATCTGTACTACTCCTTGCATTTCAGCGAGTTTTCGCCCGCACTTTTTGCACCGGATTTCGTGCAGTATAGCTATTTTTACATTCCGTTCTTTCATCTCGAATCCGGATGTTCCCGTCGTTTCGATAGAACAGCCATAACTCAATGCAAATATTGGGGCGGGTACGTGTATATCCAAATATTTTTGCTGTTATTTTTGATCTTTATTCTCAATCGTACCGTTTTTCTCTTCTTCTGCGATCTGCTCGATTTCATCTTTGTAGTTGTCAACCAGTCCAGCCATCATTACACCGGTTTTAAGGGATGCTACCGGCTTTCCGCAAGCATCTGAAGCGTTCTTGATCTTCTCGGCTAAATCATCAATGGAAAACGGCTGTATTTCCGTCTCAATGTCTATGGTTTGAGAAGCCTTGAGGTATTCTGCATTGAGCGACCCCACAGCAGATGCGAGGAAATTATACCGTCGCTGAATATGTTCGCCGATTACCTCCGCGTGATTATCGACAGCGAGATTCGTCCCCATAAACAGAAATTGGAACGCTTTCCCGGAGGGGACCTCTCCAAGACCTTTAAGCGATTCCAGAGAGAGTTGCGGCGTGTTGGTGAGCTGATAGGCTTTATTCCATAGACCGTCCAGCTCCAACCGCACGGCATCGCTTGATTGATCCCAATTGAGATAATATACCTTACCGTTGTTGGTGACTTTGATAAGCCTGTTTTTGCCTGACTGCTGCGGCGTTCCCTGTATATCGCCTTCAAGGATCAGATACGGAAAGAAGCAGCGGTCGATACAATCAGCGAAATTCGACATCAACCGTTCCAATCTCTCTCGGATCGGTTTAATGTTGTGGCACAACGACTGAGGCCGCCAGGAGTAAATCGTCGGGTTCTTCTCAAAGTTGTGTCTAAATTCGCTGACTTTTACCCAATCGGACTCCATCTTCCATTTATACACTTTTTGATCGGTGACGGTCATAAAATAAATCGTCTCCGTACCGTCGATGTCTTTTATCCGGTACTCCCGGCTCAAAGCGAGATACTCGCCCTTTTCATCGAAAAACGGATATAACTTATCTCCCCGAAACGGCGACCAAATGGCACAACGGAGTTTATACTGCGGCATGTGACCGTGTCCGAGCATACTTTTCACCTGAGCGAGGATTTTGCGCCAAAAACTATCATCCTTGACGACATACCAATACTCGGCAACTTCGGTTTCGGACAACCAAGAGCGAACAATACGCTTATTATTGTAGCGCATCTTATTCTTTCTGCAAACACTATTGATAACGGACAATAGCTCCTGTTCTTGGTCGTTGTTTGGTTTGCAATTTACTTTCGGGTCATTTCCTACTGTCCAAGCGGTATGAATGTTTGTAATGTCCTGTTCCAAAGGAAGCATAATCCGGTTAGTCGGATTGATATCGTCCTTCTTATACCGAGCCGGAATATCTTTGCCCGTTATGGGGTCATGCTTGGCTTCTTCGGCAATCACTTTACTATCGGGACGGATATTCTCATCCATCACCACGTGGAGGTCGGGATTCCAGTCCTTGTACAAGGAATCTACATCGGGCGAGGGCGTGCGCCGGTGCTTCCGATAGAATATCTTCTCCGCTTCTGTTTGTAATGCAAATATTTCCTCTAATGTTTTCATGGCTTAAAAATATCCTTCGTAATTCTTTACTTGCCGGATTTTTCCGAGGATCATCCCCAATATATAATAGCGCACTGCATCGATAAGATGGTCAGCCTGCTCGTCTGCCGGTTGATTGACCGGCCTTCCATCTTTATCTTTATCCCAAACGTAGTTTCTAAACTCCATCAACATATTGTAGGATCGCTCGGTTACGTATATGTCCATTTCAAGCATCTTTTCAATACCGGCAATGATAGACCCACTGCCTTTATCGACCGGGTATATCTTGATTCCGGCATTGCTTATCTCGTCAATTAATCGAGGATCTGCCGATTCGGACATTACTTTCAGATCGTTATAAGGTTTCAACTCTGAAATAATATCTTTTGTCAGCATATGGGTTTTATAGCATATCTCGTCAATATATAAAGCATTGCCAATCACTCCGCATTTTACAATGGCGGTCGGATCGTTAGAGTATCCGAAATCCTGCCCCAGGGCAACTTTTTCGCACCATGCCGGGAACTCCTTAACCGTATTGATCTTTTTGAAGATCGCACCTTCGGCAACATCTACCCAACGCCCCATGACCACGTGGGCATATTTCTCTGGGCTTTCGGTCTTCATACGTTCCACCTTGCAAATAAACTCTTCATTCAAATATTCGATGTTATCCAAGTATGTGGTATGAATGTGTAACACATCCGGATGAGTGCTTATCTGTACATCTACACCGTCAATATTAATGATCCGGTGTGTTTTTTCAATGTACTTTTTGTAGATAAAATGATTGGAATCGGTTGGGTTCATAATGATGATAACCCGGTTCTGAATTCCCTTCTGACGGATGGAGAGCACGAGTTTGTCGAAATCTGCCTCACTCGTCCACTCCTCAGCCTCGTCACACACAAAGGTTGTGATACCCTGAATGGATTTGAGTTTTGCAGTTTGGTTGCCCGATGACGTTTTGATACCACGGAATAATATCCGGCTACCGGATACAACGTTCTCAACATCGGTCTTGGTGATATTGAAGAACTCTCCCGTACCGTCAGCTTCAATCTTTTCGGTAAATTCCGGGATGACAGAAATGGCGGCAGATACCATCGTATAACGGCAATATAGGATAACGTGCCCTTCTTCAAATGACAAACGTTCGATGAAAGTTCCGGCATTGAACGACTTGCCGGAACCGCGCCCTCCGGTTATCAGAATGATGGAGTGATCTGTATCGGTGTACAGAGGCAAGTATATGTCCTGAGGTTTGATCATTTCTTTTGCAAGCGCTCTTTCACCCAGTCGCTGATACTAATGGAACCCTTCATGTTTACATTAGCATCCACCTCTTGGCGTTCCACGTATCCACGTTTCTTACCCCGTGTTTTGAGGGTGAATATGATTGCCGTTTCGGATGGTCGTTCGATCCAACCCGCAAACCGCTTTTCGCCGTTCTCGTCTTTCTCGACAGCAGGAACACCAGCAACTAATTTGCGCAGGTTGCTTTCGGCCAGATCGACGAACCGTTCACGCGAATCTTCGAGGGCTTGCTTGAATTCGGGATCATCTTCACACCAGTTGTAAACGGTATTTCGATCGACGGCAAAATTTGCCGCAATATCCGAAAGAATACCGCCACAAGCATTAGCAACCTTTGCGAAGGTATTCAATATCGGTTTTTTACTCGGCCTTGCCATCTTTTTTATAGTGCCTAATTTGCGTAATTACTCCACCCGTTCGATCATGTCCGAGAACATTTCGCCAGGGATGATCTTGTCATCCAGCCCAAACCCGAATCGAAGCATAAAAGAGGATTTTGTCCGATAGGATTTGAAATTGAGTATCACATACGACTCAATGTCTTCGGCTTTCTGCTCTGCCTGTTGTCGGATTTGTTCTTTCATCTCCTTGACCGCAGCCTTGCGTTCCTCGAACGGCCGCTGTATTTCCTCGAAATCATCCAGCGTATCGGTCAGCCCGACATTCATCTCGTCCTGCATGACCGATATACCGTATATGTTCATGTCCGCTTCGGAAAGACCTGCGGCCTGATAGTCAATCTCCGGTACAAGTACTTTCATTTTCTCCATGTCGAATTCACCCATTGCTGATGGCGAGTTCATGAATATATTTTGTTCGTGCTCGGTCTTGTCGTCCAACTCTACCGCTTCGACCTTGATTTCGTAATCAGTTTCTGCCGTTCCATCATAGCTGTTGATTATGTCGAGCGTCTGTACGCGCTTGTGTCCCGACACAAGATAGGATGATAACTGATTCCACACGATACCACCCAGATAGCCGACAGTCTTAAAGTTCTTTTTGAGCTTCTTGATGACCTCGGGGTCTTCTTTTCGGGGGTTGTATGGTGCAAAGTTGATCTGAGACCGTTTGATTACGACCGTCTCACTTTGCTTGTATTTGGGTTGATGCTTTGTCTGCGTCATAACGAAGTAAGATATTACGGGACAAGGGAAATACTTTGTAAATCTTTTCGAGGTCTTGCGGATAATGCCGACGCAAATAATCGAATATCTCCGGCGAAAACGTCAAACCTTGCGATTTGTTCTTGTTGTAGGATATAGGCTCCGGCAATTTCTTTGCCTTGATGTAGGCCATTATATCCGACTTTCTCCATTTGGATAGCGGATATACCTTGCCGGTTTTGCTTACCGCTTCGCTCTCATACCCGCGCAGCATTAGACGGCGATTCATGCCGTCCGATTGCTTCATTCCGTAGAAAGAGTATAGAATACCCGTTTTCATTCGAACGGATTCATCAATATCTTTCAGCGATAACAGCTTTATATTGGGATTGGGGATACAATATAGCCCGCAACGTAAAACACGTGTCAACGTCCAATGTGGAACTTGCAGGATAGTAACGTTGGAATAACGGACTTTGACCGCTCGCAGGTAGTTATCGATATGGTCAAGCCCTTTGACGAAGTACATGAACACGCAAACGATCTCTTTGAAGTACGGTGCCATTAGATCGAGTAATACCTCGCTATCTTTCCCGCAAGAATAAAAAAGGATTGCCCTGTCCGTTTTTTGACGAACAGAGGCAATCACTTCATTTGCATGGTCTATCGGAGTCATGAGTCATAACTAACCTGCCGAAAGTCCAAGACCCGCGCGAATATCGCGGTACTGCGTGTTACGGGAAATGAATCGACCACCGCGGGCAATACGCCCGCCACTACTTGTACTAAAACTTCTTCGAGTGCAGCAAAATTTTAAGGTTTAACAATTAGTTTTCTTTAGCACCTTACCGAGGTGATAATCAATTTCGGTCATAGTATATTCATGACCGTTGTGTTCATATATAACAGGCTCTTTAGTGTCTTCGAAATATACGTCGATCAGTTCTGTGCTCTCGACCTTAACGAGTGCTCCGGGGCGGTCTTTCTCATACCCGACCCAAAATTGAATGGCATCATACTGGTTTACGATCGTGTCAACACCTTTTTCGCTGTCCCATGCCGATTCCGGAACGTCAGTGTCTTTCTTATACACTTTGCCGGTGTTATTATCTCGATACGAGATATATTTCGTATTCGTCGGACGAACTTCACGGGTTTCGATGATTTTATCACCCGATAAAATCGCGTCGAACCATTTTTGTTTGATGATGAGCGTTAAGACATTCATACTTCTCATTTTTTACCGTTCGTCACATCTATAACCTTACCTAAATGATAAACCATTAAGGCATTGAAATACACCTTACCCCCAAGCCGAAAAACCATAAACCCTCCGGGCGGATCTGTCAAATACTCGATAGTTGTATCAATCACTTCAACCAATGCGCCTGGGCGATTGGGGTTATAACCCACCCAAAGCTGGATAGCATCGTATTTAATGGGTATTACCTCTATCTCTACCTCGTAGGGTATATCAACATTACGTTTGTAGGGCGTACCCTTAACATCTTTGTAGGTCACATACCGCCCCTCAGTGCTGGGCTTAATCTCTCTGAACTCTTGTTTTTTTGTGCCTGCAAGTATTTCATCGTAATACTTTTGTTTGATAATAAGCGTTAGAACCTTCATGTAATTTTGTAGCGGGGACAAGATTCGAACTTGTGATCTGCTGGGACACTAACCCGCCGTGTTACCGTTACACTACCCCGCATGTTATAGTGCAAAGATTTAGGTGGGTACGTGATAAAACAAATATTTTTACTGAAAATACGAATTATTTTTTGACAACCACACCGCCCGCAAATAACGAGACGGTGTGGTGTGAAAATCTATCTAACACATAAATTCAGACGCTTGAAGCATCGCCATTCGTTGAGTTCGGTATCGAAGAATACCTGTACGGTGTCATTCTTTTTTCTTTGATTGTCGTCAATAGACGGTATGATATCGCTCTTGAGTGTACCCCATGCTTCGCGCATTGAGCCGTCTACCTTCTGAAAGTAGAATTTCACGACGCCCGATTTCATTTGACGAACAAGCTTGTAATTCTGCCAAGCTAATTTCAGACAGTCAGAAAACGCCCGGCGGGTGGTACGCCAAAACCGCCAAGCCATAGACATGATATTTGCAAGATCGGTAGTTTTCATGGTTGCAAGTTTTAAAAGTTAGCTTTCAGTTTGAGAAGGCGCAGCACTTCTTTCAGTTCGCTGTCCGTGTATTTTTCGGCTATTTCTCTAGTGATGCCATTCGTGTTCATCGCGATCTCAATAGCCCGTTCTTTTGATATTTTGATGATTTTTCGCTTCATGGTTATAAGTTTATAGCATTCGGGCCTCTATACCCTTATCGTTGCAGTAGTTGACAGCTTGTGATATACTGTCGAACACTTTAAATATGTTATCACCCGTGATAACTATATTGCCGTTGGTCAAAAAGATTGCAAGAGCCGTTTTCATAGTCATGCGTTTTTGGATGGTTCATTCTTCAAAAGTCCGAGTATAAACTCTCTGCCTCTCTCTGTCCAATAGAGGTGCTGCTTGGTGTGCTGCTGGCCCGTAGAGTTGCTGATATAGGTGTGTGTTCTGTACCCCTCGTAACCGAGGCCCCGATATTTAGCATACAGTACGAACGTGTCGTTTTGCCTGTAAATCAATTGTCTCTGCTGCAATATTTCATTTAAACGTTTAGCGCTTAAACCCAACTGATCGGCTATTACATTGGTTGCTATCAGACTGTCAGATTGCAATACGGTATTGTAATACTCGACTTTCGGCTGACTGAGCTTGATTTGCTCTTCTGCTAATCGGTGCTGCTCTTTCAGGCGTTCTTTTTCGGCTCGTTCGGCCTTTAACTGAGTTGCAAGCTTAATCAGGGTATCAGGGTCGGTCAGTACTTCTTCGACTTTTTGATCGGTCAGATAGGCCCCATGTTTGCGAACCGAGGGTAAAACCTCGCTTGTCACCCAGCGCTTGAACTGTTTTGCCGATGGTAATTTAGAACCGAAAACGAGAGAGTAAACGCCTGATTCGTTGATTAAAGTCATTTCATGCACAATGCCCTGATTGTCAGATACGCCCTGCTTTAGGGCGTCCTCAGAATCAACGTGTTGCATGATAGCATTTCGGGGTTTAGCATAACCTAAAGCAAGTGCTACATCATACCCCACGAAATAAGGTGTTGTATTCACGTCAACAACCCGAATCTGACCGAATTGCTGATTATTGAAGATTTGAAGGTTATTCATAGCGCGTACGGTTTTTATCAATTACCAAATTGACACGACATAATTGATTGGCTTCAAATCGGCCGATCACTTCTGCATTTTTGATCTCGACAAGCTTTACACACATCAACTCATTCTGAGGGGTGATAAGGGCTATTGTATCAACCCCGATGAAGTCTACCCAACCGCATTGCCCGTTAATAACAACTTGGTCGTCTAACCCAATCTGTAAACTTTTCGGCAATGGGCATATTGGATTCTTCAGATTTGTTTGTACATTTGCCATAGTGGTATTGGTTTTTAATTTATTGAAAATCACTACTTCGAAAGGGGTGCGGGGTGCGAATCTGCAACCCCTTTCTTTATTGCTGTGTATTCTGATCTTGTTCTTACGCCGTCACGATCGGTACGAATATCGCCGTTCTCAAAAACGTCGAGCACCTTTGCCGTGCATCTAACCGTATGAGTAGCCGTATGCGTCTGATCGGTATACTCTTCAATTTCGTATTCGACAGTATCGCCGATTCTGGGTATTGGGTGTAGAGCATCGTAGGTTCGGCAAAGATTAGGCAGGTAAAGAGGATCTAACCCTTCTTTTAGTCGCTGTAAATTCAGGGACATAAGCATATACGTTAGTTGCTCGTATGCCTGGCGGGTTTTCGTATGTGATCTCAAAATCTTTGCGTATTGGCTGTTGAACTGTTTTTGCATCTCTAAGGCTTTCATAGTCGTATTTTCACCATTCAATTGCTAATGCTTCATCATAGCAGCCATTTTCGAGTAGCCCGCATTCATTGTGATAATTAATGTCTGTAAGCCGATACTCGATCAGGGCCATTTTATAGTTGTTACCAGATTTGCGAGCCGCGCGATGCTTCTCAACTATATCACGAA
>ENA-UEYF01002464-UEYF01002464.1-human-gut-metagenome-genome-assembly--contig:-NODE-2464-length-11727-cov-4.821717_pt1 | contig 11727 bp, 7 predicted proteins | sample MGYA00242902_ERZ507920 | MGnify/ENA primary metagenome ERZ507920 (study PRJEB26167, sample SAMN06115402) | human gut metagenome | host: Homo sapiens | place: China:Jiangxi | collected 2016-07-05...
GGCGCAGGCAAGAACCATACCGCCGCCGACTGCTGCAAAGATCATGTGTCTGCCTCCTTTCCCCCGAAAGCTCCGGCCGGTGTCCGGCCGGGGCAACAAAGTGACTTACCTTGAAGTTACTTCATTATAAGATAAACCCGCGCTAAGTTTTCGGAAAGACGCGGCAAAAACGGCACGCAGTCGTTAAGAAGGCGGAAAGAAACGACCTTCCGCCGGAAAAGACGGTCGCACGCGGGCGCACATTGTGCTATGCTGAACGTGGGAGCGGAGACCAAACAACGAGAGGGACAAAGAGGGGTGCTTATGCAAAGAGCGAGCAAACGCGCGCCGCAGTGGCTGCGCGATCTGGGTGTTTTCATTCTTGTCATGGGCGGCGCGGTCGGCATCTGTATGCTGCTGTCGGCGTGCTATGATGACAACAATCCGTTTGCCACGTCGGTGTTCATTCTGGCGGTGGTGCTCATCTCGCGCTTTACCAACGGCTATCTGCCCGGCGTGCTGGCGGCGGCGGTCGGCGTGGTGGGTGTGAACTATCTGTTCACCTACCCGTTTCATGAGTTCAATCTCTCCATCGACGGCTACCCGCTGACGTTTGCGGTCATGCTGGTCGTGAGCGTGCTCGTGAGCACCCTCACCACGCAGATCAAGCGCCAGGAGCAGCTGCGCTACGAGGCGGAAAAGGACCGCATGCGCGCCAATCTTCTGCGCAGCGTCTCGCACGATATCCGCACGCCGCTCGCGGCGATCATGGGCCTGAGTGCAACGGTCGAGGAGGGCGAAACGCTCTCGGACGAGGGGCGCGGCATGGTCGAGGAGATCCGCCAGAACGCGCAGTGGCTGCTGCACCTGTCGGAGAACATCCTGTCCGTCACGCGCTTCAGCGAGGAGGGCGTCGTCATCGAGAAGTCGGACGAGGTCGTCGAGGAGATCGTCGGCAGCGCCATCCGGCGCTTTCGCAAAAACTGCGCCACGGACATCCCCATCGCGGTCACGAAGCCGGAGGAGATCCTGCTCGTGCCGATGGACGCCACGCTCATTGAGCAGGTGCTGCTGAACCTGCTGGAAAACGTCGCCCGGCACAGCCCGTCGGCGACGGAGATCTTCATCGAGATCCGCGACGAGGGCAGCCGCGTCTGGCTGACCGTGGCGGACAACGGCGACGGCATCCCGCCGCAGCTGCTCGGCGTGCTCTTTGACGGCTATCTGCCGCTCGGCGCGGTGGAAGCGTCCGACCGCAGCCGGCATATGGGCATCGGCCTGAGCGTCTGCCGCGCGATCGTACGCGCGCATGGCGGGGAGATCTATGCAAGAAATCGAGTCGGCGGCGGCGCGGAATTCCGCTTCTGGCTGCCGGCGGAGGAGGGACACACATGATCCGCAACAAAATCATCATCGTCGAGGACGATCCCGGCATCAGCAAATATCTGCAGGCGGCGCTGCGCGGCCGCGATTACGAGCCCATGCTTGCGACCGACGGCAAGACGGCGCTGGAGATGATCGCCTCGCACTGTCCGGATCTGCTGCTGCTGGATCTCGGCCTGCCGGATATGGACGGCAGCGAGATTATCCGCTCCGTCCGTTCGTGGAGCCGCATGCCGATCATCGTCATCTCGGCGCGCAGCGCGGAGCTCGATAAGGCCGCCGCACTCGACATGGGGGCGGACGACTACCTCACCAAGCCCTTCGGCACGGTGGAGCTGCTGGCGCGCATCCGCACGGCGCTGCGCCACACGCGCACCGACGGCACGAGCGACGCGCTGGCCATGACGGGGGAGTACCGCGTGGGCGACCTGTGCGTGGACTACAACAAGCACCGCGTCTTTCTCGCCGGGAAGGACACGCACCTGACGCCGAACGAGTATAAGATCGTCGCCTTGCTCGGCCGCCACGCCGGACAGGTGCTCACGTATAAATCCATGATGAAAGAGCTCTGGGGTCCCGGCGTCGGCGGGGACAACAAGCTCCTGCGCGTGCACATGGCCAACATCCGCCGCAAGATCGAGCCGAACCCGGTCGAGCCGCAGTATATCTTCACCGAGGTCGGTGTCGGCTACCGCATGGCCGACAGCCACTGAGCCCTCTTGAAACGAAACACCGCCCGGAGCGTCAGCTCCGGGCGGTTTGGTGTTATGGGGTGCTTTAGTTTGCCGTGATCGTGATGCTGCGGGAGATGGACTTAGCCATGTCGTTGCCGCCGAGAATGTAAGCGGTCTGGCGGTACGTGCCGGGCTCGGTGGGCGCATTTTTGCTGATGTACAGCCTGTGCGTGTCCGTCGTGCCGATGTAGCGGTAGTGCACGCCGTCCTGATTGTGGGCGGGGGTGTCACCGCGCATGAGCGTGGCGCCAAGCGGGCTGCTCGCCAGCTCACCGGTGGTGAAGGTCGTCCGGTCGTTATCCCAGGTCAGGCTTGCACCGGTGGCGCGCATCTTCACGACGAGCGTGCCCGTGCCGACGCCGGTCTTGTAGTTCGGGTTGGACGTGATCGCCGTCACGAGGTACATGCCCGCGCGGTTCGGCGAGCCGATGGCCACGCGCGTGCTGTCAAACACGCCGGGGATCTTGTTGACCACCTTGAGCAGCTCCGTGAACGAGGAGATGTCGATGTTGAAGATCTTCAGGAACTTGGCGAGGTCATCCGTCGGCTTTTCGAGCTTCTGCAGCAGCGCGCGCAGCTCGCCGAGGGTCATGCCGTCGTTGAGGATGTCCGTGAGCGTCTTGCCGCAGAGGAGCTTGACGGCCGGGTCGATCTTTGCCAGTGCCTCCGGGGAGAGGATGCTCTCCGGCAGCTGCAGGTAGACTGCGCCCTTGACGCTGCTGGTCACGCCGCTGTAGATCTTGAAGATGGTGAAGTCGTCCTCCGGCTTCGTGGTGACATACTGCTGCGTGGTCGGCTTCTCGTCATAGAAGATCGCGGTGGACTTGACGTGCACGCGCACGAATGCCTTGTTCACCGTGAGCGTACCCTCGACTGCGTCGCAGCCGTGGTAGTCGGCCGTGGTCGGGAAGCTCGCGCGGATCTGCTGGTTTTCGCCGGCGCCGATGCTCGGCGCGGTGTAGTCGATGCCGTATTTCACCGTGCCGCCCTCGACCGGATACCAGTCATCGTGCGTCAGGAGCTTGCTGCTGCCGGTGCCGTAGTACTCGACGACCATGCTCCCGGCGGCGGCCTCCTTGCTCACGGTGGTCTGCGACCAGTCGATGAGCTTGTTGAGGATCTGCGTGCGCATGGCGGCGGCGTCCTTCGTGTAGCTGAGGGACACACCCTCCTTGAGCACGATCTTCGCCTGCGTGCGCGCGTCGACCAGCGTCACGGAGACGACGGTGTCCGCACCGTTCACGGTGAGCTTGACGTTGTACGTGCCGACGGTGATGGCTTCGTGCCGATAACCGTCGGTCCAGCCGCCTTCGAGCGGCGTGTAGCCTTCGCGGTACGGCCAGAGCTTTGCCTTCGACTCATAGGTCACGGTCACATCGCTGACGTCCGTGCCGGGCAGGACGGCGGCGACGATGGCGGCGCGCAGCGCGTCAAAGTCGATGTCGCCGCTGGCGGTATAGGTCATGTTGAGCGTGTAGGTGCCGCTGTCGTCCTCGGTCGTGCCGGCCGCGGTGCTCAGCGCGGCATCCGGCGCGGTGTCGGGCTCAGTGTCCGGCGTCACGGCGGGGTCAGTGCCCGGCGCGGTGTCCGGCGTCACGGACGGGGCTGCGGCGTCCGCCGCGGGAGAAGCCAGCTTCGTGAACGTGTAGACCGTGCTCGTCCCCTCAATGCGCACGGCGTAGCTCTGTGCGGCCGATTCACTGTTGAGCGCGGGATAGCTCGCGTTGAGGCGGTCGCGGAAGAAGCTTCCGGTGGTGTCAAAGCCGTTGACCGGCGTCCACTTGACGGCGTAGTCCGACAGGATGCTGGTCGCGCGGTACTCCCATTGCTGGCTGCCGACCTCGTCATAATTGCTCAGCAGGGTCTGGCTGAGCAGGTCGTTGACGTCTGCTCCGGCGGGGATATAGGCCGCGCCGTCGTGGCCGGCCGGCACCGCACTCGCGGCGGAGACCGGCAGCTGGAATGCGGCGAGTTGGCCGAACAGCAGCACGGCCAGCAGCAGGGCAAGGATTCTGGTTGCGTGTTTGCGGGATATCATTGCAAATGAACCTCCTATTCCGGTATTTCTGTGGGGTCGTGCCCGGGGTGGGAGCCCGGACACAGCTGCATTATACGGTGCATTTCCGGCATTTTCAAGGCCTTTGGCAAAAATGTATCAAAAAGCTTAACATGTATAAAAAATTAACGCGTATTCATTTACAGGAATGCAGAAAAGCTCCCGTCCGTAAAATATGGACGGGAGCTTTGATAAAATCGTGTTTATTTTCCCAGTGCGGCGCGCATTTTGCCGCAGATGTCCTCCGTGAGCGCGCTGGTCGTGGCGGCCTTGACGGCTTCGGCGGGAATGACCTCGCGGATGCGCACATACACGTGCGAGCGCCGCCAGGGGACGTTGCGCGCGATGCGCTCCGTGCCCTCGACCGTGCCGACCACGATGGGGACGCCGGCCTTCTGCGCGATCTTGAGCGAGCCCGCGTGCCACGGCAGCAGCTCGGCGCTTTTGCTGCGCGTGCCCTCGGGGTAGATGGCGAACGAGCACACGTGCGCGCGGATGAGATTGGCGGCGGCGTTGATGGTGGTCAGGGCGTTGCGCGCGTTTTCGCGGTCAATCGGCAGAAAGCAGCACCGGCGCACGAACGGGCCGATGACGAACTTGCGCATGTTCGACGGCTTGGACACAAACGCCAGCGGCCAGCGCCGCAGCACCCACCACTGCACCATGGGGTCAAAGTTCGAGCGGTGGTTGCTCACGAAGAGAAACTCCGAATCCGTCGGGACCTTTTCGAGCCCCTCGACGTGGATCTTAATACGGCAGAGCGCGAGGATCCAGCCGTCGAGCGCCAGCGTCAGCGCAAGGTAAAACGGGCTGATGCGGTCATACATCCTGTTCGGCCCGGCAAAGAGCGAGCACACGAACATCAGCAGCACGTACACAAGGTTCGCCGCCACGAAGCAGCCGAGCAGCACGGGCAGCAGCCACCAGTAGCTGAGCGCGGGAGACAAAAAATAAATCACCGCAGTGCTGAGCACGGCGGGAACAAGCATCAGATAATAGAGCATGGCCGGACACCTTTCCACACAGGATGTGACGAAATCCTGTCAATAGTCATTGACGGCTGGGTATCACATCCATTATAATTACTGTACGGGACCGTGTCAATGAACGGGGTGTAAACTTGCGCGGATCTCGAAATTTTTCGATCAGAGATAGGATGGATAATGAGATGATCGTATTGAAATGGTTATTCCCGGTGTTTCTGGCGGCGCTCGCCGTCGTGCACCTCATCAGCTGCTGGCGCGGCGATGACGATCTGCGCAAGCCGACGAAGGTCGCGCTGATGCCGGTCGTCGCGCTGACGTACCTCGCCTTTGCCAATACGCCGTCGCTTTGGGTGGTCGCCGGCCTGCTGCTGGGCTGTCTGGGCGACCTGTTTCTGCTGCGGCCGCTGCAGAAGCATTTCTTCGCCCTCGGCACGGCGTCGTTCTTCCTCGGCCACGTGTGCTACCTTGTGCACATCTACACGACCTATGCCGTGCATGTGCGCTGGTTCTGGATCGTGCTCGTGTGCGCGGCCTATGCCGCGGGCATCGTGGTCGTTTATAAGGGCAGCCGCAGGAGCATCCCGCGCGCCCTGCGTCCGCTGGCGCTGGCGTACATGGTCATGCTCTGCACGCTGAGCATCAGCGTGTTCCTGCCGCTGGTGACGGCGTTCACGTGGGGCAAGCTCGCGTCGTTTCTCGGCGCGTCGTTCTTCCTCGCGTCCGACGGCGTGCTGTGCGACATGCTCTTCGCCAAGAAGGCCGAGCCGACCAAGCAGAACTTCGCCGTCATGGGCACGTATATCCTTGCGCAGGTGCTGCTGACCATGGGCTTTGCATTCTGAGCCGGCGCAAATCATCGAAAAAACGGGGCGCTCCGGTCGTGAGTGTCCCGTTTTTTGTACAGTCGTGGAAAATAATTTAAAAAACTGTTAGAACCGCTTTACATTTGTCGGAAAAAGCAATACAATCTGTAGCATTACCAATGGTCTCAAGGGGGAAGAGAGCATTATGAAAGCAAATGAAAGGGACAGCAGGACAGAGCAGGAGCGGTTCATCGACCGCATGCTCAAGGAGATCCTCGGCGGGCAGCGCAATCCGGGCGACCGGCTGCCCACGGAGAGCGAACTGGCCGCGCAGTACGACCTGCGCAAGACGAACGTACACCTTGCCCTGAAAGAGCTGGAGCGGCTCGGCTTTCTGGAGATCGTGCCGCGCCATGCCACCTATGTCGCACCCTATTGGGAGCGGGCGAATCTGGAGACGCTGGCGGTCATCATGACGCACGGCGGCACGCCGCATCCGGAGCTGGTGGACGCGTTTCTGGAGCTGCGCGAAATGGTCGCGCTCGGCTGGTTCTGCTGGGTAGGGCGCCGCCCGGACGCGGCGCAGATGCAAAAGCTGTACGGTCTGCTCGCGCAGATGGACGCCATCGCCTACGTGCCCGACGGCGACAAGGCGGCGTTTCTGGAGCTGCTCAATGCGTTTCTGGTGTGCATGTTCCGCGAGTCGGACAACATGATCTTTCGCGTCATGCTGCGCTCAACGCGCGAGCTTGCACACGTGGCATACTACATGGTGGCCTACACGCTCGATATGCAGGAGCTGTGCAGGGTCTACCGTGCGGTGCTTGACGGACTGACGGACGGATGCGTGCCCGAGGCGATCGCCTGCTGGAGCGCGTGGAGCGACCGGGTCACGCTGCGCTACCGCGAGGCGCTCGAGCAGCTGCAGAGCGCATGACCGGTCGCTGCCCCGGCGGGCGCAAAGGCTACGAGGTTCTTTGACAAACCGGCCGCCCCGGCGGGACAAAATGTCCCGCCGGGGCAATCGTTTTTTTCGCGCCGCGGTTGCGCGCGGCGTGCAGATGTGCTAAAATCAGGTAACAATACCGAAAGGGAGCGAGCCCATGAAGCTGACATTTATCCGCGCCGACCACGAGGTGACCGGCAGCTGCACCCTGCTCGAGATCGGCGGGCATTACGGCCTGATCGACTGCGGCATGCAGCAGGGGCGCGACCAGTTTGAGAACATCGATATCCCCGTCCCGGCGGCGCAGATCGAGTTCGTGCTCGTCACGCACGCGCACATGGACCACACCGGCCACCTGCCGCTGCTGTATAAGCAGGGCTTTCGCGGCACGGTCTACGCAACGGAGGCGACGTGCGACCTGTGCGGCATCATGCTGCGCGACTCGGCGCACATCCAGATGTCCGAGGCCGAGTGGCGGGGGCGCAAGGCCGCCCGTGCCGGCCGTGCCGCGCCCGAGCCGCTCTATACGCTCGAGGACGCCGAGGGCGTGCTCACGCTGCTGCGCCCGTGCAGCTACGGGCAGCGCGTGCAGGTCGGGGAGAACATCATCATCCGCTTCACGGACGTCGGCCATCTGCTCGGCAGCGCGTGCATCGAGACGTGGCTCACCGAGGGCGATGTGGAAAAGAAGATCGTCTTTTCCGGCGACATCGGCAACGTGAATCAACCGCTCCTGCGCGATCCGCAGACCGTCTCGGGCGCGGACTATGTGCTCATCGAGTCGACCTATGGCGACCGCAGCCACGGTGAACGGCCGGATTATCTCGGCGCGCTCGCCGACTGCATCCAGCGCACGCTCGACCGCGGCGGCAACGTCGTCATCCCGTCGTTTGCCGTCGGCCGCACGCAGGAGCTGCTGTATTTCATCCGCCAGATCAAGGACGCCGGCATGGTGCACGGTCATCCGCACTTTCCGGTCTACGTCGACAGCCCGCTCGCAAACGAGGCCACGCGCGTCTTTTTGCAGACCGACACGAGCTTTCTCGACGACGAGGCGCGCGCGCTCATCCGCAGCGGCGTCAACCCGCTGTATTTTGACGACCTGCACACCGCCGTCTCCAAAGAGGACTCCATGGCGCTCAACAACGACCGGACGCCCAAGGTCATCCTCTCCTCGAGCGGCATGTGCGATGCCGGACGCATCCGCCACCACCTGAAGTATAACCTCTGGCGGCCGGAGTGCACCGTGCTCTTCGTGGGCTATCAGGCGGTGGGCACGCTCGGGCGCAAGCTCAACGACGGGGAAAAGACCGTGAAGATCTTCGGCGACGAGATCGCCGTGCACGCCGAGATCACCGTGCTGCCCGGTGTGAGCGGTCACGCGGACAAGGCCGGGCTGCTGCGCTGGCTCAACGCCATGGAGCAAAAGCCCGCGCACGTGTTCGTCAACCACGGCGACGACGATGCGTGCACGGCGTTTTCCGCCTGCCTGCGCGAGGAATACGGCTACGAGGCCGACGCACCCTACAGCGGCAGCGCGTTTGACCTTGCCGCCGGTGTGTATACGGTCGTTGCGCCGCCGCGCCCCGTCCGGCACGACGAGCAGCGGCAGGCTGCCGCCGCCGGCAAGCGCCGCGAGAGCGCGGCCTTCGAGCGGCTCAAGCGTGCGCTCGGCGAGCTCACGGCGCTCGTGCGCCGCTGTGAAGGCTGCCCGAACAAGGGGCTCAACGCCTTTGCCGAGGAGCTTGAGCGGCTCACCGCCCGCTGGCGTGACCGCATTGCGCCGTAACACACTATATAATAATGTAGCAACGCCCTGCCGGATGCAGCGCATCCGGCAGGGCTCTCGGTTTGTCAAAGAACCTCGTAGAGTTTGCGCCCGCAGGCGCAAAGAAAGTCCAATCATTTTCTTCGGCGACATGTGCGGCGAAGAAAATACTTCTCGGCCTGCAAACGTGCGCGCCGTTTGCCTTGGGCGGACGGCGCGTGCGCTGCGGTCAGGCCGCAACCCCTTCTGTCAAAAAGGAATACTTTTTGACAGTCTCAGCCCGCCGGAGACAAACTCCGGCGGGCAAGGTATTTCGTTTCAGGGCGTTACATTTCAGGGCTTTTGCAGCACGTTGCGGCAAAAGGCCATCAGGATCGTCGCGACCTGTTCGCGCGTGGCGCTGTCCTGCGGGCACAGATAGTCTCTGCCGTCGATCGGGACACCGCTGATCAGGCCCAGCGCGACCGCAGCGGACATCTGCGTGCGCGCCCAGTCGGAGACCTGATCCCCGTCCGGGAACCTGGAGAGGTCGGCCTGTGCGCCGGACAGATCGACCTGCGCGATCTTCTCGGCATAGCCCATGAGCAGCACCGCCGCCTGCTCGCGCGTCACGGGATCGTTCGGCGAGAAGGTCGTCGCGCTCGTGCCGGCCACGACGCCGGTCTGGTAGCCCCAGAGCACCGCGTCCTGATACCAGTCGTCGGTGAGGTCGGTAAACGGCGTCGTGCCGCTGACCTCCGGATCACCCGCGAGGTTATAGAGGATCTGCACCATCTGTGCGCGCGTGGTCGTCATCTGCGGGGCAAACAGGCCGTTGCCGATGCCGGACATCAGACCGTTTTCCACACAGTAGCGGATGCCGGGATACGACCAGCTGCTGGCATCGACGTCGGTGAACTGTGCCATCGGGTCAGCCTTCGTCAGATTCGTGCGCCAGAGCTGCGTGCCCATGAAGGGGTTGGCCGTACCGATGACCATCCAGCCCTCTTCATCGTTCGTGGCGAAAGCGCGCAGGCCGTGGTTGAAAGGATCGCCGAAGCCGTCGCGCGTAAGCGTCTCGAGCGAGAGCTTGCCGCCTTCCGACGTGATGGCGTACAGGCCGAAGCCGCGCGTCGCGGTCGAGAGCTTCCTGAGGCAGATGCACAGGTCCTTCATGTTCTCCAGCTCGGTGATGCGCACGAGCGTCTCATAGAGCTTCTTGAGCGCATCGGGCAGCTTGCCGCTGAGGCTCGCATAGAGGTCGTTCACCTTCTGGTAGAGTGCGACGAAGCCCTCGATATCGTTCGTCTCGACGAGGTCGGTCAGCTCGGTGAGCAGCGCGTTGAGCTCGTTGAGCTGGCGCAGCGTGCTCACGCTGTAGTACGCGTTGTACACGCCGTCCTGGAGTTCCTGGCGCATGGTGTCATGCTGCGCGTCGGTGAAGGAGAAGAGCTCGGGGCTCTCGTCGCTGACCGCGTCGACCGCAGCGTCAATAGCGGCGTCGGGATCGGCATCCGCCGCCATGAGCGTGCCGTCGCCGTTTTTATCCTGATTCAGCAGCAGCTTGAACAGCACCCGCAGGTAACCGATCTGGCTGGCCCATTCCTCGCGCGACATCTTGAGCAGGTCACCGTTGGTGAACTGACCAAGCGGCTCAAGCAGGGAGCTGGTGTCAAACGTGCCGAGGAAGAGCTTGCCGTCAAAGACCTTCGACTGCCAGAAGTACTGGTTTTCATAGTCGCCGAAGCCGGACTGCTTGCACAGGATGCCGCCGGCCGGGAACATCTTCGTCGCCTCGCCGACGACGAGCTCCATCTGCTCGCTGCCGTCGCTGCCGATGGACATGCGGTAGAGGTTCACCGACTGCTCCAGGTTGCGCGCGAGGAAGCCGAAGTCCTGACTGAACATGAGCTCCTCGAGTGGGATCTCCTCGTCGTTGTATTCGCCGATGTAGAGGTAGCCGTCATAAATGCACATATTGCAGGCGGCCGCGCGCGTGCGCTCGGGGTCAATGCCGAAGGTGTACTTCGCACCGTCGGCCTTGTCGCCGATGACCGGCGTCCACTTCCACGCGCTGGGGTCGTTCCAGTCGCCGGAGCAGTCGCCGCGCACGATGGCAAACGAGCGCATGTTGTCGCCCACGCGCGTGGCGGGCGTGCCGGTGCACATGGCGACGTAGAGGCTGCCGTTATACTCAAGCATCTCCCAGATGCCGCCGCCGTAGACGCTGTCGACAAAATGCGTGGCGGGATAGTTATAGAGATCGGACTGCGTGGCGATCTTCGTGAAGCCCTCGGACGGGTTGTCGCTGATGAGCAGGTAGCCGCCGTCGACGCCGACGTTGCTGATGACGAGCTTGCCGTCATAGACCGCCATGCCGCGGATGCCGGTGCAGACGCCCTCTTTGTACGCCTGTACGTATTCCTGCATGTTTTCAAGCCCCGTGTAGACGCACTGGAAGCTGTCGTCCGTCGGGTCGACTTCATAAATGCTCGGCAGGCCGACGCGGCCATTGGCGGTCACGCTGCCGCAGAAATAGATCTTATCCTTATAGAGAATGGCATTGCGAAACAGCGGCGTGACTTTGTTGAGGGAGTTGGCCATGATCAGCTTCATCTCGCCGGTGTGCACGTTGATCTTGACGAGAATGCCGTCGGAGACGCCGCCGTCCTCCTCACCATAGAAAAACGTGCCGTTAAAGACGGCGTTGAGCTCGGCGCGCATGACCTCTTCGTCAAACTTGTGGCCCATGACGCTGTCCATGGCCGAGAGGGTCTTGCCCATGGCGGCGTAACACGTGCCGACATAGACATAGTCGCCGTAGGCCATGGCTGCCCAGGAGTAGCTCTGGCCGCGGTCGCCCTGACCGTCGGCGCCTTCGACCGTGCCGGTCACGGCAACGGTGCCGTCGCCGGTGTAGTCCACAAGGCCGTCCGGCTGGCCGGTCGCCTTGTCCGCGTGCGAGATCTTGCCGAAGGTGTAATCTCCGGCATCATACGTATAGGGTGTTTCGGAATAAGCAGTGTTATCCGCGAATGCGGGGACTGCCAAACTCATGACCATGGCCGCGATCAGCAGCAGGGTCAGGAGCTT
>ENA-UEYF01002466-UEYF01002466.1-human-gut-metagenome-genome-assembly--contig:-NODE-2466-length-11709-cov-4.924003_pt1 | contig 11709 bp, 10 predicted proteins | sample MGYA00242902_ERZ507920 | MGnify/ENA primary metagenome ERZ507920 (study PRJEB26167, sample SAMN06115402) | human gut metagenome | host: Homo sapiens | place: China:Jiangxi | collected 2016-07-05...
AACCAATCTTACTGATGATAATTTTTTTACAAGCATACACAAAAGCATCGCATGTCCACTATGACAATTCAGAATTTTAATATTGTATTTTTCTATCCAACCGGCTATTTTACGCACAGACAGCAAACCTGCAGCAAAATACAAGTTTGCAGTCAAAACATTCGCTACTTCCTTATATTTCTTTTGAAATTGAAAATTCTTTTCGTCTACAACAACATATGAAGTAATACCTTGATTTTTCATTTCAGCACAGACATCATAAACATACTGCTCTCCGCCACCCCATGTTTTTGCTATAACCATATGCATTATTGAGAAGCTCATATATAAATCCTCCGAAATATTTGTGTATATTATAACATCTCCACAAAACAAATCCAACTTGTATTATCATGCTCTTTAGTATTTGCAAAAACATCTAATATCGACTATAATTCTACAGTAGATGAGAATTGCGAGGTGTGCTATGTCTTACTATCTGATATTTACTATAGTTCTTTATATCTTTTCTTATGCGTTCTATGTTACCTGCTCCCACGGCCTCGGCCACAAAGCAGAATACCTGCAGCTGCGCAGGTTTATTCCCTGTGCCATTTTAGCTGTGCTGCCTATGTATTTAACAAACGAGTCATTACTCTCGCCCCAATATCTGCTCAGCTTTTTGGTAGGTGTGTCCTGGATAACAGCATATCCGCTGTTTTATTATCTTACCTACCACAAAATATCCTCGGATTTCGGCTTTCATCTGGACACCGTATTCGGCTTATACATTATCAGCTGGCTTATTTCCTTAAAGCTGCTTGTACAAGCCTTGAACATTTTCCCGGCAATCACTTTATCTCTTATCTCTATAATGGAATATATGTTGCTGGCACTGCCATTATTTCAGGCCTCCTATTATCTCCTTTACGGGACCTGTGTAAGCACTGGTGCCGTTACTATGATTTTTGAAACCTATACTAATGAGGTTATCGAATATTTTAAATCTATGCCGTTAGCTGTACGCATCGGTACGCCTATACTTAACATCGCTCTGTTGGCAGGCTTCTTGTATTTCAATCTAACCTTAGAAACATCAATCACCGCTCCCCTATTGCCGAATTTGGCAATAATAATTGCAGTAACTCTATTCTTAACCTATTACTTATGGAATACTAAAAAAGGTGTTTTCATCCGTACAGGTCTTATTGAATTAGTCTTGGATGTTAAAGACTATCTTGACCAAACCAAATTGTATAAAACAAACCTTGCCAAACGTGTATCTAACCTCAACGTAACACAAACTACACCATTCTGCAAAAAACCGTCTACGTTCATTTTGGTAATAGGTGAATCGGAATCCCGCGACTACATGAGTGCGTTCTGTGATTATCCACATAACACTACGCCGTGGCTGAACTCCAAGCAAGCTTCGGAAAACTTTCTTCTCTATAAAAACGCCTATGCATGCAAAGATCAAACCGTCCCCGCTTTAGAACGTGCTTTTACCGAAGTTAACCAATATAATGACAAAAAGTTTTACGAATCCTGCTCCTTTGTAGATATAGCCCGTAAAGCCGGCTTCAAAGTTTCCTGGTTCAGTAATCAAAGCCATATCGGTTCTGCCGATACTGCGGTAACACTTGTGGCTAATACTGCTGATACTGCGGAATGGACTAAGCTGCATCTGAATCAAGTACAATACGACGAAAGTCTGTTGGATTGTTTGAAACAGATTGACGCTAATGAAAATAACTTTATTGTTTTTCATCTCAAAGGCAATCATTTTAATTTTATTAACCGCTATCCACAGGAATTCGCTAAATTCAGCAAGCCAGATACCTACGATTTGATTCCAAACTATATTGACTCAATTGCCTATACCGACTATGTTCTGCAGCAGATTCAGGAATACGCTGCTAAGCATTTAAATTTACAAGCTCTGGTATACTTCTCGGATCACGCTACAATTCCGGATAAACGTCGTTCGCCGAATTTTGGTGGCTTTGCTACCGTACGAATTCCGTTATTCACATATCTTGCAGACGAATATATAAGCACACATCCTGAAGTATATTCAGCGCTTAAAGCTAACCGTGATAAATACTGGACTAATGACTTGGCTTATGAGTTAATTTGCGGTATTTTGGATATCAAATCCAATCATTATGATGAAGCAAACAGCTTGGCATCTACGCAATACAAATACTCCAAAGATATGCTGCCGACATACTGGGGTAAACTACAAATTATATATTACATAAAAGTATAACTCAATAAAAGCTAAAAGTTAGTTTTGCATTCTAACTTTTAGCTTTTTCTGTATCTGTTATATGATAATCTTTAATTGCTTTTTGCTTTCTGCAGCTCATACAGCTTCAAATACTTCATCATAGTATAAATAAAATGCTGCATACTGGAATATAACCCACTCCAGCCATCTATAAAACCAAGCTGCAGTATATAGGCCCTAAGAAAACCATATACAGAATGCGCAAAGCAGGATGCAAGCGAAGTACGCTTTCCCTTAGCAAAATTATCCTCTGCCCAAATGGTAGTATAATGCCCTGCCTTATCCCACCATTGCTGCCAGGAATCATAGGTATAATGTTCGATATAGCCTGCCAGCTTTTCTTTCGGTAAATCACATACCGGCCTTTCATGCACTTTATTTTCCCAATGCACCTTATTTACAGGAAAAAGGCGCAACACCTCATCCGGTTTAAAAATGCCATGCTTATAGGTAAATCCAAAGGCATGTATTTTACGCATAATGCTGTACTGCTTTTGTGCTTTTGTTGCCATTGCTTTTTCTACAGCACAGCAAAGCTCATCATTCATTCTTTCATCCGCATCAAGATACAGCACCCATTCAGTTTTTACATGCTGCAACGCAAAATTGCGCTGCGCCGCAAAGTCATTGTCCCAAGCACGATAAACAACCTTTGCGCCATTTTCTTCTGCTAATTGAACTGTTTTATCCGTACTGCCGGAATCAACAATCAGCACCTCTGCTGCCACTTTCTTGGCATTCTGCACAACAGCAGCTATATTTTTTTCTTCGTTTTTAGTTAAAACCACTACTGTAACTTTACTCATTTTTATTTTCCTCATATTGGATTTTTTATCTAAACATCTCATATCAGCAAATAGCAATCTTCCTGCTAAACAATCACGCTAGTAGGTATATTATACCATACTTTTCATTCACAAGTTGACTATGATTATAAAAACTCTATTTAGTAATTATAAAGAAACTGCATCCGAAAAACGATTGCAAAAAATCACTTTTCGTTTTTAGCAATCAAATATTAAGAACTACTACAAGTGAAAAAGTTGCATCGGTCCACCCATTCGTCAAGAAAAATGTAATTCATTGCACTTTTTCCTACGAAAAAATGCAATTTTTGACATTTTTCCTAACGAATATTATGTGCGCATATTGTTCTATTCTACAACTACATTCTGAATGTAAAAATAATGAATTTGGACAATTAACTACCAATCGTCAAAACAGATATTTTCATTAAGGAATAAATTTAATCACTACTAAATCTCTCCGTTTACCTCTCTCCAATGCCAATCGTACTAAAAATCCCCCTGACAAATCAATGCCAAGGGGATAATACTGTATAAACTTATATTATTTCAGATACGGAAGCAGCTTTTCTATTAGGCGATATACTTCTGTTCCGGGCGTGGATTGAGAAGCCTTCTTGCCTTTATTGATATTGGCAAGCTTCTTGGCATTGCTAATAGCCTGCTCCATATAAGGTTCCAAAAGCTGGTACATATCAGACCTATTTTTCTTATATTCACATGTATTTAATTTAGCCAGGCATGAACTGAGCTTTGCCCAATATTCCTGACGATGTAAATCGGAATGAATAAACGAGAAATGCAGCAGGAACCATAGTTCAATGCATTGGTTTGACCAAAGCGCGTGATAAGTAGTTTCTTCGTTACTATAAGTATGGCAAAGGTCGACAACCTTATCAATGTTTTGCGCAGGAAAATCGTCAGTATCATAGACAATCCATACGTGCTTATAGATATTGGAGCTTTTGGCAACTTTTTGCTTTACTTTCTGTAAAAGGTTGAGAGTATTAACACCTACACCGATGATATCTAACTGCACTCTGCCACGATATTTGCTGTTGATAGTGTTTTTGACACCTTGGAAGTAAGCCGGCTCTGTGCTTATACCTTCGGTAGTTATAAGATGATACTCAGGTTGAATCTTTTTAGGTGTGTCACGTCTGGGCTTAAGCCAGGATTTCTTCAAGTCGCCTTTTTTCGGAGGTTTTAAGCTCATTGCCATTCACCATCCTTCAGCATATTCTGCAAGTATGGGTCTGCACCGTAACGTCCTTCAAAATACTGCTTATCATAAGCTGCAGTATTGTTGATACGCTCGTTGTTTTCTTTGCGGATTTCATAGAGCGAGTACAGCTCGCTGCTGTGGTTATCTCCTTCAGCGGCAAACCAAATCTCATCACGGCGGTAAACAGTGTTTTTCATAGTTGCTATATCGTGAGAGGTGAAGATTAGTTGCGCTCCATGCGTATTTAGCTTAGGATTTTTAAACAGAGCTATGATGTAACGCAGTAGCTTCGGATGAAGCTTGGCATCTAATTCGTCAATAACAGCCAGCCGTCCTTCTGCTAAAGCAATCAGTAGTATCGGCAATGCTGCAATGAGCTTTTTAGTACCCTCGGATTCATCTTTATAGGATAACTCGTAGGTTTTTCCATGCAGTGTTCTTTGCATGATGAGTTGTTTGTTATCGTTGTCGTAGCGATAGCCGTTGATGTCAATACCCATATCATTTAAAGCACTGATAATTTGCTGGCGTATGGTTTTGTTATCAGACAGCATTATCTGTAATTCAGCTTCAGGATTAGCATAGCTGCGGATAATGCAGCTTTCAAACCATTTTTGAGCGTCATTGATAGCAGGGATATCATAGTTGATTGCCAAGAACGATAAGTAGGGCATCTTTGGATTTACATCTCTATTTATTGATGCTTTATTTATACTGGAGCCTAAAGTAATAACTTTTTCTTCTCGGTCAAAAACATGGGCGGTGCGTTTGCCGCCTATTTTTTTTCTGTCCAGTGCTTCGGCAATGATTTCATCATGAAGCATAGAAAGGTAATAGCGGTACTCATAGCCGTTGGTACGGAAGTAAAGTAGGAATTCTGTAGGCTCACTAGAGGTTTTTTCATCAAACAGGAAGGGCGTGCAAGATACTTTTTGCTGTACTATAAGCTTAGTACGAGTTTTTTCCATATCGTATATTGGTTTTACCACGGTGGAGATAAGGCAGGTTAAAGCCTGCAGCATATTTGTTTTACCGCCGCCGTTAGGTCCATAGATAGCTGCTACAGGTAAAAGATTACTCGCTTGCTTGCAGTAAATAATATTTTCGGCAAACTCAGGCAGATTAGCTGCCTGCATATCAAAAACTGTTTCATCTTTATATGATTTGAAATTTTTAAATGAAAATTGACAGAGCATGAAATCAACTCCTTTCATGCTCATTGTAACATTAAAAACGCCAAAAATCAATTTTATAAGCCTGTTTTAGAAAGTATTTTACTGAAAACGGCATATAAAACTTCAAATTTGCTTTTTTACATGCTACTGGAAGTGCGTTCAGGCCTTTTTTCACCCAAACTCTAAACTATTGGCATTGTTTAATATTCTATCATTTTTTCTAACGAATATCATACGCGTACATTATTCTATTATACAACTACATTTCAAATACAAAATAAGGAGCAGCTTGCGCCGCTCCCTACCGATTCTTCATACTTCTTTATCCTGCGCTGCAGCAAAATAAGACGCAGCGACAAAACAACAGCACTGCAGATTACGCCGATATCCAGGCTCTGCCAATAAGCAAAGGCACCATTATTGAACTTGTAATCCAAAAGCAAGCCCACCGGCAAGCAAATTGCCCAATAAGCCAGCATGCTGCACCAAAACGTAGCATTAACGTCCTTGTAGCCACGCAAAATTCCCTGAATCGGCGCCGCGACTGCGTCGCCTCCCTGCCACATAATAGCGTAGATAATAAACACCTTCACCAGTTCAATAACATGCGGATTCGTTGTATAAATGAGCGCAATATACTCACGCGTCACCAGCTCCAGCATCATGTAAATCATAGCGATAAAAAGGCTCATCTCCAAGCCAAGTGCCGTGTAATCACGCGCTCCCTGATAGTTTTTCGCACCATATTCAACGCCCACCACAATCGTCAGCGCCAGCGAAAAGCTCATAGGGAACATATAAATAAGCGAGGAGAAGTTGAGTGCCGCCTGATGCGCAGCAATCACCTCTGTGCCAAATTTGGCAATAAACAGCGCCACAACGCCAAAGATACTTGTTTCCATAAAAATGGCCACACCCATAGGCACTCCAATGCGCAGATATTCTGCCACCAAATGCTTAACCGGACGCACAAAGCCCAGCACATCGTACTGCTTAAACGGTTGCAGCTTCGTAACCACCGCCGCGAACATCACCAAAAGCAGCCAAAAGGTGATGCCCGTTGCTACGCCGGCGCCAATGCCGCCCAGGCGCGGCAAGCCCAGCTTGCCGAAAATCAGCACATAGTTCAGGAAGGCGTTGACAGGCAGCGCCAAAAGATAAATCTTCATTGACAGCTTGGTATAGCCAAGTGTATCAACAAGACTGCGCAGCGGTGTAATAAGAAAGAACGGCAGCACGCCTATGCCCAGGCCGGCCATATACCACAGCGCAATGTGATAAACCTCCGGCGCCAGGCCCATGCCCTGCAAAAACGGCGGCAGAAAGATAACACCGCCTACAATTATCAGTACAGAAAAGGCTACAGCCAACAACATTCCATGTCGTACTACCGTAGAGATTTTTTCCTTTTCGCCAGCACCCAAAAGGTTGGCAATCAAAGGCATCGCCGCCAGCAAAATGCCTGCAAAGCAGGTCTGCACCGGCATCCAGATATTACCGCCGATGGCAGCGCCGGCCAAATCCGCATCGCCAGCCTGCCCGGACATACTGGCATCAAAAAAGTTCATGCCCATAATCGCAATCTGCGTACCGATAATCGGCAGCATAACGCTCAGCAGACGCTTAACCTTATCCTTATAATCCTTGTGTAAAATTTTTAGCATATCCTTACTCCCATTTTCCCTAATATAACAAAAGCCACAACAATTTTTCAGATTTAATTTTAACAATAAGCAGCCTGCTTGTCAAGCTCAGCCTTCTGCTTCTGCCAATTCGGAAAGATAAGCCCAACGATCCACCATCTCATCCAGCTTTTGCTGCACCGCCTCCTGCTGCTTCGTCAAATCTGCCAGACGGGTGAAGTCACTGCCGCACTGGTTGATTTCCGCACCCAGCATTTTCAGCTCTGCCTCGCTGCGTGCAATCTCCTGGTCAAGACGCTCCAGCTCCAGGCGCTCGCCGTAGGTCATTTTCTTCTTCGCAGGCTCTTCGGCAGGCTTTGCTGCAGCCACCGGCTTAGCCTTAATAGGCTGCGCCTGCTGCGCACTTTCCTCCTGCAATGCTTCTGCATAATCGCTGTAGCCGCCGATATAAGGCTTAATGCTGCCATCCTGCTCCAAAGCGAAAATCTTTTGCGCAAAGCGGTCGAGGAAGTAACGGTCATGGGACACGGCGATAACCGCACCGGCAAAGCTGTCCAAATAATCCTCCAAAACAGAAAGCGTCGGAATATCCAGGTCATTTGTCGGTTCGTCCAAAAGCAGTACGTTCGGTGCCGTCATCAGCACGCGCAGCAGATACAGACGGCGTTTTTCGCCGCCGCTGAGCTTGGACACCGGCACCCATTGCAGCTCCGGCGGGAAGAGGAAACGCTCCAGCATCTGTGCCGCACTTATGCGCTGACCGTCGGCCGTTTCAATGTAATTATTCGCTTCCTTGATATATTCCAGCACACGCATATTGCTGTCCGGAAACTCGCTGTGCTGTGCAAAATAACCAATCTTCACAGTCTGGCCAACTCGCATTTCGCCGCTCGTAGGCTGCAGCTTGCCGGCGATAATATCCATCAGCGTTGATTTGCCTGCGCCGTTAGGACCGACGATACCGATGCGGTCATTACGCAGCAAAATATAGCTGAAATCCTTGATATAATCCTTGCCATCCCACACCATACCGATATCTTCCAACTCAATGATTGTTTTGCCAAGACGACTGCTGACGGAGGACATTTCCAGATTTGCTTCCGTCTTGACATTCTTTACTTCCGCTTCAATCTGAGCAAAGCGCTCCACGCGATCCTTCTTTTTAGTACGGCGTGCTTCCGCACCACGGCTAATCCATGCCAGCTCACGACGATAGATATTGCGTAGCTTTTGTGCAGCAGAGGCCTCTGCAATGCGGCGTTCCTCACGCTTTTGCAGGAAAAGGCTGTAGTTGCCGACATAAACATAGCCCTTGCCTCCGTCTATCTCCAAGGTACGATTAACAACACGATCAAAGAAATAACGGTCATGGGTTACCATCAGCAAAGCGCCCTTGCGCGCCAACAGCTTTTGCTCCAGCCAGGCAACAGTAGCGTTATCCATATGGTTGGTAGGCTCGTCCAAAATCAGCAGGTCCGACGGACGCACCAGCACGCCTGCCAAAGCCACACGCTTGCGCTGGCCGCCGCTCAGCTCGCCCATCTGCTGCTGCAGATTAGTAATGCCAAGCTGCGTGAGCACTGCCTTCGCTTCGCTCTCCAGCTGCCAGGCATATTTATCATCCATCTGCTGCTGCAAATCAAGCAAATGCTTTTGCAGCTTTTTGTTATCAGGCTCCGCTGCAGCCTGCTCCACCGCAGTTTCGTAATCACGCAACAGCACCATCAGCGGCGAATCGCCTTTAAAAACCTGCTCCAGCACAGTTGCGTCTGCCTCAAACGGCGGATCCTGCGGCAGATATTCCATCACCACGCCACCGGGAATCGTCAGCTTGCCGTCACCGGCCTCGTGATTGGCAATCATGCGCAGCAAGGTACTTTTACCAGTACCGTTGACGCCGATAATACCGTACTTGTCGCCCTCTTCTACGTTAAATGTAATATTTTCAAACAATAATCTGTCACCATAGCTGTACGACAAATCCTCTGCACTTAAAATCATTTTACTTATCTCCCTGTAAAAAATTTACACTCTAAAATTATAACACGCCTGCGGATAAAAGTAAAAAGGACGAACCGCCAAGGCCCGTCCTTCGTATTGCTATTTTACCGTTACCTGTAAATTATCGTTTCCTTCCGCTGCGTCCTGCAACACCTGCAGCAGCTGCTCGCCATACCAGCCCAGCTTTTCATTATCCGTAACGTTGGCAGGCACAATAATCTGCGTTGGCTCGACGATTTCTGTGAGGCAGTCATACAGAGCGTCTAAATTGGCACCGTAATGCGCAGGCAATGCCAGTGCGCTGCGCAGATATTTATGCAGCGCAGGCACAGAGGTCATGCGCTCAAGGTCTAATGTGATTGTTCTCATAATAATCTCCTTATTTTCCGTAAAGCTTGCTGAAGGACTTGTAATGGTCGCCGGTATAGTAAATCAGGCCATCGTTGGAAAAGACAATTCGCTTCGCGTTACGATTGCCCTTCACATAATCAATGTCGCATTCCTTCCAGTTGCGGCCGTTTTTCTTCGGCAGCTTGCCTTCGTAATTGCCATAGCGGTCGCCGCCGATGGATTTACCCGGCGCAACCTTGTCGAGCGTGCCTTTTGTCTGCCAGCCCAGCTTTTTGGCCTCGTTTTTCGTAATATAGTTGTGCGGCAATCGCTTATATTCGTTGATATAGACAGCAACGTGCTCCTTGTCGGTATAGGCAGCACTTTCGCTGATTTTGATTTTGCCGCTATTGGCCTTGACGTTGGCCGCAGTGTTCTGGCCGTTGTTGCTCTTGGTTGTATTAACAGTTGTTGTCTGGGTTGTCTGCTTATCATCGGTCTTGGGGCTGTTACTGCCGCAGCCGGCAATTACGCTGACGCTGAGCAGCATCGCCAGGAAGAACGCTAAAAGTTTTTGCATAAGTATGCTCCTTTCTTAAAAACCACCATCATTATAAGCTCTTGCGATTACATGCGAAGGCTCATAATATGCACTGGCATTATAATTATCAATCACTTCGCAAATAGGATTATTATATACCCGCCGCATGCCCTGAACGTAATCTTCATCAGGCTGCAATGTAACAAGAATAAGACGCATATATACCTTGCCCATCGCAGTAGCCGCCGGAATCTGCTCGCATAAATTCTTATCAACCGCAGTGATATCAAAAGTACCCTGCTGCAGGTTATACTCTGTAATCCAATCAGCTTCAACCTGCATGGGATTAACGCTGTGCAGCACGTTAGCCACGCTGATTAAATGACGCAGCTCAGCCTCTCCTATGGTATTAACTACATAAGCGTTATGTTGCTTTAGCTTACGGGCCACACGCTCCACCATATAACACATAAAGTACAAATCATTTTTTGTTATTTCTTCGTCAGGAAAGTAAAGGTTTGTCATAATGCATAACTCCTTACAAACTGCAGCGTTGCCAGAGCACGCTCTGTACAATAAACAATCTGGTGAGTGGGATATTTGAATTTTACCAACACCCAAAAGGCTTCTTTGGTGATACTACCATCTACGTAGCTTTCAATATAATCCCAAATCGTATCATCCGCCATTGGCCCTTCCACAATATCATAATGGTGTTCAATGCCACGCCTGCAGGCAACAACAAATTCCAGCCATTCATCAGTCATAGTAGCAAATTTTAGGATATTCAGTGTGCTGTCAGGTTCATAGCTATAGATATTCACTACATGCTTATTACGCTTAGTCAACGCCAACGCTGCGCTTGTTTTTCTAAATTGGTACAATAAAAGCCGTAGCCAAAATCTTTATAAATGCCATTGGTCAATACTTGAGGATTTTTTACAATGACGTTGCTGCCATGGTAAAGGGTAAGCATAGAGCCCATTTTACATTCATCCTTTCATACTAGATTATAAAATAACTGCATTACTTAGTTTTAAGCAATGCAGTTACTGTACTCATTATACTTATTCTTCATCAATAGCAGGTTTCAATTTTTTCTGCAATGCGCTATCAAAATCTTTCAAAATTCTACCGAATACATCTTTTGGCTTTGTATTATCAAACTCATCCCTGTTCATTCTAGATCTATCATCAATTCGCGACCAAACGGCTTTCCCAGTTTGTGTATCATAAACATCAAACCTAACATTCACCAAGACTGTAGGAAAATTGCCACCACTAACATAATTAGTTTGCTGGCTAGTTGTAGTTACAGTAACAGGACCGTTCGTTGTATAAATAGAATTCTGAGTGGTCACAGGAAAAGTATATGTATATCCATCCGCATACTGAGAGCCAACAGTATAGTTTTCAAGCTTTATATTAATTATAACATCAAAATTATCTTTAATATAACATTTCCTTTGTTCATTTGCGTCTATAGAAAATTCCGGTAAATCTTTTTTATTACTAAAAACGTAACCTTTTGAGGATAATTTTTTTACTAATTTATTGAAAAATTTTTCTTGATAAATTTCTTCTGTTTCTTTCTCAGACATACCATTCTTTAATTTTTCATTAACGATAACATGATCCTGCTGTCCGTCAGCGCACCGGTAACGTCAGTGCAGGTACATCTTCTTTCTCTATGATTGTATTGGAGAAAGCCTTGAG
>ENA-UEYF01002487-UEYF01002487.1-human-gut-metagenome-genome-assembly--contig:-NODE-2487-length-11623-cov-4.888619_pt1 | contig 11623 bp, 10 predicted proteins | sample MGYA00242902_ERZ507920 | MGnify/ENA primary metagenome ERZ507920 (study PRJEB26167, sample SAMN06115402) | human gut metagenome | host: Homo sapiens | place: China:Jiangxi | collected 2016-07-05...
CTTCTCGGCGGGATAGCGCAGGATGAAGCCGTACTCCTGACAGTGGGCATACATCCACTGGAAGAGGGCGGTCTTTTCCAGATCGCGTGTCTTGACCTCATAGAACTTGTCGGTGATGTCGGCGCACAGGCCGAGCTGATGCTCGCTCGTGCCGGGACGGGTAACGATGCGGGCGGCTGCGGCCTCGTCACCACCGCACTGCCCGACCTTGCGGGTGAAGAGGTACGACTGCTCGCTGTAGCTGCGGTACGTGCTCGACAGGCACACGCTCAGCCCCTCGGCACGCGCGGCGGCGATGAATTCCTTGAGCGCGTCCACGGCGCGGCCGTCAAAATACCGGCCGCCCTCCAACTCCGCCAAGTCCTCCGGTACGGCCTCGCCGATCGGGTTTTGCGCGTTGACGAGCGTGAGCTCCCAGCTGCCGGTGTTGACCTTCGGCAGGCCATTGTCCGGCTCGGGCGTGGGCGTGGGCGCAGCGGTCACGACTGGCGTGGGCGTTGCGGCGGCGGACTGCGCCGGAGTATCCATCGGCGGCAGCACGCGCAGCGCGACGATGGCGGTCAGCGCCAGAATGAGCGCGACACATAAAACGGTTTTGAGAGCTTTTCGCATCGTATCCCCACATCCTCAGTGACAGTTCTCGGCACAAAATGGCCGAAATTATGGTATCACGTTTCCGGCGGCGGGTCAATCCCAAAACCGCCGCTTGACACACACCGCCGAAACGGATAAACTGTCCGGGAAGGAGAGATGCCCCCATGCAACGTGATTGCTCCGGCCGCCCGCTGCGGCTGTTTTTGACTTTTTACCGGCCGCACCGGCGGCTGTTTGCGCTCGATCTGCTCTTTTCGCTGCTCTCATGTCTGGCGGATCTGGCGTTTCCCTATGTCTCGCGGCAGGCGATGCAGCACCTGCTGCCGCTGGGACTGTTCCGCACATTCTTCGCCATCATGGCGGCGCTTCTGGCAGCATATCTGCTCAAGGCCGTGTTCAAATACGCCGTGACCGTCATCGGCCACCAATGCGGCGTGCTCATCGAAGCGGATATGCGGCAGGAGCTCTTTGAGCATCTGCAGACGATGAGCTTCCGCTTCTTTGACTGCAACCGCACGGGCGTGCTCATGAGCCGCATGACAAGCGACCTCTTTTCCATTACGGAGCTGGCGCACCACGGGCCGGAGTATCTGCTCACGGCGGTGGTCACGCTCGGCGGCGCGCTCGCGATCCTGGCGCCGATCTGCTGGCAGCTTGCGCTCGTGCTGCTGCTGCTCGTGCCGCTGTCGCTGTGGATCACGATCCGCCAGCGCAAGCGCATGAACGACGCAAACGTCGCCGTCAAGCGCCGGCAGGCCGAGATCAACACCGTCATCGAGTCCGGCATCTCCGGCGTGCGCACAGCCAAGGCGTTCACGAACGAGGCCGTCGAGCGCGAGAAGTTTCTCGCCTGCAACGACCGCTACAAGCACAGCAAGACCGACTGGTACCGCGCCATGGGCGTGTTTCAGGGCGGGATGGAGTTTACGATGTCGGCCATGCAGGTCGTGGTCATCGCGCTCGGCGGCGCGTACATCATGCGCGGTCAGATCGACTACATCGACCTCATCACGTTCTCGCTGTACGTGACGACGTTCATCTCACCCATCCGCACGCTGGTGAACTTCATGGAGGTGTTCACCGACGGCACGGCCGGCTTCCAGCGCTTTCTGGAGCTGATGCGCGTGCAGCCCGACATTGCCGACGCGCCGGACGCCAGACCCCTGCCGCCGGTGCGCGGGCAGGTGGATTATAACGACGTGAGCTTCGACTACGCCGAGGGCGCTACCGTGCTCTCGCACGTGGATCTGCACATTGCGCCGGGTGAGACGCTGGCCGTCGTCGGTCCGTCGGGCGGCGGCAAGACGACGCTGTGCCAGCTGCTGCCGCGGTTTTACGATGTCACGTCCGGCTCGGTGTGCATCGACGGCATCGACGTGCGCACCGTGACGCAGGCGTCGCTGCGCCGCTGCGTCGGCGTGCTGCAGCAGGAGGTCTTCCTCTTTGCCGACACCATCCGCGAAAACATCCGCTACGGCCGCCCCGACGCCACCGACGCCGAGATCGAGCAGGCCGCGCGCTATGCCGAGATCGACCGCGAGATCCGCGCCATGCCCGACGGCTATGACACCTATGTCGGCGAGCGCGGCGTCATGCTCTCCGGCGGGCAGAAGCAGCGGCTGAGCATCGCGCGCCTGTTTCTGAAAAACCCGCAGATCCTCATCCTCGACGAGGCCACGAGCGCGCTCGACTCCGTGACCGAGCAGCGCATCCAGAACGCGCTCGACACACTCGCCCGCGGCCGCACGTGCATCATCATCGCCCACCGGCTGAGCACCGTGCAGGGTGCCGACCGCGTCGCCGTGATCGACGGCGCGCATGTCTGCGAGCAGGGCACACCCGCCGAGCTCATCGCGCGCGACGGCAAATACGCAGCGCTCTGCCGCGCACAGCACCTCATTTAAATACAGACGCCGAGCGCGCCGGATCACACGATCCGGCGCGCTTTTCCGTCTGAAACTCAGTCCCCGATGTAAGTAAAGCGGCGCACGACCTGCCCGTCGCGCTCGATCTGCTCGTCCCACATGGCGGCGGGGCGCACCCAGAGCCCGTGCTCCCCATAGAGCGCGCGGTAGACGACCATGGGCTCGAGCGTCTCCGAATGCGTGGCGACAAACAGCAGTTCATACTCCCTGCCCTTGAAGTGGCGGTAGCGCCCGGGGCGCAGCGTCTGCGGCGCGCTCATGCCTTGTCCTCCGGCATGCCGAAGCTCTGGATGAGCAGGCGCGTGAGCGCGTGCGCACCGTCACGTGTGAGCATGATGCTCGCGACCTCATCGACCGTCTTTTCCGGCATATCGATCAGTCCCTTTGGCTGGGGCGTGTAGTTGTGCTGCACATACATATGGTAGAAGCTCAGCGAGCACTCCGAGCGGTTGTCGTTGACCGAGACGTTGAACACATTGGCAAACTGGGGCTTCATATCGCCACCTCCTGTAACCTTTCTGCGCCCATTATACCACAGTGAGCGCGAAACCACCGGGTCAATTTTTGCACGTTTTCCAGAAAACTGTCCAAAAAACTATTGCGGCATCAGACACATCGTCGTATAATGTGACCATCCAAATGCGAATTTTTTCACATGGAGGGAAGCGTAGATTGAAAGACCTGAAGCATCTTTACGAATTTGAAAAGCTGCTCGAGAGTGCCAACAACGCGCTCGTGCAGCAGGCGTGTGCCGAGGGGAAGCACGCGCTGGCCTACACCTGCTACCATATGCCGGAGGTGCTGCTCAACACCGGAAACTGCTTTTCGGTGCGCCTGCGCGCACCGCTGACGGGGTCGCTGGACATCTCGTCGTACTACATGTCGAACTTCATCTGCGACTACTGCAAGTCGCTGCTGGAGCGCGGCATCGAGGGGGGCTACAACTTCCTGTCCGGCCTGATGGGCACGGAGACGTGCTCGGAGATGAACCGCGCGCTCGAGCACTTCGAGCTGCTGCAGCTCGTGGACAATGAGCAGTTTTTCGTGACCTTTCTCGACATGCCCTTCAAGGTCACGGAAAACACCGTGCGCCACTATGTCGACCAGCTCCGGCGCAAAGTGCTCACGCCGCTGCAGGAGGTCTACGGCGTGGACGTGTCGGACGATGCGCTGCGCAAGGCGGTCGCCGAGCACAATGAGGTCTGCCGCATCCTGACCGAGATCGGCCAATTCCGCAAGGAGGAAAACCCGCGCATCACGGGCTACGAGTACCACATCCTGAACCTTGTGAGCTACTGCTGCCCGAAATATCTCATCGTCGACAAGCTGCGCGAGACACTCGAGGAGCTGCGCCAGCGCGAGCCCGATGTGAAGCCGCGCTTTCGCGTGAAGATCGCCGTCGTCGGCAGCGAGATCGACGACCCCGGCTTCACCAAGCTCGTCGAGGATGCGGGCGCGCTCGTCGTGGTCGACCGTTTCTGCTTCGGCTCAACGCCGGGGCGCGAGGAAATTCATCTCGACCCCGACCTGCCGGTGCTCGAGAGCATCGCGCGCCACTACCTCAACACCAGTCAGTGCCCGCGCTTCATGCAGCGCGAGAAGGTCGACGGCCGCTGGCAGCTCGTGCGCGACCTGTGCGCGGAGTATCACGCGCAGGGCGTGCTGTACGAGCAGCTCAAGTTCTGCGAATACTGGGGCTATGAGCGCGCGCTGGCAAGCCACGTCGTCACGCGTGAATTCGGCATTCCGTCCGTCGCGGTCGACCGCCAGAACGCCACCGGCGGCAGCGGCCAGCTGCGCACGCGCGTGCAGGCATTCGTCGAGAGTCTGGAGATCAAGCAGCTCCAGACGCAGAGAGGAGGCAAGTGACCATGGGTGAACAAAAACGCTCCCTGCGGGAATTTCTCCGCCACGTCAATGACTACACCTACCGCTTCGACCCGGAAAAGGGACGGTTTCGCTACCGCGAGCTGCGCGGCGTGCGCGACACGGCGTTTGACTTTTATATGTGGCTCAAGTGCTGGAAGGACATGATCGTCTTTGTGGCCAAGTGTCCGGTTTCGGCCGTGCGCGCGCTGTTTCGCTACCAGTGGTTTTCCACCTACCTGACCTATCCGAACTTTGTCGACCGCGGCACGCTCGGTATGCGCGGCAACCAGCTGCGCATGGCGCGCGCCCAATATGACCGCATCGTGAAAAAGGCCACCGACCTGCTGCGCATCTCGTTCGTGGCAGACGAGCATTTCCACCCCGGCAACAAGCTCTCGAAGAAGATCGTGCTCTTTGACGAGCTCGTCCCCGGACAGATCATGGCCGGCTTCCCGAACCTCATCTACCTGCCGGCGCAGGTGCTGCCGGTGTTTCTGTGCTCGATCCTCAACCAGCAGATCACCCCGCCGTATCTCGACGCGGCCGAAAACTTCGGCATCCCGGCCGACGTCTGCCCCCTGCCCTCGGCCGAGGCCGGCTGCGCCCTGCGCGACGAGTATCCCAAGCTCGGCACGTGCTTTATCGCCTGCAACATGCCGTGCGACGGCAGCGTCGCCACGACGTCGTATCAGGACCGGTACTTTAACCTCCCGACGTACTATTACGGCGTGCCCATCCGCTACAACGAGGACGCGGTGCAGGATTACGCCGTCGAGGAGCTGCGGGGGCTCATCCGCTTCATCGAGGAGCAGACCGGCGAGACCTTCGACTGGGATGCGTTTTTCCGCGCCATGAAGATCTACAACCGTGAGACGGAGTACGAGCTGCAGAAGTGGGAGGTCAACCGCACGCCCTATCCACAGATGACCGGCGAGACCTTCTGGATCTACCGTATGTTTTTCTACCATCTCTCGGGCGGCATGGACCCGCGCTTTCTCGACACCGACCGCCGCGTCAACCGCATCATGATGCGCGGCTACCGGCAGAAAAAGCCCTGCGCGCCCGCAATGCGCCACCGCTGCGTCGAGTGGTCGTGCCCGGCGAACTTCTACCCCGACTTCTCCGTCTGGGCGGAAAACTGCTGGGGCATCAACGTTGTGGCAAGCATGGAGTCGCTCATCTCCGACATCATCATCGACACCGAAGACCCCGACCGGGCGCTGGCCGATCTCGCGCGCAGCTACCAGCGCACCACCATGCGCAAGCACACCAAGGGCGGCTACGCAAACGTGCTCGACGAGCTGTGGGTCGTCTGCAAGCAGTACAATGCCGACATGGTGCTCATGTATGACCAGATCTCCTGCAAGGGCATGGACGGTCTGCGCGGCGTGTTTGAGGAGCAGGCGGCCGCGCGCGGCGTGCATATGCTCTGGGTCGCACAGGATCTGCTCGATTCACGCACGATCTCCAAGCGCGACATGCGCCGTCAGGTCAACCTCTATATGCAGACCGTCATGGGCGAGGAGCCGGTGCGCCCCGACCTCGTGGACTTTGACGATGCGCTGACGTGGTAAAAGCAAATCCATCGAGAACCACTTCGTTGGGTTCCCGGCGAAATGCAAAGCCCTTTTTAAACACGCAAACTCCCCGCCCGAAGGCGGGGAGTTTTTGCAGGCCGTTACAAAAGCCTCGCAGAGTTTGCGTCCGCAGACGCAAAAAATTCCAATCATTTTCTCCGGCGGCGTGTACGGCGGAGAAAATACATTTCGGCTCGCAAACGTGCGAGTTGTGCGCCGACGGTGCACAGCTCGTGCGATGCAGCGAGCTGCAGTCCCTTCAAACGAGAGCCCAACGCAGTGGGTCTCGTTTGAGCGCGTGCCAAAACGCTTTTTGGCACGCGCGATCACGTCTGCGGCTGCTTTTTGATATCGAACCGCCACACAGCCACGACGTAGGACACGAAGGCGATGGCCTCGATGACCATGCACGAATACGAGCGCGCGAGGATGTCATACGTGAACCAGAACGGCGAATTGGTCAGATAGAGCAGGCGCGTGCGGCGCATATCGCGCGTCCAGAGCGCGATGGTCGTCATGCTCATGGCGATGCCGGGCAGCAGACTCCTCGGTCCGTCCCATGTGAGGATGGTGTTGACGACGTACAGCACCAGAAACGCCCACAGCCACGCGCGGCTCTTGGCCCACTTGCGGTCGTTGAAGTAAAACACGACGCTGCGCGCGAACGACAAAATGTTGATGGTCGCGGCAGTCATCGCGCCGAGCAGCCCATAGTGCACGATCCACATCAGGCAGGCGGCCGCCTGCGCGGCGAGGATGACGCGGCGGTTATTGAATTGCACCGAGATAAACACGATCAGGCTGCCGAGCAGACCCAGCGCCTGGTTGAGCCAGAAATCCATGTGCCACACCCTTTCTTCCCGCAGGAAAGTGGATTTTAACACAACCGCGCAGGAAAAACAAGCCTTTCCGTGCAGTTTTTCTCCCACACACAACGCCAAAATATACGAATCAGGAAGCCGCCGCAAGCGCCGTTTTCCTATTTATAAATAGTATCCCTCAAAACAATGCGGCGAGCTGCTGCCACACCGGCAGCCCCACGAGCCAGCGGATGACCGGCACGAACAGCAGCGCCGGCAGATAGTCCGCCACCTTGATCTTCGTGGCGCCGGTCTGGTTGAGGCCGATGGCCGCCACGAGCAGGGAACCCGCGCACGTGAGGTCTGCGACCGCCGCCTCCGAGAGCAGCGGCGCGATCGCCCCGGCCAGCAGCGTGAGCGTCCCCTCGACCACAAGCACCGCCGCGCCCGCGAGCATCACACCCGCGCCGAGCGTCGTGGACACGATGACGATCAGGATGCTCCGGCACGCACTCGCACCCGAAATGCCGATATACAGCACGCACAACCCAAGGCCGACCATGACCGTTTTGCTCACGCGCTCGGGGATGCCCCGCCGAAACAGCAGGCCGATCGCCCCGCCGCCCGCAATGGCCAGCGCGTTGACAACAGCGCCCGTCAGACTCATATCCGATCCGCTCCTTCCCGCCGCGCCGCCTTGCCGCCTTATTTAAATAAGGTATCATCCATCGGACACGGTTTGATCAAAATGCACCGTTTAAGATAGCACAACCAGGCGGCCGTGTAAACAAAAATTCAGCCGTGCGCCGTTGGGATGGACGCCTTGAGCTCACTGAGAAACATCTGTCCGGCGGTGGACAAGCCGGTCTTCTGCTTATAGACGACGCCGACGGTGCGCTGCAGCTCCGGCGAGAGGCGGCGCGCGATGACACGCCGGCCGCTGCGGCGCAGCACCGCCTCCGGCAGGATGGACACGCCGAGGTTGTTCTCGACCAGGTTCAGGATCGTGTAGTCGTCGGCCACGCGGTACTGGACGTTGATCTGCGGGTGGCGCGTGAGCAGGTCGCGGATGCAGCCGCCGCCGCGCCCCTCCTCGAGAAGAATGAAGGGCTCTGCCGCGAGCTCGTCGACCTGAATGAAGATGTTCTCGCCCAGCGGATGCCCCTCGGGCAGCACGGCGAGCATGGTGTCGCGGTAGATCGGCTCGCATGCAAACGGCGTCGTGCGCAGCATATCCGTGAAGCCGAAGTCGACCACGCCCTCGCGCACCCAGTCCTCGATCTCATAATACAGTCCCTGATAGAGCTCGAAGCGGATGCCGCTGTGCAGGCGGCGAAAGCGCTCCATGGCCGGCGGCAGCAGGTAGCTCGACACGCTCGTAAACGTGCCGAGGCGGATCGTGCCCTGTTCCAGACCGCTGAAACCCGCCGCCTGCGACTGGAGCATCCGGTAGGCGTTGACCGTGTCGCGGATGTACGGCAGCAGGTGCCGTCCCTCATAGGTGAGCGCCACGCCCGAGCGCGAACGCACCAGCAGCGTCACCCCCAGCTCCTCCTCCAGCGACTTGATCATCTGGCTCACGGCCGACTGCGTGTAGCCGAGATCGCGCGCAGCATCGGAAAAGCTGTTGCGCTCAAAGACCTTCAAAAATGCGATATACCGGTTCATAAGCACCCCTCACGGATAAGAAACGCTAATTTAACTATCAGAATTATTTGCTTTACTTATCTATACCGGCATTATATAATGGGCACTGTCAGATAGCAAGTGCAATTTTTCGTGACCGCACACGATCTTTGCAGTGCGCCGACAACCACGCAAATTCTCTCCAAGCAACATGATAATTCCTTTTTCCAACTCCATTTCTCCTATGGAAACACCCCTGCCGGTTTGTCCGTTCCGGCAGGGGTGTTTTCCGTTTGCGGGAGATTTGCTGCGCACTTTTCAAGCCCTCCCCGCGAGGAGAAGGCACCGCCGAACGGTACTGCTAGAAAACGATCGCACCGCCGCAGACAAAAGCAGCCCTCCCGGATCGGGAGGGCTGCTTTTCTTGAAATCATGCCCGGCGCTCAATCCGTGACCGTGACGGTGGCCGTCGTGCCGGAGGCGCGGATGGCATCGGCCTGCATGGCGTCGGTCGTGACGGTCTGCAGCGGCAGGCTGCCGAGCGCCGACCAGTCGAGCGCACCGGAAACACCGCGCAGCGTCAGCTCCGTGAGCCCGGTGAAGCCATCCAGACCGGACGTGCTGTCGAGCTCGCAGCGGATGAGCGTGAGCGATGTGATCGCCCGCTCGCGGTCAAAGCTGTGGAAGAAATCGCCCCGCAGGTCGCAGTCCACAAGCGTGACGCGCGTGAGCGAGGATTTGTGCAGCGGGATCAGCAGCTCGCGGCGCGTGCAGTGCGAGAGCGTGATGTCCTGCAGCTTTGTCAGCGCGCGCAGCTCGGACAGGTCCGACACGTTCGCGCCGTTGAGGTGCAGCGTGCGCACATTCAGGCAGCGGCCGAGCCCGGTCAGATCCGTGACGGCGTTGCCGTCGGCCAGCAGCGCCGTGAGCTTTGGCAGCTGCTCGATGCCCGCCAGACTCGTGAGCCGGTTGGCGCTGACATCAAACACCTCCACACCGCAGGCGGGCAGGCTCTCGAGCGTGGTCAGCGACTGAAATTCGAGCGCGAGCTCGCGCAGGCTCGGAAAATACGCGAGGTCGGACAGCTCGCGGATGTCCCCGCGCTGCACGGTGATGCTCTGTCCGGACGGGTCGACGACCTCCGCCGTCTCGACACCGGCAGCCGCCGCATCCACGCCCTGCTGCGGGGCGGCAAACCAGTACCGGTCGCCGCAGACGTACAGCGCCGTGAGGCCCTTGAGGTCTGCGACCGTGAGCTCGCCCTCGGGCTTTCCGGCATAATCGCGCGCGGCCTGCTCAAGCAGGGGGTTCTGGAATGCGGCCACCGTGTCGTCCGACAGCGTCTGCACCGCGACGGTCCTGGCCGTGAAGCGGTAGAGCAGCCCCGTGAAGTGGCCGACGATGCCCGCCGCGATCAGGCAGCCGGCGAGTATGACCGCGATGATCGCCGCCGCGATGCCGCGCTTTTTCTTCGCGCGCTCCGGCTTCGGCGCTTTGGCGGGTCTTTCCCGACGGGGCTTTTCGGCGCGCGGCTTTTTCTCTTTCTTCTTTTTCGCCCGCGGCGGCGCGGCGGGCGCTTCGGGCGGCAGCTCCGGCGCTTCGCCCGCAAATTTGTCCGCGTCGAGCAGCTCGGCCGAAAAGAGCTTGTCGTAGAAATATTCCTCGCTCGGGTAGGCATATTTCATGAGCGCGAAGAGGTTGCCGATCTGCATCTCCATGCCCGGCGACAGCTCCGTCTGCTCGAGGTAGACGTTGATGACCGGCTTTTTCTTCGTCAGGGCATAGTGCATCTCCTTGCGGCAGTTGTCGGACTGCAGATACGCCGGGGACAAAAACGCCAGCACGAGCTGCGCGCGCTCGAGGTGCGACGCGATGCTCTCCGGCCACTCGCTGCCGGCCTCGATGCCCTCGTCATACCAGACGCGAAAGCCGCGCGATTGCAGCGTGCCGATGATCTCGAGCACGGCCGCGTCGTTCTTGTGCGCGTAGCTGACGAAGATGTACGGCTGTGTGCCCTCGTAGGGGCGCAGAAGTGTTTTCAAAAAAACCACCTCCGGAAAAAAATCGAAAAACGACTGGATTCTGTTCGTGTATCACACACATCCGCGCCCGGCAAGAGCCTTGACGCCCGCGAGATAGGCATACGGCACGCACAGATCCCCCCGACCGGAGCCGAGGGCGATGTCCGGCTTGCGCAGGCCGTGATAGTCCGACCCGCCGGTCGGCACAAGGCCGAAGCGCCCGGCCAGCGCCTGCGCCGCCGCCGTCTGCTCGGGGGTATAGGTCGTGTAGCGCACCTCGAGCCCGAGCGCCCCGGCATCCGCCGCCGCGGCGAGCAGGGCGGTACGCTGCGCGTCGTCAAAGCGGTACTTGAACAGATGCGCCACGACCGGCACGCCGCCCGCCGCGCGCAGCGCGCGCACGGAATCTTCCAGCGGAATGTTGTAGCGCGGGACATAAAAGCGCTTGCCGCGGCCGAGCAGACCGCGCATCCCGTCGGACACCGTGGGGATGCAGCCGCGCTGCACGAGCAGCGCCGCGATGTGCGGCCGGCCGAGCACCGTCTGCCCCGGGAAGGCCGCATGCAGCTCCGCCATCGTGATGGGGTAGCCCGCGTCGTGCAGGCGCTGCACCATGGTCTCGTTGCGGGCGTTTCGCTCGTCGGTGGCGCGGGTCATGAGTGCGCGCAGCGCGGCGTTGTCCGTGTCCATGTAATAGCCGAGCAGATGCACCTCCTCGCCGCCCCACACGGTGGACAGCTCCACGCCCGGCACGACCTCGATGCCGCACGCCGTCCCCGCCGCAAGCGCCTCGGGCAGTCCGGCAAACGTGTCGTGATCCGTGATCGCCACGGCGCGCAGTCCGGCTGCCGCTGCCTTGCGCACGACGGTCTCCGGTGCGTCCGAGCCGTCGGACGCGAGCGTGTGCACATGCAGATCAATCCGCTCCATGGCGCACCTCCAGCCCGTCCGGCAGCGCGTCGCCCTGCCAGAGGACAAAGACCGTACCGTCCGTGACGCGCACCTCGGCGCGCGCATCCGTGAAGGAGTTGCTCACGCCGAGCGGCATGGCGCAGGTGAGCGTCGCATCCGTGACCTCGTAGAGCAGGCCGCGCAGCGTGACGCCGCGCGCAGCGTCGCCGCTGCTGAACACCGAGACCGTGCCCGTCATGCCGGCGGGGAAGGCCAGCGTGCCGTTTTGCACCGCCGTGACCACCCAGCCGCAGCCGATG
>ENA-UEYF01002492-UEYF01002492.1-human-gut-metagenome-genome-assembly--contig:-NODE-2492-length-11618-cov-4.697167_pt1 | contig 11618 bp, 9 predicted proteins | sample MGYA00242902_ERZ507920 | MGnify/ENA primary metagenome ERZ507920 (study PRJEB26167, sample SAMN06115402) | human gut metagenome | host: Homo sapiens | place: China:Jiangxi | collected 2016-07-05...
CAGCTGTTGATCTCTAACATAAAAGACTTGAATAACATTCAGGAGCAAAGAGCGTTCCGACTGCCAGAAGAAGGCATGGACGACAATCCTGGCTGCAGCAACCGATTTCCAGCCTTACACTTCGGAACGTACCATTATCGCACAGGGGGAATTGCTGACTTCGGCGATCTTCACGCAATATCTGGTTGAAAGCGGCAGCGATGCCGTCTGCCTGAACGCTCCGGATTTCATGATTACGGATGCGGACACGAAAGTGAACGCCAAGCTATTGCACGAACGACTGTCCGCATTGACGGCCGACAAGAAAAAATTTTACGTCACGCAGGGATTTATCTGCACGAATTATCGCGGCGAGATCGACAACCTCGGACGCGGCGGCAGCGATTACAGTGCAGCCCTGATGGGCGCTGCCATCGACGCAGGACAGGTGCAGATTTGGACCGACATCGACGGCATGCATAATAACGACCCGCGTTTTGTCGACCACACCTACCCCATTCGCACGATGAGTTTCTGCGAGGCAGCCGAACTGGCCTATTTCGGGGCGAAAATTCTGCACCCGTCCACGATCCAACCCTGTCAGGACCACGGGATTCCCGTCCTGTTGAAAAACACGATGGACCCCGATGCTCCGGGCACCACGATTTCGGATGCCGACGAGAGCACGCAGTCGTTCCACGCCGTGGCCGCCAAAGACGGCATTACGGTAATACGCATCTACTCCGCCCGCATGTTGATGGCTTACGGTTTCCTGCGCAAGGTGTTCGAGGTGTTCGAACAGTACCGCACTCCGATCGACATGATCACCACCTCGGAAGTCGCCGTTTCGCTGACCATCGACAACGACGCGCACATCGACCGCATTGTCGAGGAGCTCGCCCCGTTGGGCAAGATCGAAATCGAACGCGACAATTCGATCGTCTGCGTAGTGGGCCGTATCGAACATACCGATACCGGACTCGCCGCACGGGTGTTCGACGGGTTAAAGCAGGTCCCGATCAAAATGATCTCCTACGGAGCGAGCCACCACAGCATCACGATGCTGATCAACACGCAGGACAAGAAGCAAACGCTGCAATACCTGAACGACTACCTTTTCAACCAGCAATAATTCATTTTAGGACTATTCTTCCGCCGCAAAACAGAGTATAGTATATGAGTGCAAGACAATATACCGACCAATTGCAAAAACTGGACACACCGTTCTATTTCTACGACATGCAACTGCTTGCCGACACGCTGGCGAAGGCAGTCGCCGAAGCCGGAAAATACGGTTACAAAGTGCATTATGCGCTGAAGGCGAATTTCGACCCGCGTATCGTTGCCGCGATCCGCAAAGCCGGATTGGGAGTCGACTGTGTGAGTGGAAACGAAGTACGGCTGGCCATCGAGAGCGGCTGCCCCGCTTCGGAAATCGTTTTTGCCGGTGTGGCCAAAAGCGACAAAGAGATCAGGTATGCGCTCGGGCAGGATATTTTTTCCTTCAATTGTGAATCGCTCCAGGAGTTGGAAGTCATTAACGCGCTGGCAGCCGAAACCGGACGCACAGCCCGGATAGCGCTGCGGATCAACCCGGATGTCGACCCCCGCACGCATAAACACATCTCTACCGGACAGGCCGACAGCAAATTCGGAATTTCGTACACCGAAATCAACGAAGCTATCCGTTCGTTGAACCGTCTGCCGAATATCCGCATCGTCGGCATTCACTTCCACATCGGGTCACAGATAACGGATATGGAAGTATTCGGCAATTTCTGCGTGAAAGTCAACAAAATCCAACAATGGTTCGTGGAACAGGGCATCGAATTGAAGCACCTGAATCTCGGCGGGGGACTGGGGGTCGGCTATAACGATCCGGACGGCAAACCCATACCGGATTTCGCGGGCTATTTCGGCATTGTGAACCGGACGCTGGAAACGAAACCGGAGCAGACGGTGCATTTTGAACTCGGGCGTTCGCTCGTCGCACAGAGCGGCGAGTTGGTAACCCGGGTACTCTACACCAAACAGAACGCCGCCGGGCGGCAGATCGCACTGGTCGATGCGGGCATGACCGACCTGATTCGCCCGGCTCTCTACCAAGCGCACCACAAGATTGAAAGTTTGACCGGCCAGGGGCCCCTGCAGCCCTATATGGTGGCAGGTCCCGTGTGCGAATCGTCCGACGTGTTCGCCAAAGAAGCCCTGCTGCCTGAGGTCAAACGCGGAGACCTGCTTACGATCCGCACGGCAGGCGCTTACGGTTCCGCGATGGCTTCGCGCTACAACCTGCGCGACCTGCCTCGGAGTGTATACAGCGACGAGCTCTAAAGGCATCCATAAAAAAGATTCCTGCCGATCGGTTCCTCTGTACAAACACGGTTCGATGCGGATAAACCGGATTTACGGACCACCGGAATCCGGTTCTTACGACACATTTTACAAAGGCCGCACGTCCAAATGCGGTCTTTGGTTATTTTCCGGATGTGCGGTTTTTGTTGATAAAGAGCCCCCGTCGCGTTGGCCGGGTGGCAACTTTTTCGTACCTTTCGCACGTCAAAATCGAAATTTGCCATGAAAATATCGCTGAACTGGCTGAAAAGTTATATCGAAACCTCTTTACCGGCGGAAGAGATCGCCAAAATCCTGACGGATATAGGCCTCGAAGTGGAAGGACTGGAACAGATCGAGACCGTGCGCGGCGGCCTGTCAGGGCTGGTCGTGGGTGAAGTCCTCACCTGCGAGAAGCATCCCGACGCCGACAAGCTGCACGTAACGACCGTCGATCTGGGCGACGGTGCCCCGACCCAGATCGTCTGCGGTGCGCCGAATGTAGCCGCCGGACAGAAAGTAGTCGTTGCAACGATCAATACGATGCTGTATCCGACCGGCGAGGCGGAAGGCTTCAAAATAAAAAAGAGCAAAATCCGCGGCGTGGAGTCGTTGGGAATGCTCTGTGCCGAGGATGAAATCGGCATCGGGACCAGCCACGACGGGATTATCGTGTTGCCGAACGATGTGCCGGCAGGCACTCCGGCCCGGGACTACTACCAGATCGAAGACGACTACCTGCTCGAAATCGGATTGACGCCCAACCGCGCCGATGCGATGTCGCATTATGGCGTGGCGCGCGACCTGGCCGTATACCTGCAGGCGAACGGCATTCCCCACCGACTCGTACTTCCTGATGTCTCGGCATTCCGCGAAGGGATTTCCGACAAAGAAGTTGCGGTAGAGGTGCTCAACACGGAAGCCGCTCCCCGATATATGGGTATCACCGTTACCGGCGTCAAAGTGGCCGAATCGCCCGAATGGCTCCAGAACCGGCTCCGTTCAATCGGGCTGAATCCGCACAACAACATCGTCGACATTACAAATTTCATCCTGCACGAGGTTGGCCAGCCGTTGCACGCATTCGATGCCGGCAAGATCAAAGGCGGCAAAGTGATCGTCCGCACGTGCCCCGAGGGTACTCCGTTCGTCACTTTGGACGGTGTGGAGCGTAAACTCTCGGACAAAGACCTGATGATCTGCGATACGGAGAAACCGATGTGTATCGCCGGCGTATTCGGGGGGCTCGATTCGGGCGTGACCGAAACCACGACGGACGTATTCATCGAGAGCGCTTATTTCAATCCGGTTTGGATTCGCAAAAGCGCCAAACGCCACGGGTTGAGCACCGATGCCTCGTTCCGTTTCGAACGCGGAATCGATCCGGAGATAGCGCCTTATGCGTTGAAACGGGCAGCCCTGCTGATGGTGGAATTGGCGGGAGGAAAGGTCAGCTCCCCGGTAACGGACCTTTATCCCGTTCCGGTGCGACCTTTCCGGTTCGACATTTCGCTCAGCCGCGTCAAACGACTGATGGGCAAAGATGTGCCAGATGAAACGATCCGGAGGATTATCCTGGCGTTGGACATAAAAATCGAAAAAGAGGACGGCGACACATTGGGCGTAGCCGTTCCTCCTTACCGTGTCGATGTGCAGCGTGAAGCCGACCTGGTCGAGGACATCCTGCGCATCTACGGCTACAACAATATCGAGATTCCGCAGCAGGTTCACTCTACCCTCTCTTATGCACCCAACCCTGACCGCGACAAGGTCACCAATGTTGTCGCGGACCTGCTGACCGCCAACGGTTTCAACGAGATCATGAGCAATTCGCTCACCAAAGCGGCTTACTACGAAGGATTGGAGGCCTATAAAGCCGAAAACAGCGTCGCTATTCTCAATCCGTTGAGCAATGACCTGAACGTGATGCGCCAGACGCTGCTGTTCAATGCCTTGGAGGCGGTTGAACTGAACACGAACCGCAAAAACGGCGACCTGAAACTCTATGAGTTCGGCAATTGCTATTCCTACGACCGGGACAAAGCGTCCGAAGGAGGCTTGGCTCCGTACAGCGAACAGAACCGGCTGTCGATCCTCATAACCGGCGCCGATCACGTTCCTTCGTGGAACGTATCGAGCCAGCCGACCAGCTTCTACACGCTGAAAACCGTGGCCGAAAAGATTTTCGCCAGAATCGGTATCGACCTGAACGGAGCTGTGATGGAAACACTCTCAAGCGATCTGTACCGCGAGGCGGTTACCTATAAAATTAACGGCAAACGGATGGTCGAAATGGGAATCGTGTCGAAGAAAATCCGCTCGATGTTCGACATCAAGGCCGAAGTCTATTACTTGGAGATGAATTTCGATGCATTCCTCAAACTGACCAGGAATCACAAAGTGACGGTACAGGAACTTTCGAAATTCCCCGAAGTGCGCCGCGACCTGGCCCTGCTGGTCGATTCGCAGACGACCTTCTCCCAGTTGCGTGAAATCGCTTTCGCCACTGAAAAGAAACTGCTCAAGAATGTTACGCTGTTCGACGTTTACGAAGGGGATAAACTGCCTGCAGGAAAGAAATCCTACGCGTTGAATTTCGTGCTCGAAGATACGACCAAAACACTGGTGGATCAGGTCATCGACAAAACGATGGCCAATTTGGTCCGCGAGTTCGAGCGTCGTGCCGGAGCACAGGTGCGTTCGTAATTAACCCGGGCGGCAATCCGTAATATACGGAACAGCCGTTTTTGCCAAACTGCCAATAACATAACCCCACAAATATGCAGGAGAAAATATTGATTCTCGACTTCGGCTCCCAGTACACGCAGCTCATTGCGCGGCGCGTACGCGAGCTGAACGTATATTGCGAGATCCACCCCTACAACCACTACCCGGCCCCGGACAGCTCGGTCAAGGGCGTGATCCTCTCGGGCAGCCCTTCGTCGGTGCGCGATGCGAATGCCCCCCAGGTAGACCTTTCCCCGATCAAAGGCGCTTTTCCCCTATTGGGCGTCTGCTATGGTGCACAGTACCTCGCGCAAAATTACGGAGGAGAGGTGAAACCGTCCGCTACGCGGGAATACGGCCGGGCCATGCTTTCCAAGGTGGAAGCGGCAAATCCGCTGATCTGCGGCCTTTCACAGACTACCCAGGTGTGGATGTCGCACGGCGATACGATCGCGCGCATTCCGGACAATTATAGAATTATCGCCAGCACCGAAGATGTCCCGGTAGCGGCTTTCCAAATCGACGGGGAAAAGACGTGGGGTATCCAGTTCCACCCCGAGGTATACCACTCGACCGAAGGTTCCCAGTTGCTGAAACACTTTGTCGTGGATATTTGCGGATGCAAACAGGACTGGACGCCGGATTCGTTTATCGAATCGACCGTCAGGGAATTGCAGGACAAACTTGGCAACGACAAAGTGGTATTGGGCCTCTCCGGCGGTGTCGATTCGTCCGTAGCCGCCATGCTGCTGCACAAGGCGATCGGGAAGAACCTGGTCTGCATCTTTGTGGATATGGGCCTGTTGCGCAAAAACGAATTCGAAGACGTCCTTCGCTCGTATGAATCGATGGGACTCAACGTCATCGGTGTCCGGGCCGGCAATAAATTCCTCTCCGACCTGAAAGGCGTAACCGAACCGGAGAATAAACGCAAGATCATCGGCCGCGACTTTATCGAAGTATTCGACGCAGAGGCGCAAAAGCTGACCGACGTGAAGTGGCTGGCGCAGGGCACGATCTATCCCGACGTAATCGAATCGGTGTCGGTCAACGGTCCGTCGGCCACGATCAAGTCGCACCACAACGTAGGCGGCCTGCCGGAGAAGATGCACCTGAAGATCGTCGAACCGCTGCGCCTGCTGTTCAAGGACGAAGTACGCCGCGTAGGGCACCAGTTGAACATTCCGATGGAGATTCTGGGCCGCCACCCTTTCCCGGGTCCGGGTCTGGGTATCCGTATCCTGGGCGAAGTGACCGCAGAGAAGGTGCGCGTACTGCAGGAAGCCGACAAAATTTTCATCGACAACCTTAAAGAAGCCGGTTTGTACGACAAAGTTTGGCAGGCCGGCGTCATGCTGCTGCCCGTACAATCTGTCGGTGTGATGGGTGACGAGCGCACTTATGAGAACTGTGTAGCCCTGCGTGCGGTTACCTCTACCGACGGTATGACCGCCGACTGGGTACACCTTCCTTATGAATTCCTCGCGAAAGTCTCCAATGAGATCATTAACCGCGTCAAGGGAATCAACCGCGTCGTGTACGACATCAGCTCCAAACCGCCCGCAACGATCGAGTGGGAATAAGGAAATTAAAGAACCGATGTGATGTTAAAGAATAACTAAGGGGGAAGTCTGCTTCCCCCTTAGTTATTCCAACTATTTGTTACTCCCGATTTTATTCCCGGCACATTCGAACTGAGTCAAATCCGGGCTATTCGCCGCCTTTTTTTAGCGTGATTTCCATAATGCCGCCGGCACCCCGCATGCCATACATCGCATCGGCTTTTTTGATAACCAGGCTTTTCAGTTCCGAAGGACGGACTACATCGTTCACCGTTCCAAAATTCTGCCGGGGGCTCCCGTCGACAACGATCAGCATGGGCGGAGAAGATTGTTGTTCTCCGGTTGCAAGGGTTCCGCTCGAAGGCCTTCCCGCTGACGAGGAGAGCAAATAGGCCTCTCCGTCCTTGATCCTGACGGCCGGGTAGCGAACCGTGACAAACGACTTCAAATCGGGATAGGCATGCAGGTTCGGCATCGTGGTGAGGTCGTACTGGTTGAAAGGCGGTAATGTCAGTACGGTGTAGGCCGTCGAAGTGGGCTTCCCGTTTTCGGCTTTAAACATTTGGCCTTTGGCTACGGCCACCGCCACCTCGGAGGAGGCATCTACCGGAATACTGCCGATATAACGGTCAAGCGTAACAAAAATCGTATCGTTAGGCAGGGCTTGCACGGTCAGGGAGCCGTCTTTACCGGGAGTCCGGTAATGCGGCGCGCTTTTCAGGGAAATCAGCGCTTTGTTCAGGGGTTTTCCTTTGGTGTTGGTCACGGTTATTTTGACCGGCTGCGTTTGTGCAGCAGCGACCAAAAATCCAACCGACAGAAGCACGAAACAGAGGAGAGCTTGCTTTTTCATGACTTGAAGGTTTTAAGTTAGTATGTGTAGAACTTGGTGTGGCTTCTTAAAGGTAGCAAATTTCAAATAAAACGGTTCATTTTTTTAATTTTTTATTTGCGTTTAGTAAAAAGATGAGCGGATTTTGCCGTATCTTTGCAACCCTTTCCCCTTCCCTTTTCAGATTTAATCTCTTATTTTATCTATGATTCAAAAACAGGAGACAGCCACCGCCAAACTGGAACGAGACAAGATCGGCAGCCTGCTGCTGCACTATTCCGTACCCGCGATCGTCGGGATGGTAGTCGCGTCACTGTACAACATCGTAGACCGCGTGTTTATCGGGCAGGGAGTGGGCCCCTTAGCCATCTCCGGGCTGGCGCTGACCTTCCCGCTGATGACGCTGATCGCCGCGATCGGCACGCTCGTCGGCGTAGGAGCATCCGCCCGGCTGTCGATCGTACTGGGGATGAAAGATATCAAATGGGCCCGTAACATTCTGGGCAACGCTTTCATTCTGACATTTGTCCTCTCGGCCGTATTCATCACCATCGCGATGATCTACCTGCCCGAAATCCTGGTCGCTTTCGGAGGCAGCGAACAGACCATCCCCTATGCGATCGACTACCTGAAAATCGTCATTCCGGGCAGTGTACTGACCAACGTAAGCTACAGTTTCAGCGGCATGATGCGCGCTTCGGGATACCCGCAAAAATCGATGTATACGATCCTGATCGGTGTCGTACTGAACGTGATCCTCGATCCGATTTTCATTTTCGGATTCGGTTTGGGCATCCAGGGAGCGGCTATCGCGACCGTGATCTCGATGTTCGTAAGCGCCGTATTCGTGATGAGCCATTTCTTCAATCCGAAGCATGTCGTGCATTTCGAAAAAGGCTGTATGCACCTGCGGGGATACATCATCCGCAATATCACCTCGATCGGGATGGCTCCATTTCTGATGAACGTCGCGGCGTGCGGTGTCAACATCATCATGAACCATCAGTTGGTGCGCCAGGGCGGTGACCTGGCGATCGGAGCCTACGGTATCCTGAACAGCTATGCAATCCTGATCGTGATGAGCGTTATGGGGCTATGCCAGGGCATGCAGCCGATCGTCGGCTACAACTACGGCGCTCAGAAGTACAAACGCATGAAAGACACGCTTCTGCTGACACTGCGGGTCGGCACTCTGATTATGGTAATCGGGTTTGTGGTCTGCGAATTGTTCCCCGGGCTGCTGGTGAGCGCATTTACGTCCGATCCGGGCCTCAAATCAATGGCTGTGAAAGGCATTCGGCTGGCATTCATCATGCTGCCGGTGGTCGGTTTCCAGATCATCATTTCCAATTTTTTCCAGTCGATCAGCAAAGCTCCCAAGGCCATTTTTATGAGTTTGTCGCGCCAGGTAATTTTTCTAATTCCTTCGTTGTATCTCTTCTCCAAGTGGTTCGGGCTGACAGGGGTGTGGTTGTCCATTCCGTTTTCCGATCTGCTGGCCGCCTTAGTGGCTTTGATATTGATTTTAAGGGAAAAACGTTTTTTTTATCCTTCGCAGCAACAGCGGGCATAGTTTTTGACCCTCGGTTTCATAGCGATAGTCCTTAAAACCAACAAGCTTATGAAACCTCAAGTCGAACCGGGAACTACGGTCGCTCCCGAAAAATACCGCATCGTCATCGCAGACGGCGGTCCTTATCTGGTTTATGGCCAGCCGCCGCTGGTACAACAATTTATCATGCCCAACGGCGAAGGCGAAATCTGGTATTTCAAGGAGGGAGCGCACTACTCCACCAAAGACGAACCCACAGCACTGTGTCGCTGCGGATATTCCAAAAACAAGCCTTATTGCGACGGTTCGCACGAACACGCCGACTGGGACCCGGCCCTCACGGCCTCTACCCGTCCGCTTCTCGAGGATGCGGAACAGATCGACGGACCCGAAATCACGCTGACCGATAATGAGAAATATTGTGCGTTCGCCCGCTTCTGCGACGCAAAGGGCCGCGTCTGGAATCTGGCCGAAGAGGAGGGACAGGAGGCTGCCGAACTGACTATCCGGGAAGCCAACCACTGTCCGGCAGGACGCCTTTCCGCATGGAAAGACGACAAAGCCCCTGTCGAGCCGCATTTCGATCCGGGCCTCGGTTTGCTCGAAGATCCTCTGCTGCGCATAAGCAGTGCATTGTGGGTAAGAGGAGGTATCCCGGTACAGCGTCCGGACGGTTTCACATATGAAATCTGCAACCGCGTTACCTTATGCCGTTGCGGACACTCCTCGAATAAACCTTTCTGCGACGGGACGCATGCATCGTTTAAATTCCGCGACGGGCTCCCCAACCGTCCCGATCCGAATGGCGAAGAGTATTGACCCTCCTTTTGCCGGCCCGTGGACCGGACATTTTCGAAAACCGCACAGAGTGGCAGAAAATTCACTACCTTTAAGGCTGTCTAACGGATATAGCTTATTCAAATTTTCATACGATGAATCTGGAAACCCAAATCAACGATGGCATCAAACAGGCCATGTTGCGGGCTATCAAAGCCGAGATCCTTTTGGCTAAAACCGCTGACGGTTCGGATGAAATCAGCGATGCCGCTGTATTGAAAATCATTCAGAAATTGGTTAAACAACGCAAAGAGTCCGCAACTGTCTATGCCGAAAACAACCGGCCTGAATTAGCCGAGAACGAACTGGCCGAAGCCACTTGCCTGGAAGTTTTCCTTCCCAAGCAGATCGAAGGCGCGGAGTTGGAGACTGTTCTGCAGGAGATCATCACCCAGGCAGGGGCGAAGTCTGCGGCCGACCTGGGCAAAGTAATGGGTTTGGCCACGAAAAAACTGGCCGGACAAGCCGACGGACGACAGATCGCAGAGACTGTAAAGAGACTGCTACGATAAAGCCGACGATTTAGAGGCGTCCATACCTTTGCCGATTAGTTGTGCATGCCTATATTCTTTGCGTTCCATCTTTATTCAATGTCTCAACTTCAAAAATCAAACATCGCACTAAACCTCGAAGCCATGAAAATAAAATCAGTCGTAGCGATCGTATGTATATGGATGTGCGGAACCCTGAGCCTATCGGCCGCTAAACCTTCCGCAGCCGAGCGACAGCAAGCTGCGGCAACCATGAAAGCATTGGCCGAGAGCCGGGATTACACAGTGCGGATAGCCCAGGCTTTCCCGCTGAAAGGGGCCAGCGTGGCTACTCCTTTGGCTATCCTCAGGATCAACGGGAATGAGGCCTATTCAACACTACCCTATTGGGGCGGAGGTTACAACACTTTCGGCAACAGCGACGGGATGCGTTTCACCGGCACCGTTTCGGATTACACCGTAACGATCGATAAAAAGAATAAAGTACAAGTTGCATTTAAAGCAACTGCGAACACCGGCCGGATCTACCAATTCAAGATGGAGATTTTCTATAACGGTTCTACTTTCATCAGTGCCCTTTGCTCCAGTATGGACCCCATGCGTTATGACGGCAAAATCGGCCCGAGCGATAAAACCGAATAGGAAAGAGCTGTCTTTGTCCGTGTCATTCCAGGTAGCCTTCTCAGTTGGGAAGGCTTTTTATTAATTTTATTCTGCAATTTGGTTGTAATTCGTTAAAAAATCCTTAGCTTTATTGTAGCCCTCCCAGAGTCCAAAAGCATTTTCAAGTACTAACCTTAATTTATTGAGTCATGAAAAGAAAATTGATTCTGGCGGCTGTTGCTTTGCTTATGGCCGGGAGTGCGGGTCTGTTTGCCGCAAAACCCTCTGTCGAACAACAACAACAACTTGCCGCTGCAATGAAAACCTTGGTCGAAAACCGCAATTATTCCGTCCGGGTACAACAAGCATCGGGAGTGAAAGGCGGCGGAATAGCCACCAACTCGTTACTGAAAGTCAATGGAGAAACGGCCTATTCGTCCATGCCGTATTGGGGCGGCGGATACAACAATTTCGGCAATAACGACGGGATGCGCTTTAATGGCACCATCTCGGACTATACCGTAACGGTCGACAAAAAAAATAAAGTACGGGTAGCGTTCAAAGTAACCACCGACACGAAACGCGTGTATCAAATTCGGATGGAAATTTTCTACAACCGTAAAACGTTGATCAGTGCAAGTTGTCCGAGCTTGGATCCCATGCGTTATGAAGGTGTGATCGGTATAAGCGACGGGGTAGAC
>ENA-UEYF01002496-UEYF01002496.1-human-gut-metagenome-genome-assembly--contig:-NODE-2496-length-11601-cov-4.359858_pt1 | contig 11601 bp, 9 predicted proteins | sample MGYA00242902_ERZ507920 | MGnify/ENA primary metagenome ERZ507920 (study PRJEB26167, sample SAMN06115402) | human gut metagenome | host: Homo sapiens | place: China:Jiangxi | collected 2016-07-05...
AACAGTATTCTACTATATCATGACGGCGAAAAGATGCCAATACCCAATTCCGGTTTTGAAATAATTTCGTTGAATTCTACAAATAGAAAAAGCGCCCGGCGGTCGCTCGCCCGCTTCACAAAGCGGGAAAAATAGTATATACTGAGGGGCAGAAAAAAGCTGCGGCATCCGGCATCCCACAGGACGCTCTGCGGCGAAAAATCTTCCGAAAAGAGGGATACAGTATGAAATACATTCTCGTCATCGGCGACGGCATGGCCGACCACCCGCTCGACACGCTCGCCGGCCGCACGCCGCTCGAAGCGTCGAAAAAGGACGCGATCGACGACCTTGCGCGTCACGGTGTGCTCGGCAGCGTGCGCAACGTGCCCGACGGTTTCGCTCCCGGCAGCGACACGGCCATCATGTCCATCTTCGGCTGCTCGCCGCGCAAATACTTTTTCGGCCGCGCCCCGCTTGAGGCGGCGGCCTCCGGCATCCGGCTTGCTCCCGGCGATGCGTGCTACCGCTGCAACATGGTCACGTATGCCGATGAGGACGTGCCGTTCGAGCACAAGCACATCATCTCCCACAGCGCGGGCAGTATCGAGGGCCGCGAGTCGGACGAGCTCGTGACGGCGCTCTTTGCGCACCCGGATTTCCGCCCGCTGGCCGAGCAGGCCGGCATGGTCGTGCACAAGGGCTCGTCGTTCCGCCACCTTGCGGTGCAGAGCCATGTGGACATCAAGGGCATCCGGCTCGCCCCGCCGCACGACCACCTCGGTGAGGAGATCGGCCCCATCCTGCCCACCGGCTGCCCGAATGCCGACGTGCTGCGTGAGCTCATGCGCCGTGCGTTCGATATCCTCGATCAGCACCCGATCAACGTCGCGCGCCGCGCCGCCGGCAAGCTCCCGGCCAACGGCGTCTGGTTCTGGGCCGAGGGCACGGCGGCCGCGCTGCCGAACTTCCCGGAGCACTACGGCTCGGACGGCGGCGTTGTCTCGGCCGTGCCGCTGTGCCACGGTATCGGCATCCTGACGGGGCTGGAGGCCGTCACCGTCCCGACCGCGACCGGCGAGTGGGACACCGACTACGCCGCCAAGGTCGCCGCCGCGCTCGACGTGCTCAAACGGCACGACTTCGTGGCCCTGCATCTCGAGGGCCCGGACGAGGCCACGCACAACCACGATCTCGAGCACAAGATCTATTCCATCGAGCGCCTGAGCGCCGATGTCGTCGCCCCCGTGACCGAGGCGCTGCGCGCCGCGGGTGAGGACTTCCGTCTGCTGCTGCTGTCGGATCACACGACGTACATGGCCAACGGCGCGCACGGCGCCGACCCCGTGCCGTTCGTGCTGTATGACAGCCGCGTGTCCGAGGGCTCCGGCCTGCCGTATTCCGAGGCAAACGGCGCCAAGGGCCCGTATGTCGACGACGGCGCGCAGCTCATGGATCTGCTCTTTGAACTGAAAAAGCTGTGACCGGTACAGCAAGAGAGGCCGCGTGGGCAAAGCTGAACCTGTCGCTGGACGTGCTCGGTACGCGCCCCGACGGGTTTCACGACCTGCGCATGATCATGCAGAGTGTGGATCTGCACGACGATGTGACCGTTACGCTCGACGGCACCGGTGTCTGCCGCGCCGAGACCAACCGCAGCTATCTGCCCTGCGGCGCGGACAATGTGGCCGTGCGCGCGGCGCAGGTGTTTCTCGAGCGTGCAGGGCTTGACTGCGGCGTGCATATCTGGCTGCACAAGCGCATCCCCGTGTGCGCGGGGCTGGGCGGCGGCTCGTCGGATGCGGCGGCCGTGCTGCGCGCGCTCAACCGGTTGACCGGCGCGGGTTTTACCCGCACGGAGCTCGAGGAGCTGGGCGCGCTGGTCGGCTCGGATGTGCCGTACTGCGTCGCGGGCGGCACGATGCTGGCCGAGGGACGCGGCGAGCGGCTCACGCCCGTCACGCCCATGCCGCACCTGCCGGTCGTGATCTGCAAGCCGGATTTTCCGATCTCGACGCCGGAGCTGTTTCGCCGCGTGGACGCGCGCACCTCGCGCTGCCGTCCGGATACGGAGGGCATCTGCGCCGCGCTCGCTGACGGCGATATGCCGAAGCTCGCCCGCCGGATGTACAACGTCTTTGAGGACGTGCTCACCCGCCGGGAGGGCGAGATCGCATCCATCAAGAGCCGCCTGCTTGACGGCGGTGCGCTCGGCGCTGTGATGAGCGGCACGGGCTCGGCCGTGTTCGGCCTTTTTGCCGATGCCGACAGCGCGGTGTATGCCAAGCGCCGGCTCGCGCGCGACTATGCCGAGTGTTTCCTGACCGAGACCATTGACCGCCTCGAGGTCTGAGGATTAAAAGCGAACAAAACTGCCGATACTGAGCACAGATGCCCGGTACCGGCAGTTTTTCATCTCAGAAAGGCGGACATACGATGCATACCCATTCTCTCTCCATTCATCCCGATTCCGGCCGCGCACTGCGCCCGTGGGAGCTGGCGCTGCTGCTGGCCGTGTGCGTGACGCTGCTGACCGGCACGTGGGCGCAGGCGCGCAGCGCGCTGCTGGCGTCGCGGCTCGTGCGGCTGCACGTGATCGCGGTCTCGGACGACGACACCGAGCAGGCCGTGAAGCTGCAGGTGCGCGATGCGGTGCTGGCCTATCTCGAGCCGCAGCTTGCCGACGTGACGGATATGGATACGGCGCGGCTGCGCATCGCGGACGATCTCGACGGCATTGCCCGCGCGGCGCAGACGGCGGCGGGGGAGCGGCCGGTGCGGGTCTCCCTCGGCGCCGAGCACTACCCGACGCGCGACTATGGCGCGTTTGCGCTCCCGGCGGGGGTGTATACCTCCCTGCGCGTGACGCTCGGCGCGGGCGAGGGGCACAACTGGTGGTGCGTCATTTTCCCACCGCTGTGTGCGCAGGCGGCAGGGCTCTCGGAGCAGACGGTGCAGGCGCTCTCGGACGACGATGTGCGCCTCGTCACAGGCTCGGGCGGCGGCTATGTCGTGCGCTTCCGGCTGCTGGAGCTGTGGGACGCGCTCGTGCAGCGGCTGAGCTGACGGCGCGGCGGAAAATTGAAAGCGCCCCCGCGGGAAACTCCCCGCGGGGGCGCTTGCCATTGGGTCACACAAGCTGCTTCCGGCGCAGCAGCCGGCAGACAAGCGCGGCGAGCCCCAGGCCGAGCGCGAACGAGAAGCCCAGCGCGCCCAGTGTGGCGGCGGCGCTGAACAGGCCGACCGACATCTCATGCACCGAGCCGATGTCCACGATGATCTCGCACACGAGCCACAGCCCGGCGCTGATGCCCGCAGCCGTCCGGAAATCACGCCGGCGCTGCAGGGCGCACCGGACGCCGATGCCGGCGGCGAGCAGGAGCAGATACAGAACGATCCGTCCGGTGATGCCGCCGGTCACAAAGATCCCCATCATTTTCAGAAGCGCAAACGGTTCCATATGATACCTCCTGTTGAATGAAATGTGTGTCCGGATCCTGACATCCTCATTTTAGCAGATTCTTTATGAAATTGGAACAGGATTCATAATATTTGTAAATTGCGCCAAAACACGATTCGGGATTCTGTGCAGCGGTGACAAATTCTGTTTCCCGGTTCTCGGGGGCTGTCACAAAAATTGTCCCCGGCGCGGGAAAATGCAGAAAAGCCTTCTCCCAACGGAGAAGGCTTTGCTTATCCAAAAACCTCGTAGAGTTTCGCCGCCGCAGCGGCGAAAGAAAGTCCGATCATTTTCTCCGGCGACATGTGCGTCGGAGAAAATACTTCTCGGCCTGCAAACGTGCGCACTGTCCGCCAAAAGGCGGACAGTGCGTGCGCTGCAGTCAGGCCGCAAACCCCTTTGTCAAAAAAGTAATACTTTTTTGACAGTCTCAAGCCTTCTCCCAACGGAGAAGGCTTTTTGTATTTGCAGGGTTCAGCGCCGCGCGTTCAGTAGCTGTACACGCCGCCGCCGATAAATTCGCGCAGCATGCTCTCGGGCGCGAGCAGGGCGGGGTCGATCGTCTCGAAGCGCTCGAGCGCGGGCAGGATGCTGCGGATCTCCGCATAGCGCTCCGCGCCCTCGGGCACGGCCGCGAGCAGCGGTTCGGCGAAGTTTTTCATGATCGACACCTCGCACGGGAACGACGAGTCGAACATCAGGTTCGCGCGCTCCTTGAACGGGGAGATGAAGCGCTTTTCGCCGCGGCGGACGTTTGCCCACATGTCCAGCGTCGCGGCGGCGGGCGTGCCGCGGAAGTTGCTGTCGCGCACGAGGCGGCGCAGCAGACGCATCCACGTGCCCTTGAACACCTCATTCCCGTCGTCATCGACGACGACGGAGCGCGCGCTGATATACAGCCGGAACGCATCCGGGCAGTAGGCGGCGATCTCATCGTTGAGCGCGTGGATACCCTCGCAGACGACGACCTCGTCCTTGCCGAGGCGCATGGGGCGGCCGATGGGGCCGGACTGCACGCGCGTGACGAAATTATACCGCGGCAGGTGGATCTCCTCACCGCGGGCGAGCGCGTTGAGGTGCTTGCCGAGCAGGTCCATGTCCAGACACGCGGGGGACTCAAGATCGAGATCGCCCTCCGGCGTGCGCGGTGCGGTGCGCAGGTCGACGGTGCGGAAATAGTCGTCCATGGCGAGGCTCTGACTGCCGACGCCGAGCTTGCACAGCGCCTCCGCGATCTTCATGGCCGTGGTGGTCTTGCCGCTGCCGGACGGGCCGGAGAGCAGCACGATCGGACAGGTGTGCGCGTTTTCGGCGATGGCGCGCGCCGCGCGCTCGATCTTGGCGGCATAGGCCGCGTCGCTCGCGTCGACAAATTCCTTGGGATCAGCCTGAATGCGGCGGTTGATCTCCTGAAGATGATAGCTCATTGGAAAAACGCCTCCAGTTCCGCCTTGGCCGCACAGATGCGGTCGATATTGGCGATGTATTCCGTGGGATACTTGGGGTCGATGTGCCGCTCAAGCCTGCCGCCGTTGGGGCGCACGAGCTTTGTCGACGCGCCGCCGCCCATGGCGAGGATGCTGCACAGCTCCTCCATGATGCAGATGTTGTAGAGATTCTCCTGACCCGGCCGCGTCCAGCCGACGTTTTCAAAGCCGCCGGACATGAACTTCTGCCGGTAGAGGTAGTACGGTGCGTAGCCCGCCCTGGGCAGCACGGTACCGGCAAAGTCAAGCATCTCGCCGACGGCTGCTCCGTCGGGGATGGGCGCATCCTGCGCCATCAGGTTCGAGCCGCGCTTGCGCGAGAGCGTGTGCACGGTGACGTTCTCGGGCGCGAGTGCGAGCACCTGCTCGAGCGTGGCGCGAAAGCCGTCCGGCGTGTCGCCGGGAAGCCCCGCGATCAGGTCCATGTTCACGGCGAAGCCGCCGGTCTCGCGCACGAGACGCAGCGCGTCGTAAATATCCTGCGCGGTGTGGCGGCGGCCGATCGTGTCGAGCACGCGGTCGTCGAGCGTCTGGGGGTTGACGCTGATGCGGTCGACCCGGTGCGCGCGCAGCACCTGCAGCTTGTCGGCGGTGATCGTATCGGGGCGTCCGGCCTCGACGGTGAACTCCCGCAGTGCGCTCAGGTCGAACGCCGCGGCCAGCTGCGTGCACAGCGCGTCGAGCTGGCGCGCCGAGAGCGTGGTCGGCGTGCCGCCGCCGATGTAGAGCGACACGATGCGCAGCCCCGCCCTGCGCACGGCCTCGGCGGTCGCGGCGATCTCGCGGGCGAGCGCCTGCAAAAACTCCGGCACGAGCGCCATGCTCTTTTCCACCGACTGGCTCACGAAGCTGCAATAGGCGCAGCGCGTCGGGCAAAACGGGATGCCCACATACAGGCACACATCCTTGCTGCCGAGTGATTCCATGGCGCGCAGCGTGGCGTGTGCGGTGCGCACGACGAGATCGGCGCGCGCGGGCGAGACGTCATACTGCCGCTCAAACTGGCGCGCGGCCTGCGCGTCGTTGAGCCCCTGCGCAAGCAGCGGGGTCATGAGCTTTCCGGGGCGCACGCCCGTGAGCATGCCCCACGGCCGGCGCGGCAGCCCGATGCCCATGGCGGCGCGGTAAAACGCGCGCTTGACCGCGCCCTGCAGCCGGCGGTCGGTCTCGGCGGGGTCGGTCAGCTCGCCGTTGGGCACGCTCGTGCGGCCGTTGGCCGTCCGGCCCTGATAGACGAGCACGCACGTCGCGGTCGTCACCTTTGCGCCGGACATGAGCCGCAGCTCTGCGCGGTCGCCGGTCGGCCGCCCGTCCGGATACTCCGGGCGTTCGTCGGGAAACAGCGTCAGGAGCATCTGCTCCGCCGCGTAGCGGTAGTCATGTCCGATCAGATAGAGATTCATGGTTCTTCTTCTTTCTTCGCCCTGCCGGATGGTCAGGTGCGGTCTTTTGCTTTGTTCTTGAGCGCCTTGGCCTTCGCCTTGACGGCCTTGGTCAGTTCCTTGCGGCGCTGTGCGTGCTCATGCACACGCGTAAAGGCGCGGCCGTTGGTCTGGCCGGAGCGCAGCGCCGGGAACGCCTGCGCGATACGCTCGTGCACGATGTTGCGGTGGCTGAGGATCTCCTCGCGGCGCTGCAGCAGTTCACTGCGGCGCGCCAGCAGCTCGCTGCGGCGCTCAATCGAGGCCTCGGCGCGCTTTTGCGCAAGCTCCGTGCTCTTTTCCTTCATACCGGTGTAAACCTCCATGCCGCGGTCCTTCGCGTCTGAGGTGCGAATATAGATCTCCTCGCCGATCTCGTCGGAGATGGCCGTGAGCGAATCCTCGATGGCCTGCAGGGCGCGCAGCTTCTTGGGCAGCTTGCGGATCTCCATGGCGGTGATGATGTTGTCCGCGATCCACAGTGCGCTGAATGTGCCGAGCAGCACCCAGCCGAGCTTTTTCGGGATGAGGTCGACGACCTTGGCCACGAGCGGCTGGAACACGTCGACCACGAACACGCACGCCAGTCCCCACAGCACCGAGAACTCAAGGCACACGTAGCCCTTGATGTTCAGCGGACGCTTGGAGTAGTCCCACCACTTGTCGTGGAACACCTTTTCCAGCACCCAGCCGGTGAGGTATTCGATGGCGCTCGTAAACAGCACGCTGCCGCCGAACAGCAGCCAGAGGCTGCTCTTGAGCGGCCCGAGCACGAGCAGCACGCTCATGACGCCGAAGCCGTAGATCGAGCAGATGGGGCCGTTGACGAAGCCGCGGTTGACAAACTTGCCGTGCGCGACGGCGGCGAAGGCCACCTCGGAGCACCAGCCGAGGAAGCCGTAAATGTAGAAGTACCAGAGGATCTGGAACCAGGAATAGGGCACAAGCATGAAAAAAACTCCTCTCATGAATGCCTGTTGGCGGGAAACCCGGATTCATTTCATATTTGTCTATATTAACATAGCTATGCGGACTTTTCCAGCCTTTTCGGCGCGGATGGGAACAAAAAGCGCAAAGTGGTAACTCGGCGTGTGTCCGGCGCTGCGCGTCGTGTTTGCCCGCAAAAAATGCGGAGCGCACAAGCGTGCGCTCCGCCGGAAAAACCGGGGTGATTTACTTGATCGTCAGCAGCAGCTCGCCGGCCTTGACCGACTGGCCGCCCTTGACAAAGACTTCGTCGACCGTGCCGTCCATGCGGGCGACGACGCTCGTCTCCATCTTCATGGCCTCAATCACGGCGAGCACGTCGTTGACCTTGACCTGGTCGTCGGGCTTGACGTTGACCTTCGACACCATGCCCGGGATGGACGCGCCGGCCTGGCTCTTGTCGTTCGGGTCGGCCATGACGACGGTCTTGGCCGAATCGGTCGCGGTCGGGTCGGGCACGGAGACCTCGCGGCGCATGCCGTTGAGCTCAAACTGCACGTTGCGCGTGCCGTCGTCGTTGCGGTCGCCGAGACCGATGTACTTGATCATGAGAGTCTTGCCGTCCTCGATGTTGATCTTGTTGACCTCACCGACGGCCATGCCGTTGAAGAACACGTGGCTGCCCATGCGCATGATGTAGCCGTACTCCTTGCGGTGGCGGATGTACTCCTCATAGACCTTCGGGTACATGGCAAACGAGATGAGCGAGCGCGGCTCCTCGTAGTTCGGGTAGAACTTGCGGATCTCGCTGCGCAGCTGATCCCAGTCCACGGGCGGCAGCAGGTCGCCGGGGCGGCCGTTGATGGCCTTCTCGCCCTTGAGCACGACGCGCTGCAGATCCTTCGGGAAGCCGCAGGGCGGCTGACCCATCATGCCCTTGAAGTAGCTCACGACGCTGTCGGGGAAGGCGAGGTGCTCGCCCTTTTCGACGATGTTCTCGGGCGTGAGGTCATTTTGCACCATGAAGATCGCGAGGTCGCCGACCATCTTGGACGACGGCGTGACCTTGATGATGTCGCCGAGCATGAGGTTGACGGTGCGGTACATCTCCTTGACCTCCGCGAAGCGGTGGCCGAGGCCGAGCGACTCGACCTGCGGCTGCAGGTTCGTGTACTGGCCGCCGGGGATCTCATAGCGGTAGATATCGGTGACGGGGACCTTGAGGCCCTTGTCGAAGCTCTCGTAGCGCAGACGCACGTCGGCCCAGTAATCGGCCAGCTCCTGCAGGCGCTGCGGGTCGAAGCCGGTGTCGCGCTCCTGACCGCGCAGGGACTCGACGAGCGCGTTCATCGACGGCTGGCTCGTGAGGTTGGCCAGCGGTCCGATGGCGGTGTCGACCACGTCCACACCGGCCTCGGCCGCCATGAGATAGGTCGCGATCTGGTTGTCGGTGGTGTTGTGCGTGTGCAGGTGGATGGGGATGCCGATCTCCTGCTTGAGGGTGCTGACGAGCTTCTTGGCGGCATACGGCTTGAGCAGGCCGGACATGTCCTTGATGGCCAGCATATGCGCGCCGCGGCGCTCGAGCTCCTTGGCGAAGTCCACGTAGTATTTCAGCGTGTAGCGGTCGCGCGTCGGGTCGAGGATGTCGCCGGTGTAGCACACGGTGCCCTCGAGGAACTTGCCCTGGCGCAGGACCTCGTCCATGGCGGTCTCCATGTTCGGCATCCAGTTGAGCGAGTCGAACACGCGGAACACGTCGATGCCCTCACGGGCGGACTCGGCGATGAAGGCGCGCACAAGGTTGTCCGGATAGCTCGCGTAGCCGACGAGGTTCGAGCCGCGCAGCAGCATCTGGAACGGGATGTTCGGGATCTTCTCGCGCAGCATCTCCAGACGCTCCCACGGGGACTCATGCAGGAAGCGGTAGGCGGTGTCAAACGTCGCGCCGCCCCACATCTCGAGCGAGAAGCAGTCGGCGAGGATGTCGGCCGTGCCGTCGGCGCCCTTGACCATGTCGCGGGTGCGCAGGCGGGTGCTCAGCAGCGACTGGTGCGCATCGCGCATCGTCGTGTCGGTGATGAGCAGCTTCTTCTGGCCGAGGACCCATTCCTTGACGGCCTCGGGGCCGTCGGTGTCGAGCAGGAGCTTGAGCCCGTCCTGCTTCGTGACCTCGCGCTGTGCCTTCGGGAAGCGCGGCGTGTCGTACTGGTGGCGCTCGGCGTCGGGATTGTTGACCTGAATGTTGGCGATGTATTTGAGCACGCGGGTCGCGCGGTCGCGCGATTCGGTGAACTCGAACAGCTCCGGCGTCTCGTCGATGAACTTCGTGTGGCACTTGCCGGCGACGAAGGTCGGGTGCGTGAGGATGTTCGTCACAAACGGGATGTTCGTCTTGACGCCGCGCACGTGCTCTTCATTGATGGCACGGGTGGCCTTGCGGCAGACGGCGGGGAAGGTGCAGTCCCAGCTTGTGACCTTGACGAGCAGGGAGTCATAGTACGGCGAGATGATCGAGCCCGTGCCGACGTTGCCGCCGTCGAGACGCACGCCGAAGCCGCCGCCGGAGCGGTAGGCCTCGATCTTGCCGTTGTCGGGCGCGAAGTTGTTGGCCGGGTCCTCGGTGGTCACGCGGCACTGGATGGCGTAGCCGTTGACCTTGAGGTTGTTCTGGTCGCCGAGACCGATCTCCGGGTGGCTGATCGGCTGCCCCTCGGCGATGAGGATCTGCGCACGCACGAGGTCGATATTCGTGACCATCTCGGTGACGGTGTGCTCGACCTGAATGCGGGGGTTCATCTCGATGAAGTAATGGTTGCCGTCGCGGTCGACGAGGAACTCCACCGTGCCGGCGTTGACATAGCCGACGGCCTCGGCGATCTTCACGGCGTCAGCGTGCAGCTGCTCGCGGATGCTCTCGGGCACGCTCCACGCGGGCGCAAACTCCACGACCTTCTGGTAGCGGCGCTGCAGCGAGCAGTCGCGCTCGCCGAGGTGGCGCACGTTGCCGTACTGGTCGGCAAGGATCTGCACCTCGATGTGCTTGGGCTGCACGAGATATTTCTCGATGAAGATGTCGTCATTGCCGAAGGCCTTGCGTGCCTCGCTCTTGACGAGCTCGAACGCGGGGATAACGTCCTCGGGCATTTCGCACAGGCGCATGCCGCGGCCGCCGCCGCCGGCCGCCGCCTTGAGGATGACGGGGAAGCCGAAGCTGATGGCCTTCTCGAGCGCCTCCTGCCCGTCGCGCAGAGGCTCGGAGCAGCCGGGGATGACCGGCACGCCGCACTCCATGGCGATCTGCTTGGCCGAGAGCTTGTCGCCCATCTTGCCGAGCACGTCGCTCGGGGGGCCGATGAACGTGATGCCGGCCGCTTCGCAGGCGCGGGCAAAGTCCGCATTCTCGGACAGGAAGCCGTAGCCCGGGTGGATGGCGTCGACGCCGCGGCGCTTGGCCAGATCGATGATCTCGGGGATGTCGAGATACGCACCCAGAGGGCTCTTGTTCTCGCCGACGAGATATGCCTCGTCGGCACGGGTGCGGAACATGCTCAGTTCGTCTTCCTTGGAGTACATGGCCACGGTGTGGATGCCGAGGTCATAGCACGCGCGGAAGATACGCACCGCGATCTCGCCGCGGTTGGCAGCAAGGACCTTGTTGAAAACTTTTTCTGACACGGTCGTGTCTCCTTTCTGACTGCGGCGGGCCGCAGAGATGGGCGGCAGCAGTAAAAAAACGCGCTTCGCTGCGATGCCAATGCTGGAATTATATCATATATCAGTAACAATAGAAATAAAATTTTTGATTTTCGACGAGTTTAAAATCTAACAAATGCACGCACAGGTAATTTATACGCAATTCTTTTCTCGGCGCGCAGAATGTGATACAATAACGGGCGAAAATTCAGGAAAGCTGGAATGAATTTGGAAAATACTTGTTATATCGTCGGCGCGGCCAGTCTTGAGGGCGTGCGCCTGAGCCCGTGCGCGGGCGACTATATCATTGCGGCTGACGGCGGCTACCGCTCGCTGCGTGCGCGCGGCATCGAGCCGGACTTCGTCATGGGTGACTTTGACTCGCTCGGCTACCGGCCGGAGCACCCGAACGTGGAGACGCACCCGGTCATGAAGGACGACACCGACCTCGGTCTCGCCGTGCGCTGGGCGCTCGGGCACGGCTACCGGCGGCTCGTGATGGCGGGGGCGCTCGGCGGCCGCATCGACCAGACGATCGCAAGCTTTCAGACGCTATGATCATTACGCCACAATAGACAGCAAACTTGAGGGTGAAGAATACCCAGAACAGTACGCCGTCATGCTTGCTGAA
>ENA-UEYF01002503-UEYF01002503.1-human-gut-metagenome-genome-assembly--contig:-NODE-2503-length-11571-cov-5.030886_pt1 | contig 11571 bp, 9 predicted proteins | sample MGYA00242902_ERZ507920 | MGnify/ENA primary metagenome ERZ507920 (study PRJEB26167, sample SAMN06115402) | human gut metagenome | host: Homo sapiens | place: China:Jiangxi | collected 2016-07-05...
CGCTTGCATCCTGCTGGCCGCTGCCCCAACAGCTCCTCCCTGTTTCCGCCGCTGGCGGCGGTCGTCGCCGTTGCTCCTACCGAGGGGAGGCCTTGGCATTCCGCAAGGTATCATCTCCAAATAGCAAAAAGCGCCCGACACCTCAATGAGATGCCGGGCGTCGCTTTTTATGCGGTTATTTACAGCGTCTTGCAGAACTCTTTCAGGTAGGCGCGGAATGCCTCGCCGATCTCGGGGTGCTGCAGGGCCAGCTCCACCTGTGCCTCAGCGACCTTGAGCTTGTTGCCCATGTCGTAGTGCTTGCCGGTGAACTCCACAGCCGTCATGCCGCCGTAGTTGCGGGCATACTCGGCCATGGCGTCGGTCAGTTGGATCTCGCCGCCGGCACCGGGCTTGGTCCTAGCGAGGATGTCATAGATCTCCGGGGTCAGCAGCACACGGCCCAGAATGGAGTAGTTGCTGAACTCCTGCCCCTTCTTGGGCTTCTCGATCATATCGTCCACAAAGAAGTAATTGTCATGGATGGGGGTGGTCTTGAGGCTGCAATAACGGCTCACGTCGGCCCAAGGCACGGCGGACACGCCGGCAGCCGGACGGCCGAACTCCTCGTAGGCACGGATGAGCTGGGCGCAGACCGGGTCCTCACCCCAGATGACGTCGTCACCGTAGATGACCACGAAGGGGTCGTCGCCGGTGAAGGGCTTGGCCATGCTGACAGCGTGGCCGAGGCCGAGGGTCTGCTGCTGGCGGACGAAGAAGATGTTGGCCAGATCAGAGATGCCGAGGCACTCTTCCAGCATCTTCTCCTTGCCGGGAGCGGCAAGCTTTGCTTCCAGCTCGGGGCTGCGGTCAAAGTGGTCCTGGATGATGTCCTGATTGCGGCTCACGATGATAAGGATGTCGGTGATGCCGGAGCGGACAGCCTCCTCCACCAGATACTGGATGGCGGGTTTGTCCACGAGGGGGAGCATTCCTTTGGGCATCGCCTTGGTGGCAGGCAGCACGCGGGTGCCAAGACCTGCTGCCGGAATGACCGCCTTGGTGATCTTTTTCATGATTCAGACTCCTTTGGTTTATAGTCTCGGCTGAGGGTGCCTCAGCCGGCAAGAGCAGTAAGCAGAGCCTGCAGATCGGGGCCCAGCAGCAGGGTAAAGGCGCTGCCCCCCACCATCAGCAGCAACATACACAGCAGCACGGCCCCAAGGCTGACGCCGCCCTGGGCGCGGAGCACGGCCTGACGCTGCTGGGCATCGGGGAACTCGGACTGGATGCGGCGGATGTGGTCGGCGGCGCTTTTGCGGTAGAGCCACTTGCCGTACATACCGCGCACCAGCATCAGCACGAAGCTGAGGACAGAGCAGACCCGGGCAAATACCGTCAGAGCGGAAGCGCTCATGGCAGGGGCGAGGGCGCTGCCGGAGAGCTGCAGCATCTCGATAAAGGTGGGCGCTGCCAGCAGAAGTTCAGCGGCCAGAAAGCCGAAGGCCGGCTTCCACGCCTTGCGGTAGAAGAAGTAGAAGGGGCCGAACAGCAGAGCCGAAAAGCTCATGGATACCTTGCTCTTCTGGAGCTGCATCCGGCTGTAAGCGGCGAGGTAAGCGGGGGCGGCGGGGCCGATATAGTCCAGCCAGTCCTGACGGGCGATGCCGTCCATCTTGGCCTCTTTGCCGAAGGCGTCCTCAAAAAACTCCTTCTCCGGGTCAGCGGAAGTGCCGAACTGACGGTACATCTGGGAGTAGTCGAAAGTCTCTTCGCCGCTGTCGCGGGAAGAAGGAGGCTCCTGCCCCTCGGGGGGCAGCACAGCACCGCAGCAGCGGCACGTTTCCTCATCCCGCAGGGTGCGCTCGCCGCAGGACGGACAGGTGCGGAGCTGGCTCTCCTCGTAGGGGAACTTCCACTCGTAGCCGGCGGCGTGGGCGGGGCGGTGGATGCACTGGCCCAGCTTCTCGTAGCAGACGCGGTGATAAGGCGCGCCGCAGTCGGGGCAGACCACGATGTCATCCTGAAGTGTGAGGGGCTTGCCACAGCCTTCACACGGACAGCCATAGTATTTTGGCATAACATCCTCCAATGAATAGGGTAGTTTATCAGTATTATACACTTAAAATGCGGAAAAGAAAAGGCGGAAATCTTCAAATTTCCAGCACAATGGTATTTTTTCCTCTTTACTTTATCATGGATTCTGGGTATACTAATGAAGTATCTGTGTATAAACTGTATCTTTTAGGAGTAAATCTCTCCGTCATTGGCCGAGTCCTCGGGCAGGCTTTCCTTCGTACAACCTCTCCGTCACGCCTACGGCGTGCCACCTCCCCTGGTAGGGGAGGCTTTGGCAGTCCCCGCAAAGTGAACGGTTTCGCCAGAGGCTCCCCTACTAGGGGAGCTGTCGAGCGACAGCGAGACTGAGAGGTTGTACTAAGACGGGCCTGCCCCTGTGCGTGGCTGATGATGAAGAGGCTGCTCCTGTTTTTTGAGACGAGAGGAATAAAACGATGATCACCACTGATGAACTGAAAGTACAGCTGGCTGAATACCACACCGCTGTAAAAGACTTGGAGGAGGCGCTGGCCATCGACGCTTCCCGCAAGCGCGTGCAGGAGCTGGAGCACACCATGTCCCGCCCCGGCTTCTACGACGACGCTGAGCTGAGCAAGAAGGTCTTCGACGAGGTGGGCGACCTGAAGGGCAAGCTGACCCGCTTCGAGAAGCTGCAGGGCCTGTACGATGACGCCGAGACCATGCTGGTCATGCTGGACGAGGAGTACGACCCCGAGATGGTGCCGGAGGCCGAAGAGGCCGTCAACGCCGTGGGCAAGGCTGTGGACGAGCTGCAGCTGATGACCATGCTGAACGGTGAGTACGACCACAGCAACGCCATCCTGACCTTCCACGCAGGCACCGGCGGCACCGAGGCACAGGACTGGGCCGAGATGCTCTACCGTATGTACAACAAGTGGGCGCAGGCTCACGGCATGACCGTTGAGGTGCTGGACTATCAGGACGGCGACGAGGCCGGCATGAAGAGCGCTTCCATGATGGTCAAGGGTGCCAACGCCTACGGCCTGCTCAAGAGCGAGAACGGCGTCCACCGTCTGGTGCGCGTCTCTCCCTTTGACGCCAACGCCCGCCGTCAGACCAGCTTTGCTTCGCTGGAAGTCATGCCCGAGCTGGACAACACCATCCAGGTGGACATCCGCCCCGAGGACATCGAGATGCAGGTCTACCGCTCCTCCGGTGCCGGCGGCCAGCACATCAACAAGACTTCTTCCGCTGTCCGACTCATCCATAAGCCCACCGGCATCGTGGTCAGCTGCCAGACCCAGCGCAGCCAGTTCCAGAACCGGGACTACGCCATGGAGATGCTGAAGGCAAAGCTGTACCAGATCGCCAAGCAGCAGCACATGGATAAGATCGACGACATCAAGGGCGTCCAGAACGAGATCGCATGGGGCCACCAGATCCGCTCCTACGTCTTTATGCCCTACACCATGGTCAAGGACCACCGCACCAACTACGAGACCGGCAATGTGGACGCTGTCATGGACGGCGACCTCGACGGCTTCATCTTCGCTTACCTCAAGGCCGCAAGCCGTGGTGAGCTGCAGGATACCTGAGCCGGAGCACGACCCTGAAAAAATCAGCACCCGCTTTTCTGCCCGATGGGGGAGAGAGGCGGGTGTTTTTTTTGCCCGGGAAAAAACGGCTCATGGACAAATCGCTCACGCCGCTGCACGGAAGGTGTGGAGAAGGTGTGGCGCAGCGGCCTTTTTGTGAGAAATGACAAATATTCGTCCGAAAGATTGTTGACAAAATCTATTGAAAAACCTATAAGGGGGGGGGTAAAATGAAAGAAGGAAAAACCACGAAACAGGAGGTAAAAATTATGCGGTTACGGAAAAACATGAAGCGGACGGCAGCGGCCGTCCTGGCCCTGAGCATGGCGGTGTCGGCAGTTGCTGCCCCGGCCTCGGCTGCTTACATCTGTGATGTGAGTCAGGGCAGTGTGGAAGTCTCGGTGAATGAGAAAGGCGAGAAGACCATCAAGGTCGGCGACGACAGTGTCACCATCAAGACGGACGGCACCAAGGAAACGACCGGAAACGGCATCAAGGATGATGGTACCGGCGTAGAGGGCATCATCATCACCGGCGACAACACCGGCGACAATACCAAGCCCACCGAAAGCCTGAACGCAGAGGAAGAGAACACTTCCGAGGCCGAAAAGTCCGGCGAAAACACCTCCGAGGCCGAAAAGTCCGGCGAAAACACCTCCGAGGTTGAAAAGTCCGGCGAAAACGCCTCCGAGGTTGAAAAGTCCGGCGAGACCGAGGAGCAGGCCCAGGAGCCCGGCTCTCTGGAGCTGCTGGCCCCGGAGGACGAGGAGAAGCAGGCCCAGGAGAAGGAGACTCAGGAGAAGCCCGCCGACTCTCAGGAGCCGGAACAGACCGAAAAGACCGAAAAGACCTCCGATCAGGTGATCGAGTACGGCCAGTATGACGCCGAGGCCCAGCAGGAGGCCGCCAAGCCTGCTGCAAAGCCTGCTGCGGAGCAGGAGACCGAGGAGAAAAAGACCGCTGAGGAGGTCTCCTACGAGGACACCAACGCCCCCGCCTCCCTCACCGAAAAGGTTCAGGAAGCCGCCCGCAATGTGGTGAAGATCATCAATAATTCTACCAATCCTCTGACGGTCATCCTCCGGAACCTGAAGGTGGATGCAGGGAAGTCGGCCCAGGACGCTATGACCGTTTCCGGTAGTGGCGATGTGACGCTGGAGCTGGAGGGCAAGAATGAGCTGACCGGCGGCAACAGCGGCACTTATGGGACGAGAGGAATAACATCTGGTAAAGGCAAGCTGACGATCCAGGGCAAGGAGGGCTCCTCTCTGTCTACCACCGGCGGCTCGGGCACTCAGGGCGGATCCTTTGGCATATGTGCTACTAGTGGAAAGCTGGATCTGGTGGATGCAACGGTTACGGCCACCGGCGGTGTCGGCGGCGGCGGCTCAGGCATATCTGCCAACGATGAGGTTAACATCAAAAATTCGAAGCTCACTGCAAAGGGCGGCGGCCAGCTGCACCCTGGAGAGGATACAAGTACAGGTGGCGGCACAGGCATTAGCCTCTTCGTGAAGGGAAAGCTCGTTGTTGGAGAGGGCAGCGAGGTCATTGCCATTGGCGGCGATTATAAGACTGTGAAGAAAAGTGCCCAGGGTGGTGCTGGTATCAGCGTAAGTTTTAATGGCAGTTGTGAGGTCCAGAAAGGCGGTAAGCTGACGGCGATCGGCGGCAATGCAGAGTCGGAAAGAGGCGTTGCTACCGGAGGCGATGCTCTCAATGGAACAAGTGGCGGTATCGTGTCCTCTGGTGAGACTACGCTCATCGGTGGCAATGCCAAGTCGGGCTCGAGCAAGGCCACCGGCGGCAATGCGAGTGTCTATGATGGTGATAGTAACCAAGTTACTGTGAAGGGAGGCACGACAACTGCGCTGGGCGGCAAGGCAGAGGGCGCCGACGGCAAAGCCACCAATGGCAGCAGCATCAAGACTGTCTGGAGAGGCAAGATTGGCCTGAGTGTTGAAACGGGCGGTACCCTTGTCACCGCCATGCCGGGCGAGCGGGATGGAAAGGGAAACGGCATTATCGGAAATGTCGAGATCAAGACCGATGGCGGCAAGATCGAAGAGGTGGAGAATGCCAAGGTGGTTAAGAAAGACGACGGCACGGTTGAGGTGGTCGGTGACCTGGTCGGCATTAAGCAGGACGGCCACAGCTACGAGCTGACGGCTACGGTAGAGCCCACCTGCACCACCCCGGGCAAGCGGGTCTACACCTGCACTACCGAGGGCCATAAGGGCGAGATCTACGAGGAGATCATCGATGCGCTGGGCCACCACTTTACCGTAGTTGAGGTAGTGGCACCCACCTACACCTCCGAGGGCTACACCATCTACAAGTGCGAGACTTGTGGCGAGACGAAGCGGGACGTTGTGCCTATGCTGGTACCCGAGAGCAACGGCGGCTCCTCCGCTGTCACCCTGACCGTTACCGGGGCAGGGGCCTACGAGACCTCCATTGCCGATGGCCGGTACATCATTGCAGTGCCTGCTGAGACTGCCGTCCTTTCCGGCTGCCTGGGCAACCTGAAGGAGCTGAAGGCTCAGGGCGTGAACACCCTCGTGTTCCGCACCCAGCTCCGTGAGACCGCCCTGAACATCGACAGCATGCTGTCTCTGGGCGTGGACGACACCCTCTTTACGCTCACCCACAACGGTGAGAGCGCAGAGCTGACGGTGGGCGGTTTTGCACACAACGAGCTGCTCCACTAAATAACCAACCTCCCAAGGCGGAGAGCTTCCGCATCTCCCCGCTTTGTACGAAAAGCCCCCCGGCACTTCCGCATGGTGCCGGGGGCTTTTTGTACCTATCTTATTGTAAGTCGCCGAGGATCCCCGGCCAGAGCGCCTCCTCCTGCCGCATGGCGACGAAGCAGCAGTCGAGGTACATCTTGTTCACAGCGGCGACGATGGTGCCGCGCAGCAGACGCTTTTCGTCGGCGGCATCCGGGTCGAGGTCGCGGATGGTGCGGCTGGCCCCGAAGATGAAGGGCAGGCAGTTCTCCACCTCGTCGCAGAAGTAGTCGTAGGCTTCGGCGGCGGTGCAGTGAGCCCGCTGCATCTGGAACAGGGCGTCGATGTTTTCCAGCGAGAGGACGTTTTTGGACAATACGATATAGATGAGAGAAGCCAGCTGTTCGCGGGAATACTTCTTTTTGACGGGGTGGGAGATGACTCCTTTCTTGACGTAGTTGCTCACCATGGAGGGGGTGAGCTCCACCCCGGGGAAGCCCCGGAAGCAGCTGTTGACGAGCTGCACGGTCTGGTCGAGATACAGCCCCACGGAGGGAAGCTCCCGGTAGCGCGGCAGGGAAAACCCGGCGGCGCAGGCCGTGACACGGCGTTTCATTTCCTGATTCATGGTGGTAGTATATCGCATTTTTGAGTCGGGGTCAACCGTTTATGAAAACGATATTAAGAATTTTACAAATCGCTTGACAGGTTTTTGAAAAACTGATATAGTGGACTCGCAGAACGTAAAAAATGCGGCGGACACCCGCCGGAATGGAGATAGATGAGATGAAACGAATCGTTGTGGACTCTTCTGCCAGCCTGTATCAGATGGACGGCATTGATTTTGCCGCTGTGCCTCTGAAGATCGTGACCGACGAGAGGGAATACCTCGACGACGGCACGCTGGACGCCGTGGAGATGGCGACTACCCTGCGCACCTATAAGGGCAAGACCAGCACCTCCTGCCCCAACATCGGCGACTGGCTGGAGGCTTATGAGGGTGCAGATGAAATTTATGCCATCACCATCACCGGCACCCTGTCGGGCAGCTGCAACGCCGCCCAGCTGGCCGCAGAAGAGTATCAGGCAGAGCACCCGGGTGCTCATGTCTTTGTGCTGGACAGCCTGTCTGCCGGCCCGGAGCTGGTGCTGCTGGCAGAGCATATCCGTGCGCTCATCCAAGAGGGCAGGGAGTTTGACGACGTCTGCGAAGAGATGCTGCGCTACCGTCACCACACCCATCTGCTCTTCTCGCTGGAATCGCTGGCGAATCTGGCCCGCAATGGCCGGGTGAAGCCCGCTGTGGCCGCTGTGGCGCGGATGCTCAACATCCGGGTCATCGGCAAGGCCAGCGATGTGGGCGAACTGGACGTCCTCTGCAAGACCCGCGGCGAGCACGGCGCTCTCGAGCGCATCGTGCTGGAGCTCAAAGGCCACGGCTACACGGACGGCAAGGTCATCATTGCCCACTGCGGCAACCCCGCCGCCGCCGAGCGCCTGATGCACATGGTGAAAGCTGTCTTCGAGGGCGCACAGGTGCGGGTGACCGAGTGCGGCGGCCTGTGCAGCTACTACGCCGAGCTGGGCGGCCTCATGGTGGGCTTCGAGGACGCGGACGCCTGAGCTTGAATTATTCCATCCGCTGCGCTATACTATTCCCATAAAATTGCTGCCGAGAGGCAGCGGGGGAGGCGCAGATGTTCTTTCGGCTACCGGTCGTACGGTTCTTCAATCGTGTCATCAACAGGGCCACGGTCACAGTGGCCCTTGTTTTGCTACAGATCGGCTGGCTGCTCTGGGCCTTCTTCTCCCTCACCGCCGGAAAGGTGTGGGTGAATGCGGGGCTGAACGTCCTCAGCCTCTTCATCACCCTCTACCTCGTGCGGAAGGACGAGAACAGCGACTATAAGATCATCTGGCTCGTCCTCATCGGCATGATGCCGCTACTGGGCGGTGCGCTCTATCTGGCCTTCGGCAACAAGGCCCCCGCCAAGCGGATGCGCCAGCGGATGCAGGCGGTGGAGCGCCAGCACACCGCCGACCTCGCCCAGCAGCCGGGCCAGACCGATGCCCTCGACCCCGCCAGCAGGGGACTGAGCCGGTATGTTTCGGAGTACGGGCCATACCCCGCATGGAAAAACTCCACGGCAAAGTATTACCCCTGCGGTGAGGCCATGTACCCTGACCTGCTGGCCGACCTCGAAAAGGCAGAGCGGTTCATCTTCCTCGAGTTCTTCATCGTCCGCACCGGCAGGATGTGGAAAGGCGTAGAGGACATCCTCGTCCGCAAGGCGGCGCAGGGGGTGGATGTCCGGCTCATCTACGACGATTTCGGCAGTCTGCTGGGCCTGCCGTCCGATTTCGTGGTGAAGATGGAGCGGGCGCATATCCGCTGCATCCCGTTCAACCCGGTGGTGCCGCTGGTGTCGCTGGTCATGAATCACCGCGACCACCGGAAGATCGTGGTCGTGGACGGAAATACAGCCTATACGGGCGGCATCAATCTGGCCGACGAGTATATCAATGAAGAAGAGCGGTTCGGCTACTGGAAGGACGCAGCCCTCCGCACCGAGGGCGCGGCGGTCTGGAACTTCACGGTGATGTTCCTCGACCACTGGAACGCCTTCCGCCCCAGCGAGGAGGATTATGCGCCCTTTATGCCTCAGGCTGTGTCCCTGCCCGCCCAGTCGGACGGAGTGATCCAGCCCTACGGCGACAGCCCGCTGGACGAAGAGGCTCTGGCCGAGACGGTCTACCTGAATATCATCAATCAGGCCCAGCGGTACGTCTATATCTATACGCCCTACTTCGCGGTGGGCGAGACCATGCTGGAAGCGCTGAAAGCGGCGGCAAAGCGGGGCGTGGACGTCCGGCTGGTGCTGCCCGGCATCCCGGACAAGAAGCTCGTCTTCCGGCTGACCCGCTCCTATTATGTGCCGCTGCTCCGGGCGGGGGTGCGCATCTACGAGTTCACGCCCGGCTTCCTCCACGCCAAGTGCTACGTCAGCGACGACCGCGCCGCCGTGGTGGGCAGCATCAACATGGATTACCGCAGCCTCTTCCTCCACTTTGAGTGCGGGGCGCTGCTGCTCTATAACAGTCAGGTCATTGCTCTGCGGGACGATGTGCTCCGCACCCTGCCGGAGTGCCGGGAAGTGCAGCTGGCCGACTGCCGCACCTCGCTGGCCGGGACGCTGCTGGACAGTGTGCTCCGCCTGCTGAGCCCGCTGATGTGAGCGATACTGCGGTAGAATAAGTGGCAATATGGCTATTTAATAATATAGATACGTTATATTTTGCCAGTTTGCCAACTTGGCATTCTGCCCCTTTTGGCAAAGTGGGGTCAGAGTGCCAGCTGATTGGCAGATTGCCACAGTGGCAAAGTGCGATTTTGCATGATATAACGTCAATATTGTCCCACTTTGCCAGATAACACGTCGGTCTCAGAGCACAGTTGTAAATTTTCTGCGTGGTGCTTGACTTTTGCAGGGAATCGCATATACTAGAAATGGAATCGTGAGAAGTTCCATTGGCTTCACCAAAAGAAAAGCCCCCAAGGAGTTGCAGCTCCCCGGGGGCTTTCCGTTTAGTCGGGCTTGCGGTCCTTGTCGAATCTGTTAAGCCACTTACAAATATAATGTGCAACGGCGACGACCGCCGCCAGTGGCGGAAACAGGGAGGAGCTGTTGGGGCCGCGGCCAGCAGGATGCGAGCGGCAGCGAAGCAGACGCTGGGAGCCGCAACCCGGGCTCCTTTAATAAATCTGGGCGGGGTAGGCCGCAGGACAAGTATAACACAGTTTCCAACAAAAAGATACATAAATAAATAGACTCCTGCCGGGCTATACTACTCCCAAAGAGATGAAAGGGAGCGTAACGCTTATGACACAGAGACAAAAAGCTCTTCTGAGCTGTGCCGTGGCGGCGGCACTGCTGCTGTCCGGCTGCCGCAAAGGCAGCAGCGATTCCGGCAGCATGAGCAGTTCGAACGCCATGTCCGGCTCGTCCGGCAGCGCCAGCACCACCCAGACCGGCGGCTGGAAGACCGGCCTCGGCATCCTGACCGAGGCCTCCGACGAGGCCCGCACCGGCACCATCCATACCATCGCCGCCGCCGTCCTGCTGGACGGAGACGGCAAGCTGGCCGACGTGATGCTGGATGAGCTGGAAGTGGAAGTTACCGCCGACGGCAAAGGCGTCGTCACCATGCCCACCGACTACCGCACCAAGCGCCAGAAAGGGGACGACTACCCGCTGGCAGCGGCATCTTCGCTGAAAAAGGGCTGGGCCGAGCAGGCCGATGACTTCGCCGACTACCTCACCGGCATGACGCCCGAGCAGGCATCCATGCTGGAAACGGATAAGGATGGCAAGGCTGTGGACGCCGACCTGCTGTCCGGCTGCACCATCCGGGTGGATCAGTACCGCGACGCCGTGGCGAAAGCCTGCACGAATGCGTCCGCCCTCGGCGCGGCGAAGGGCGACCGGGTGAGCCTCGGCGTGGAGGCGGAGAATGCCTCTTCGGACATCACCGCCACCGACGACAAGGATGTGAACGCAGAAGTTGACCTTACCGTCGTGGCCCTGACGCTGGATGCCGATGGCCGTGTGACCAGCGCCATCGGCGACATGGCAGAGCCTGCGCTGACCATCGCGGCAGACGGCGGCGTCACCGCCCCGGACACCGTCCGCTCCAAGCTTGAGCTGGGCGACAGCTACGGGATGCGGAACGCATCCAGCCTCGGCAAGGAGTGGTACGAGCACAGCGAGGGCTATTGCAGCTACCTCAAGGGCAAGACGGAGAAAGAGGTGGCGGACATCCCCGCCGACGGCTCGGACGCCGATCTCGCGGCCCTCTGCACCATCTCCATCGACGCCCTGCAAAAGGCCGCAGGGGATGCGTTTGAGAATGCGTCATTATAAATTGAACGGAAAGTCTGACCGTCACCGTGAGGTGGCGGTTTTTTTGCGTCTGCGGGGCAGACGGAAAGGCTAAACCTGCGCGAAAGGGCCTGAAACCTGCGTGAATCGCACTTGCCAGGGGGGGGGGGGTATGGTATAATAAAATCACCGAAACACACCCCACGATTGGAGGTAGCGACGATGAAAACTGCAAAACGACTCCTTGCCCTTGCCCTTGCGGGCGTGATGGCGCTGGCCTTTGAGTTACAACGTTCCTATGGAAGACATCTGCAAGATCATCGACAACGCTGTAAACAACGGTTA
>ENA-UEYF01002519-UEYF01002519.1-human-gut-metagenome-genome-assembly--contig:-NODE-2519-length-11520-cov-5.077515_pt1 | contig 11520 bp, 10 predicted proteins | sample MGYA00242902_ERZ507920 | MGnify/ENA primary metagenome ERZ507920 (study PRJEB26167, sample SAMN06115402) | human gut metagenome | host: Homo sapiens | place: China:Jiangxi | collected 2016-07-05...
GGTGACCTGCCGGAACTCAGACGGGCAAAACCGCACCAAGCCGACCGTGACCGCTGCGCGCAGCTGAAAACCGTCCGCCGTTGCCGTGACCGCCGGCGCTTCCGGCAGCGCATACAGCAGCTCTGCCCGCCCGTTGCCGTCAGTTTCCAGCGGCAGGTGCAACCGTTTCTCCAAGCAGGACACGTGCTGCTCGGCGTCCGTCACGAGCAAACGCACAAGCACATCGCAGCCATCGGCCGCGGCGCCGCAAAGCTCGGCTCGCTGCGCGCGCACCGTCAGCGCGGCGGCATCGCACGCGATCACGCCCTCAGCAGCAAGATGCAGCGGCTCTGCCTGCTGCACCGTTCCGGCCGGGATCGTCTCCCATTCGAGCTGCAGCTGCGCGGTATTGCAATAGGCGTCCGTCACGCACTCAGCTGTAAGCTCACCAAAGCATACCGTCTGCGCGACCAGATGGTATTCCGCCTCCAGCGTCGCACCGTCGGCTGCGGTGCTCACGTTCAGATAAGCCGCAGTCAGGCTGACACTTGCCTGCACCATGCAGGGCTCGGCGTCCGCCGGGCAGTCGAGCAGCTGCGAAAACGGTGTCTCAAACGTCTCAGCGACCGGACAGGACTGCCCCTGCTGCAAATAGCTGACCGACGTGCGCACGCGCCCCTGCACGACTGCACGCCCGTCGGCGATGTGCATCTCGTCGAGCAGCACGGCCTCCGCATGGCACAACAGGCGGTCAGTTTCCGGCTGCCCGTCGGAAAAGCGGTGCATTTGCGTTGCGGTGAACGTCTGCTCCTCCACGGCCACCGGCACGTGCACGCACAACGGTTCTGAATGTGTGAATACGGCACCGCTGTCACTCTCGATGCGCTCCGTGAGCGTGAGCTCCGTCTCCCGGTAGGCGCGCAGGCATAGACTCAGCCGCGCCGTCACACGTACCTTGCGGGAATTGACCGCGCGCGCATCCAGCGCAGCGAGCGTGCAGCGCAGCCATGGGCGCACGTCCTCTGCGAGTGTCTCACCGCTCATATGCACCTTGACTGGCAGCTCCACAGGGAAGCTGCGCAGCGCGCCGCTTTCCTCGGCATAGACGACATCCGCCGCAATGCAGCCTTCGATCTGTGCGCTCTTGTCCGAAAACGCGAGATTCCAAAGGCAGAACGTCCCCTCCGTGACCACGAGTGCGCTGAGATCACCGAGCGCGTCGGGCACGACGGCGTCCACGCTGCACGTCTCCTCCTCGGTGCGGTCAAAGACCCGCGTATACATTCTGTGCTCCTGCTTGCCCAGTTGTAGTTCCATAAAGATGTGCTCCTTATCGTTTTTTGTACATCCTTATGCCGGGCACACGGCGGTTATGCCGCCATCAGCACCGCAGCAGCCACACACCGGCCGCAATGAGCGCACCGCCGAGCGCAAACCACCAGAATCCCGCCGGCAGCACGAGCGCCAGAATGATGAGCACCCCGGTGACCACGCACGCAACGCCGGTCCAAAAACAGATCCCCCGCCGTCGAAACATAAAGCACCGCCCTCCGCTTGCAGGTTATCCCTACAGGATATGCGGAGGACGGTGCGTTTGTGCGTTATTTTTTCTTTTCCCAGTCGCAGACCTGTGCAGAGAGCGCATACAGGCGCGCATAGCTCTCGTGGCGCTCGGGCGCGATCTCGCCCGCCTCCACGGCGGCGAGCACTGCACAGCCTGGCTCTTTCAGGTGCGCGCAGTCACGAAAGCGGCACTTGCCGATATATGGACGGAATTCCCGGAATGCATACTGCAGATTCTCGCACGAGATGGGGTCGACCATATCCACCTCAAAGGACGCGAAGCCCGGCGTGTCGGCGACAAACGTGTCCTCGCCGAGCGCATAGAGCTCGACGTGGCGCGTCGTATGCTTACCGCGGCCGAGCCGCTCGCTGACGGCGCCGGTCGCAATGCCGAAGGATGTGTCGAGCGCATTGAGCAGACTCGATTTGCCGACGCCGGAGTTGCCGGTGAAGGCACTGGTCTTCCCGCGCAGCGCATCGCGCAGCGCATCCAAGCCGAGGCCGGTCGCAGCGCTCGTGCGCAGAACGCGAAAACCGATGGAGCGGTAAATGTCATAGAGATGCTCCGCCGGGTCAAGATCGCACTTATTGAGGCAGACGACCGGCTCGCAGCCCGCGTTTTCCGCGATAGCGACCACGCGGTCGATCAGGAACGGATCGGTGATCGGATTGACGTTCGCGCCTATCATGATAAGCTGGTCGATATTCGCCACCGCCGGACGGATGAACGCGTTGCGCCGCTGCTCCACCGCGTCGATGCGCCCCTTTCCGTGCGCGTCGAAGCTCAGCTGCACCCGGTCGCCGACCAGCGGGCTGCACCCGTCATACCGGAAGCGGCCGCGCGCCTTGCACTCCACGATCTGATCGCCGGCGGCCACATAGTAAAAGCCGCTGAGCGCCTTGATGATGACACCCTGCACCATAAGCAATGTGCTCCTTTGTCTGTTACGGTTTTTCCGGCCCGTCGGAGACCCAGATATAGACCTTGCTGTACTCCGTGAGCTTTGTGTTGGCCGGTGCGCTCTGCTTGAAGACCGTGCCCTGCTTTGCATCATTCGCCTCTTTGTACGTGCCGCCATAGCAGAGACCGCTGCTCTCGATGCGCGCGATCGCGGCCGACTCCGTAAGCGTAGACAAGTCGGGCACCGTGACATCCCGCAGCGTCGGTCCGCCGCTGACGATGAGCTTCACGCTCGTACCGACTGCCGTCTTTTCGCCCGGAGCAGGCTCTGTGCGGATGACATACTTCGCCGTCACATCCTTGGAGGCCTGAAACTCCGTCGTGACGGTAAAGCCGGCTTTTTCGAGCATCTCCGTCGCCGCCTCATAGTCCTCATTGACCACATACGGAACTTCCGCCATGACAACACCGGTGCTGACGGTGAGCTGTACACTGATGCCCTCCGGCACGCGCATGCGGCTCTTTCCGGCTTCCGGGTCCTGAGCGATGATGACGCCGTCCGGCACCTCGGGGTCAACGGTATACACGACGGTAAAGCGATAATCGGAATACTGCTTGTCGTTGACAACTGCCTCGTAGGATTTCCCGGTGAAATTCGGCACATCCACGCGCTCCGCGGTACGGAACAGATCCTCGAGCCAGAAGTTCCACAGGAACACGAACAGCAAGACGGCAAACACGCCAACCGAAAAAATGCCCGTGAAGTAGCTAACGCGCTTGGCGCGCTTGCGCCGCCGTTGATATTCTTCTTCCGTGAGGTCGTGCCCAACGCCGAAGAAGGACTCTTTTTTCTCTGCGTTCTCCTTGCGCCGCTCTGCGAGCGGACGCTGCTGGTTGAGGTGCTTTTTGCAGGCGTTGAGTGCTTTGAGCAGCTCCCCCGCCGACTGATAGCGCTTGCGCAGGTCGGGCTCCATCGCCTTGAGCGTGATGCGTTCAAGCTCCTCTGGGATGTCACTGTTCCACTCACGCGGCGGCTTGGCACTGCCGGCAATGTGCTTGAGCGCGATCTCCTCCGGAGTGTCGGCATCATACGGCAGGTGGCCGGTCGTCATCTCATAGAGCACGACGCCGAGCGAATACAGGTCGCTGCGCGCGTCTGCATTGAGCCCCTTCGCCTGCTCGGGCGCGATATAGTGCACAGAGCCGATGGCCTGTCCGCTGCGCTCCTCGCGGATATTTTCCAGCGCGGCGATACCGAAATCCGCCACCTTGACCATGTCGTCATTCGTGATCATGATGTTCTGCGGCTTGATGTCGCGGTGAACGATGCCGTGCGCATGCGCGTGCTGGAGCGCTTTTGCGATCTGCGTGGCATAGCTCAGCGCCTCCTGCGCGCTGAACACGCCGCGCTCCGCGAGGCGCTGCTTGAGCGTCACGCCCTCGATGAGCTCCATGACGATATACTCCGTGTCGCCGCTGTGCCCCACGTCATACACCGAGACGATGTTCGGCTGCGAGAGCATGGCGACGGCGTGTGCCTCCGCCTGAAAGCGGTTTTTCAGCTCGGCATCCTCCGCCATCTCATCACGGAGGATCTTGACGGCGACATAGCGGTGCAGCTTATGGCACATGGCCTTATAAACGACCGACATGCCGCCGCTGCCGATGACCTCCAGGATCTCGTAGCGATCGTCCAGCATCTGGCCGATATAACGATTCATTGATTGTTCCATAGTGTTCCCCCGTTGCCGCGCTTAGCGGAAAAGAACCAGCGCTGTCACATTGTCACGCGCACCGCGCGAGAGCGCCGCCGCGATCAGGCGGCAGCAGATCTGCTTTGCATCTCTGGAACTGCGGCAGAAATCATGCATCTGCACATCCGTGAGCGTGTTGGACAGTCCGTCCGTGCACAGCAGCAGCCGCGCGCCCAGCGGAAACGGCATGCTGCGGCAGTCAGGCTCGACCTTGGCCCCGACGCCGACAGCGCGCGTGATCACATTGCGGCGCGGGTGACGATGTGCCTGCTCCGGCAGCACCTGCCCGCTCGCGATCAGCTCCTGCACAAGCGAGTGATCCGTCGTGATCTGCTGCATACGGCGCAGGCCGACCAGATATGCGCGACTGTCACCGACGTGCAGCACCGTGAGCCATCCGTGCCGCACGCAGGCGGCGACGATCGTCGTGCCCATGCCGCGCAACTCGGGATCGGCACAGGCGCGGCCGTAGACCGCCTGATTGGCAGCGTCGCAGGCTGCGCGCATCGCAGGCTCGACCGCGCTGCCCGCCATCATCTCCCGGCGAAACTGCGCCAGAAAGGTCGACGCGGCAAGCTCGCTCGCAAGCTTCCCGCCGGCAGCGCCGCCCATACCGTCGCAGACGACGCCGACAACGCAACCCTTGCGCCGGATGCGCGCACCGGCAGCACGGTCCTGATTCTCCTTGCGGACAGCACCTCTGTCCGACTTTGCAAAGCATTGCATGGGCTCTCCCCCTTCAGGCGCGGTGATCCGCGACCTTCTTGCGCAGCTGGCCGCAGGACGCGTCCACATCGCTGCCGAGCTTGCGGCGCACGGTCACGTTCACGCCGGCTTGCTCCAAAATGCGTATGAATGCCTTGAGGTGCTCCGGCGTGGACGGCCGGAACGCACGCTCCTCCACATGGTTGAGCGGGATGAGGTTCACATGCGCGCAGACGCGCCGCGCGTGCTTTGCCAGCAGCCGCGCGTGCTCGGGCGTGTCGTTCACGCCGTCGATCATCGCGTATTCGAAGGAAATGCGCCGTCCGGTCGCCTGATAATATCTGGCGCAGGCATCGATGAGTGCCTGAACGCCGCGGCCGCGGTTGGCCGGCATGATCTTCGAGCGGGTCTCGTCATCCGGGGCGTGGAGCGAGACCGAGAGCGTGAGCTGCAGGTCGCGCGCCGCCAGATCATCAAAGCGCTCGATAAGTCCGCACGTGGACAGTGAGATGTGCCGCATACCGATATTCTCTCCATCGGGGTGGTTCACCAATTCGAGAAAGCGCATCACGTTATCGAAGTTATCAAGCGGTTCGCCGATGCCCATGAGGACGATATTCGAGATCTTGCATCCAGATTCTCGCTCGGAATAAAGCACCTCGTCGAGCATCTCCGAGGGCTCAAGGCTGCGGATCAGGCCGCCGATCGTGGACGCGCAGAACGCGCACCCCTGCCGGCAGCCGACCTGCGAGGAAATGCAGATGGTGTTGCCGTGCTTATAGTGCATGACGACCGTCTCGACGGCGTTGCCGTCATCGAGCTGCCAGAGGTACTTGATCGTGCCGTCAATGGCGGAGATCTGCTTGCGCAGCATCTCAAGCCTGGAGATGTAAAACTGATCCGCGAGCGCTGCGCGCAGGTCCTTGGACAGGTTCGTCATCTCGTCAAACGACGACGCCCCGCGCGCAAGCCACTGGAAGGTCTGCTTGGCACGGTATTTCGGCTGCCCCATTTCGGCGAGCGCCGCCGCGATCTCTTCGGGGAGCATGGCTTTGATGTCTCTCATTCGTGTCTCCTCAGCTTACAGACAAAAAATCCGTCCGTTTCATGTTCCTGCGGCCAGAAGGTAAACATTCCGCCCGCCGTATCCGCCGCCGGGAGCGGCAGCGAAAACGCCTCCGGTGCAAAGTCCGGATGCGTGCGCAGAAAGTCACGCACCACATCCTCGTTTTCGCGCGCAAGCACCGTGCACGTAGAATACATCAGCACACCGCCGGGACGCACGCACGGTGCAAGGCCCTCGAGAATGTCGCGCTGGATGGCCGGCAGCTGCGAGAGCTCCGCCGGGTCTTTGAAGCGGATCTCCGGCTTCTTGCGGATAACGCCCAGTCCCGAGCACGGCACGTCCGCCAGCACGATGTCCATCGTGCCGACCAGATCGGCATCCGGACGGCGGGCATCCATCGTGCGCGTCGAAATGCACGACAGTCCCAGCCGATCGGCACCGGCGCGGATACGCTTCCATTTATTTTCGTGTATATCGCAGGAAATCATACATCCCTGATCGCGCATCTGCACTGCAGCAGCAAAGCTTTTGCCGCCCGGTGCGGCGCAGGCATCGAGCACGCGCATCCCCGGCCGGACGCTGGCGGCAAGCGCTGCGCAGTGCGCGGCCGCGTCCTGCACATAAAACCAGCCGTCGGCAAAGGCGCGTGCAGCCGCAAGGTTTCCGCCGCGGCAGAGCAATGCATCCGGCAGCCACGGGTGTGGCTGCGTCTCGATGCCGTCGGCGCGCAGAGACGCAGCCAGGGCATCGGGTGTTGTTTTCAGGGTGTTCACCTGCAGACAGGCAGGCGCGTCGGCGTTGTTGGCCAAAAGCGCGCGCTCGGCAAAGTCATAGCCGTGCGCGTCGATGAGCATCTGCGCCAGCCACTGCGGATGGCTGCTGCGCACGGCGAGATAGGACGCTGTACCCGCACCCGGTATCTCCGGCAGTGCGTCACGGTGCTCCGCCACACGGCGCAGGACCGCATTGACCAGCCCTGCTGCCCGTGCGCACCCTCCCTTACGGCAGAGCGCGACCGCCTCATTCACCGCCGCGCGCGGCGGTACTTTATCCAGCAGCACGATCTGATACGCCGACAGCCGCAGCAGGTCGAGCACCTTCGGCTCGAGTTTTTGCAGCGGCGTCGTGCAGTATGCCGCAAGGTAATGATCCAGCAGCGCCAGATTTTGCAGCGTCCCGTAGCAGATGCGCGCTGCGAGTGCAGCGTCACGCGGCGCAAGCTGCGCATTCTGCAGCACGATGTTGAGCGCAGCATCCGACCATGCGCCGTTTTTGCGCCAGCGCTGCAGCGCGGTCCATGCCGCTTCCCGTGCAGTCATAGCCATGCTCAGCTCTCAACGGGCAGCGTGTGCCCGAGCAGGTAGTCAGCTGCGGACATGCGCTTTTTGCCCGGCGCCTGCAGCTGCGTGATGCGCACCGTCTGCCCATCGGCACAGGCGACGGTGACACCGTCCTTGCCGGCTGCCACGATCGTTCCCGGGGCTTTGCGCGTCGTGCGGTCTGAATAATCGGCGGCGTGGATCTTAAACGTCTGCCCGCCGAGCTGCGCCGTTGCGACCGGCCACGGCTCGAGGCCGCAGATGTGCTTGATGATCGCGCGTGGGCTCTGATCCCAGTCAATGGGCGAATCGTCGCGCGTAAGCGGGCGGGTATACGTCGCCGCGCTGTGATCCTGCGGGGTGCGCGGAGCAGCGCCCGCGTCAATGTCCCGCAGCGTGCGCACGAGCAGATCCGCACCCATGACGGCCAGCCGGTCAAAGAGTTCACCGGCGGTCTCGAATTCACCGACCGGCGTCTGCTCGGCGTAGATCACATCACCGGTGTCCATCTCGCGGTCGAGGTACATCGTCGACACGCCGGTCACCGCATCACCGTTGAGCACCGCCCACTGGATGGGCGCAGCCCCGCGATACTTCGGCAGCAGCGATCCATGCACATTGATTGCACCGAGGGGCGCGGCGGCAAGCAGCTCGTCCGGCAGGATGCGGCCGTAGGCCACGACGACGAGAATGTCCGGCTGCAGGCTTTGCAGCGCTGCCAGCGCCGTGCCGTCACGCATCTTTTCCGGCTGAAAGACCGGCAGGCCGTTTGCCAGTGCGATCTCCTTGACCGGGCTCGGCTGGAGCTTCATGCCGCGGTTTTTGGGCTTGTCCGGCTGTGTGAACACACCGACCACGTCAAAGTGGGCATCCAGCAGGCGCTGCAGGGACACAGCCGCAAAATCCGGCGTGCCCATGAATACGATGCGCATGCGCCTCACCTCTTCGACGACTGCTCCAGCTCCTCGGGAGCGAGCATCCGCGTGGCCTTGTCGGTGAACAGAACACCGTCAAGGTGATCGAGCTCATGGCAGAACGCACGCGCCGTCAGTCCATGCCCCTCGACCTCGAACCACGCACCGTGACGATCCTGCGCGCGCACCTTCACATAGTCCGGGCGCGCAACGATGCCGTACTCATCCGGCATGCTCAGACAGCCCTCGGCGCCGACCTGCTCGCCGGCCGTCTCGATGATGACGGGGTTGATGAGCTCGATCATATACTCGTCCTCCCCGTCGGGAACGTTCGTTTCCAGTACGATAACGGCGCGGCGCAGCACGCCGACCTGCGGCGCGGCAAGACCGACACCGTTGGACTCCGCCAGCGTCTGGCGCATATCGTCAAGCAGCATATGCAGACGGGGATTAAAGTCCTTGACCTCATGGCAGTGCTTGCGCAGCTGGGGGTCGCCGTTTTTTACGATCATTCTTGTAGCCATTGTATACCTCTCCTTAGTCCAGCGGGTTGTCATCGGCAAAGACGGTGACATCGCGGAATGATTTTTCAGTGTTGCAGTACATGACGATATTCGCCGCCGCGCGGCGCACCGCCTTGCTCTGGTTGCAGTAGAGCGTGACGCGGTAACGGTAGCGGTTATTCATGCGCACGACCGGCAGCGGTGCCGGTCCGAGCACCTCCGCGCGCTCACCGACGGTCTGCCGGAAGTAATCGCGGATATAGGCGCAGCAGCGCACGACCGCATTCTCCTGTGCGCCAGAGACCGTGACGGCCAGCACCTCGCTGAACGGCGGCGTGCCGTTGAGCTGCCGCAGCGCGATCTCCGAGCGGTAAAACGCATCGTAATCCTGCCGCGCGGCCTGACGGATGGTCTCGTTTGCGGGTGTGAATGTCTGGATCACGGCGCGGCCGGGTGCATCGCCGCGGCCGCTGCGGCCGACGACCTGCGTGATGAGCGAAAATGTGCGCTCATTGGCACGGTAGTCGCCGACATACAGGCTCTGGTCGGCATTGAGCACGCCGACGAGCGTGACATTTTCAAAATTCAGCCCCTTCGTGATCATCTGCGTACCGATCATGATGGGGATGCGTTCGCGCACGAACCGCTGCAGCAGCGCCTCGTGCGTGCCGGCCATGGCGATGGCATCGGCATCCATGCGCAGGGTTTCCACGCCGGGAAAAAGAGCGTGCACGTCTGCCTCGATGCGCTCCGTCCCGTCGCCGAGAAAGCGCAGCTCCCCGCCGCAGACCGGGCACCGGTCGTCGACGCGCTGCCGGTAACCGCAGTGGTGGCAGACGAGCATCTGGTTACCCTGATGGTACGTCAGACTGACGCTGCAGTTCGGACACGAATACGTCGCGCCGCATTCAGCACAGGTGACGAGCTTACTCGCACCGCGCCGGTTGAGAAACAGAATGCTCTGTTCACCGCGGCGGAGGTTTTCCTCCAGTTCGGCATAGAGCACGGAGCTGATCGAGCCGGAATTGCCGTTTCGCAGCTCCTGCTTCATGTCGGCAATGATGACATCAGGCAGCTTGCGCGCGTTGAAGCGATCCGGCAGCGTAAAATAGTGATAGCGGCCGGTCTCGGCGTAATAGCGGCTGACAACGTCCGGCGTCGCCGAGCCGAGCAGCAGCAGCGCGCGATGCTGCGCACAGCGAAATTTTGCCACGTCGCGCGCATGGTAGCGCGGTGTGCTCTCGGATTTGTAGGTATCCTCCTGCTCCTCGTCGATGATGAGCAGGCCAAGGTTCTCCATGGGCGCAAAGACGGCGCTGCGTGTGCCGACGACGACGCGCGCAAGGCCGGCGCGGATGCGTTTCCACTCATCATAACGCTCCGAGAGCGGAAGGCCGCTGTGCAAAACGGCCACCGCATCTCCAAAGTACGCGGAAAACGCCTCGATCATCTGCGGCGTCAGCGAGATCTCGGGCACGAGCAGGATCGCCCCCTGCCCTGCCGCGAGCGCCTGCTCGATCAGGTGCAGGTAAACGAGCGTCTTGCCGCTGCCGGTCACGCCGAACAGCAGCGCCGCCTGTGCATCCGGCGAGCGCAGCAGCGCCTGCAGACCGGAAAACACCTCTGCCTGCGCCGCCGTGAGCGCAGGGATGGGCTTAGGCTGCCCGGTATAATGCGTCGGGCGGCGGAAATAGGGCTCCGTATCGATGTGAACGAGCTCCTGCCGCACAAGCGTCTTCATAGACGACTTCGGTGCACCGGTAAACTGACACACCTCGTCGGCCGAGGCGCGGCCGATCGTGCACAGCAGCTCCAGAATTGCGACCTGATGCGGCGCGCGTCTACGGCGGCGGATCTCCTCCTGCGCCTCCTCGAGCGAGACGGCAAGGCTCGCATACTCGAGCTGCTTGTCACGCACGACGCGCTTTTCCGCCCCCTCGACGGTCAGGAGCTTTTGCTCCACGAGCCAGTGCAGCGTGCTCGCGGGATCTTTGTCGCCAAACGCCGTCTGCAACGTCTCCAGCGGGCAGCGCCCGCCGTGCGCGAGCACGGTCTCGAGCGCCAGCCGCCGCTGCCTGGAGCGGCCGCACAGCGCAAGCGCCGCATCGGCATCCAGCTCCGGCGCAACGCAGTAGACCGTGCTGACACGATACCAGACACCGGCCGGCAGGATCGCGTGCAGCGCATCGTAGATGGTGCAGAAAAAGCGGTCATGCATCCAGATGGCGAGCCGGATCAGCTCCGGTGAGAGAATGGGCTCAGGGTCAAGCTGACGCGTGATGGGCTTGAGTTTTGGGTCATCCTGGGCCTGATCCAGCGCGAGCACCATGCCCTCACACGGGCGGTTGCCGCGCGAAAACGGCACCATGACGCGGCAGCCGGGGCGGAGCGTATCCGTCAGCGGCTGCGGGATCTTATACGTATACGGTCGGTCAAACGCAAACGTTACAGCCAGAACGGCGACCTTTGCGACCGGGATCTGCAGCATCTGCGCGCCTCCTCTCCGAAAAAATCAGGCGGGTAGTGCCCGCCTGAAGGATTATTCCTTGTGCACGACCTGAAGGCGGCCGTCATACACCTCGTCGATCGCCATGGACACCGGCTTGGTATCCAGCGGCTCGCCGGCGGCCTGTGCGGCGGCGGCAATGTTGCGCGCACGGCGCGCGACCAGGTTCACCAGAAGATAGCGGCTTTCGACATGTTTGAGCAGTTCGCTCATTGCGGGGTAGAGCATGTTAGTTCCTCCTTGATCAAATGGATGCGCTCCATGGTTTTACACTTTTCCGCCAGCATAATGGCGCAGATCTCCTCGCTGG
>ENA-UEYF01002521-UEYF01002521.1-human-gut-metagenome-genome-assembly--contig:-NODE-2521-length-11507-cov-220.235433_pt1 | contig 11507 bp, 8 predicted proteins | sample MGYA00242902_ERZ507920 | MGnify/ENA primary metagenome ERZ507920 (study PRJEB26167, sample SAMN06115402) | human gut metagenome | host: Homo sapiens | place: China:Jiangxi | collected 2016-07-05...
CATGATGAAAGGTATGGCTGTTGTTTCGTCATTGTCCTTACACATCCGGCAGAGTTCGTTACCATCCATCACAGGCATCATCACATCGCTCAGGATGATGTCTGGACGACGGTCGATGATCTTGTTCCAGGCATCCTGACCATTGACAGCCTCAACAACCGTATAGTCTGTCAATACTTCGTTCATAAACTCACGGAAGTCCTCACTGTCGTCAACGAGGAGCACTACCGGCTTCCTGATCATCGATTCTCCAGGCTGATGCGCATGTTTACTCATTCCGTAGAGAACGTTCTTACCTGCATCCGGATCCTCATCAGTAGCCTGATGCACCGTGGTTATGATAGGTGCTGCACGCAGAGATCCGAGATGTGCCGTAGAATTAGAGGTGGTACTGCTCTCTATCGGAAGGTCTACCATAAAGATGGTTCCTCCGCTTGGATTATCTGTAACATCTACTTTACCGCCATGCAGTTCGGCAAACTTCTTTACCAGGTTCAGGCCTATTCCGCTACCACCCTGTGGCTGCATTTCAGTGCCATTGACCTGATAGAAACGCTCAAACACATGTTCCTTCTCCTTATCGCTGATGCCCTTGCCAGTATCAGATACTGAGATGCGGAGCATATCCGAATCCTTGTCTCCTACACGCTGGCGGAATGCAACACTCAGAGAAACGGTGATAAATCCTCCATCTGGCGTAAACTTATAGGCATTGCTCAGGAGGTTATTCACGATTTTTCCTACCTTATCAGCATCAAACGACATCTGCAGACTAGGCATCGTAGAATCGAAGGCAAGCGTTACTTTGCTGTTTGCCAAAGTACGGAACGAAGTACAGATATTGTCAACGAAGCTCACAATGTCGATATGCGACAGGGTAAGTTTTTCCTTGTTCTGGTCTATCTTGCGGAAGTCGAGAATCTGGTTTACCAGATTGAGCAAACGGGTAGCATTGCGATGAATCATCTCCAGCTTTCTGCGTTTACTTTCATCTCTTTCTTCTCTGATCATACTAACCAGCGGCGAGATAATCAGGGTGAGCGGAGTACGGAGTTCGTGACTCACATTGGTAAAGAAGTTGAGTTTGAGTTCGTTCAACTCCTTGGTCTTCTTGATACTGTCTTCCTTGCTCTGGAGCTCGAATTTAACACGCTGCTTTTCGAGCATGCGTTTACGGTAGAGATAGAAAGCTACACCTATTAATATAATATATACGATGAACGCCCATATAGAGAGATAGAAAGGCGGGTGAATATGAATCTTCAGCGTGCTCACCTCTTCGCTCACACTACCATCAGCATTCACCACCTTTGCCTCCAGAACATAGCTGCCTGAAGAGAGATTGGTAAAGGTAGCCTCCGGACGTCCCTCCGGTGTCAGCATCCATTTGTCATCAAGTCCCTTCATACGATATAGGAAACGGCAGCGGGCAGGAATACTCACCTGGTCAGAAGCCAGCTGTATGGTAAACGCCTTGTCCTTATAGCTGAGATCCAGTACTGGGTTTGTATCAAGCGATTTAGCCAGAGGCACTCTTCCTTCAAACTCCTCACCTGCCTTCAGCGGATGATCGAAGAGTACTAAACCGCTGAACAAGACTTTTGCATGTTTCTGGGCAGGAAGGATCTTGGCAGGATTGATGATATTAATACCATCCTGACCGCCGATGGCGATGGCTCCATTTCTCATCAGACAGGCAGAACGCTGGTTAAACTGGCGGCTCTGCAAGCCATCGAGCGAAGTGAAACTAATCATCGTAATGTCCCATTTGCCCTGATTGTTCTTGGTCAGCGTAACACGGGTAACGATAAATTCAGAAACCAGCCAGATGTTATGCTGCTTATCTTCGAGCACCATACAACCTACCGTACCCTGCGTACCATTGAGGTCATTGATTGACTCCAACTGTCCTGAAGCCTCATCATACATGGTGACGCCCGCAGGCGAAGCCATCCACAAGATGCCGCGGCTATCCTTCATCATGTAATTCAGGGAAGGACTAGGGAAAGGCTGTCCGTCCTTGGTTGTATTCACATTGGTTACCTTTCGGGTTCCGAAATTAAAGATAGAATAGTTCTGCGAATGACCTATCAGAATTTCATCTTTATTCGGCAGGAAGAGCGAGTTGATAAAATCGCTGGATATGCCTGAGTTCTGAATATTGTAGGTTGTAAACTTACCACTTTCAGGATTATAAATCTGGAAGCCTGAGCCCAAGGTTCCGATAATCAGGCGATGATACGGATCTTCAGCAAGACACCAGACGCTGTTATTGGCAAGTCCGCCTGGAGCTGCCTGAAAACTCTTCCATCTGCCGTTTTTATATTGGGCAAGTCCACCATTGAAGGTTCCGAAATACATCGTACCATCACTCATGGTTACGCTGCTGACGATAATATCCGAAGCCAGACCGGTTTCAGCCTGTGAGAATCGCCAGCTCTGTCCGGTAAGCGGACTGTAGCATACAATACCGCTATCATTGGTTCCACACCAGAGATTACCATTCAGATCCTGCGTGATCGTACACACATCACCAAGCGGAATAGTTGTGAATTTCTGAGCGTCAGGCGAATAATAAGCCACACCGTTCTTGTAACTACCTACCCAGATAGCTCCCTCATCATCCACATAAACCTTCTGCAGGGAATTGTCAACGATACTTCCCTTTGCTTCGGAATGAACATATTGACGGCAGATTTTGCGTTTGAAATCAACGAAGAAGAGACCGTTATGGTCGGAAGCCACCCAGAGATTGCCAGCCTTATCGCGGGCAATATCACGCATCAGAATACGGGTTGGGCAAGGAATATCAATGCCCATGTTCTCAATATAAGAACGGGCATCGGTCCATTTACCGGTCTTTGACTGATACACATAATTGGCATTGCTTACTGAAACCCAGAAACCACCTATACCATCATAGAAAGTATAGGCGCCATTATCACCGGCAGCTTTATGGGTGGCAAGGAAGGAATTGTACCAGAGAACCTTCTGTTTCTGTCCGTTGACACGGCAGATTGTACCATCAGCATAGGTAATGAGCGCATCGCCGTCAACCTCGGTTATTTTACTGATATTTCCCTCTTTCAGACAGCCCGGCTGAGCCTTTTTGGTAAATTTAAAAAGATAAGTATTTTTTGTTTTGGCATTATGATAGTAGAGTCCCTGTCCGTAGACAGCTATCCACATGTTCTTATCCTTATCTATCAGGAGTTTGTAAGGAGGTCCCTGCACATGGATGTTTTTGAGCCATTCTTCCGGTTTACGGTCAAACTGCTCTTCATCATATTTGTAGATGCTGTACCCCACAGAGGTATGCACCCAGATATTTCCATCATAGTCTTGCTGAAGTTCATCTACCGAATTGTTAGGCAGCGACTTATCATCTGTGTTGCTATAATAGAAAGTTTTCATACGGAAGCCGTCAAAGCGGCACAGTCCCGACTGGGTACCGAACCAGATGTAGCCTCTGGTGTCCTTGAGGATGGCACCCACCTGACTGTTCGTAAGTCCATCATGATTGGTGAGGCTGCTGAATTCTACGTTTTCATAGGCAGCCCATGCCCTCTCCGGCTGCATGAGCAGCAAGAGCAGAAACAGCACGATGGCATGTTTCAAGTAGTTTTGTTTTTTTATCATCATAATCGTAGGTTTATATATATTTATCTGAAAAGATTTTTTATTTCTATAATAGGTTTTATTTCACGTCGTTTTTTTCAGAACTTTCGCGTATTTTCAGTATCATCGGTACCACTTTCTTGTAGATTTTTTCATCACCATTGATACTTCTCATGAGAAGATCGCAGGCTGTGGTTCCCTGTTCGTGTGCCTTGTCCATGATAGCCGAGAGTTTCGGCGTAACGAAGGCAGCAGTATCACCATCGGTAAAACCGATGATAGCAACATCCTCTGGTATGCGGAGCCCTTTTTCCTTGATAGCATCGAAGGCGGCATAGGTGATTATGTCGTTAAAGGCGAGGATGGCATCAGGTCTGTCCTCCTTTTCGAGGAGACGGAGGGTAGCGTTTCGTGCCACATCGAAATCGATTTTGTCGCAGACTACGAGGTCACGGTCGATAGGGATGCGGTTCTCTCTCAGAGCCTCCAGATAACCGTGTTTTCTGCGGCGCACCATATCAAGATGGTTTGGACCGCCGATGAAGGCGATGCGGCGCGAACCGGTATCTATCATATGCTGGGTAGCCTCTTGGGCGGCAACATCACCATTGCCTACTACCTGGGAGAACTTATCTTCTAAGCAACAACGGGCAAAGAACACCAATGGAACGCCCATCTTATGCAACTGCTCGAAATGAGAATAGTCGACCGTATCCTGTGCCAGACAGGCGATGATGCCTTCTACATGCATATTCAGGAAGTTTTCTACCGCTCTCTTCTCGTGTTCTGTATTCTCGTGGCTATTGGCGCTGATTACCGAGTAGCCATTTTTTACTGCATAATCTTCTATACCATCCAGCACGGCAGCATAATAATGAGTCACCAGGTTTGGCACAATTACACCAATCACCCTAGGTGCTTCTTTTCTGAGGCTCTGTGCAAAGGGGTTTGGTCGATAATTGAGCTCCTTGGCAAGGCTTTTCACCTTTTGAGTCATCTCCTCACCCACTTCATGGCTGTTTCGCAAGGCTCTAGATACAGTTGCTATGCTGACGCCAAGTTGATCGGCGAGGTCTTTCAAAGATGTTCTTCGTTGTTTCATTTGTTAGTTTACGCTTATTATTGACATACATTTTTGTATCCACAAATTCTGCATATTTTGTCTTTCCGACTGCAAAATTAGTGAATTCTTTGCAAAGATAACAATTTCTTTCGAAAGCGCAAACGTTTACGTTATTTTTTTTCTGAAAAAATTTATTTTATAAGAAAAAAACTCGTAATTTTGCAAAATGAAAAGTAATGAATAGTTGATAATAAGTTAGTTAGAAACAAGCGTGGGTTTGGAATGTCGGGAGACAATCCAAACTCTTTTTTATGTCCCGATGTCAACAGATTACCTGATAGGATACAAAAAACAGGATACACAAAAAGATGAGGGCACATACTGAATACTGCCCCCATCTGATATGGTTATTACTGCTTAAAAACAAATTTCTTCTGTCCGGGATAGTTAACGAATATCGCTACCAGCAGAGACACAATACTCTTCGGAATCATATAATGCAGCTGAATATGTTCGTGCGCATTCAGAAATTCGGTCAGGGCGATAGTGCCGCCCGAATTGAGCAACCAACTGATGCCCCAGATGATAAAATAGCGCCAGGCTACACTCTTTTTCTTGCTCTTGGAATCGCCGAACACATAACGGTAATTCAGTATGCAGTTGGTAATGCCGCCACTTATCACTCCCAGCGCATTGGCAAGTCCGTAATAAATGCCGATGATATCTGAGAGGAAGAATGCCAGTCCGAAGTCTATCACTGAGGCGCAGGAGGCAGTCAGTTCCGCCTTGCCGAAGGTTACGAGTTCTTCTTTAATCTTGCCCATATTCTCTTGGATTCCATTAGCAGTACGCCTACTATCGTAGTAAGAATACCCAACATGACATCGATGATATAATGATGACCTGAATAGACTGCCGTCCACCAGATGCCCAGACAGATGCAGGCGAAGAGCACCACCGTATACCAGCGTTTACGGCTCATCACAGCATAAATCGTGGTGAGGAACATATAGGCAGCATGCAGGCTAGGCACGGCAGCAAAGACATTGGCATTCTTGCCGTAGAGTCCGTGGAACACGTGCAGTCCGGTCATTTCGTCCCATCTGCCCAGACCAGCCACATTGCCCGGTGTATTGAGCACAGCCTCGAATCCATAGTTCATCGCATACCAGGGCGGAGCAGCCGGATAGATGTAGTAGCCGATGAAGCCGATGACATTCACCAGCAGGAAAGCCCAGGAGAAACGCTTGAACCATTTAAGCTGTTTCGTAAGATACAGATAAAGGGCAAAGGCGATAGGCACCGGAACCCAGCAGAGATAGAAGATGCCTGCCCAGAAATCGGCAAAGCCGCAATGGTGAACCTTAAAGTATTCGCCCGGAATCATCAGCTGGGTATGGTCGGCTACAGCCTGCAGTTCTGCGCTGGATGAAGCAGCAATGCCGAAGAGCGACTTTTCTGCATGATAGAGATTCGCCACGTCAATATCGTTCACCATATAGTTAGGATAAAGGCGCATCGAATCGTAGATGATTCCAAAGAGGAACCAAGGCAGAAAATAGAAGTCAAAACGGCGTGTCTTCTTCCAGGCTGCGAGTACCGCCAGGAGGATAATCAGATAGATACTAAACACTTTTTTCTACTTTTTATTGATAGAACTTGAGTTTATTATTTATGAGCGTTCATCACAACATAACAATGCCAGATGCGCCAGAAAGCGGTGATGTTTGCCAGAACGGCAATCAGAATCATTCCGCCAGCCAGCCACCAGATATTGCCTGTAAAGCCGGTAATCATCGCAGTAACGGCAGTAACGACAACGCGCTCAGGACGCTGCATGAAACCTACCTTGCACTCAATATCCAAACCCTCGGCACGGGCACGGACATAACTTACCATCACAGAACCGATCATCGCTGCAAAGGTGACTACGCCCATCCAGAACCAGGTCATATCGCCCTGCATACGTACGAAGATGAGGCAGATGCCAAAGAGACTTACCAGTTCGCTGTAGCGGTCGAGTGTAGAATCCCAGAGTGCGCCGAAGAGACTGCTCTTGCCGCTCATACGTGCCAGACGGCCATCCATCATATCGAAGAGACCGGCTGCAAGGATGATGAATCCACCCCATCCTACAGTAACCATGCAAGATGCATAATCAGCCTGCTCTGTTCCGAGCATCCATGCAGCATGGAGGAAGAAACCGGCTGCCACGATATTGCCCAGGAATCCTACGAAGGTGACAATGTTAGGAGTAATACCTACTGCTATCATCCCCTTGATAAGTGGATTGATGATGGCATAGATAACTTTTTGTAAGAAATCTCTATAATTCATATTTTAATCTATTTTTTATTGTCTGTTTAAGAAATGTCTGTTTAAGAAATGTCTGCTTAAGAATTTGTTTCTTTAAGAAATGTCAGACTAGATGATTCCAGCCGAAACCAGTATGATTTTGATGATAATCAATGAAACGGCTGCATAGAAGCCGCCCAACAGATCATCAGCCATCACATAGAAGGCACCCTGCCTGTTATCCAGTTTCTTGATGCCCAGCGGTTTCACCATATCAAAGAAGCGGAAGAGAACAAGGGCCACCAATGCCCACCACCAGGCATCTTTCACTTCGCCCTGAGCGGTAAGCGGAGTCAGCAACGACAGGGGAATCCACACGCCAGCCATCTCATCGATGACCACACGGCTGGGATCCTCGCCCCAGTAAGGCTGCAACTGCGCTGTTGCCCAAGTGCCCAGAATGGTAGAAACAATGACGAGAAAGAAGGTGATGCTCTGCAGACTCTCGCCCGTAATACCGAGTCCGTAAGCCAAGGCTGCCCAGATGAGGGTTGCCAATACAGAGCCAGCCGTTCCCGGTCCCCAAGGCCAGAAGCCACTGCCGAAACCGGTGCCTATGATGACGGGCAGCAAAGGAGGCCGCTCGTCGGTAAGATTTCCCTTGTTATTCATTCTCTTAATGTTTAATAAGCCCGCAGAAGGGCGTTACTTCTTTAAATTTCAGTGTGCAAAATTACGCTAAAAAATTAAATTAACCAAATAGTTTTCTCATATTTTTCGGAATTTCATCATATATTGACTGATAAACTGGTGAAATAGAGCAATATGAAGGGATTTTATACCAATCAGGCTCGCACGGCGAAGAGCAAGAACAGGCAGCAGAAGGAACTGCATGGAAGCCTTTTTCTGAAAATCTCATAAAAAACTGAAATAATGAATAGGTTTTTGCGTCTATTTACGAATAATGTTATAACTTTGCAACCTGAAAGCATTAAATCATGGGCGGAGAGCCCCTATATATAATAAGGTATAAAAAATGAAAGGTATTAAAAAGTTGTATTTTACAGTCATCCTTCTGATGATTTCTACACTTCAGATGATGGCTCAGCAGAAGATAACAGGCCGTGTCATCGATGACGACGGTTTTGCCGTACCGTATGCAAGCGTGCAATACAAAGGACATAAAATCGCAGTTTCAAGCAACGGAGAAGGCAAGTTTACCATCGAAAAGAAACCGGGACTCATGCTCACCGTAAGCGCACTGAGCTACAAGAGCACATCGGTGAAGGTTGACGAAAAGACCAACTTCCTGGAAATCAAACTGAAAGACGATACGCACAAACTTACCGAAGTGGTGGTGAAATCGAAAAAAGGCCGCTACAAGCGTAAGGATAATCCTGCCGTAGAACTGATGCGGCGCGTGATTGCTGCCAAGAAAAAGAGCGATCTGAGCAACCACGACTATGTGCAATATGATAAGTATCAGAAGATTACGCTCGCGCTCAACGACCTGAAGAAAGAGCAGTTGGAGAGCAAGTTCTTCCAGCGCCGCCAGTATCTCCTCGACCAGGTAGAAACCTCTCCGTACAACGGAAAGCTCACCCTGCCTGTCAGCATCGACGAGACGGTTTCACAGCATATTTACCGCAAAGATCCGAAGACCGAAAAGGACATCATCAAGGGTCAGCAGAGCAATGGAATCGGACAGGTAATCCAGACCGGAGAGATTCTCAACACCGCCCTGAAAGAGGTGTTCACCGATGTGGATATCTACGATGATTACGTGCGCCTGCTGCAGTATCCCTTCCCATCTCCTATCGGCAGAACAGCCATCAGCTTCTACCATTACTACATCGAAGATACGGTGTATGTGGAAAGAGACCTGTGCTACCATCTGCAGTTTATCCCAGCCAACAGCCAGGACTTCGGATTCCGAGGCGAACTCTATGTGCTTGCCGACAGCAGCCTGCACGTAAAGAAATGTAACCTCTACATGCCTCACAACAGCGATGTAAACTGGGTTACTGACATGAAGATTGAACAGGAGTACACCAAGCTCGACAACGGCGAGTGGGTGCTCTCTAAAGACGATATGATAGCCGAACTGCACGTCAACAAGCTCCTTCAGGACCTGCTGGTGGTGCGAAACACGCGAATCACCGATTATGCTTTCGATGCCTTGCCGAAGCAGCTCTTCAAGGGCAAGGCGAAGATCAGGCACGATATGGATGCGATGAACCGCGATGAGGCTTACTGGAACAAATACCGACAGGTGGACCTCACGAAGAGTGAATCATCGATGGACAGTTTTATCCACCGCATGGAGAACTCCAAGGGATTCAAATACATCATCTTCGGTGTGAGAGCCCTGATGGAGAACTATGTAGAAGTGGCTCATACCAAGGGCAAGAAGGTAACGGTGAAAGACAGTCTGGGTGTTGAAAGAGACAGCATCATCAACGACCGCCGTAGCCTCTTCGACCTCGGACCTATCAACACGTTCCTCTCCAACAACTACGTAGACGGCGTGCGCCTGCGTCTGGCGGGCAGAACGATGGCAGCCCTCAACCCTCACTTCTTCTGGGATGGTTACGGTGCTTATGGTCTGAAGAGCAACAAGTGGTATTACGGCCATGTGCTCACCTATTCGTTCAACAAGAAGAAGAACAGTCCGTTCGAGTTCCCGATGCGCAAGCTTACCTTCGAGCTGGGGCATGATATTACATCTCCATCCGATGATAACCTGCTGCACAACAAGGACAACTTCTTCATGACCCTCCGTGCCACTACGCAGGACCAGATGTATCAGTATCACCGCCAGAAGGTGACCTTCACCTACGAAACCGACTGGGGTTTCCGCTTCGACACCAGCCTCCGCTGGCAGAGCAACCGCACCGTGGGCAATCTCCACTACTACAGGGTGAGCGACGGCGAAGAAATACGCAAGATACGCACCACAGAGGCAAGTGTAGGCTTAGATTACAACCCGGGTGTTACCTATGTCAACACCAAGCAGCAGCGCCTGCCTATCAACCTCGACAGTCCTGAAATCTCGCTTCGCCACACCATGGGCTTAGACGGATTCATGGGCGGCCAGTATCAGAGCAACCTCACCACGCTGGGCATTTACAAGCGCCAGTGGCTGGGAAGCTTCGGCTATATGGATTTCAATATCGTGGGCAAGGCGCAGTGGAGCAAAGTGCCTTTCACCATGCTCATCCAGCCACCGGTCAACCTCTCTCTCTTCGAGCAGGAGGCAACCATCAGCATGATGAAGGACTGGGAGTTCCTGAGCGACCGCCAGCTGTTCTGGTCAGTAGCCTGGGATATGAACGGAAAGCTGCTCAACCGCATTCCGCTCATCAAGAAGCTGAAGTGGCGTGAATATGTAGCCATCAAGGGTGTATGGGGCGATTTGACCAGCAAGAACGACCCGAGCAAGAACCTCAATGATGAGAAGCTCTTCAAATTCCCTACCAATTCCTATACCTTTGGCAAGACGCCATACTGGGAGTTTGTAGCCGGCGTGCACAACATCTTCAAGTTCTTCGGAATCGATTATGTTCGCCGCCTCAACTATTATGACCATGCAAACATCTCAAAATGGGGCATCCGTATGGGCTTCCTCATGTCATTCTAATAAGAAAAAAGATGCCTTGATGCAGTATTTTTATTGCATCAAGGCATTTGCGTACATATATAAACAACATATAAGAGAGTAAATACAATGAAGATTCTATTAGCAGACAAACAGGACATCACTAGAGCCGGATTGAGCTATGTGATCAGTAAGATAGAGGGTTTGGAAACCCGGACCATCGAAGACAAGGCAGACCTGATGCTTGCCTTAAAGGAGAATGAGGATACGGTCGTAATACTCGACTACACCCTTTTCGACATCAATGATGCTGCCGAGTTACTTATTTTAAACCAGCGTTTCCCATACACGCGCTGGCTACTGTTCAGTGAGGATCTGAGTGCCGATTTCGTGAAGATTCTCATCGCCAGCAGTACGCAGTTCAGCGTATTGCTGAAGGAGTGTTCGCTAATGGAAATCAAGGAGGCGATACGTTTCTGTGTGGCAAGCAACCGTTTTGTCTGCCAGCGCATGATGGAGGTACTTCTGGCTCCGAAACAGGAGGAGCAGGAGAAAGTCAACCTCACCAAGACCGAGACTGAGATTCTGAAAGACATTGCGCTGGGAATGACGACGAAAGAAATAGCCGAGAAGCGCTTTTCCAGCTTCCATACAGTCAATACCCACCGCAAGAACATCTTCCGCAAGCTGGGCGTAAACAACGTTCACGAGGCTACGAAATATGCGCTGAGAGCCGGTTTGGTTGATTCGGCAGAATATTATATTTAACTATTAACTTTTCATTGGGGGGTTAACAGGGTTAACAGTTAACAGCTGTTTTTTGCATGGTCCCCCTCGCGTACCTTATTATATAATAATATATATATACTTATTTTTATATAAGTGTGTGGATGGAAGTATGCATTTTTGGGGTGTTAACTGTTAACCTGTTAA
>ENA-UEYF01002524-UEYF01002524.1-human-gut-metagenome-genome-assembly--contig:-NODE-2524-length-11487-cov-256.535846_pt1 | contig 11487 bp, 5 predicted proteins | sample MGYA00242902_ERZ507920 | MGnify/ENA primary metagenome ERZ507920 (study PRJEB26167, sample SAMN06115402) | human gut metagenome | host: Homo sapiens | place: China:Jiangxi | collected 2016-07-05...
ATTTCTCAAAAGCGAGTGCAAAAGTACTAACTATTTTTCATTCCACCAAATCTTTTCGCAAAAAAGTTGCTTTTTCAGTTAGTTTTTAACATCTATAAAGACTTCATGCAATAGATTTTAGCTGCTTACATTATTATATATATGCGCCTGTCTGTGTACACACTTAGGCGTATACGTAAGCGCACAATACTAGTAAGGTTATAATGCTTTTTCAGTTAATTTACTCAAGTTTCGCAAGTTTTGTCCCATACGCCCTGAAAGGTTCTTGAACCACATGCGAAAATTCAGTTAATTTATATTTAAAAACTGACGCTTATCCGTAGCCATTAACTTTATTTCGCTGACAATACATTAAAAGGTTATAATGTTTTTAAGATAACTTATATTTTAGAAGTTTATGCTTATCCATAGCCATTAACTTTATTTCGCTGATAATATTTTAACGGATTATACATCAGGGATACCGATTAAACTGGGATTCTAAGAGTTTCTGCAGAAAGAAATCATAAAAAAAAGAGGACTCTCTAAAAAAAGATACCCATTTCGGAATCGCAAACAAACGCTAAAATATGTAAAAACGGGCTAGATTCTTAAAATATGTTTATAAAACACGAAAAACACCCTTCACCACCCTTCACCCGTAACTATTTGACACTCAAAATGTTAAATAAAAAGGTGAAGGGTGAAGGTTTGAAAACTCTATTTTATATATGTACGCGTGGGTAAAGGAAAAAAGGGTAAAATCAAAAAAGTACCCTAGGGTCAAAAATCGGAAAAACCCTAAAAAAAGAATATAATATAAGATTTAAAATATACCCTTCACCCTTCACCTCGTTGCCACAACCCAGCTTCCATATCTTCATCATCGGATTACCTACATTTGTCTTCTGGGTTTATCCTTCGGAGATATTCTGCTATCTTTCGGAGATTATTTCTTATCCTTCGGAGATATTGTGCTATCTTTCGGAGATATTTTTTTATCCTTCGGAGATATTCTCCTCAATGATTCCATGATATTTTTCGCACTTTATTTCCCGAATCCACGCAAATCGCACAAATCGCATAGGTAGAAAACGGAAAAGACGTATCTTTGCAATCGAAATAAAACGAATAGCGTATGAGAGTGGTAGAAGAAAGAGAAGATGAAACAAGTAAAAAAGCATATCGGGAAATTCAGAGTTTCATCGATACAGCGAAGCAAGAAGGTCCGGGACTGGATATAGAATCGGGTAAGGGAAAAGTAAAATAACAGGAAATATTAAGGGGGATTATTTCCAAAAGAAGAGATTAAGATGGCAATGACAGAAATGTAAAAATAATCGAAAATGGGGGGGGCAAAAATTGGTAGATTTATCAATTTATAGTTAACGGAGGTTAAATAAAGGCAGTTTTTTCTTTTTTTGAAAGTCCTTTTGCTCATTTTTCGCTATATTTGTGGCAGAAAGTATAATTAGATTAATAACAAAAAATAGAAATAGTAAACAACAAAATAGACACTTTTCTATCAACAAAACAATACACAAGCAAATGAATACAGACAAAGGAAAGCGCATGTTGCTCCTTCTTGTTTCAGCACTATTCATTACATCAGCATCAGCACAAGACTGGCGCTTGAAAACGAACTTAGCATACTGGGCTACCACAACACCAAACATCGGAGTGGAAAAGAGGTTATCAGACCACTGGTCGCTGGATTTATCCACAGGTTGGAACCCATTTACTTTTCGCAAGAACAAGAAACTGAAGCACATTGCCGTACAAACAGAGATGCGATATTGGCTCGACAGCCCGTTCCTGGGGCACTTCTTTGGAGCCAATTTACTCTACTCACATTACAATGCGGGTGGCGTACACTTCCCCTTCGGCTTTTTTCCAGAGCTAAAAAAGCATCGGTTCCAAGGTGACTTGGGTGCCATAGGACTGGTGTATGGTTACGACTGGTCGCTCGGCAAGAGCAACAGATGGAACCTGGAAATGGCACTGGGACTGGGAGTGGGATTTACTCGCTATACCAAATATAACTGTTATGGGAAATGCGGTACGGCTATCGAGAAAAAAAACAAGACTTTCGTGATGCCTACCAAGTTGGCTGTTTCGCTGGTTTACAACATCGGTCCTACCGACCGCATGGACAACTGCCGCCAGAAGGAGCCGCAGGAGATTATCCTTCCTGAAGATAATTGTACGCTCAACGAAATCCAGTTTACCCCTGCCCTTTCGTTCGTCAAGGACAACACGGGCAAGGCGGGCGAGTTACAGAAGAACAACCCTGTGCTTCAAGATATTAAGAACTATCGTCCTTACACCAAGGATTTGGTTTTGAGCCAGAAAGAAGGAGCACTCTACATCTTCTTCCCAAAGTCGAAGGCTGAGATTACGCAGGAGTTCCGCAATAATAATAAGGTGCTCGACCAGATTATCGACATCACCAAAGCCATCATGATGGATACCACTTCTTCGGTGAAGATTATCCAGATAGTGGGTCTCGCATCCATCGATGGTTCCGTGAAATTTAACGAACAGTTGGCTGATAAGCGAGCAGAGGCATTGAAGGATTATATCCAGCAGCGCACCTTGCTTCCCGATTCGCTCTTCGAGTGCAATAATGGCGGAGAGGCTTGGGCTGAACTTCGCTATAGTATCAAGGAGAGCGACCTGAAATGCCGGGACGAACTGCTGAGGATTATCGACAGCGAGCCTGATGCCGACCGCAGGGAGCGTCGCATCAAGAGCATCGACCAAGGCAAGGCATGGGCAGAACTTCGTGATAAGATTCTGGGCAACCAGCGCAATTCCGGTTTCCTCCGCATCTACTACGATTACGTACCTGACGAGGCGGCGACCACCATCAACCTAGCCACCCAGTTGCTCAAGTCGGAGCGTTACCAGGAGGCGCTGAAGGAGTTACAGAAAGTAAAAGCCGACAAAAGAGCCGCCAATGCTCTCGGCATAGCCTACTACATGACGGGCAACCGAGAAGCCGCCCGCCGTTACTGGCAGCAGGCGATGGAGGCTGGAGATGAGGAGGCGAAGAAGAACCTCATGCAATATGATAGAATTTTTAATTAACAAGATTATTTACATACTAAAATCTGACCAAAGTTATGAAAAGATTTCAACTATTTAGCTTTGCAAGTGCGGTGCTTCTTGCAAGTGCAGCAGGAATGGTTTCCTGCTCTTCAGATTCAATTGAGCCAACAGGTGGCTCAGGTGTGGCAGGACAGGTTGTAAAGACCCAGTTTGTCATTAACATTCCTTATGCAGGAAATGAGAGTGGTGGAAATGCAAGAGTTTCGACACGTATGACTGCGGACAACACCCAAAATAACAATAACTTCTTGGGATTGAAGGATATTGAGATGTTTGCATACGACAACGTTCCTAGCGAGTCGAACCCAACCTCAACGAGAACTATTAGAATCGGAACTCGCACACCAAGTGCCAACGACAATTATCGTCGAATCTATAGCGACATTGCAATCCCTGTAGGAACAAAGTATTTAATTTTATATGCTAGAGCTCCAAAAACTATAACAGGACCAAATGGAAGTATTACCAAAACTGATTTCCAAGCTGGTCGCTTAACAAATCCTTACGAAAAATTTACGGATGAAGCTAAGCCAAAACTATCGGAATTAAACTTCAGTTTGAAAACCATAGATTCAAATGATGACTTTACAACACAAGGTCAAGCTATTTTGGATAAATTGAATAAAATTGCAAATACGGCAACAGAAGGCGGAACTAAGTGGTCCGAAATAGGAACTGGTACAACGGCAGATAACGACGCAAAGATTTTACAAGCACTCTACACCAAGTTTATCAGTATTACTGCAGGTTCTGCTAATTCTGTTAATAGCTTTATAAAAGACTTGAAGGCTGCTATAGAAAGCCAGGGTGTAAATACAGAGATGGCAAATGCTATCAAAAAGAACTGCACTTTGGTTACAGAAACCTTCCCTAGAAATTTGAACTTGCCAGATGGAGTAGCCAAGGTAAAGTTTGACAAAACAAATGGTTTTACGTTTGAAACTGCTACTGCAGGTACGACCATGACTGGCAGCAATTTGATTGACTATAAGACAGTAACTTATCCTTCAGAATTGGCGTATTTTGTAAGTTCTCCGATTAAGACATCAACGACCGACAAATCAAAACTCGGAGACTTGCCTACTTATAAAGACTGGGTAGAAGGTACAACGAATATTTGGAATGGATACGATGAGATGGTTAAAAACAACACTCTCTTTGTGGCATTACAAAACCCTGTTCAATATGGTGTAGCATGCTTGAAATCAAGTATCAAATGCGCAAGTACTTCGCTAAAAGACAATGCAAGCAAAATAGTAGGTTCTGAATCAGACAAGACCATAACTGTAAATGACAAGAGTTTTCCTATAACAGGTATCTTGATTGGCGGTCAACCTGCAGGTGTTAAATGGGACTTCGAACCAAATTCAGCAACCAAGCCAGCAGATTTCAAATACACCATTTATGATAGTGACATGAATGGCGGTATCAACTTTACAGCAAAAACTGAAGGAACAGGAACGTTACCATACAACTATACATTAGTATTGGACAACAAGGATACATCATCTGATGGTGCAACACAAAGCAATGTTAATGTTGTAATTGAATTAGAGAATAATGCTGCAGACTTCTATGGGGCAGATGGCTTGATTCCAAAAGGCAGCAAATTCTATTTGGCTGGTACACTCGATTTAACAGCAACAAGCGGAGTGAAAAAACCTAGCGATTCAACAGTTGACCACGTATTCGTCAAGGATCACACTACAGTTGCAAACTTCACCATCAAGGACTTGAAGAAGGCATATAACTGTATCCCTGACCTGCGTACATCAAAGATTAACGTAGGACTTGCTGTAGATCTTGACTGGAAGTCTGGTATCACATTTGATGTAGATATTTAATCATTCCACCTTACTGAGCTTTCGCAAGTTACGAAAGTTCAGTAGGGTAGATTTCGCTGTTTATAATCCTAATAGAGGACGGAAAATGAGAAAGAAAAAATCATATAGAATATTTCTGATAGCTCTGATGACATTAAGCATCGCTTTCGGATTGTCTTCATGCATCGATGAAGACATGAGCAAGTGTGGCAAAGACTATAAGATCAAGTATAATCTGATGCTCAACACACAGATTCATACCCTCATCGACATAGACCTCAATACCACCGAGGAGCGACACATCGCCAACCGGCTGAAACAGGAACTAGGCACAGTCTTCACCGACCATGCCCTAGACAACGATTTGTCTTTCTTCATCGGAAAAGATCTCTACCGTCACGAAGCTAACATCATGAATGCCAACTCGGTATCCTATACCATCTATCTGCCGCGAAACGACTACCAGAACCTTTCGCTCGCCAACACTGGAAGCGCCAGGAACGTGAAGATTACCGGTGCAAATGCCTGCAAGGCTCTCTCCCTGGAACAGGAGCAGAAGGATACCATCGACAGTCACAATATCGGTCTGTTCACATCCCGCCTCACTATCAACGAGGCCGATTTCGAACACGACCTGCAGACCACCCTCTATATGGCAAACTGTGCCGCAGCGGTAGTCATCAACCAGCAAGAAGTGAAACCTGCCGAGCTTTGGGGATTCGTAGAAGGAATGGCAACCCACTTTCTCGTAAACGACAGTATTTACTCAACATCCCGAAACACCATCGTGAGAGCCAAGCGAATCAACGAAGCCTCAACAGCCTCAGCCCAGACTCACGATGCGCTCTATGCCGTAAGTTTCCCATCCAGCAAGGCAGAGTGGCGCTACCACATCATCGCCAAGGTAAACGGCAAATATACAGAAACCATTCTCACGCTGAACGAACCGCTGAAAGCCGGAAGGCTGAAACTGATTAAGGCAAAACTCAAAGCCGACGGTTCGCTGGTTGTTACCAATGCATCAGTAGGAGTAAGCGTGAAACTTGACTGGAAACCAGGAGGAAGCCACGACATTGACATTTAAGTGAAGAGTGAAGAATTCAACGGCTATAAAGATTTGATACATGAATCATATTACGAAATACATATTTGCGATACTATCGCTTATCATGCTGGCAGGATGCAGCGAAAGCGAAAAGAACGAGGTAAGACCAATGGATACGTTGGCACCTATCTCGCTCACCCTATCCGTGCCTGAGGATAAGACAAAAACACGCATCGGAGATCCGGGTGAAGACACCAACGACATGGTGGACTGGGACCGGCTCACCATCATCATTGCCTATAAGAAAAAGACGCAAGGCGACGAAATACACGATGCAGCCCCACAGAAAATGGTATATTACGATACCTATACCAAGGAAGAATTCGACAGAAAATCCCTCGTCACCCATGCCACCTCAACCCTATCAGGACCTGATACCAACGGCTTTCGCACCTATACGATGTATCTGCCGCTAGGCACCTGCTGCGTTTATGGGGTTACCTACAGTAACGGAGAAGGACTGAATCTGGAGGAGATGTTAAACCAAATAGAACATAACGGGAAAGACCATAACTCAGATATCTATAACTTACAGATTACCAACGACTATGCTCATAAAAACGGAGCCATAGACGTAGCCAAGTTTATCAGCGTAGCCACAGGTTATGCACTCAAGCTGGCCCCAGAAACGCAAATTCTCACCAATGACAGAGATATAAAAGTAGAACAGAACATCAATGCCAATATCAACACCAAACAATACTGGCGCATGGTACTGGGCAGACTGGCTGCCAAGATTGACATTCAATGGGATGCCAAAGGAGCCTATGAGAAAGATGAAGATGATAAGCAAAAATTCACCGATGTGAAAGTACAAGGTTTTACTTATCACGGCGAACCGGAAGGAACAACGAAATCAGATGCAGGATACGGAAGACTCTTCCCTACCCTTTATGCTGTTTCAGCAGAAACACCAAAAACATCCGTAGGCGGACAGAAAACATTTATCAACACCTCGGAAATCAGCAAGCGAAACGGAAGAGTTTACCATTACACCTTCCCTGATGGCACTGCGAAGCCACGCATCACCTTCGATATCAAGACGAAAAAAGATGGCGCAACAGAGGAAAAATCCGACAAGGTAACTTTCGACTTCAAGAACCGGACAGAAAGTTTCAATCCTGCCCAATGGTACAAGATCAACGTAACCATCAAGGGAGCCAAAATCGGTAATGCGAGCAACATCATCATCGACAAATTCTAACATAATAAGAGAATATTCATCATGAGAAAACTCTATCCAACATACTGCAGACTTATCGCAACCCTCCTGTTGCTGGGTTGCTCCATCGCCTTGTCAGCACAAGGCAAGACCTATTATGTGAAAGCAGATTCCGAGATAACGACCTCCAGCAACGACGGCTTATCATGGGAGAATGCTATCACCCTGAAAAATGCGCTGAGCCAAGCCAAGGCTGGCGATGAAATCTGGGTGAAAGGCTACGAGGATATTACAGGTCACATCTACAAAGCACCGAAGGAAGGATTCGTTCTCCCTTCGGGCGTTGCCATGTATGGAGGTTTTGCAGGAGACGAAACCATCAAGAACGATCTCCCTACGGGCAGACATAAATATCAGATGAAGTATCAGACAGCTCTGGTGGGCGACATCGACACCAACGACAAGGCGAGCCAGCAGCTGATTATCTATCCAGAGAACACCACCCGCACCGACAATGCCATTCATGTACTGACCCTCCAGATAGGCGTAACACAGGACAACACCAACGACGGCAACAAGCCAACCATTGTTTCCGGTTTTCTCATCGCAGCAGGTAATGCCAGTGGAGAGAACACCTCTGCAAATGGCAGGGGCGGCGGCATCTACGTGATAAACAACAGCAACGACAACAATGCCGGCAGCCGTTACTTCCGTATTTCGCAATGTAACTTTGCGAACAACTACGGCATGCGCGGCGGTGCCATCTATGTAGATAAGTCCTGTACCAACCAGCAGTCAGCCATCAGCTACTGCAGCTTTTTTAATAATGTGGCAGGCAAGCGAGGCACCAGCGAAAACGAAGGTGGTGGTATGTGGATAGACGGAACAGCCACCGTCTACAACTGCAACATCAATAACAATACAAACGGCGGCATCCGACTTTCGAGCACATCGAAAATCGTCAACTGTTCTGTAATTGCCAACACCGTATCGGCCGCAGACCTGACCACAGACGGGGCTTCAAACAGCAATAGCGGCGGAGCGGTTTACAACACCGTTCTCTGGCATTCCACGGCACTCAGCAAGCAAGACAGCCGTCCTGCCTTCTATTCCTGTGCTTTTCCTGAAGTAAAAGTTACCAATCCCGATACCAATACCGACGCCAACGGGAACGTAAGGATTAGCTACGAGAATCACGGCATTGAGCCTGCCCCTTGGTTCAAGCAGAGTGCCGTGACCCAGGGTTACGACTTCTCGTTCAGCAGTAACCTGAAGCAATTATACAGCACCGCCTTCACATTCGAGGAAACCTCTGCCCTTCTAAACAAGGGAAAACTGGAATACTACACCAACCTCGTAGTTAATGCAAACCTGGAAACAACTTCTACCGACATCATGGGCAGAACACGCTACCAGACAAGCACCATCGACATCGGAGCCTACGAGTATGCCCGCATGAAGGCAGGACGCATCAGATACGTGAAGCCCCAGAAAGAGGGAAAGGGCGACGGATCAACATGGAATGATGCCACGGACGATATCCAGTGGGCCATCAACGATTTGGCAGAAAAGGCACCAGGCGAGAAAGGCGAAGTCTGGGTAGCAGCCGGAACCTATGTAGTAAAAGACCGCATCCTTAACGATGAATCAGCCCCGGTATCCCTACTGATGAAGAATGGCATCAGCGTTTATGGTGCGTTTAAGGGAACCGAAAAAAGACGTTCCGAGCGCATCGAGGAATCCAAGGATTTAAAGCCATGGGGCTGGAAACAAGAATCCATCATCAGGGGTGCGGAATTCAAGGGAAGCGACGATGCCAACTGGAATAATAATGACGAAGCCTGGAACATACAGAACAGCGGTTTCTACCATGTGGTATGGTTTGCTCCCCTGCCGGAAGGAAAAGCCTTTACAGATGAAGTATATCTTGAAGGCTTCACCATTGAGGGAGGTAAATTTCACGATACGAACAAAGCCGAATACGCCCCAGACTGTGGTGCAGGCGTTTATATCAACGACCCATCAGCCCGAATGCGTTACTGTACCGTGAGATTCTGCAACCCGGGCATGAAAGAAAGCGGAACCATCAAGCCTCGTGGCGGCGGCATCTACTGCCAGAACGGACAGACGGAAGGTAACCTGGTATACGACTGTTCGGCTTACCAAGGCGGAGGTATCTATATAGACGAAGCTGGCTTCATCACCCGAAGCATGGTAACCAACTGCTCTGCCTATCAGGGAGCAGGTGTATATCTGAAAGGTGACGCTAATAACTCAGAGAAAGCCTATTATCAGATTCTTGCCACCTCGGTAATCAGTAACAATACCAGTACCCGAAATGGTGCTGTGTATCTGGATGGTCACGGACTGGTGATTAACAACACCATCGTCAACAACTATACTAACAACACCTCAGATGCTGCCGACGAGAGGTCATCCTATACAGGTGGTGTGTATATTGCCCAGAAGGGTCTGCTTGCCAATAACGTCATCTGGAACAACTCGCTGCTCCAGCACACATCAAGCACCAGCAACTCAGCATCCATGGCACAGATTTATGCAGCCAACCCATCAGAAGAGACCGTACAGTTTTACAACAACGCCATCTCGGATGTAAATGCAGCCAAATGGACCAGCACCTATCAGAGCGGAACCATCTCCATCAACACGTATTACTCAGGCAAGGGATTCGTGATGGGCAATGAAGCACCTTACAACACGGTGGAAGCCTTCAACGAGAAACGTGGCGTTCTTACAGACATGAAGACGGTGAACTATTATTGGGAAACATTGAAAGGTACCCGACTGCGCAACGTGGGCATCAGCTATGCCCTCCTGCCATCTTCCTACCTGTATCAGCCAAAAATAGACCTGAGCGGAAAGGCTATCAGTTCGGTTCCATCAGCAGGAGCCTATATGGCTGACAACCAAGATCTTGTATTTGAAAAGAATGACACCAAAAAACGCCTGTGCATCTACTTTGACCGTTCACGAGAACTGGTGGACGGAACAGGAGAGTCGTGGGAAAAGAGCTATACCTCATCATCTGTAGATGAAATTCTCGGTTATCTTGCCGACATCAAGGATGGAGACAAGGTAAAGGTGGTTACTGCGGGCAATACTGCAGCAGAAGAATTCACTATCAGCAAAAACAGCGGCTACGAGTTTGAAATCTGCGGTCGTGAGGGTATCTTCGAACCGAAGATTGCCTACACGTTCGAGGAAACAGATGCCAGGTCATGCACCTTTAACATTCAACCTTGCGTACTTCCTGTAACCGTATATGGCGGTTATCCGGAGTATTCGGAGAACCCGAATCCGAAAGATGAAGACCGCGACCCTATCAAATACCGCACCGAGCTGAACGGAAACCTGAACGGTTCAGAACTCAACGAGGGTCTCTACCATCTGGTCCGCATCGAAGCAGGTGCCAACATCACCATCGACGGCTATGCCTTTACCCATGCATACGCTGCCGGTACTGCCTACATGCCTTATGGTGGCGGTGTACTGATAGGAAGCATGGACCAGAGCAGCCAAGCAACCACCGTGAAGCTGAAGAATTGCATCTTTGAGAACAATACAGCGACAGATGGCGGTGCTATCGCTACCATGCCGGATGCCGTGAATGTGAAATTGGAACTGGAAAACTGCGTCATCAATAACAATACGAGCAAGGATCCGCTTAATCCAAGTTCTTCGGGGCTGCCTTCCATCATCTATCTGAACAAAAGCCAAGGCAGCAACAACTCTCTTACACTCAACCATGTAAGCATCATCAACAATGAGGGAGTAGCACCAGATTACGACCTTGTGAAGAGAACCTCGTATGCTGTAGGAAACAAACTGAACATCAACGGCACATGGAATGGTTCGGAATGCAAGAACAGCATGGATATCAACACTCTGGGAAAAAACGGAGCCCTGAACTTCAGCAACCCAACCAATGAAGTGGGTGCCAGAATGAGCGGCAACGTTTATTACGGAGGCTATTCATCCTTCCGCCCGCTGACCAGTTCGGCAGAGGCTGGCCGCATCATCAACAGCGCCCAAGAAAACAATGCAACCACAACAGCCAAGGACATCACCGGCGAAGACCGCAACCTAGGTGGTGTTCCTGACCTAGGGGCATACGAAGCTCTCCTGCCGAAAGCAGGAAAGATTATCTACGTGCGTTCGTACAACCAGAACTATGTAAGCAGCAGCGACGCCAATGATGACGACCAGGACGGCAACCCGAACTTCAATCTTCTGAATGAATCTGGAACCGAATATGATGGAAGCAGCTGGGACAAGGCTATCATCGG
>ENA-UEYF01002535-UEYF01002535.1-human-gut-metagenome-genome-assembly--contig:-NODE-2535-length-11440-cov-19.708704_pt1 | contig 11440 bp, 7 predicted proteins | sample MGYA00242902_ERZ507920 | MGnify/ENA primary metagenome ERZ507920 (study PRJEB26167, sample SAMN06115402) | human gut metagenome | host: Homo sapiens | place: China:Jiangxi | collected 2016-07-05...
TTAGCAAAGGGTAAAACGAACTATTTTAGCTCGTTTTACCCTATTTTTTACGCAATCCTTATCCCGAACTCGCGTTGATAAATATTTCTTGCCTTTTTTATATCTTCCCACAAATCTAACGTTTCCCCCGTATCACGTTCCCGATACTGTAAGTATGTCACATAATCGTAACCATATTTATCATAAGGAGAGTTTACAATCCCCTGCATTTTAGTACGGGCACCTTGCAGAACAAGAGCATTTATCTGCATATTTGCAGATACGTATTCCTTATACGCTTTACCGGCTCGTTGGTCATGGTCTAAATCCGATTCAAGTCTTTCCAGCTCAGATTGCACCTGTTTATTATATTCTTCATCAGATAAATCCAGCGTCTTACTTGAGAAATCAGGATCATCGTTAAGAGCCAGAGGATATCCCCAGGTAGCCAGTTCCGTATTCAACAAGGATTCAGCTCCATCAAACCACGCTTTCTGCTTCCGGTCATACTCATCCTTCAACAAACGGGAAGCCGACATACTCAATCTGGGAAGATGAATATACACAGTCATTTCTTTACCTGGTAAAAGGAAAAGATCCAACTGTGCCTTATTTATCTGAAGTTTTGCCCCTCCGGCGAGCAGTAAATCGGTTTCAATATGAAAAGAACCATCCTGACGTACCTTTACAGTCTTTCCCCAATCATTATAAAACAGCCAGTCTGAATGACGAAAAACAACATCCAATGCAATTTGAGGATCATAACCTAATATATAACCGTTTATTATAGACTTACCTGCTTTTAACTGGGGAGCAGGCAAATCCTGACTTTGCTCCAGATGATTAGTTTGCAAAAAACTTGGTATATATACATAGGGTTCTGCCTTACTTAGTTGTACCCCCCATATAATCCATCCTTCTTCTTTCTCTACAAAATCAACAGCATGCACTCCTGCAGGAATCGGAGCAAAAGAAAGAGTTACATGATGCTTCCCCGACTTCGAAATAAGCTCCGGCTCGGTTTTTCCATCAATAGACACCCCTTCAGCTTCACGCAAGCTAAATTCTTGCTGCGTGGTACGCAGACATGTTTTCGAAGAGATAACAGCAGCTTCTCCCGGCTCACCATACAAAACAGCATCTACCTGCGTCTGCTCATCCGTTAATATGATTTTCTTTATTTCTATTTTCGACGTATTTGTCGTAATAAAGCACGGGCGGCTAACTTCTCTTTTACGATAAGTTCCCGCCTGCAAAAACAAAAACATACAACTAAAAACAAAAAATAGCCATACGCCTTTCATAAATCACATTCTTTTTAATTATATATATTGCTTAAACGAGCAACTAATTCATTTCCAAGTTCAGTCTTCACTTCTATATGCTTCAAAACGGCTGTTACAAAAGGATTACTTTCGAACACACCGCGCACTTGTTCAAAGTCAAGCATTTGCTCTTCCTTACTACCATCAGCACCAAAGCCAGTCATCGAAGACAAAGAAAATTCTTTCTTTGCATCTTCATATACCATCTTATCCAGCCATACCACAGACTGTTGCCATTGATGCACAATGTTTATAATATCCTTTGCAGTTATTGTTTCGGCATCCAGTCTGTAGAACTCCAGCATTTTTCCATACGCCCAAGTCCATTCATAGGTATAATAATTGGCATGCATTTCTGCAAAACGGTCATGTATCTGGTCAACAGTATGCAAAACACCTGTTTCTATATCGCTCATCAATCGCTCTATCTCTGTTTTTGGAGCTATTAAGCCAGAAATGTCAACCCATTCACCTTGTCCGATCGAAGTATCCGGCAATAAACGCTGTCGTACTTCCTCATCATTCTTAAAATGTATTTCCTCCAGACGCTTGATAACCGAATTACCCAGGAATTTATGAATAGCTGTTTCATAAAACTTGATACCTTTATTCAACGCCGAGTTTTTAATCTTTGCGCTCTGATAAGAATATGTTTCCGAAGTTTCTCCCGATACTCTTTCCAACTCTTTCAGAATACTCCGTCCTTTCATCATCTTCTGAATTGTGTATGGACTGAGCAAATTATAATTAATCTGATCCAGACGGAAAGGATCTTTACGCAAATCACGTTTCGGCCATTTCTGTGCATCACGAATTGTGCCGACGCTACGAAGATTAACCCCCGGAACCAGATAAGTCGTATTTTTATCCTCTATCAAATAAGAGAAAGGTAAATCCGATGTATCAGGATGATTGACATGACGTCCCATTACAAGTGAAAAGGCTCCGATACGTGCAGGCCAAAGGATATATGAATCCGAAGTAGTCTTAGCACCTCTTTCCAACGCTCCCTGATGAATCGGCCCCAGCTTATACATATGATTACTCTGGTTAGATCCTGAACCCGCATTCATAAATGAAAACATCCCGGCAATCAGCAAAGTTGACTTATGATGAGTCACCGTAAACGGTCCGGCAAAAATAGCACATGCTTCTCCATTTTCCTCCTGACAATTGCTGAAAAACAAAGAATCCGAAGCCGAATAATTATGCCCCATATGACAAGCCTGTCCCACAAAACAGCGAGTCATCATCGTGCCATCCTCTATGTGCGAACCACTGGAGATAATAAAATCATCACATACCACTCCGTAACCGATATGTACCGGATCGTCAGCATTACTGTTAATACTACCGTTCTTCAGTCTGCCAGCTCCCTCTATTTCACAATGGTCACCGATACGCACATTTTTAATATATCCCGAATTGACAATCGTGACGTGCGAACCTATCGTTCCTCTATCCGAAGCATGTTCGTCTGCATAAGCCTCAACCAACGCTTTCATACGCTCAATGAGCTGCGGACGATGACGGTAAAGTGCCATAATATATGCCTGATGTGCAGAAAGACGGTCATGAATCATAACCTCACGACCTCCTGTTTCATTCAAGACAGACACCTCTACCCCATTTCCAAAACGAGATTTCCGGTCTACCAGAATAATATCCACATTCTCGATAAATGTATATGCCCCAATCTCATAGTTAGCAATGTAATTCTTTACATTTTCAATGCAACAGTTATCTCCCACTGTCACATTATGCAGAGTCACATACGATAATCCGGAATGCTTACAGATACCTCCCCGCAATGTAAATTCGTGTTCAAATACTCCCAGACACACCTTCCCGGAAAAACGAGCATGATGTACATAGTCAGGAGTGAAACGTTCAGCCACCCGTACATCCTTCCAGTCGGAAGCCGAACAAAGCTGCGATTCCAGCCTGTTTATTTCTTCATCAGTCAGCGAACGGTAATTTATCATAATTATTCTTCATCATAAGTTTGATAAAGGAAATCATTATAAGGATACTTCTGCACATGCAACTCTCTTACTTTCTTATAAACAATTTCCTTCAGTTCATCGATATTCGTTTTATTTCGAGCCGAAATAAAGATACAATTATCATTCATCTTAGCCATCCATGTATGCATAAGCTCTTCCAGCGTAATATTCTCCTTCGTTTTCGGAGTCAAATCATCTTCAGCCTTTTCTACATAGGTATACGCATCTATCTTATTGAATACAATCATGGTAGGCTTTCCTCCTGCTCCTAAATCAGCAATTGTTTTATCTACCACCTGTATCTGCTCCTCAAAATCAGGATGAGAGATATCTACCACATGAAGCAATAAATCAGCTTCACGCACTTCATCCAGTGTAGATTTAAACGAATCGACCAAATCAGTTGGAAGTTTACGAATAAAACCTACCGTATCGGAAAGCAGGAAAGGCAAGTTTTCAATAATCACCTTACGTACTGTCGTATCAAGAGTAGCAAACAGCTTATTTTCAGCAAAGACTTCACTTTTAGCCAATAAATTCATCAATGTCGATTTTCCGACATTCGTATATCCAACCAGAGCAACACGAATCAAGCGTCCGCGATTTTTACGCTGAGTAGATTTCTGAGTATCTATTTCAGCCAGACGCTGTTTTAGTAAAGCCATACGATTCAAAATAATACGACGGTCCATTTCAAGCTGAGTTTCACCCGGTCCACGAAGACCAACAGAACCCTTACCACCTCCGGCTCCGGAACCACCACCCTGACGCTCAAGGTGAGTCCACAAACGTTGCAAACGAGGTAGCATGTATTTATATTGTGCCAATTCAACCTGTGTCTTGGCATTGGCAGTTTGTGCACGCATCGCAAAAATATCCAGAATAAGCGATGTACGGTCCAGAATCTTTACATTCAGCTCCTTTTCGATATTACGTATCTGTTTGGCAGAAAGTTCATCATCAAAGATAACCATACCCACTTCTTCTCCTTCTTCCTCCTTTTTCTGAAGAAGATATTCTTTAATTTCCTGCAACTTACCTTTACCTACGTATGTCACAGTATTGGGATAATCCATTTTTTGAGTAAAACGTTTTACGACCTCAGCTCCTGCCGTTTCTGCAAGAAAAGCAAGTTCATCCAAATATTCATTCGTTTTACGCTCGTTCTGTGTCTGGGTAATCAAACCCACCAATGCAGCCTTTTCAGTCTGCGCATCTGATATAACAAATTCTTTCATTCAGTATAGTTGTATGTCTAATTGTGGCAAATATAGCGAAAAAGCACGCACCAAGTATTTTATCAAACAAAAAATTAAAGAAACATTCATACAATAAGTATTTATCATACAGCCCCAAACATCATGCTATGTATTTTATGAAAATCATCCGAAACAATAAAACCCCGTCATCAACAGTTTAATGCCAATGACGGGGTTCTAAAATATCAGTGCTTATGCTTTAACTTAATCATCCAAATTCGGATTATTTATAATCTCTTTTTCTGGAATTTTAAATGTCAAGCGTTCATCTTTATAATCATAAGTTTGTCCAGGAAGCATAGCATCTTCTGCACAACGAGTAATACTCTTCTGGAAACGCTTCATTGTAAGCAATCCACGTCCTTCAGCCCATAATTCCAAACGCCAGTTAAAGTAAATTTCATCCAAAAGCCCTTCTTTACCCATCTGTTCTACTTTTGCGGCTGCTTCTGTATCACGCTCATCCAATAAAGCTTTCAAAGAAATTTTCGCATCAGAAAGATTATTCTCTCGTGCATTAGCTTCTGCATTTATCAAATACATTTCAGCGACACGCATATATACTTCATCGTCATACCATTCTCTGTTTCCTAAGATACGCTTGCTGTTATAGAATTTCCACCAGTTTGTCAATTCATATTGTTCTCCCTTTTCATCTGTTTCAGTAAACCATTTTTTACGAACATCTGTATCCGGTATAGAATTATACAAATTAGTATCAATCAATTTTTCACCGCCGGCATACGCATAGCTATATGTAAACAAGTCCATATGTCCCCAGAATGTAGGCAGAGCCGGAGAGTTACTTGTTGTCAGATCAATAGCCCACATCCATCCAGGAATAGAAACAGAACTAAATCCTGAATTGATAACTTCCGTTCTATTCATCAAGGTAAACTCTTTCGAATCAATCACCTCTTGAGTCAATCGAGCCGCTTCTCCATTTTCACCCATCATAAGATAAGCATAAGCCAGCATACCTTTTGCTACCGCCTGATTAATCTGGTCCTTTTGTCCTGAAGGACGTTCATATCCTTCAAGCATAGGAATAGCATCTGTCAAATCTTTAACAATCAGTTTATAAACTTCTTCTACACTTGATTTCTTTGCAGCTTCCGAAGTTAATTGAGTACGATAAATAGGTATTGCTAAAGCTGTTTTATCTTCCTGATAAGGACGGGCATATAAGTTTACCAAGTTAAAATAAGAATGCGCTCTCAAAGCTTTGGCTTGTGCAAAATACACACCATTTTCTCCAGTAGGTTTCGCTTCATCACCTCCAGCAGCATCAATAATTTCATTGGCAGCTTTGATAAGACGATAATAATATCTCCAGAATTGATAAGAGAACTGAGATGCTGTACGAGTTGAACAAGTCAAATCACCAGCATATTCAAACCAGCCATATCCTTTCATCATAATGACCATATCTCCACTCATCAAGTCTGTTGCTATATCAACAGCTTTCTGTCCGAAGTCATCATGACCTTTTACATCACCTGTAGACATTGCAAATGTTGTAGAATAAGTACCTAATGCTTGTCCCATCAATATATTGGTATTCCATTTAGCCACTTCTTCCAAATCACCAGATGTGATATAATCCGAAGGACTTTTTTCCAAAAATGAATCTGAACATCCACTGTTTAGAAGCATCAAACTTAAAGCAGCAACCGGAATGTATTTATTTAATTTCATAAATTTCTGATTTTATTTTAGTTAAAACTGAACTTTAATACCTCCCATAATTGTACTCAATGGGCTGTATTGGCTTCTGCCTGATTCTCCTGAGTCATTATTATTATCATTGTTGACCGTATCTCTACTACCTGAAGAAGCATTAGCCACATAACCTTTACGAGCCGAAAGGAAGAACAAGTTGTCTCCAGATACATATACGCTCAGACCTCCCAGGTGCAGTTTAGAAGTAATGCTTTGTGGGAAAGTATATCCCAAACGAAGATTAGACAGGTTCAGATAAGAACGGCTAGTCAAGAAACGTGTTGAAGTTGCATTAGCATAACTAGTACCGTCATCCCCTCCACCATAGTCATTGGTAAGTCGAGGAACATCTGTAATATCACCAGGCTGCTGCCAACGGTTTTCAATATCTTTATGCCAATTATGCTTTCCAGCCCCATCATTATGCATTAATTCCTGATAATTATAATCGTAACCATATCCTCCCAAGCTATATGAGAATGTCGCATTCAAAGTAAATCCTTTTGCATATAAATCAAAACCAAAACCACCTTGTAAAGCAGGTATTGCTGATTTATCAACAAATTTCTTAGTAGCTTGACTCCAGTCGCTTGTCTGCTCTACTTCCAGTTTATTGATGGTTTTAGTTGATTTATAAGTTTCCATATCTGTAATCAACTCTTTAGTACCATCAGGCAATACATTATAATACTGATTATACATAGCGTATCCGGTCTGAGGATCTACACCTGCATATTCACGCATGTAGAAATCATACAAAGAATGTCCTTTTGCCCATCCATAGTAAGTGCTTAATTCCAAAGCCTTCTCTTTACCTGTAGTTTCATCAATAGGCATCTTAGTCATTTCATTCTTATAATATCCACCATTAACACGGAAATCGAATTTATAATCTTTCTTATTCAAAAGATGTGCAGTCAAAGAAAATTCTACACCCTGATTTACCAGCTCTCCATCATTAACAGGATAAGAAGCATATCCCAAAGAAGGAGCTACCTGCTTCATAAACAACATATCAGTTGTCTTTTTATGGAAATATTCAACTTCACCTTCAAGTATACCAGCAATATCAAATTCAATACCAGTATTAATAGTAGAACTTCTTTCCCAAGTTAAATCAGGATTACCTTTATAAACAAAGCTGAAAGTATAATTATCGTTCAAGTTGTTAATCTGATACAAATCTTCATATGGATAGTATCCAGCGACAACAGGACTTGTTATAAAATCCTGATTACCAAGAACACCCCAGCTCAATTTATATTTCAAATTCTTCAACCATTTGATATCTTTCATAAATTCTTCGTTAGTAATAGCCCATGCAGTTCCAATAGATCCAAATGTTCCCCACTTATGACCTTTAGCAAAACGTGAACTACCATCAGCACGAAGTGTTCCGTGAATAAAATATTTATTATCCCAGTCATAACGCAACTGACCAAAATAACTTTCAATCGCATAACCATAAGTATACGATTCCATATAATCCATTATAACAGCATTACTCCATTCTGTATTATCCGGACGAACCATTTTTGATTTAGCACCATATGATACGTTGGTTGTACTATTTGTTGATTCATGAGCAACAAAAGCTTCAAAATTATTTCTTCCAAAACTTTGAGTCCATGATAAAATCTGGTTAGCAGTAAAGTTCAAATAATTCACCTGAGTTTTCACAATTTGTCCTTTACCAGCACTATCACCATAATATGGATTTGTCAATTCGTTTTCAGCCTGACCATAATACTGCAAACCAACATTAGCAGTTGCTTTGAAGTGTTTCAAGAAACGAGCCTCAAATGAAGCATTACCATTAAACTGGTGTGTCTTGATTTCATCTTTATCCAAAAGCAATGCACCAGCAGGATTAATACCAGCAGCAAACGGACGGCTATAACCGGCATTCATACCATAATCGTATTTATTTCCTCCAATGCTTGTATCTTGTACAATATTTCCGTTTTCATCACGTTCAAAAACAGGGAACAATGAAGGCATACCGTTTATAAACTGGAAACCATTGTTCATATTACTATCAGACTGTCCCGGCTTATTGGTAATCATATATGCATACGATAATGATGTTGTAGCTTTCAACCAAGGGGCAATCTGATTACTCATATTGTTACGAACATTGAATCGTTCGTAATCCGAAGAAATATAATATCCTTCATCCTTCAGATAACTAAAAGCTGTATAATGGGTCATTTTCTCGTTACCACCTGAGATTTTAAGGCTAGCATCAAATTTCTGACCTGTTCTAAACAAATAATCCTCCCATTTTTCCGGAGTATATTTACGTGTAATGCCACTATAAAAACGTCCTGTAGAAGGATCAATCAACTTGTCACCATCTGCGTTCCACATATTATATATAGGAGCAATACCATTTTGTCCTCCGAACAACTGTTGTGAAGCCCATGTTGCAGCTGTAGCACGATCATACCCACCAGCAACTTCTGCATAACCACGTAAACTTTCCCAAGTAAGCTCTGTAAATCTTTCCGGACTATCAATTACATCATAAAGCGGAGTCAAACGCATGTTTGCACCATATTTAACTTCAGCATCAACACGTGTTTTACCTGCTTCACCTTTTTTAGTAGTAATCAAGACTACACCATTTGCAGCACGAGATCCATACAATGCAGTAGCAGTAGCATCTTTCAAAACTGTCATAGAAGCAATATCACTTGGATCGATACCACTTAAATCAGCTTCAAAAGGAATACCATCTACAACATACAACGGAGAACGGCTAGAATATGCTGAACCTAAACCACGAATACGGATACTAGCATTACTTCCAGGTTGTCCAGAAGTAGACATCACTTGTACTCCGGCAACTTCTCCAGCCAATGCTTTAGATAGTTCAGTCGGATTCTTCAACGAGATTTGCTCTCCACCAATTTCAGTAGCTGAACCTGTAAAAGAACGTTTGGTAGCTCCTCCATAAGCAACAACCATAACTTCATCCAATTGTTCTGAATCTGAACGAAGTACGACCTTAACAGTAGGCTTGATAGTTACTTCTTGGCTTTCCAGACCAATGAACGAAACAACCAAAGTTTTTGCCGGACTAAACTAATAGGCAGTTTTGGGAAAACTGATACATAATAAAAACAGTTTCATGTAGATTCTGATAATATATCTAGATGCAATGTGTACTTTTGTCTAATGGAATACTTTGATTTTCTACCTATTTGTTGTTAGGTTAATTCTTCTATTATACATTCTACATTTACCTGTTTAATCAAAACTTGCATTTTTTTAGTTCCTTGATTATCGTTTGCGGTAGTACTTCACCATAAACTTGGGTTGTTTTTATATTACGATGTCCTAATAGTTTTTGCACGGTAGAAAGCTGTACACCTTTATATATTAATAAGGTAGCATTCGTATGACGTGCTGTATGGAAAGAAAAATGTTTTGTTATTCCTGCTAGTTTTCCTATACGAATTAATTCTTTATTAACCGAAGCGTTAGGCTTTATATGAAAAAATTCTTCTATATCTGGATAATGATATAAAATGCGGATAGCTTTTCCCTGAAATAAATAGCCAAGGGGAAGTTGAGTGACAGTTCCTGTTTTTTGTGATTTGAAAACCAGCCATAATTCTTTATCAGTTTGAATAAGATTTTGTTTTTTCATACTTATAAAATCAGAATAACGTAAGCCTGTATAGCAGCAAAATAAGAATGCGTCGAGAGTATGGCGAAGTGTATTCTTCTTTCTGGAAAGATTGATATGTTCTAACTTATCCAATTCTTCTGGTAATAAGTATGTATGGTGGCTTTCTGTTGTTTTTATCTTATATTCTGTAAAAGGTGAATCTTCTTTAGCTATAATTCCTTGACGGACAGCTTCATTTATAATCGTTCTTATATGTCGTAAATGTTTTGCGATGGTATTTATTCCTAATTTTTTGTTCTTCATAAATTGCTCGAATGATAATAAAAGTTTGTAATCCATCTGTTTAAAAGTAATCTCATGAGCAAAACTTTCTAATAGGGTAAGTGTGGTATACAAATTATTTTTTGTACTACTGCGTATGGGGGAATTTTCTATCCATTTTCTACCAAAAGAAATTATTTTATTGTCGGAACTTGTTTTTTCTTCCATTTCCTTTAGTAATTCCAAACAAATTTCTTTTCCTTGTTTCCAAGCATTTATCTCACGCATTTGCAAATTCAATATGAATTCTTCTAACATGTAATTTAATTCTTCAGCATGGGGATGGTTGCAAATTATTGATTTACGACTATTCCATTGGTCGGGTTTAATATAAATATGAGTAGAAAAATAAGCTTTTTTCCCTAATAGATAAGCTTCCACTTGAACTAAAGCTTTTCCCTGGCTATCTAACCGTTTTTTGCGGTTATAAACTATGCGATACTTAATCTTTTTCATTTTCAACTATTATGTGAAAGTATTATATCTTTATCTTAAATAATCTTTATTGCGTTTATATATACAATTAGTGAATATATATGCATTGATGGTCTAAAAAAACATATAGGTCTCTTTACAAAAATAGACTTAGAAATTGAATATTAACCATCGCTTTTTTTAGAAAAACGTAATAATAACAAAGAAATTATTGTCATTTTCTATATTTTGTTTTTTTCTTATATAGCTTTTAATAATGACAAAGTGAAATGCTTTAGAGTTGAAAATAGAAGCATTTTGGTGTAAAAAACGTGGTGTAAGTGTTAAAATAAAAGGTTTATATTGAGTTTTTTCTATCGAAAAGTATACAGTTATTACATTTTTAACTATTTTTGCGACCGAGAAATATAACTAATGAAAAATTATTAATTCAAAGTTAAACTTTAAGAGAGAATCTTATGAAAAGAAAATTGATGCTTTTAATGACCTTCCTGATGATAGGTATAGGTCTGGTAAACGCGCAAGTTTCAAAGGTTACTGGTACAGTCACCTCTGAAGAAGACGGTTTGCCGGTTGTTGGAGCGTCTGTCTTAGTTAAAGGTACTACTGTAGGTACTGTAACAGACATCGACGGTAACTTTACAATCAACAATGTGCCTAGTCCGGCAAAAACTTCAACTGTATTTATAACCATAGAACAACCAAAACTAATCAGAAATATCCGAGTGTAAATCTTTAATTACCAGCATATTCTAA